>Ga0335069_10000014_pt1 | contig 332187 bp, 313 predicted proteins | sample Lox_Sample_11_FD_206714 | JGI IMG/M metagenome (GOLD analysis project Ga0335069, IMG submission 206714) | Soil microbial communities from Loxahatchee National Wildlife Refuge, Florida, United States - Lox_Sample_1.1 | ecosystem: Environmental > Terrestrial > Soil > Wetlands | place: USA... | reverse complement strand
GTCGCTTGCGCCAGGGTGTTCACCACGTTCGATTGCCCGATCGGCAGAGCCTCGACGAGAATCGTCACGCCGCGCTGTTCCGCATGAAGTGCCACTCCGGCCAACCCGTCGACGTAGCGAGCGGTGGCCTCAGCTACGGTCGATCCATCTACCGTCGACCGCTGTTGCGGCGAACCGAAGACCATCACACCGTTCGGACCGAGGTCGGCGCAAAGGTCTATTAATTCGCGGATATGACGCCAGCTCCGCTCCCGAAGCGCGTTATCCGGCGTCGTTACATGCAGGCCCTTAGGAGAAACCATCAGCCAGTGCAGGCCGACGAATTCGAGCCCTTCGGATCGCAGAATGTCGCGATAGTGCGCGCGCTCAGCCAGGGTGATGGCGGACGGCGCTTCGGCCAGCGTGAACGGAGCGATCTCCAACCCCTGATATCCACAGGAGCGGACAAACTTCGCCGCGTCGGCGAAGGACCATCCTTGAAACGCTTCATTGCAGATCGCGTGGCGCATGGGCAAATCTCAGTGTAATGAAACACCATGCGTCAGCGTGGGGCTAACGGCAAGACTACAAGACGTGAACCACCTTCGGCGCAGTCAGCGGCGGCCCTGTCAGGCTGCGTGGCAAATCGGCGAAACGTGCCCGCGTGATCAGCGCAGCCATTGCCCGGCTGTCAAACCGGGCCAGATCGTCCACAGCGGCACGAAACGCCTCCGGGCTCGCGTTGACGCAGCCAACCACGGTCTGATTGTTAACGATCATCCGCAGGAATGGCACCGGCCCTGCGCCGTCCTTAGCGCCGAGCACCGTCATCACGGCCAAGGGAGGCATCTGCGCCAGCGCATACAACGCCACCTCGACCGAACCCGTGGCCTCGAACACCATATCCGCTGAGCCCTCCATCCCATGTTGATAGGGGATGTCCATCAGCTTCAGGATCGCCGCGCGCGGATGGTCCGCGGGTTCGGCCGAGTTCACGCACACCGCGTAGCCTCGCGCCTTGAGCGCCATCGCCGTGAGCATCCCGATGGGCCCAAGGCCGAGCACCAGGGCCGTGCGCGGCTCGCCCTCATGCACCGCCAGCGCACGGGCGATCGCTTTTTCGACGACGCTCAGGGGTTCGACGAGAACGCCAAATCCCACCAGCTTCAGTGGCACCCGCACCAGATCTTCTTCCAAATCGACGGCATGCTCGGTAAAGAACCCGTGCAGGCGGAAGATACCGCGCTCCGCGTACTTGCCCGTGAGGCAGAGGTCGCGGCGGCCGCGCGCGCAGGAATCGCACGGCGGATGGCAGGCTCGGCGTACCGTGGGCACCACCCAATCGCCGCGATTCAGCGTGGTGACGCCGGAGCCCGTGTCCGTCACCTGGCCGAGCGCTTCGTGCCCCAGCACCAGATGGGACTCGCCCTCCGGCGGCTCGCCCAAGTGAAACGCTGCCAGCGCCCGATCGGTGCCACACACACCCACTTCGTGCACACGGTACCGAACTTCCCTACTGGCGAAAAACTCCGGCGGCTCGACCTCCCACCAGCCGAGCGTATGCGCCTCGAAATCCAGCGCCAGGGCCTTCATGATGCCACGGGAGTCTCACTCTTGGCCGCGACCACAATTACCGAGAGCCCTCTCCAAGGCAGCAATCCGTCAATGCGCCGCCAAATCCAGACGGTTTTATCGAACAGCTTCAGCGAAAGCTTGTTGATTCGTTTGCGGCCCAGCAGTTTGCCATGAATCCACCAGGACACCGCGCCGATTTTGTTCATTTGATAAACGTGATCCACTCGCAGGCCGGCCTCCGCCATCATGTCGCGCAGTTCACGCACGGAGAACCGCCGCTTGTGGCCCATGCCCTTATCGAGCGTTCCGAATAGCGCCTGTCCCTGCGGCGCCAGCACGATGGCCGTCCCTCCCGGCTTCAGGATTCCGGCCATCTGACGGAGCACGGCCGCCGGATCATCCACGGTTTCGAGCAGATTCACGCACAGGGCGCTCTCAAAGTGATTCTTCCACGGCTCATAATCAGCGGGATCTTCCGGATCCAATTTGCAGACGGTGACGCTGGGAGTCCGCAGAAAACGGTTGCGCAGGGCGTGCAAATACAATGGATCTTTTTCGCCCGCGACGTACTCCAGCTTCTTCGCCATGAGGCGTCCGGTCATGTTGCCGAGCCCCGCCCCCGCTTCGAACACGGTATCGCCCAGATGTGGACGCAGCACGCGCGTCAGCCAGGTTAAATACTGAGGCGTGCCCGTGAGGCTATTGAGCAGCCCACGGCCGTAGCTGGCAACATAGAGATCGTCCACCAACCAGAAATACAAAATCACGCCGAGCGCCTTGACGCCATCCTTCCAGCCGATCTTTTTCCCTTCCTCGTAGGTGCGTCCGTGATAGCTGATCGGCACCTCGTATACGCGCAGCTTGCGCTTGGAGGATTTCATCGTGATCTCCGGCTCAAAGCCGAAGCGATTGGAGCGGATCGGAATGCTCTTCAGCAGATCGGTACGGAAAACTTTGTAACAGGTCTCCATGTCGGTGACGTTCAGGTTGCTGAACATGTTCGACACCAGCGTGAGTCCCTTGTTGATCATCGAATGCCAGAACGGCAGCACGCGCGATTGTTCTCCGGCAAGGTAGCGCGATCCGAATACCGCATCGGCGTGGCCCTCGAGCAGAGGCTTCATCAGCTTCACGTATTCCGATGGATCGTATTCCAGATCGGCGTCCTGCACCAGGCAGAAATCGCCCTGCGCTTTTTCGATCGCCGTGCGCACCGCCGCGCCCTTGCCTTGATTTACGGCGTGCCGGTGGAGCTTGATGCGAGGCTCCGACGCGGCCAGGCGCGCCAGAATATCGGACGTGCCGTCAGTGGAGCAGTCGTCGACAATCACCAGCTCGCGCTCCATGTTTTCAGGCAAGGGAGCGGCCAGAACCAGAGACAGGCTCCGCTCCACAACCGTCCGTTCGTTATAGACGGGAATCAGGATCGAAAGAAGCATGCAATTCCATAAGTATAATTGGGTTTGGCCTCCGAACCATTACTTCAAACCAATTTGCCTGGCTATAAGCTCCGGGCGCGCGGAAAAGTGCGGGATATTTACGAGGACCCCCATTCTCAAGATGGGCGCCTATTGATCGTCGCCACTGATCGCATCTCCGCCTTCGACTACATCCTGGCCACGGGCATTCCCGGCAAAGGACGCGTGCTGACGCAGATGACGTTGTTCTGGCTCGACTTTCTAAAAGACCTCGTGCTGAACCACCTGATTAGCACCGACGTCAGCAATTTGTCGCCGGAGTTCGAGGGCCGCTCGATGTGGGTGAAGAAGGCCGAGATGTTCGAAGTGGAATGCGTTGCGCGCGGCTATCTATCGGGGTCGGGCTGGAAGGATTACGTCCGCACCGGGACGCTCTGCGGCATCCCCTTGCCCGCCGGCCTGCGCGAAAGCGATAAGCTGCCGGAGCCGATCTTCACGCCGGCCAGCAAGGCCCAAAGCGGCCACGACGAAAATATTTCCTTTGAGACTGTGGTGGAAAGAATCGGCGAAAAGACGGCTAGGCGGCTTCGCAATCTGACGCTGGCGATCTACAAGAAAGCCGCGGACTATGCTCGCGGGCGTGGCATTATCATCGCCGATACGAAGTTCGAGTTCGGTGTGGTGGATGGTGAAATCGTCCTGGCCGATGAGGTCTTGACGCCGGACTCTTCGCGCTTCTGGCCGGCAGCAACGTATTCGCCCGGTGGCGCGCAGCCGTCCTACGACAAGCAGTTCGTCCGCGATTATCTGGAATCGATTCGCTGGAATAAGCAGCCCCCAGCGCCCGCTCTGCCGCCCGACGTCGCGCAGAAAACCGCCGACAAATATAAGGAAGCCTACTGCGTCTTGTCGGGACAATCGCTATGAACCTGCTGGATGTGGTGCTCGCCCTCATCGTCGGACTGTCGATCGGCTTTGGAATGGCGGCCGGATTCGCGCGCGTCGGCATCGGCTTCCTTGCGGCGATCTGCGGCCTCGTCTTCGGCTTCTGGTACGGCAACGTCCCCGGCGCCTGGATCCGCGAACACTGGACCATGTCTTCAAACATGTCCAACATGCTGGGCTTTTTCGTGGTGTTCTTCCTCTGCCTGTTTGCCGGAGGATTGATCGGTCAACTGCTGGCCAAGCTTTTCAAGTGGACCGGGCTAACCTGGCTCGACCGCCTGCTCGGCGGCGCTTTCGGCCTGGTGCGCGGAGCGTTGTTCGCGGTGATTTTCGTGGTGGTGGTGATGGCGTTCACGCCGAAGCCGTTGCCGACGTGGATGGTCGGCTCGCAGGCGTTGCCCTACGTTGTGGATGCGTCGAATCTCTGCTCCAAGCTTGCTCCCGATTCCGTAAAAGAGGCGTTTCGCGACAGCCTCTTCGAAATCCGCAAGCTGTGGCAGGAAGAGATGCAGAAGAAGCACAAAAGGCAGGAAGAACTGAAGAAGGTCGACAGTTGAGCCAACTCTTAATCTTCGATTTGGACGGTACTCTCATCGATTCCAAGCGCGACCTGGCCGACGCCGTCAACGCCATGCGCCTTCATTTGGGCGAACCTCCTTTGGCCGATCAAACCGTGTACTCTTACGTCGGCAGCGGTGCGCCGGTTCTGGTGCGCCGTGCGCTGCCCGGCCGCGACGAGGAGGAAATCGAGCGCGGGCTGCGCTATTTCCTGGAGTACTATCGCGACCACATGCTGGACGCGACCACGCTGTATCCGGGCGTGCGCGAGGCGCTCGACGAGTTGATGGAATCGCCGGCAAAAATGGCGGTGCTCACGAACAAACCCGTCCGGTTCAGCGAGCATCTGATCAAAGGCCTTGGCCTGGACGGCCATTTCTTCCGCATCTATGGCGGGAACAGCTTTGAGGAGAAGAAGCCGCATCCCATTGGCATCGAACTGCTGATGCAGGAGTCGGGCATCGGCCGAGACAGGACCATCATGGTGGGCGACAGCGCGGTGGACGTGCTGACCGCGCGCAATGCGCAGGTGCTGGCCTGCGGCGTGACCTGGGGATTTCAGCCGGAAACGTTTGCCGAAGCGCCGCCCGATTTCACCATCGACCGGATGAGCGAGCTGGTGGCCAGGGTCACGTCCTCGCTGTCGTAAGACGCGATACTTAATATCCCCTGGCTGACGAGTCTGTGTGAAAACCTCCTTCTTGACTGGCATTCCGGGAGCGAAGGGGACAGACCGCTGTGTCCACTGAAAACGATTTGTTGAAAGTGCGGCGTTTGTGGGGGACACCTAAAGGGCGTTTTCACACAGACTCTGTCGCCAGGGGTTGCAGCCCCGCACGTGATGACCTATCTCTTCATCTCCGGCATCGGATGGCGATACTTGCCGGCGAACACTTCCTCGAATACGTCGAGCATCGGCTGGTGCAGCAGCGTATTATCGGCCAGCATATGCGGGCCGAGCAGGCTGAACGGTTCGCCATGCATGCCGCTGGCGGAGCCTCCCGCTTCGCGCACCATCAGGACTCCCGCGGCCATATCCCAGGGGTTCAAGCCGAACTCCCAGAACGCGTCTAAACGCCCGCAGGCGACGTAGGCGAGATCCAGAGCCGCCGCACCCGCGCGCCTCACGCCATGCGACATCATCGCCAATTGATAGTAAAAATGCACGTTCACGTTTTCGTGTCGTTTGCGCGAGGGAAAGCCGGTGGCGACCAGCGCATCGTTGACGCGCGACACCTTCGATACATGGATCTTCTTGCCGTTCAAGTACGCACCCGAGCCCGCCTCGGCCGAAAACATCTCGTCGTGCACCGGATGATAGATCACGCCCGCGATCAGCTCGCCCGCGTGCTCCAGCGCCAGCGTGACGTTGAACATTGGAAAGCCGTGCGCGAAATTCGTCGTGCCGTCCAGAGGATCCACGTACCAGCAATATTCCGACGAGCGATCCTTGCCGCCGCCTTCCTCGGCCATCACCGAATGCGCGGGGTAGTGCGCGTGCAGCCGCTCCACGATCAGCTTTTCGCTGGCGCGGTCGGCTTCGGTTACGAGGTCGTAATCGCCCTTTAGCTCGAAGCCGATACCGCGGGCGTGGTAATTCGCAATGAGTGCGCCGGCCTCGCGCGCGATGGCGGCCGCGGTTTCCAAGAAGTCGGACATTTAGCTCAATTCGTACAGGTACTTGATGTCGTGCTTGAACAGGAAGAGATTCGGAGCGCCTTCGCGCGTGATGCGGATGAAGTTCGCGTCGTAAAACTCCACCAAGCCATCCACTTCCTGGTTATCGCTCAACCGCACGCGCACCGGGATCTTCTTGTCGATCAGATGCCGGAGATATTTCACCTCCTCAAACGTCTGATCGGGGGCTTTCGCCTGGCTGATTTTTCCGGCCACGTGACTCGAAGCGCCGGTTACGGCACTAAATCACTATAATAGCCGCTCCTCGTGGAAACCCGCAAATCCGGACGCTTCACGCTGACCTTGACCGTGTGAAAGCGTTCCGCGTTCGCGGGCAGATTGCGCGGATAATAGGCCAGCAAATACTGCGTTCTCAGGTCGAGCAGAATTTCCTCGAACGCTTTGTCAAGCTCCGCGATGCTGGACGGCCAGAAGACTCGCCCGCCAGTGTTCGAGGCGAACTGAATCAGCGTGTGCTCGCCGCCGATGTTGCGCCCGGCGTCGTTGGAGATCGGCACGACAATGATGGGATAAATTACGGCGTCGGCCTTCTGCGCCGCCTCGAGCGCCTCGTGATATTTGTAGAAGCTTGTCGTGTCCCCGCCGTCGCTGACGATCACCATGACGTGCCGCCCGTCGCGGCCTTGCAGATCGCGGCCGGCAAAATGCACCGCATCGTACATCGACGTTCCGGCGGTGGGCCTGATTTTCAGGAGTTGCTCGTTGAGCTGGTTCAGATTCCTGGTGAAGCCGTGCATCAGGTGAACTTCGTAGTTGAACGAATAGAGCGCGGCCATGTCGCGCGGGTTGCCCTCTTTCAGCAGCGCCTTGAAGAATTTCTGGATCGACGTCGTCTCGTAGTGAATATCCTTAAGCGTCGATCCGCTTGCGTCCACCAGCACGGAAACCGAAAGCGGCAATGCCGTCTGCCGTTCGAACACGGCGATCTCCTGCTTCACGCCGCAATCGAACGCCTCAAACTCGTCGCGGCCGATAGAGCCGATCAACTCGCCGGCCTGATTCTTGACGCTCACCAGCAGCCGCACCAGCTTCACGTCCGTTCGAAACGTCGGTTGCGCGGAAGCGAGCGCAAGCGCCCCCAGCATCACCCAAACCCTCTTTGCGCCTAACCTCGTTACTCCAAACGTCATTCACGCGCCTTTTTGACCGAGTCGTCCCATTCGCCGTCCACCCACACTTCGCCGTCGGCGAAATACTCTTTCTTCCAGACCGGGACCGTCTTCTTCAGCCGGTTGATCCCCTCGAGCGCGGCATCGAACGCCGGCCGGCGATGCGGAGCCGTGGCGATCACCACCACGCTGGTCTCTCCGATCTCGACGCGGCCCAGCCGGTGCACCATCGCGATGCGGCTGATCTGGTGCGCCTTGGCGATCTCCTCGCCGATGTCGGCCATGGTCATCAGGGCCATCGCTTCGTAGCACTCGTACTCGAGAAAACGTGTAGGCCGGCCGTTCGTGTTATTCCGCGTCACGCCCTCGAACGTCACGATCGCGCCGTCCTCGCCGCGTAGAATCCTGCGGGCGATCGCTGCGGCGTCGATTTTTTCGCGTGTCAGGGCGAAGTAATTGCCGCGGTCTGAACCGCCGCTTACCGGAGGCAGCATGGCCAGTTCGTCTCCATCGCTCAGTTCCTCTCCCGGCGCGCAAAACCTTTGGTTCACGGCCAATACAATGCTGCGCGACATTTCGCCCAGCTGGGGAAAACGGGCTGCGTAATCGTCGAAAACGCTGGAGGCGAGGCCGCCGTCGGGAATCTCAATTGAATCCTCCCGAAGTCCCGTCACGTCGCGGAGGATGCCGAAAAACAGTACATTAATGCGCACTTGCTGTCATACTAACAGACCCCTGCGGTGGCCCTTTGGTTTCAGAGAATGAGGAGATCCCCGCTTTCACATGCAGTTACACTGAAGGGTCATGCATTCCGTCACCAGCCAGCTTCGCGTCCGCTACGCCGAGACCGATCAGATGGGCGTTGTCTACCATGCCAATTACGTCATCTGGATGGAAATCGGCCGTGTCGAGTATTTTCGCGCCCAGGGGGTTCGCTATAGCGACCTGGAGCGCGATGAGGGGATCCTTCTCGTCGTGGTCGAGGCGCACTGCCGATACCACTCCCCCGCCCGCTATGACGATGAAGTCCTGGTTAAGACCTGGCTTCAGGAGGCCAACCCGCGCATGATCCGTTTCGGTTACGAAATCACCGAGGCCACCACCGGACGCCACATGGCCACCGGCGAAACCAAGCACGTGTTCTGCGGTCCAGACTACAAGCCCAAGAAACTCCCGGAAAAATACCGGGGTGCCTTCGGAATCGTCCCTCACCAAGCTCCTGACGCCTGACTGCAACCTGGTCGATTTGGCATCATAAAGCCATGAGCACAATATCGATTCGCGATCTCTCGCTTGAAGGAAAGCGAGTCTTCATGAGGGTGGATTTTAACGTCCCGCTCGCACCCGGCGGAAAAGAGATTACCAGCGATAAACGCATTAAGGCTTCCCTGCCCAGCATCAAATACGCCCTCGATCACGGCGCCGCTCTCATTCTCGCAAGCCACCTGGGGAGGCCCAAAGGCAAGCCGAATCCTGAAATGAGCCTGGCTCCGGTGGCCGTTCGCCTCGCGGAACTGCTCGGCAAGCCCGTCAAGATGGCTCCCGATTGCATTGGCCCCCAAGTCGAGGCGATGCTGCCCAAACCCGGCGAAGTTCTGCTGCTCGAAAACCTCCGCTATCACGCGGAAGAGGAGAAAAACGACCCCGAATTTTCAAAGAAACTGGCCGAGTTGTGCGACGTGTACGTCAACGACGCGTTCGGTTCCGCCCACCGCGCCCACGCTTCCACCGTCGGCATGATTCCCTATGTCAAGGAATGCGCCGCCGGCCTGTTGATGGACAAGGAACTGGAGTATCTGGGCAAGGTCACCAAGAATCCCGAGCGGCCGTGCGTCGCGATCTTAGGCGGCGCGAAGGTGTCGGACAAAATCGAAGTGATTCAGAACCTGATGAAGGTCGTCGACAAGCTGCTGATCGGCGGCGCGATGGCCTATACTTTCCTGCGGGCGCGCGGCGAATCGACAGGAAAGTCGCTGGTGGAGGAAGACAAGCTCGACCTGGCTCGGCAGTTGATGGCCGAAGCCGGCAATAAGCTGATGCTGCCGGTGGATCACGTCGCGGCGTCGGAGTTGAAGGCCGGCGCGGAGAACAAAGTCGTCGCGGTGGTGCCGGAGGGCAAGATGGGCCTGGATATCGGGCCGAAGACCGTGGCCGAGTTTTCCAGGGTCATCTCCGGCGCGAAGACGATCATCTGGAACGGCCCGATGGGCGTGTTCGAGATGCCTCCGTTCGATGCTGGGACGGTTGCGATCGCCAAGGCCGTGGCTGCGTCGGGCGCGGTCAGCGTAGTGGGCGGAGGAGACTCGGAAAAAGCCATCAAATCTGCGGGCGTGGCCGACAAAATTTCTCACGTGTCCACCGGCGGCGGTGCGTCGCTCGAGTTTCTGGGCGGGATCGAGTTGCCGGGAGTGAAGGCGCTGGAAAAGTAACACGTGGACCCCGCTGCGGTTCGGGCAAAATTCGGGCTCGACTATATCGCCGACGAGCGCACGTATACGATGGGCATCGATCGGCGGTTCACGGCGGAAATGGCCCGGCGTTTTCGGAACCGTGTTGTTCTCGAAACCTGTACCGGGGCGGGGTTCACCACCATTGCGCTGGCTCGGGTCGCGTTGCTCGTCATTACGTTTGAGATTCAACCGGCGCACCAGGCACAGGCCAGGTTCAACCTGGCGATGGCCGGCGTAATGGACCGTGTCACGTCCGTGCTTGGCGATGTGATGAAGGAGACGCTGCCTCAGGTCGATGCAGCGTTCCTCGATCCGGACTGGGCGGTCACCGGTCTTCAGCACGTGCATCGCTTCTTGCAGTCGACAACTAAGCCTCCGGCCGACGCGCTAGTCGAAAGAGTCTTTCGTACGACGCAGAACGTCGCTTTGGTGCTGCCGCCGGGAATTGATCCGCGCGAGTTCGACGGGTTGCCGGTTCACGAGCGGCAGAAGCTCTATATGGACAGGCGTTTGGAGCTGTATTGCCTGTATTTTGGTCAACTTGCCGAGTCAGCCGAGGAGACGGAGTTTCGGGCGTGATACGCGCCCGAGTCTCGATGCGGCACACGCGAGCGCATGCGCCACGCTGAGAGGATTGGCCGAATAAGATGCTACCCTCGTGAGATGAAAATTACGCTGCTTGTCCCTTCCCTTCTGCTCACCGCCATCGCGCTGACGCCGCAACAGGCGACCCAGACCCAGCGGTTTCCGCAGTTCGAAAACGACGACGTGAAGGTCTGGCGGACCATCGTTTTTCCGAATGCGCCGCTGACGATGCACCGGCATGAGCATGGCCGCGTCATCGTGCCCCTGCAGGGAGGCACCATGAACATCGTTACGAAGGACGGCGAGAAGGAAACGCACGTGTGGGACGCTGGGAAAGCCTACTGGCTGGGCCCCAACAAGCCCGGCGAAATGCATGCCGACGTCAACGCCGGTACGAAGCCCATTGAGGTGATGGTCGTCGAGCTGAAAAAAGACAAGTAAACTTTACGTGTGCGCAGGATTCGGCTTCTCCGGATTGAACCCTAGCTCGGCGATGGCCGCTTCGGCGCGATGTACATTGACGGCGCCGGTGCGGGCCAAGGCGGCGAGCGTAGCTTGCGCGATCGCTTCCGCCGAAATTTCAAAAAAGTGCCGCAGATGCTCGCGATTTTCGCTGCGGCCGAAGCCGTCCGTGCCGAGCGAGGTGAGCCGCGGTCCGATCCACGGCGCGAGGCCATCCGGAATCGCCTTCATGTAATCGCTGGAGGCGATAATCGGACCCTGCGTGCTGCCGATCACCTGCTGGATGTACGGCACGTGAGGCTCGGCTGCCGGATGCAGGCGGTTCCAGCGCTCGACATCCAAAGCTTCCTTGCGAAGCTCGCTGTAGCTGGTCACGCTCCACACATCGGTCGGGATCTGGTAGCGCTCGGCTAGAATCTGCTGGGCCTTGAGAGCCTCGTTCAGCATCGGACCGCTGCCGAACAGCTGCGCGGCGGCGTAGCCGCTCTCCGAAGCCTTGTACTTGTAGATGCCGCGCAGGATACCCTCGCGGATGTGGTCGCCTTCGGGCATCGGCGGCTGGGCATAATTCTCGTTGTAAACCGTGATGTAGTAGAAGCGGTCTTCGCGCTCCTGATACATACGGCGGATACCCTCCTGCACGATCACCGCGACCTCGTATGCGTACGCCGGATCGTAAATCGCGCACGTCGGAACCGAGCTGAACAGCAGCGGCGAATGTCCGTCCTGATGCTGCAGGCCCTCGCCGAGCAGCGTGCTACGGCCGGCCGTACCTCCCAAGAGGAAGCCCTTCACGCGCGAATCGGCGGCGGCCCATACCATGTCACCGACGCGCTGATAGCCGAACATCGAATAATAGATATAGAAGGGAATCAGCGGCACGCCGTAGTTGGCATACGCGGTGCCGGCGGCCAGGAACGAGGCCATAGACCCCATTTCCGTGATGCCCTCTTCCAGAATCTGCCCGTCCTTGGCTTCCTTGTAATAAAGCAGGACGTTCGCGTCCACCGGGCGATACCGCTGGCCCTGGCTGGCGTAGATGCCGTATTCGCGGAACAGCGATTCCATACCGAAGGTGCGCGCTTCATCGGGCACGATGGGCACGATCAGCTTGGTCAACTCCGGCGTTTTCAGAAGAGCCTTGAGAATCGAGACGAACGACGCCGTGGTGGACGCCTCGCGGCCCTTCGATCCGCCCGTCGTCTCGTGGAAAATGTCGAGCGGAGGCGCGGTGACGTGCGGATATTGATTCTTGCGCGCGGGCAGAGGCCCGCCCATCGCCTCGGAGCGCTGGCGGAGATACTGCATCTCCGGCGACTCCTCCGGCGGGCGATAAAACTCCAGGTGCTCAACCACTTCGTCGGAAATGGGAATATGGAAGCGGTCGCGAATCTTCATCATTTCGGATTCGGCGAACTTCTTGGTCTGATGCGCGGTGTTGCGCCCCTCGGCGGTTTCGCCCAGGCCGTAGCCCTTCACGGTTTTCGCGAGGATCACGGTGGGTTTGCCGGTGGTTTCGACGGCGCGTTTATACGCGTTGTAAACCTTCACCGGATCGTGGCCGCCGCGGCGCAGAGCCCAGATATCGTCGTCGGACAGATGCTCGACCAGCTTCAGCAGCTCGGGATATTTTCCGAAAAATTCCTTGCGGATGTACGCGCCGTTCTGCGCGCGGAAGGCCTGATATTCGCCGTCGACGCATTCGTGCATGCGCTTCAGCAGCAGTCCGGTGGTGTCGCGAGCAAGAAGATCGTCCCAGCCAGCGCCCCAGATGCACTTGACGACGTTCCAGCCCGCGCCGAGGAACGCAGCTTCGAGTTCCTGAATGATGCTGCCGTTGCCGCGCACCGGACCATCCAGGCGCTGCAGGTTACAGTTGACCACGAAGATCAGGTTGTCGAGCTTTTCGCGCGACGCCAGCGTCAATGCACCCAGCGTCTCGGGCTCGTCCGTTTCGCCGTCGCCCAAGAATCCCCAAACTTTGCGCGCCGACGGCTTGATGATGCCCCGATTTTCCAGGTACTTCATCAGGCGCGCCTGATAAATGGCGCCGATGGGTCCGAGTCCCATGGAAACCGTTGGAAACTGCCAGAAATCGGGCATCAGCCATGGGTGCGGATAGGAGGACAGCCCGGGCACATCGCGCAACTCATGGCGGAAATTCTCGAGATTCTTCTCTTGCAGGCGGCCTTCCAGGTAGGCTCGGGCATACACGCCGGGCGAGGCGTGGCCCTGGAAATAAATGAAATCCCCGGCGTCGCCGTTATGCGAACCGTGGAAGAAGTGATTGTAGCCGACTTCGAGCAGCGTGGCCAGCGACGCGTAGGTGGCGACGTGGCCACCGATATTGGCGTCGTACTTATTGGCCCGCACTACCATGGCGGCGGCGTTCCAGCGCACCAGGCTCTTGATCCGGCGTTCGATGGCGCGATCGCCGGGATAGGCGACCTCTTCGTCGGTCGAAATCGTGTTGATGTACGGAGTATTCCAGCGAAGAGGGGGCTGCACGCCGAAGTTGGCGGCCCTTTCCATGAGTCGGTTCAGGAGATAGCTGGCCCGGTCGGGCCCGGCTGCGTCGATAATCTCATCGAGCGCCTCGATCCATTCGGAGGTTTCGATCGGGTCGAGATCGTCAGGAGCTTCCACTTTTACTTTGAGCATGGGAGGTTCAGCTACTAGGGTAGCGGGTTGGCCGGGAAGTGGGCAACCGCTCGGCTAAAGGCTGTCGATCAGATCTTGTCGGCTTACGCCTTTATGGCGCGAGACAGCCCGTAGAATCGAGCTGAGTGTTCCAATTCTCAAAGCCTCGTGCGCGCGAATCGCGATTCGCTGGTGCGCTGCTTCACTTCCCGGTAACCCCAGCGGCGGCAGAGGCGCGCGGCCAGTTCTACCCCGCTCTGGTTGCGGGGAGTCTTCACAGCGGTGCCAGTACCTCGTCCCTTACCAGATGCAAGCGGACACGCTCCGGGGCTGGCTGATCAAGAAAATAAGCGCGAACCGCTTCGCGGACGTTCGCACGGAGCTCGTCCCAAGTATCGGCCTGAGTGAAAATATCGTGTGTCAGGCACTCCGCGCAGTAGCCTCCGTCGACTTCCTGTGTGACTTCGAAGACCCGTTCGGTCGTGGCCTTAATCTTCGCATGCCCTGAAATCATCGGCCAAATGTCTTGGACAGCGAGCGGGTTATACTTGGCAGACTCCACGAAAGGGAACAGAAGAGATGACCATCACTCGCATTTTCGGGGCGGCGCTCCTGCTGTCGGGACTCGCGCTGATTCACGCGCAAACCGAAGAACCCCGGATCCTGCGGATCGTCCGCGAGGACGTCAAGTCGGGCAAGGGCGCCGAGCATCAGAAGATTGAGGCAGCCTATGCGCGGGCCTTCGCCAAAGCCGGATTTGCGAACTACATCGGAATGGAGAGCGTGACCGGTCCAAACCAGGCTTGGTTTGTGGAGGCGTTCGATTCCTGGGCCTCGATCGAGTACGCGCTCAAGCTGCAAGGCACGGAGCCTTTGCGGTCGGAGATTTCGCCGCTGGGTCCGCAGGACGGGGAGTTGCTCACCGCCGACAGCAGCATGGTCGCCAGCCTGCAGAAAGGGCTCAGCTATCTTCCCGGAGCCTTGAATTTGGCGAGCATGCGCTACGTGAACGTCTATGCGATTCGAATCCGTCCCGGTCATGCGCCGGATTTCGCCGAGCGGGCGAAACTGCTGAACGCGGCCCGCGAAAAGACGGGCTGGAAAGGCCGGGCGGCGGTTTACAGAATCGAGTCCGGCGCGCCGGAGAGCACATACCTGGTTTTGATCCCGATTGTGTCACTTAAGGAACTGGATTCGGGCCCGAACGAGGCGGCGGCCATGAGCCCGGCGGATCTGGCGCGTTTCCGGAAGCTCAACCAGGAGACGATCGTCAGCAGTGCGTATACGCTTTTTGCCATCAACCCAAAGATGAGCAATCCGCCCAAAGCTGTGATCGACGCCGATCCCGGTTTCTGGAAGCCGTAGTGGCCCGCTCTTTGCTAAGGTCCAAGAGAGGAGCGTTCCATGGATCTCGCGAAGAATTTGTTGCCGGCTCTTGCCGCGGTGATTGTAGCGTCAGGCCTCCAAGCGCAGTCCCTGCCGCCGTTCGAAGTGGCATCGGTGAAGCCCCACAATCCGTCGGAACGTCGCTTCGTCTTCCCGGAGCTTTCGCCGAGCGGGAAATTCAGCGTCGCTGGCCTCCCGATGTTTATCCTCATTGCGGTGGCGTATGACGTGCCGTTCCAGGGGCAACAATTAAGCGGAGGCCCGGACTGGATTCGCTCCGACAGTGGCGTTTACGACATCGAGGCCAAGGCTGAGGAGGCGGACCTAAAGGGTCTCTCCGCCAAGCAACGTCAGTTGAAAATGCGGCAGATGCTGCAGGCGCTTCTGGCCGACCGCTTCAAACTCGCCGTCCGGCGTGAAGTTAAGGAACAGCCGGTCTATATCCTCACAGTGGCGAAAAACGGGCCGAAGCCGACGATGTCGAGGATTGACGAGGCAGACTGCGAAAGTCACGCAGATCAGTGCCACTACGGCGGCGCTGGACAAGGACGAGGAATACACGCAAAGGGATTCGACATGGCGGAATTGTGCGTCTCCGTATCGAACTTTACGGATAAGCCGCTGATCGACCGCACTGGCCTGAAGGGTCTGTACGACATCGACACCGATGGATGGGTGCCGATGCGCCAGAGACCCATTCCACCAGGAGGGGGTACCGACGCGGAGAGCCAAGCGATGGCCGATCCCACGCGGCCGACCCTGTACATGATCTTCGAGAAGCTCGGGCTAAAGATGGAGCCCTCGAAAGCGCCCGTGGAGTCGATTGTCATTGAACGCGTAGAGAGGCCCACGGGCAACTAATTCCGATTCGCCCTCGTTCGCGACATTAGAACTCGGCACGCAGCATAAACTCGATGCGGCGCGGAGCGCCGGTGCCAACCGCGCCCTTATTGATAATGCTGGTGATCCTGCCAAAGCCGGCATTGACCGACGGAGGCGTTCCCGTGAGCGAACCGATGCTGCCGGAGGGATTGCTGAAGTCGGGGTGATTAAAGAGGTTGTAGGCCGCGGCCCGGAGGTTCAGCGAGAGACGCTCCGTCACGCGAAAGCGTTTCTGTAACGACGAATCGACCTCAACCATGTTCGGCCCTACGCCTAAATAGCGGCCCGAGTTGCCCCAGGTTCCCTTGGCAGGCAAAGTGAACGCGGCAGGGTTAAACCAGCTATTGATGGTTTGATTAGAGGCATAGATCGAGACTCCTGGAACCAGATTGGGGCGCTGGCTGGATGTGTTTCCATCCGGCAGGTCGCCCGCTTTCCTCGACATGGTGATGTTCACCGGAAGCCCGGTGCGGGCGATCCCGATACCGGCGAGTTCCCACCCCCCGAAGACGTGCGAGGCCCAACCGTCCTTAAGCCACGGCTGGCCGGCACCGAAGGGAAGCTGGTAAATGGCGTTCGCCGTCAGATTGTGGCGGACGTCGATATTTGTCCGGCTGCGATCGCAAGCACGGCAGCTCATGTTTTCAAATGACACGGACTCACCCGCTCCGATCGAGGAGTCGGTAATGCCGTGGGACCACATGTAATTGGCCTGGAAGAGGAAACCGTGCTTGAACCGGCGATTCATCGAAGCCTGCATGGCGTTGAAGTTATTGTTGCCGTCATTCGCCTTCATTCCAAAGGAACCGAAGCCGGCCAAGGGACGCGTCCCCGTGGCGGGGTTTATCCGGTTGACGGTGTACTTGTCAAACAGGTGGTGTCCTTCGCCGCCGATGTAGCCGATTTGGAACAGCCAATCCTTCGGCAGTTGCTGCTGGATAACGAAATCCCAGTTTTCGTAGTAAAGATCTTTGCGGTGGCGATCGATCGCCTTTGGGCTATAGAGCTGGTTCTTGGGATCGAGAAAGGCCACCAGGGGGTACGCGAGGTCTGGAAAATCGGAAGACGAGAGCGAGTAGCGGGGCACGGCGCTTTCCGCCGGATCGCTGAAATCGTCATTCTGGTTGCCGCCGAAGTACATGCCGAAGCCGCTGCGGATTGTGGTCTTGCCTCCAAGGCCAGAAGGGGCCCACGCCATCCCGATCCGGGGGCCAAAATCCTTGGTGTTCGGCGAGTAATAGGGCGTACCCTTCGGGCAGAACCCGCCGCAGCCGACAATATCCACCACCGCGGACCGATTGAGAATCTCGTGGGCCACCGAATAGTATTCGTAGCGCAAGCCGAGGTTCAAGGTGAGCGACGGACTGACACGAAAATCATCCTGTGCATAGCCCATAGAGAACGTGCGCCGGTTGCCGACGACGCCTTCTCCTTGAAGATAGGTGGCCGAATCGGCCTGATTGTGGATGAAGTCGTCATTGGTCGCGTAGGTGATCGACGATGTGGTCAGCGTATTTCCGGAGTTATTCAGGCGGATGCGGCGAATATCCACGCCGAACTTGAGCGTATGGCGCCCGCGCACCATGGTCAGGTTGTCGATGTAGGAGAAGGTTGTGCCGACCTCGGTGTCGAGCGACGTATCGCTCACGCTGTCGAATCCGGGAACGCTGACCGTTATCGGCGCGGTCCCATACCCATAGTTGTGATAGTTGGCGCGGTTCAGCCCGAATTTCACCTCGTTGACTGTAATGGGCGAAACGATCCATTGATACTGGAGAACAAAGTTAGTGGGGATATGCGGGATGACGTTGTGGCTGCCCAGGGCGTCGGTCGGCGAGTCGACGTAGGCGTTGTCGACGTTGTAGCGGGCAAACAGGGTGTTCTTATCGTTAAAACGAAAATCGAAGCGGAACATGCCGGCGTCCTCGCGAATGGTGTCGGTGGCCACCTTGGTGATCTGGTCGCTGACGCTGTCGATGTGGACCTGGCCCATCGGGTATGCGTCGATGATCGGTTTCAGAACGGGAGACGTCGCGAGCACCTGGGCGCGGAAGGCCGCGTTCGGCACGAAATTCACAAACGTCTGGCCGAGGTCCTGGCGCAGCCCCTCGTAGTTTGCGTAGAAGAACGCCTTGTTCTTCACGATGGCGCCGCCGAAACTCGCGCCGAACTGATGAAGCGTGAATGGAGGGATGGTGTCGCCATCGAAAGGAGAGCGGGCGTCCAGCGCATCGTTGCGGACCGCGTAGAAGACGCTGCCGTGATTCTGGTTGCTTCCGGTTTTCGACACGACATTGATTTGAGCGCCGCCGGCCGCACCGGTCTCAGCGGTATAGTTCGAACTGCTCACGCGGAACTCGGAAATTGCGTCGAGCGCGATATTGAGCCGCGTGTCCGCCTTCTGCGTCTGCTCCTGAACGCCGCTGGTATCGATTCCGTCGAAGGTGAAGTTCGAATCGTCGAGCGAATGGCCCGAGAAACGGATGCTGCGCTGCGCACCATCGCCATAATTGATGGCGCCTGGTGCGAGCAACATCAGACTTGCCCAGTTTCGGCCGCTGACGGGAATTTCCTTGATTTGAGCCGACTCGATGACGCCTCCCACTTCCGCGTTCGTCCGGTTCAGCGTCTCCGCCGCGGCGGTGACTTCCACCACCTCGGCGACCCCGCCGACCTCCAGTTTGGCGTCAATGGTTCGCGTTTCGCCGAACTGAAGGTCGACCTGGCTGATCTCGGTGGGTTTGAAACCCGCCTTGGATATTCGAAGGGTGTAGGTTCCCACCGGCAGCGGCGTGATCTCGTACAGACCCTTTCGCCCGTCGTAGTCTGGCGATGAAGCCCGTTGGCGGGCGATTTTAGCTCAATATCGGCCCCAAGCACGAGGGCTCCGGATGCATCCGTTACTGAACCGTTGATGGCGGCGCGGTCCTGCGCGATGAGCAGCGCCGGAAGAAAGAGGCAAAGCGCACATAGTAAGCGAGTCATAAATTTGCCCTCAGTTTGCGCGTCCACTGTTGCCCCGAAATTACACGCGCGTTAAGATCGCGGCACCGTTTAGGGCGCGAAGGCGCTGGCTTAGTAGCGTTCCATTACCCGTCCAAGCCTGCGACGGACGGGCTGGTGACGAAGCGTGTATATCAGGCGAAAACCGAATGAACGGCGTTCTTGAAGGACATCGGCAGAAGCATGAAACTCAACCGGTGCGCGGCGCGCCTAAGTATTTTATTGATACAATGAAAAAACGCGTGAAGTTACTTGCCCGTAGTGTGGTCTTCCCCTACAGTTTGACGTTTTTGATGGTTGCCTCGGCCGCCTTGGCGCAGACTCAGCCGCCGGCGCCGCAGACGCCTCCCGCATCGACGACGCAGACGCCCAATCCGGCGGCCGCGCCGCCTCCGCCGCTGCCTCCCGATGAATATAAGAATCTCAGCGATATCTCCGTCGAGCTGTATTATTGGAAGCAAACGTCGCACCCGATCATGAGGCCCGGAAAGGCCAATGTCGATGGCGACAGCGCCACGGTGGGGTCCAGCATCGATTTCTCTGGCTCAAACAAGCCCGCCTATGGCATCTTGGTCACGTCGCCGGCGGGACGCGCCAATCTGCTGGAGTTCGAATACTTTCAGACCTCGCAGCAGGGGAACACCGTCGCGCCGATAAACCTGTACCTGTTCGGACAGCCCTATGGCATGGGCGACGTCATATCCACCAACGCAAAAATTCAGCACGCCCGCGCCACGTGGAACTACCTGACGTATCCCGATCCCGCGGGCGCGCGCAAGTTCCGCTTCCGGACCCTGTGGGGCATTGAGTGGACGCAGATGACCGCCCGCTTCGACGCGCCGGCCGATCCGTACGCTGCACCGGTGCAGGACTCGCGGTCGATCATCTTCCCTTCCCTCGGCGTAGCCGCCGAGTATCATTTCAGCAAGAAGGTCTCCTTCGATGCGAAGATCGAGGGGTTCGCGTGGCCGCACAAAGCCGAGCAGGCGGACGCAGAAGCGCGGTTTCTGTTCCGTGTGTATAAACAGCTCGATTTGGTCGCCGCCTATCGCGGGTTCTTCTTCAAAACGAATCCGGAGAAGGATTACTACTTGCAGGGCCTATTGCGAGGCCCATACGCTGGCCTGCGTTGGACGTTCAAATAACGAACTTCGCTTTTACCAAAATCCAGATCTTTTCCCAGGTCGGAACGCGTATGCGCCGCGTCAGCACGTCGTAATTCGACTCGACGATTTTTTCGAGCAGGCGAGAATAGATCCCGATCAGCGCCTTCAACGACGGCCGGCTGTTGGCATGGATCATCGCCACCAGCGGCGCCGATTCGCGGTAATACTGGCGCGCCCGGTTCGCCTCAAACTCCATCATCTGCAGAAACCCCTCGGTGGAGATGAGCGTTGCCTGCGAAACACCGAAGCGCACGAAGTCCTCAGCGGGGATGTAGACGCGGTCTTTCTCGTAATCCTCGCGCACGTCCCGCAGGATGTTGGTCAACTGAAACGCGATCCCGCATTTCTCGGCCAGTTCCAACGCCTTGGGATCGTCAAATCCAAAAATATGGATGATCGTCAGGCCGACGACGCTCGCGACGTGATAACAATAGTCGTACAACTCGTCGAACGTCTGAACGCAGCGAGGCTGCAGGTCGCTCGAAACGCCGTCGATCATGTCGAAAAAGTACTCGTGCGGAATTTTAAAACGCTGGACGGTGTCGATGAATGCGGGCCAAAGCTGATGCGCGCCCGCGCGGCCGTTCAATGCGGCTTCCAGATCCTCGCGCCAGCGGGCAATAGAGGAGCGGCGGTCGGCGATGCCTTCATCGTCGCTTAGGTCGTCGCAGTAGCGCATAAACGCGTAGATGGCGCACATGGCCTCGCGCTTGGGCAAAGGGAGCAGCAGGAAGGAGTAGTAGAAATTCTTCGCCTGCTCGCGCGCCACCTCCACGCACCAGGCGTAGGATTCTTCCACGGTGAAATCGGTCATGCAGCTGGTTTGTAGGCAGGTGACAAAGCTCGCCGCCCGATGGCGCCGAGCAACAGAACAACGCGCTCGACCTTGGAAATCGACGGACGCGAGCCAAGGACATTATAATCCTGCTGTTCGATTTTTTCGAGGATTTTCAGGCCCCCGCGGCTGAACAGTTCAAGGTCGATGGACAGGCGCCGGTCCACCTTTCCGGCCAATGGAAGGCCCTTCAAAAACAACTCTTGAGCCACGCCGATCACTTCCTTCATGGCCTGGCGGAAGCGATCGTCAAAACGCCGCGCGAACAGATCCTCCACCGGATAGCCGTACCTGTCGAGCACGTCGAGCGGAAGATAGACGCGATCCTTTTCGAGATCGACAATCACATCCTGCCAGAAATTGGCGAGCTGCAGCGCCGTGCACGTGGCATCGGACAGCTCCTGGCGGGCCGCGTCGCGGTACCCGCACAATCCCAGGACCAGGCGGCCGACGGGGTTAGCCGAATAGCGGCAGTATTGAAACAGCTCCGGGAAATTCCGATAGCGGGCGACGGTTTGATCTTGCTCGAAGGCTTTGATCAGATCGTCGAAGGTCTCCTGCGGCAACTCGTGCCGCGCCGCGGTCTCGGCGAGCGCCACGAAAACCGGATGCGCGGGTTGGCCGGCGTACATCCGTTGCAATTCCCTGCGCCACCAGGCGAGCAGGCGGAGGCTCTCTCCGGTGTCGCCGATTTCGTCGCCCAGATCGTCGGCCCAACGGCAGAAGGAGTAGACGTTATAAAAGTCCTGATGCAGGCGCTTCGGCAGCAAGAAGCTGACGACGTGGAAATTCTCGTAATGATGCGTGGCGAGCCAGCGCGTGTACGCGAGCGACTCGTCGCGAGTCCAGGTGCGCTGCAACAACTCCGGATTCGCGACGAAAGCGGCGGGAGGAAGGAACACAGCCGGTTACGGGATAATCGCGGTTTTCAGATGGCCGTTGTGGCTCATCAGGTGCTGCATCACCTGCAGCAGATTGGTGAGGGGCTCGGAGTGATTGACGAAATCCTTGGCTCCCACATAGCCGCGGCTCACCAGATCGAGCGCTCGGCGAATCAGCGCGGGCGTGTGATGGAAACTGGCCTTGCAGGTCAGCTCCGAATAATGGAGCAGGTTCGTATCAAGGGCGAGGTGCGTGCCGTCCGGGCAGCCGCCAAAGAAGTTCACCACGCCACCGCGGCGCAGCAGTTTGATGGCCAGCTGCCAGACTTCGGGCAGGCCCACAGCTTCAATCACAACATCGGCCCCGCGGCCTCCAGTCAGTTCCTGCACCGGGCCCACCACGTCGGCGCCCTCGCAATTGAGGATGGTTTCATCGGCGCCCATCCTCGCGGCGCGCTGCAACTGCTGCGGCCTTCGTCCGATGGCGATCACGCGCGCGTTGAAGACTGCTTTCGCCAGCCGCACGAACATCATGCCGATGGGGCCGAGGCCGATCACGGCAACGGTATCGCCGGGGCGGACGCCCGTTTCCTCCAGGCCGCGCAGCACGCAGGCCAGCGGTTCCACGAGAGCCGCGTCCTGATAGCTGACGTGGGCAGGCACTTCGTACATGTTCTTGCGCACGATGCGCTCGGGAATGCGGATGTACTCGGCGTAAGCTCCATTGTTGAACAACAGATCCTCGCACAGATTTTCCTGATTGCGCCTGCAATAGAAACATTCGCCGCAGGGCGCCGAGTTGGCCGCCACCACGCGCTGGCTCAGTTTGAATCCGGTCACATCCCTGCCCATGGCGACGATATCGCCACCCATCTCGTGGCCGAACAATGCCGGCGGGACGATCATGCGGGCGTGATAACCGCGGCGAAAGACTTTGACGTCGGTGCCGCACGTCAACGCGGCGCGGACGCGCACCAGCACATCGCCGCGGCCGATCTGCGGAACATCCACGCTTTCGATCTGCACGTCCTCTTTTCCGTAAAGGACGGCAGCCGTCATCTGCTGATTCACTCTTTCCACCTCTGTGGCTGTACTACTATCTTTAATGATTCTTCGTCCGGATGCAACGCGCGTTCAATCCCCTCATGAATACAGTTTAGCGGATACCGATGTGAAATAAGCCGTTCAACAGGCAAAGCCCCCGAAAATACCATCTCCGCGCCCTCGGCCTGAATGTCCACCGAAGCGCTGTAGGAACCGCATAACATGCGTTCTCCCACGCAGATATCGGCTCCGGACAGGTCCACCCGCTCCTGATGGGAGGTCTGCGCGAACAACAGGATTTTCGCCCCCGGGCGCGAGCATTTCACCGCCTGTTCCACAATTCCTTTCGCGGAGGCGGCAATGATGACCAGATCCGCGCCTCGGCCCTCGGTCAAGGCCCGAACCGACCGCTCCAGGTCCTCGCCGCGCGGGTCGAACGCCTCGGATGCGCCAAATTCCAGGGCTAAAGCGCGCCGTTTGGGCATCGTGTCGGTGGCGACAATTCTCGAGCAGATGCGCGCCACCATCATGGTGAAGATCAGTCCAATGGGTCCCTGCCCCAGGATCGCGACGACATCTTCCGGTTGCGGGTCAATCTGCTTAACACCTTTGAGACAGGTATTCACCGGCTCGACAAAGCAGGCCTGATCGAAAGACACACCCTCGGGAATCTTCTCGACGCCCCGCTCGACGATCCAGTCCATGGCACGGACGTACTGCGCGAAGCCGCCGCCAGCCGGCTCGTAACCAGCCGTCACGCCAACTTTCTTATACACCGGGCACTGCGCGTAGAGCTTTCGGGAACAGTAAAAGCATTTCCCGCAAGGGATGTGATGAAAAACGATGACACCGTCGCCGGGCTTATATTTCGTCACCCCGCGGCCGACCTTGGCCACCACGCCCGCCGTCTCATGCCCGTAGATGCGCGGGGGAGCCAGCAGGTCATATTCAATTTTTTTCAGATCCGTGTGGCAGATGCCGCAGGATTCCACGCGAATGAGAATTTCGCCCGGGCCGATTTCGGGCACTGGAACGGATTCCACGGCCACAACGCCGTTGCCCTTGTAAACAGCGGCCTTCATGGTCGCCAGGGACGCGTCGGTGGCCTGAATGGGACTAAAGTCGACAGTCTGCAAAAAATGCTCCTAGGGATTCGGATGCCACATTGCAATTAGCTTCCAGGCGCCGGAGCGCCGGGATGCGCGTAAACGGGCGGCGAATGGCCGCAAAGGCGATGAGGGGAAGGCTGAAGCGCCCGGCCGGATCGCGATAAGAATTAAAATCGAGCGGTAAATCTCCCTCAGCGGTATCGGACACCGCGCGCACGCAATAAAAGGGAACGGCCCAGTCGGCGGCAACCTTCTTCACCGCTGCGGCTTCCATTTCCGCTGCTATAGCTCCAGTCTTCTCGCGCAGCTGACGCTTTTCCGCGGCGGTCGCGATCACGCGGTCGGAAGAGCTGATTTCGCCCACCGCGTGAGGCATCGTGGAGGGAATTTCCGCGCCGCGCCACATCACAAGGTCGCCGATGCGTAGCGCCGGATCGAGCGCTCCGCAGAATCCCGTATTGATGATGCCGTCTACGTCCATCCTCGCCTTCAGTGCTTCTACTACACAACGCGGGCCCGGCCCATTGGCCACCAGCCACCACCGGTCTGCGCCTATCCGAATGTTTTGTGCAAACCTCGCGCCAAAATCACTCAGCCGCTCGCCTGGCCCGAACCGCTTCACAACTCCCCTGAATTCACGGGCCTCGGCCGCCACCACCAACCACGTCCGCACTAACAATATCCGTTCGACTGAAACCAGGAAACTGCGCGTTTCAACGCCTCGGCTGCGGGGGCTGGCGCAAAACCCAACTCCTTCACCGCTTTATCATGCCGGACCCACATCTTTTTCCGGGCCATCTTCACCCCATCGAGCGGCGCCAGCGGCTCCTTTCCCGTCACGCCTGCCCAGGCCGTCGAAACCATCCCGGCCGCGTACGCAACCGCGTATGGAATCCTCACTTTGGGAGCCGGACGCCCCAGCGCATCGGCCAGAATGCCGAAAATCCGCTGCAGCGTTAGATTCTCCGCGCCTAAAATATACCTCTCCCCGACCCTACCGCGCTCGCACGCCAACAGATGCCCCAGCGCGACATCCCTCACATCGACCACGTTCAGGCCGGTATCGAGATACGCCGGCATCGCGCCGCGCACAAAATCCACCAGCATCTTGCCGGTCGGCGTCGGTTTGAAATCGTGATCGCCCACCGGCGCCGTTGGATTCACAATCACAACCGGAAATCCGCCTTCGGCGAACTCCAAAGCGACCTTCTCCGCCAAAAACTTGGACCGCTTGTACGGCCCGGTCATCTCTTCGATGTCGACTGGTGTCTGCTCGTCGCCAATTCCATCCTTAGGAATCCCGATGCAGCCCACCGTGCTCGTGTAGACGACCCGATCCACCCCCGCCCGCCTCGCCGTGTCGAGAACATGCCTGGTGCCGTCGACGTTGGAGCGGTACATCTCATCGGGGTTCTTCGTCCACAGCCGGTAATCCGCGGCGACATGATAGACCACGCCGCAACCCTCCACGGCCTTTGCCAGCGATTCCGGGTCCTTTAGATCCCCCTGGAACCGCTCAATCCCTTCCAGTTCCCTCAACCGCGCCGGATCGCGCACCAGAGCGCGGACCTTCTCACCGCGCTCCAGCAGGCATCGCGCCACATGCCAGCCGACAAACCCCGTGGCGCCGGTTACCAGCGTCGGTTTCACTTAGCTCAGAAGCCAGCTCAACTGCTTGAACGGATCGCTCAGTTTCGAATTGATTCCGTAGGCTGCCGAAGGCTCGTATCCGCAGTGGACCATGCACTCCTCGCAGCGGGGATCGTTGCCCGAGCCGTAGCTTTCCCACGGAGTTTTGGTCATCAAATCCTCGAATGTGTCGTGATGCGCGTCGGTGATCAGGTAGCAGGGGCCCTTCCAGCCTTTGACGTTATAGGTGGGCATCCCCCATGCTGTGCAAGGCAGTTCGCGGTCGCCTTTCAGAAACTCCATGTAAATCGGCGATGAAACCAGCGGGAAGCGCTTGGCCATCTTGTCGATGTTCTTGAATTTCTCGTGCACGTCCTCGCGCGTCAAAAAGATTTCGCGCTGGTTGACGGCCGAATATCCATACGCCGGCGCAATGGCGTGGCCATCGACTCTCAACGGCTCCAGGAATTCGTACAGATCCCAGATTTCCTGCATGTCGGTCTCTTTGTAGACTGTGGTGTTGGTGAACACCTTGAACCCAGCCGCCTTGGCCGCCTTGATGCCTTCGATCGCTTCCTTGAAGACCCCTTCGCGCTCCACGGAGAAGTCGTGGTTCTTTTCCATGCCGTCCAGGTGGACGTTGAAGACCAGGCCCGGATGCGGCGTGAACTCCTTCAGCTTCTTCACCAGGAACATGCCATTCGTGCAGAGTTGGATCCAGCGGCCGCGGGACAGGATCTCGTTGGTCAGCCGCGCGATTTCCGGGTACAGCAGAGGCTCTCCTCCGCAGATGGAGACCATGGGCGCGCCGCACTCGTCCACCGCCTTCAGGCACTGCTCCACGCTGAGACGCTCGCGGATCGACGATTCGTACTCGCGAATGCGGCCGCAGCCGGTGCAGGTGAGGTTGCAGGCGTGCAGAGGCTCCAGCATCATCACCAGCGGGAACCGCTTGTTGATCATCGGGTGGGGCTTGCGCTCCACTCCCGCCGCAGGAATCTGGGCGTGGATGATGCGGAACGGGTTGGAGGCGTCGTTGGCAACGGCGTTGTTCTTCTGCCACTCCGGCCGCGGGCGGATCTTGTTCTTGGCGATGTAGGTCGCCATATCGGCGACTTGCGAAAAAGGAACTCTCATGTGCGGTCTGCTCCGTGTGCGCTCCTCGATTTCAGATAGCTGGACAAAGCCAGCACCGGAAATGAGTTGCGGTAAAGGTGGTAGTGCAAATAAAAGACGCGCGGGAAACCGGTGCCGGTGGCCAGGGTTTCGTCCCAGCTTCCGTCGGCTTTCTGGGTCTCGATCAGATATTCAACGCCTTTGTGCAGGCTGTTGCTCGTGGTGTCGCCACCAGCCAGCAGGCCCAGGATCGCCCAAGCCGTCTGCGAGGGCGTGCTCTCGGCGGGCGTGTAGTATTGATTGTCGTAGCTGGCGCAGCTTTCGCCCCAGCCCCCGTCGGCGTTCTGAATGGACCGGATCCATTCGCCGGCCCGCAGGATGTAGGCCTCGCGGTCGCTCTCGCCCGCGTCCTTCAATCCGCGCAGGGCAAGGAATGTGCCATAGATGTAGTCGACACCCCAGCGCCCGTACCAGCTTCCGTCGACTTCTTGCGTGCGCTTCAGGTACTCCACTCCGCGGCGGATGGCCGGATGCTTCGGATCGACGCCGGAGGCAATCAGCCCTTCCATCACGCGGCCGGTAATATCCGGGCATGTCGGATCGAGCATCGCATTGTGATCGGCAAACGGAACCGCACTGAGGAAATGCCAGTCATTATCGACGTCGAACGCCGCCCAGCCGCCGTCCTTCGACTGCATGGCCAGGAGCCAGTCAACCGCCCGCTGCGTGACGGCTTGCTGCTTGGCCGCGCTCGACCCTTTGGCTCGCGCCAGAGCCAGCAGAACCTGCGCCGTGTCGTCGATATCGGGATAATACTCGTTGGCGAATTCAAAGTACCAGCCGGACGGTTCGACGTCCGGACGCTTGATCGACCAGTCGCCCTTGCGCCGCACTTCCTTGGCAAGCAGCCAGTCGACGCTGCGGCTCAGGTTCTCCTCAGGGACCTGGCCCGACTCGCCCAACGCATACACGACGATCCCCGTGTCCCAGACGGGTGAAAAACAGGGCTGGAAGAAGAATCCCCGCTCGTCGTTCACCAGCAGATTGAAGAATTGTTGTTCGGATTCCTGAACGTCGGGGTGATCCTTCGGATAGCCCAGCAAATCTAGCGCCATGATGACATACATCATCGGCGGGTAGATCGCGCCCAACCCATCGGTGTACCGGGTGCGAGCCAATATCCACTGCTCGGCACGGCGGATGGCTTGGCGGCGCAGGCCGCGCGAGCCGTGCTTTTCCCAAAATTTTAGGAACTTATCAGCCTTGAGGAAGAAATTCCGCCAGCTGAAGAATCCCTCGTCGTTGGGGAATTCCAGAGGCACGCCGGGCAGGAACAGCTCCTCGAGCGTGAATCCGGCCGGAACCGGCCTCTGCGGATTCATCGCATGTACGATCGACAACGGAATCACGATCGCGCGGGACCAGGAGGAAACCTCGTAGATCAGGCGGCCCAGCAGAATCATTTCCGGCGGGATCGAAGGCGTCGCTTCGCGGGAATACAGATTGAACAGGCTGAGATTGATTTTCGTGTAGCTGTTCGCCGCCTGCAGTCCGCCCAGCGCAAGAATCCGTTCCCGGGCCCGGCTCAAATGCTGGTCATCGAAGTCCAGCCCTGCCAGCTTCAACGCCGTGTAAGCCTTCACCGAAGCGCTGATTTCCGAAGGTCCGCCGGCGTAGATATTGAATCCGCCGTCCGGCAACTGCCGGTCGAGAATCGAGCGGACGGCCTTATCGATGAGATGCCGCGTAGTCGGATTCCAGACGCCGTTCTGCGGAGGATGACGCCACAGCTCGAGTAGAATAAAGTCCGATTCCAACGTGGTGTCGGCGGTCAGATCACCCCACCAGTAACCGTCCGGACGCTGGCGCCGGAGCAGGTGGTCCACGGCCTTGCGCAGAGACGACGCGGCCGAGGTGGTCACCGCTTCGGCGAGCTGGAGGCTGGGACTACTCATACGCGCGCGCTGGGTTGAGTTGAGATGGTTTGGAGCTGCACGGTTCTCCCAAGCTCCGACGGCAGGTTGAAGCGCACGTCTTCTTCCTTGATCTCCATTTCCTCAAGGGTATCGAATCCCCGTCCTTGAAGCGATTCGATCAATTCTTCCACCAGGTTCTCCGGCGCCGACGCGCCCGCAGTCACTGCGACTGTTTGGATGTCCCGCAGCCATTCCGGTTTCACTTCTCTTAAGTCGTCGATCAAGTAGGCCGGAATGCCCATCTTTTCGCAGACCTCGACCAGGCGGCGCGAATTGGAGCTGTTTTGCGAGCCGACGACCAGCAGGAGCTGGCACAGCGGCACTACAGCTTTCACCGCAAGTTGCCTGTTTTCCGTCGCATAGCAGATATCCTGGGCAGCGGGACCCTGAATCTTCGGGAAGCGCTCCCGGAGCCGCTCGACAATGTCCTTGGTCTCGTCCAGGCTCAAAGTGGTTTGCGTGATAAATGATACGTGCTCGGGATCCGGGACGTTCAACTGATCCACATCCTCGACGGTGGAGACCAGAAACGTGGCTTCTGGGGCCTCGCCCAGCGTGCCAATCACTTCGTCGTGGTCCTTATGGCCGATCAGGACAATGGAGTAGCCCTTTTTTGCGAACCTCTTGGCCTCCAGGTGGACTTTCGTCACCAACGGGCAGGTCGCATCGATAACCTTCAGGTCGCGCTCCCGCGCCTGGGTCCAGACGGCGGGGGAAACGCCGTGAGCGCTGAAAATCAGCCGCGCGCCGGCGGGAACTTCTTCCAATTCCTCGACAAAGATCGCTCCCGCGGCACGCAATTCGTCGACCACGTGTTTGTTGTGGACGATCTCCTTGCGGACGTAAATGGGGGCGCCGTATAGGTCCAGCGCGATCTTGACCACGTCGATGGCGCGAACCACACCAGCGCAAAAACCTCGCGGTCTGAGCAGGATGATCTTCTTGGGCGCGGGATTCATAGGGAAATTACATTATAACAAGATCCCTTGGCAAACGCCGCCGGGTCAATGGGCGACGACGCCTCTAACTCTCTTGAAACAGAGTCCCCTGGCCTAACAGCCATTGCGGATCGAATCGCCGCTTCACCCCCCGCATCGCCTCGATCTCCACCGGCGAGTATTGCAACTGTAGTAGGTGCGCCTTGCGCTTGCCCAGCCCGTGCTCGGCGCCCACCGTTCCGCCGAGCGCCACGGCATCCTTCGCCAGATCGGTAGTCACGGCCTTGGCGGCCGCGAACTGCTCTTCACTGTCGGAAAACGTGTTGATGTGCACATGCGCGTCGCCGATATGGCCGAAAATCACGTAATTGTCACTTACGGCACGCTGGAGCTTGGAACGATAAATGGCCAGCATCTCGCGATTCTTTTCGAGCGGCACGGCGTAATCCGTACTGAGCTTCATGAATCCGCTTTTCCGGATACGGTCATTCACGCGCTCCGGCAAATTGTGGCGGAACTGGCGGAACCGTTCGCGGTCGGCAGCGGACACGGCGAACCAGGAGTCTTCTTCCAGCGCGCCCGCCATGTCCAGATCGGCGTCGCCCTCGATTTCGATCATAAGCGCGGCTTCGTGCGGCACATCCATCATCTGGAGGGACTTGGAATCCAGATATTCGAGCATCCGGAGGCCGGGCGTGGCGCGCCAGCGGTCGACGGCATCAAGCGCCCCTTCGTCCGACGGGAAGAACACCACGCCGCCTAGCAGTTCGCCGGGCGCGGGCAGCAACTGCAACTCGGCCCGGGTGACGACGCCGAGCGTTCCTTCATTGCCGATAAACAGGTCGACGGCATCCATCCCAGGAGCAAGCCTGTATCCGGCAGAGTGCTTGGTGGTTCTCGGCAGACGCAGCGCCGGGACGTCGAAATCGACTTTTTCGCCTCGGCGGACCTCGAGCACGCGTCCATCGAGCAGCGCGACGCGCAAGGCGAGGACATGCTCGCGTGTGGCTCCGTAGCGGAACGAACGGGAGCCGCTGGCGTTTGTCGCGATATTACCCCCGATTGACGAGGTGTTTTCCGTAGGATCGGGCGCGTAGAATTGTCCTGATGCCGCCGCGCCGGATTGGACCTCGCGAAGCAGGACGCCTGGCTCGGCAATCGCCTTGCCTTTCTGAATTTCGAGCTTGCGCAGTTTCGCGAGAGACAATCCCCAGCCGCCCTGGGGCGCGGCACCTCCCGTAACGCCGGTAAGCGCGCCCATCACCGTGAGTGGAACATGTTCCGCCGACGCTCTCTTCAAGATCTCGACGACTTGTTCTTCGTCTTCGGGGGAAAAAATCTGGTCGGCGGAACCGGGGTAACCGGAGGCGTCGGTGATCTCCATGCTTTCAGTGTACGGCGTCGACAAAATTCTTGATTCTTCCCGGCGGATGCCGTGATACAATCCCGCAATGGCAGATTCCGTCTGCATTCCCAGCGGAGACGTCCAGCCGGTTCGCGCAGACGCGCCCCGGCACGCGGCACTCGTCCGGCTGACCCACTGGATCGCGGCCCTGTGCCTCCTTGCCTTATTGGTGACGGGTATAGAGATCGTGATCTCCCATCCACGGTTTTACTGGGGCGAGACAGGCAATGTCTTGACCAAACCCTTGTTCCAGATCCCGATCCCCTCATCGAGGCCTTCGGTCCCCACCGGCTACCGCTACGTTCTGCCCGACCAGAATGGCTGGAGCCGCGCTCTGCATTTCCAGGCCGCCTGGGGCGTGGTTTTCGCGGGGCTCCTTTACGTTTTGTGGGGCCTGTTCGGACACTTCCGGGAAAACCTACTGCCCGCGCCGCAAGAGCGCTCCTGGCAGACGATTGCGGCTGAATTTGCCGGTCATCTGCGGTTCCGGCGCCCTCCGGAATCGGAAGCCTGGTCGTACAACGTCCTCCAAAAGGTGGCGTATCTGATGGTCATCTTTGTGCTCTCCCCGCTGGCGATCTGGACCGGCCTGGCTCTATCGCCCGCGTTTGTGTCGGCGGTGCCGGAGTCTGTGACCCTGCTCGGCGGCCAGCAATCGGCGCGCACAATTCACTTTTTCGTCTCCCTTTCGTTCCTGCTTTTCCTGTTGATCCATTTGGTCATGGTGTGGCGCGCCGGATTCGCCGGCCGCATGCGAGCCATGATCACCGGCCGCGTCCCCAGCCCAAAGGAGCACCCATGAGCACACTTTCGCGCCGCAAGCTGATCGTCACCGGAGTTGCCGCCGCCGCGGGCGCCTCGGGCCTGGGAGTCGCCGCGCACCTCGCGCGGCAACATGGGCTGATCCCGCCCGATCATGGCGGACTTTACGGCCCAGGCGAAACCCTGACCTACGCTGCGCAGAAACTGCTGACGCGGCATTCATACGCGCGGGAGTTCTCCCGCAGCCAGATCTCCAATCCGCCGGTCGCCAACGACATCGCTCCTTTGAACGACGCCTACAAGCGTCTACAAGCGGGCGGATTTGTGGATTGGCGGTTGACGGTGGAGGGTATGGTGGCCAAGCCCGCATCCTTCTCGCTCGATCAGCTCAAGAGCTATCCTTCGCGCAGCCAGATCACTCAGCTGGCGTGCGAGGAAGGCTGGTCCTATATCGCCGAGTGGACCGGGGTTCCCCTGTCCGCAATTCTAGAAGCCGTGGAAATCCTCCCTCAGGCGAAGTATGTGGTCTATTTCTCGATCGAGCCCGGCTGGTGGGACAGCATGGATATGGGAGATGCGCTGCACCCGCAAACGTTCCTCGCGTACGGATTGAACGGGTCGGCGCTGCCAGTCGGCAACGGCGGTCCTCTGCGGATGCGGGTGCCGCGCCAACTCGGCTATAAAAGCGTGAAGTTCATTACGCGCCTGGTGGCGACCGACAGCTTGAAAGGCTTCGGTAAGGGCCTGGGTTCGGCGGCGCCAGAGGGCGGCTACGCCTGGTACGCCGGTATTTGATACAAGGCTAAACCTCTAAAATCACCGGCATGATCAGCGGACGCCGCGAGGTCTCCTTGGTCAGATACCGCCTCAAGTCGACCCGGATTTTCTCCTGCATCACGCCGAAATCTGTGCGTTCCTCGGCAGAGGACGAATTCAGCGTCTTCATGACGATTTTGCGCGCCTCCTCGATCAGGTCCGTGCGGTCGTCGAGCGACATGAAGCCGCGGCTGACGATCTCCGGCAGGGACTCGCACACGCCAGTGTGCTTGTTGATGGCGATGATCGGCAGCACGAAGCCGTCCTCGGACAGGTGACGGCGGTCGCGTATGATGATGTCCTCCACCACCTCGTCGAGCGTCCCCGAATCGATGCAGATGCGGCCGACAGTCACGGGTTCGCCTTTACGCGCGCCCTTCTTATCGATCACCAGCGTCTCGCCCGATTCCAGGACGAAGGTCGCCTCCAGGTTGTAATGCGTCAGGTGCTGCGCGAGTTGGGCGTGCTTGGTCAACTGCCGGTATTCGCCATGAATCGGCACGAAATACTTCGGCCGCACCAGGTTCAGGATCAGCCGCAGTTCCTCTGCGCTGCCGTGGCCGGAGACGTGGATCGGAGGATTCATTGATCCGTACACCAGGTCCGCACCACGCCGCGAGATGTGGTTCATCATGCGGTAGATCGCTTTTTCATTGCCCGGAATAATGCGCGCGCTCAGTGCAACCGTATCGCCCGTTTCGATCGAAAGGTGCTTGTGATTATCCACCGCGATGCGGGAGAGCGCGGACATCGGCTCGCCCTGCGTGCCGCTGACGATGGCGCAGACTTTCGAAGGCGCCGTCTGCATCAGATCTTGCGGGCGGAGCAGAAGCCCGTTGGGAATCGTGAGGAACCCCAGGTTGTGCGCGATCTCCGTGGCCGTGTTCATGCTGCGGCCAATCAACGCCACCTTCCGGCCGTATTCATGGGCCGCATCGAGAATCTGCTGCAGCCTGTGAATGGACGAACTGAAGCAGCTGATAACGATCTTGCGCGGCGCCCGCATGAAAATCTCCGCCAGCCGCGGCGCGATGGCGCGCTCGCTTTCGGTATAGCCGGCGCGGTCGACGTTTGTGGAATCCGACATCAGCAGCAGTACGCCGCGCTTGCCGTACTCGGCGAACTTGTGCAGGTCGAACAGTTCGTTGTCCGTGGGCGAAGGATCCACCTTGAAATCGCCGGTATGCATGATCACGCCCAGCGGAGTGGTGATGGCCAACGCGACGCAGCTCACGGTGGAATGCGTCACGTGAATAAACTCGATGGAAAACGGACCCAGCACCAGCGTCTCGCCCGGCTTCACCGGATTGAGGCGCGCTTCCTTGAGCATCTCGTGCTCCTCCAGGCGGCGCTCGACCATGGCCAGCGTGAAGGCGGTGCCATAGACGGGAATGCTCAGGGTCCCCAGCAGGAATGGCACGCCGCCGATGTGATCCTCATGCGCGTGCGTGAGGATCAAGGCGCGCACATGCTCGGCGTTGTCCTCCAGATAAGTGAAATCGGGCGTGACGATATCGACGCCCATCAGTTCGGCGTCGGGGAACATCATCCCGGCGTCCAGAACGATAATGTCATCGCCGTAGCGGACGGCCATGCAGTTCATACCGAACTCGCCCAGGCCTCCCAGAGGGATGATTTGCAGTTTTTTGTCTGACATGAAACTATCCAAGATTAGCGCAAATTTCATCGGCTATTGACAAAACGCGGGAATTCGTGATTTACTCAGTCAACTACCCTAGCCGACTAGGTATATGGCCACGAACTCCGCGCAAACCCAGCTCGACCTTCTGGTCTTGACCGTCCTCAGCCGCCGCGGGCCTTTGCATGGCTACGGCATCGCCGAGGCGATCGAGACCCTCTCCGCCGACGCTCTCCGCATCGACGAAGGATCGCTCTATCCGGCGCTGCATCGCATGGAGCAAGCCGGCTGGATCGAGGCTGCTTGGACGGTTACGGAAAACAAGCGCCGCGCCCGGATCTACCAATTGACCCGCGCCGGCAAGAAGCACCTGGCGTCTGAAGCCGAGCGCTGGACGGCGTTTTCCGCTGGCGTCGCACGCGTGCTGCGCCACGCGTAAAGGAGGTTCGCATGTCGTGGTTTACGAGACTCCGTAACGCCATCGCCCCTCGCCGCCTGGATGAAGAACTGCGCGACGAAATGGCGGACCATCTGGCGCGCCGCGCCGCATCGCTACGCGAAGAGGGCCTCGGTGAAGACGAGGCGCGGCGCCAGGCGGAACTGAGATTCGGTAACGCGACACAGATTCGCGAACAGAGCCGCGAGATTCGGCTGTCTTCCTTCCTCGAAACCATGTTTCAAGACCTCCGCTACGCTTGGCGAGGCCTGCGCAAGAGCCCCGTTTTTGCCCTCACCGCGATCGGCTCACTCGCCCTCGCCGTTGGCGCGAACACGGCGATTTATTCCATCGTCGATGCCGCACTGCTTCGGCCGTTGCCCGTGCCGGAACCAGACCGTCTCTTCTCTCTGTCGACCCCTGGTATTCAAGAACCAGGACGGGAATCGCTGGAAGAGCGCGACTCCTTCAACTATCCTCTTTATCTGAAATTCCGTTCCGCCGCCGGCGACTCCGCGCGGCTGGCGCTATTCAGCAACGTCGGCAATCAGTTGACTGAGGTGCAGATCCCGGACGCCTCGGCGCCCATCGAAAAAGCCTCGCGCCAGTTCGTATCCGGAGAAGCGTTTGAGATTTTGAGGGTCCCACCCGCCCTGGGACGCGTCTTCACGGCGGAAGACGATCGCATTCCGTGGGGCCATCCCGTAGCGGTCATCAGTTACGATTACTGGACGAGGCGCTTCCACTCCGATCCTCTAATCGTCGGGAAGCATATCTATGTTCCCCCGCGCGGGAGCTTCACCATCATCGGCGTCGCGCGCGAAGGATTCTTTGGCGTCGAGCCCGGCCGCTTTATCGACGTCTGGCTACCCGCTATGATGTACAGCAAAGCGGCGTTCGATAACGTCGGCTGGAACTGGTTCCGCATCTTCGGGCGTCTTGCGCCCGGAGCCACGTCGGAGCAGTTGCAGCCGCGCCTGCAACCATCCTTGCGCGATGCCACCGCTCAGTGGATCAACCAGTTTCCCACCATGCCTCCGGCCATCCGCAACCAATTTCTGGAGGCCCAGTTACGCGTCCGTCCCGGGGCCCGGGGGCTGTCCTCCTTTCGAGATACCTTTGAACGGCCTCTGTGGATCGTCTTGGCGGTTGCGGCGGGCATCCTGTCGATCGCTTGTGCGAACATCGCCAGTCTACTGCTGGCCCGCGCCACCGCGCGATCGTCCGAAATGGCGATGCGGATCTCACTCGGCGCAAGCCGCTCCCGATTGATCCGCCAGTTGCTCACAGAGAGCCTGCTCCTTTCGATCCTCGCGGCGGCGCTTGGATGGGCTTTGGCGGTCGTCGCCGCGCCCGCGCTGGTGGCCATGCTCTCCACGCGAAACCAGCCGGTGAGATTCGCGCTCGCAATGGATACGCGCGCTCTCTTGTTTTGTTTCGCCGTCTCCGCCGTCGCCGCGGCGTTCTTCGGTCTGATACCCGCATGGCAGGCTTCCGGCACGCGGCCGATGATTGAACTCCGCGGCGCAGCCTCCCGGTCCCGGCTCCGGCTGGGGCGCTTCTTCGTCAGCGTGCAGGTTGCCTTTGCCTTCTGTTTGGTGATCGCCGGGTCCGGTTTCCTGTTCAGCTTGCGGAACCTCCTCGCCGTGAACCCCGGATTCGACCCACACAACGTGTCCGTGTTCACCATCGGCGTGGGAGGCCTCAGCGACATGACGCAGCGGCCGCAGCTCAATGTTTTTCTCGATGAGTTTCAGCGGCGCATCGCCGCCTTGCCCGGAATCCAGAGCGCGGCAACGGCTCAATGGGCGCTGTTCGACGGGGCCCAAATCGGCCTCCAGGTGATTATTCCCGGCAAGCAGCTGCCCGACAGGGAGGAAATCTTAGGCTCGGTCTCGCCCGGTTATTTCGCCGCGCTCCACACTCCTTTCCTTGCCGGGAGGGATTTCGACCAGCGCGACCGCGATTACGCCAACACCGGCCCGCGACCGGCGATCATCAACCAAGCCCTCGCGCGGGCCTATTTCGGCGGAGAAAATCCCATTGGCAAGATCTTTCAGACTCCCGACGATCAGAATCTCGTGAACCATCAGGTGATCGGAGTCGTGGCTAATTCCGCGTTCGGCTCTCTGCGGCTTGCTCCCCAGCCGATCGCCTACTCCGTCATTCGCGGAACCAACCGTTTTGCGCTCTACGTGCGCTCCTCGCTCGATCTGGGCTCGGTCGTGAAAATGGTCGACCGCGAGGCGGAGGCCATCGGATACCGCACCCGCATTCAGGAGATCACAACGCTCGATACGCTCATCGGCGACACCCTGTTGCGGGAAAAACTGCTGGCGGGCCTGGGTGGGATCTTCGCGTTCCTTGGGCTCCTGCTCGCCGCCATCGGATTGTTCGGGTTGCTGAACTACTCGGTCTCGCGCCGCACCAAGGAAATTGGCATCCGTGCCGCGCTCGGAGCCCGCACGCCTTCGCTGGTGATGCTCGTCCTAAACGACATGTTCGGATTGATCGCGGCCGGCCTTGCCGCGGGACTCGTTTGCGCGATCGGCCTGAACGTCGCCGTGCAGTCTCTGCTCTACGGCATCCGCCCGGCAGATCCGGGCGTCATCGCGACGGCCGCAGCCATTTTTCTGGCAGCCGCGATCCTGGCGGGAGCGCTCCCGGCGAGAAAAGCCGCGTCCATCGACCCCATGACCGCCCTCCGCCACGAGTGAACTCGTTACTGTCTCTTTTCGACAGATTGCCCCGCCTTGAGAAAGCGCGAGACCACAGTCCACAGATGCACTGGTTCGACCGGCTTCGACAAGAACGCCTGCATGCCCTCCCTGAGACAGCGCTCGCGCAGTTCGTCGGAAGAGTCCGCGGTCAGCGCCAGTATGGGCACGGCATCGTAGCCGGGAATTTTGCGCATCTCCGCCGTGGTTTCCAGGCCGTTCATGCCCGGCATTTGCAGATCCATCAGGACAAGATCGTAATGGCGTTGCGTCGCGGCAGCCAGTGCGGCGAGCCCCGAGGCGACTCCATCCACCGCCAGGTGACGGCGTTCCAGGGCGCGTTTCAAGATCGTCAGGCCAACCGGGTTGTCCTCGACGGCCAGTACCGCCGGACCACTTTCGCGGCGCTGGACGACGGCCGTCGCTTCACTCTCGATCTCCGCCACGCGCAGGGGAATGCGCAGCGTGAATGTCGATCCCTCGCCCGGTTTGCTGGCGACGCTGATCTCGCCTTTCATCAGTGCCGACAGTTTCTTCGCCAGCGCGAGGCCTAGCCCCAGGCCCGGATAGCTGCGGGACAGCCCCGTATCGACCTGGCGGAAAGACTCGAAAATCTTCTCCACCTGGTCCGGCGGAATGCCGATGCCCGTGTCCTGCACCTCCATCTGCAGCATCCCCGCCGCTTCCGGAGCGCGGAGCACCCGCAGTTCCACGCTTCCCTGATGCGTGAACTTGATCGCGTTGGCCAGGAAGTGGCTCAACAACTGCCTGAGGCGCGGGGCATCGCCGACCATGGTTTCCGGCAAACCTGCGCCATACCATGCCCGAAGACTCAGGCCCTTCGCTTCGGCCTTCAGGGTCTGATGCGCCAGCGATGATTCAATCAGATCCCGCAGTCGGAACTCACTCTCATCCAGCGAGAAGCTTCCCGCCTGCAGTGCCGAATACTCGAGCGTCGCGTTCAGGATCTCAAACAGGCTCTCCGCGCAAAGCCGCGTAGCGGCGACGTATTCCCTCTGCTCCTCATCCAGATTAGTCTCAAGCAGCAGATCCGTCATTCCCAGGATGCCGCTGAGCGGAGTGCGAATCTCGTGATTCAGACTGATGAGGAAGGTTCCCTTGAGCCGCTCGATTTCATCGGGCGGCACGGCGCCGGGATTTACGACCGGTTCCATATGGTTCGGATCCTCAGAGGCACGGCCGGCCTCCTGCGGCGATTGGGCATGAACGGCCATAAAAGAATCAATCACCTGACAAGAGGGTATCGGCGGATTTCGACGCCGGGTTTAGGCCGAATGTAAAACCGTGTAAGGCGGACGTCGCGGTCTGAGCAGCCCATTGGTTCCAGGTTTGCCAAGCAATTATGGCTTTTTCACGGTCGGCTTTGTTTCTTTCTTTTCCTCCACCGATTCGCCGAAGGTGATGGTGGTATCGGCCTTGAACCGCTTGTAATCCTCGTACTTCACGGTCTGCTTCATGCGGACGTCCATGTCCTTAAAGTGCAGCGTATCGTTGGCGATGGTGTACGTCGGGAACCAGTATTTTCCGTCGATTTGTTCGCGATAGGTTTCGAATTTCGGAAATTGTTGATTTTTCTTATTCTCCGTGCCGACGCCCCGGCCGTAGCTTTTCACGATTTGCAGATCGCGATCGTCCACCCAGACTTCGCCCTGGAAGTAACGTTCCTTGCCCTCATATTTCTTGGGCTTCACGGCAAAGACGTAGCAGCCGATTTCGTCCACTTTCTGGCGCCCCAGATAGCGGATGTGATACTTCGGCAACTGCTCCGTTGTCAGCACGAACGGTTGGACGCTCTTGAGGTCTTCCATGTCCTCCGGAGTCAGGATCAACTGATGCAGGTTTGGCACGGGCGACCGCACCACGTGCTCCGAGCGTTTGCCGTTGGTATCAAAAATAATGTCGGAGACCATTTCCCAGCGGCCCGTCGTGTTGCCCGCATCGTCGAGTTCCTGAACGCGCGCGGTCTGACGATAGGTGTAATTTTCACGCGCCTTGGCGAACGCGGATTCCTTGGCGGCGAACTTCTGGATGATCTCGTCGATCTGCGCCTGCGTCGGCTCGGTATCGGCTGCGAACAGCGTGCCGGCCGCCACCAAAACAAGTCCTAATGTCCGCGTCATAGATACTCCTTACTTCCTGTCGAGCATCTGCTTGGCGATCGTCACCCGCTGCATGTTGCTCGTGCCTTCGTAAATCCGCCCGATCTTCGAATCCCGGAACAACTTTTCCACCGGATAATCCTTCGTAAAGCCGACGCCGCCCAGCACTTCCACCGCGCGCGACGCATTTTTCTCCGCCACCTGCGACGCGAAGTACTTGCACATGGCCGCTTCCGTCACAAACGGCAACCCGGCATCGCGCAACCGGGCCGCGTTGTAGACCATCAGCCGGGCGGCCTCGACATCCACCGCCATTTCGGCCAGATCGAACTGCACGCCCTGAAATTCCGAGATGGTCTTGCCGAACTGCTTGCGCTGTTTCGCATACGCCAGCGCATGATCGAGCGCGCCCTGCGCCAGCCCAACCATTTGCGCGCCGATACCGATGCGTCCTTCGTTCAACGTCTCAATCGCGATCTTGTAGCCCTTGCCGATTTCGCCCACGACGTTCGACTTCGGCACGAGGCAGTCGTCCAGAATCAGCTCGCAAGTGGAAGACGCGCGAATCCCGAGTTTGTCTTCCTTCTTGCCCACCTGGAACCCGGGAAATTCGCGCTCCACTAAGAACGCCGTGATTCCCTTGTACCCCGCGTCCGGATTCACATTCGCGAACAGCAGGAACAGGCCCGCTTCGCCCGCGTTGGTGATCCACAGCTTGCGGCCGTTGAGCTTGTAGTGATCGCCCGCGTCCACCGCCCGCGTCGCCATTGCGAACGCGTCGGAGCCTGAGCCCGCCTCAGACAGCGCGTAACTCGCCAGTGTGTCGCTGCACAGGCGCGGCAGATACTTGCGCTTCTGCTCGTCCGTCGCCCAGCGCAGGATGGCATTGTTGAACAGCGTGTTCTGCACATCGACGATCACGGCCGCCGATGGATCCACCTTGGCCAGTTCTTCAATCGCCAGAATGGACTGGAAGAAGTATCCGCCCTGGCCGCCGAATTCCTCGGGCACATCGATGCCCATCAGCCCCAGCGCGAAGCATTCCTGGATCAGGTCCCTGCGGAACTTACCTTCTTCATCCATGGCGCGGACGTGCGGCCCGATCCGCTCCCGCGCGAACTTGCGCACGGTGGACTGGAACATCCGTTCTTCTTCGCTCAAGTGCGTCAGCGGACTGGGGGTAACGCGAGTTTCGGTAGCCTGCATGTCTTCAATTGTAGAATGAACGAACGAAAGGTGAGCGCAAAGGGCGTCCGCGCCCGTCTTGCGCGATTCAAAAAAATGACCGATTGGAAGAGAACCGCCGCGGCGCTCGATCCGCCCATCCCCGACGCTGATATCAAGAAGCTTCTGCCCGTCATTGAAGCGCTGGAGGCTTCGTTCCGCCCATTGCAAGCCACGCTAACACCCGAAGACGACGTCTGGACCGGGCCAGAAGGTGGCATGACGCGCCAGGTAGGGCAGGCGGTTTCGCCTGCCAACATGAGGCCCTCGAAATGACCCTCTTCGAAATGCACGACGCCCTCCGCGCCAGGAAAGTTTCCTCCCTGGAACTGACCACCGAGGCGCTCGACAAGATCGCCCGCGACAACCCGCGCCTCAACGCCTTCCTCGCCATCACGGCCGATTCCGCCCGCGCCCGCGCCTCTGCCATGGACGCCGAACTCGCCCGCGGCATCGACCGCGGCCCTCTTCACGGCATCCCCATCGCGCATAAGGATCTGGTCTACACCAAGGGCGTCCGCACCACCGGCGGCTCGAAGCTATTCAAGGATTTCGTGCCCGATCACGACGCCGACATCGCCATCAACTTGGGCAACGCTGGCTCAGTACTGGTCGGAAAAACCAATCTGCACGAGCTCGCCTACGGCATCACCTCCACGAATCCTCATTTCGGAGCAGTGCGCAACCCCTGGGACACGGACCGCATCCCCGGAGGATCGTCTGGAGGCTCCGGCGCGGCCGTCGCGGCGGGCATTCTGCCGATGGCCACCGGAACCGACACCGGCGGATCTATCCGCATCCCGGCTTCCTTCTGCGGCGTGACGGGCTTGAAGCCGACCTTCGGCCTCATCAGCAAACGCGGCGTGATGCCTCTCGGCTGGACCATGGACCACATGGGTCCCATCGCTAAAACCGTGCGCGACGCCGCCGTCTCCTTCCATGCGATGGCCGGCATGAAAGGCGCCCACGTCCCGCCGCCGCACGTCGATATCAGAGGCCTGCGCATCGGCCTGCCGATGAACTACTACTTCGATCATCTCGACCTTGAAGTCGCCCAATCCGTCCGGACCGCCGTGCAGACCGCGGCCGCGCTCGGCGCGCGCATCGTCGATATTAAGGTGCCCGACATCGAAGGGCTGAACGTCGTCGGCCGCGTGCTGCTTCTGGCCGAGGCGTCCTCCGTGCATCGGGCCAACCTGCACCGACGCGACGAATTTGGAGCCGACGTGCTCACGCTCCTCGACCAGGGCCGCCTCATCCGCGGAGCCGATTACGTGGACGCGCAGCGCCTGCGCCGCATCTATATCCGCGACTTCTCCAAGCTCTGGAGCCAGGTGGATTGCATCTTCACCCCCACCACACCCACGCCCGCTCCGAAAATCGGCCAGACGACAATGAGGGTCGGAGACCGCGACGAAGACGTCCGCCTCGCCACCACGCGCCTGATGCGCGCGATTAACGTCCTCGGCATCCCCGCGCTCTCAATCCCCAGCGGCTTCACGAAATCCGGCCTGCCCATAGGCCTGCAAATCCTCGGCGCGCCGAGGGCCGAAGACGCGCTGCTCAGGGTAGGCGCAGCCATCGAAGACGCCACCGGAGCCATCGCGCGGAAGCCGTAGCCGCTTACAGACTTAAGGTCGCCTCTATTCAGGCGTATATAGTAGTTAGTAGCTTTCTACTAATTCGCAGCGTAGGGAGAGACGCTCGATGGATCCGAAGGAAGTGGCTCGGGTTTTTAACGACAGTTACGACCGCGTTATGAAAACGCCCGCGGAGAAGGGCGAATTCTTCAACGCGTTCTATGCTCTCCTGATCACCAGTAGCGCCGAGGCGGCAAAAAAGTTTGCCAACACAGATTTCGAGAAGCAGGTTCAGATGCTGCGCGCCTCGGTCGCTGTCCTCGTGAGTTTTTATGGCGGTGGTCAGGACGACTACCTTCAGAAGCTCGCCGAGCGGCACAGCCGGCGCGGCGTAGATATTCCTCCGGCACTCTATTCGATTTGGTTGGACTGCCTGATTGAAACAGTAGGCTGGTTCGACCCGAAGTTCAGTAACGGCGTGGCGGCAGCTTGGCGAGAGGTATTCTCAAAAGGCATCGAGTACATGACTTCCCAGTACGGAAGCAGCTAGCATCGCGCCAAAGATACCCGGCTCGGCGTAGGCGCAGCCATCGAAGCTGCGGGCGGAAGCCGTTAGAATAAGAAGGTGGGAAATCCAAGCGACTTGCTTGCTAGGTTGCGATTGTGCGATCAAATCTCATCGCCTGGATCGTGAAGCCGTGGCTGCTGATCGCCGTCAGCCAGGCGTTCGCCCAGCCGGCATCCCAAACTGAGTTCGAAGTCGCTTCGGTTCGCCCGAACACTGCCGATGATCGCATCGTCACGATCAATGTCAGTCCCGGCGGCAGATTCACCGCCAGAGGCTACACCTTGGTGCTCCTCATACAGCGCGCCTACGGTGTGATGGACTGGAACGTCACCGGCGGGCCCGCCTGGATTCGCGGTGATCGCTTCGACGTTTCCGCTAAAGCGAACGTCTCAGACATTCTGACCGAGCATCAGTTGCAGCCGATGCTCCAACGGCTACTCGCAGCACGCTTCAAGCTCGAAGTCCACCATGCAAGGGAACAAATCCCGGGCTATGCTTTGGTCGTGGCCAGAGGCGGTCCGAAAATCAGGGCCGCCACTGACCCGCCGCCCGATGGCGAAGAGCGCCTGGATGAGTTCCGCATGAACCACAACGGGCTCAGTGGATCCGCAATCTCCATGCCGACCCTGGCCCGCTTCGTCGCGGGAAAGCTGGGACTTGTCGCTGTCGACGAAACCGGATTGAAGGGTCTCTATGAAGTCAAGGCCGAATGGAAATTCGATCCCGGACAATCCGACAGCCGCACACCCGGAGAGGACCCGCGCGAGCTCTGGCGCTTCGCCGTGTTGGATGCCCTTCGGGATCAGCTTGGGTTGAAACTGGTGCCCAAGAAGATTACGATACAGACCATCGTGGTCGACCACGCCGAGAGGGCCTCGGCGTCTGAGAACTAAGACTCGAGTCGAACCCTACCCGGAGAAACCAACCTTGGGCGTACCCAGAGCGGAGAGTATCAATCTCGACCCTTTTCAACCACATCGCACTCTCACCCGAGCGTGATTTGAAAACGATCCCTTACCCTTCAGCCAAGGAGTTCATGCGGTCTTTCCAACGGAGAGCTGAATCGGCCAGGAGGGGGCAGCCTAAGGGAACGCCTCTGAGGGTATGCGCGCGTTGGACGTCACGTCGACCCGCTCCGTTCGAGGCGGCCTTTCAGACAGCGAGAGCGCCGCGGACGCAAGCCTGCACTCGGCTCCAGTCCTGCTCACTCAGACGACCGATTACTGTGAGTTCCGACCGGCGGACAGTCAGAACGTATGCACGGAACCAGGACGGCGCGCGAAGCCCTGCGGCATGCCAATCCGCAAGAAGGTAATCCGAGGCCGCTGCGCTTGGCGGCGCTTTCGTCGTGAGGATGCCGACGAGCACATCCGGTCTTTCTTCAAGATACGTGCGGCTCGCGATGACCACCGCAGGACGGACCTTTGTTTCTATGGCTCCCGCCAACACCCCGACAACGACGTCTCCTGCCTTCAATGCTCGTCTTCCGACTCTTCTGCATCGAGCCGCCGCATGGACGCCGCCGTGAACTCCCTGAGGTCTTCATCGGACCAGGAATCAGACCAGTCGACTCTGGCCTTCGGATGGAGAGAAGCTAAACGCTCGGCGAGCGCAGTCAATTCGGCGGCCGCGTCCGGCGGCAGGCGGCGGAACGCCTCCACCAGAGATGCTTCCCGTGCGCTCAATTGCAATTCCATCGCTCACCTTCAGTATACAGCCGTATCGCTGGAATCTCGAACTCAATCTCGCCCCGTTTCAGCCACATCGCACCCTCACCTGCGCGTGATTTGAAAACGATCCCCTGCCCTTCAGCCAAGGAGTTCATACGCTCTTTTCAACGGAGAGCTGAATCGGCGAGGAGGGGCAGCCTAGGGAACGCCTCTGAGGGTATGCGCGCGTTGGACGTCACCTCGGACGATACCGGCCCCTCGCCGTTGCGGGCTAACGAAACGGATTTCGTGCCAGACGAAGCAAAAACTGCTAAAGGGCCGGCCCGATAAATTCGTTCTTTGACAATTCGAGGATGTAATGTGGCGCACGCACTATGCGTGCCGCGTCGAGACTCGTTTCGACGCCTGTTGCCCCTATGCTCACGCACGGCGGTTCAACCCGGATTACAGCCCCATGCGTAAACCAGGGGACTCCAATCAATGCACCGGAGCCGCCGGCCCCCCGCGCTTCGCCCTCTGCATCAAAAACGGCAGCGGAGCCATCAGCGCCGCGATGATCGCGAAAATCCAGATCGTATCCAGATACGCCAGCATCGAGGCCTGCGCTTGCATGACTCCGTAGATCCGTTGATACGCCATCTTCGTCGCCTCCGCCGCGCCGACGCCGGACGCCCTCAATGCCTGCGCCATCCCCGCGACCGCCGATTGGAAGCTCGGGTCATACTGGCTGGTATGCGCGGCGAGAACGCTCTGATGATACTGCCCGCGCCGGGCAAGAAGCGTCTCCACCAGCGAAATGCCTACGCTGCCGCCCATGTTGCGCGCCAGGTTCGTCATGCCCGAGACATTGTTGTTCTTTCCGGGCGGAATGCCCACGTAACACATGGTCTGAATCGGAACAAACAGGAACGCGACGCCAACCATCTGGTACGTGCGCAACAGAATGACTTCGCCGAAGCTCATGCCGAGGTTCATCTTCGTCGTCATGTAGAACATGGCAAGCGCGGCCAGCGTCCAGCCGACAGTGATCATGCGGCGCGGATCGAGCCTGCCCACCATGATGCCAATGAACGGCAGCATCAGGATGATCACACCCGCGCCCGGCGAAAGCACCAGGCCGGCCTGCTCCGCCGTATAGCCCATCAGGGTCTGCACCATCTGCGGCAGCAGCACCGTTCCGCCGAAGAGCGCCACGCCGAGCATGAACATCATCACGCAAGACACCGCGAAGTTGCGCGTCCGGAACAGCCGGATATCGATCACCGGATTCTCGTGATGCAGTTCCCAGAAAAATGCGATCACCAGGCAGACAATTGAAACAGCGGCAAAACCGTTGATGAACTTCGACGAAAACCAATCTTCCCGCTCGCCCTTATCCAGCACCACCTGCGCCGCGCCGATACCGACGGCCAGCAAACCAAGCCCCGGCCAGTCGACCCGGCCCGATGTCTGCTTCTGCGCCTTCAAATAAGGAGGATCCTCCACTAGGCGCGACGTCAAAATCAGGGACACGATCGCCACTGGCACGTTGATAAAGAAAATCCAGCGCCAGTTGAAGTTGTCCGTGATGTAGCCGCCGAGCGTGGGTCCGATGGCCGGCGCCATCACCACCGCCATGCCGTAAATCGCGAACGCCATGCCGCGTTTGGCGGGCGCAAACGTATCGGCCAGAATTGCCTGTTCGCTCGGCGCGAGGCCTCCGCCGCCCAGGCCCTGCATCACGCGGAACAGAATCAGCATGCTTAGATTCGGCGCCAGGCCGCACAGCAGGCTGCTGATGCCGAACAGCACCACGCAGGTCATGTAGAACCGCTTGCGCCCCATCTGGATCGCCAGCCACGCGCTGACGGGAAGAATCACCGCGTTGGCCACCAGGTACGAGCTCAGCACCCAGGTGCTCTCGTCCGTGCCCGCCGAAAGATTGCCCGCGATGTGCGGGAGCGCGACGTTGGCGATGCTGGTGTCCAACACTTCCATGAAGGTCGCCAGCGTAACCGTCAGAGCGATGATCCATGGATTGTGCTTCGGCGTCCATACCGGCGTATGGTGCGGATCGCTCATCGCAATTGCACCCTGGGCGTTACCGACATGCCCTGCCGCAGCAGATGATCGTTATTCTGCCCTGGATCGAGCGCGATGCGCACCGGGATTCTCTGCACCACCTTCACGTAGTTTCCCGTGGCGTTTTCCGGAGGCAACAGGCTCATGCGCGCGCCGCTCGCGCCGGCAATCCGCTGGATCCTGCCGGTATACTCGCGGCCATAGGCGTCCACGCTTATTTTCACCGCCTGGCCGACGCGCATTTTTTCGAGCTGCGTCTCTTTGAAATTTGCCGTCACCCACAGGCCGTCGACGGGCACGATTGCCATCAACTCCTGGCCCTGGGCGATGTTCTGGCCCTCCGTGACGCTCTTCTTGCCCACGATGCCGTCAGCGGGCGAGACGATGGTGGTGTACTTCAGGTTCAACTCGGCCTGATCGAGCGCGGCGCGCTTTTCGTCGACCTTCGCCGCCGCCGATTGCGCCCTGGCCTGGATTACCTTCACCTGGGCCGGACCTGTGAGCGCGGACTGGATCTGCGCGTTGGCCTGCTCCACGCGGGCCTGCGCCTGCTCGACGCTCTTTTCGGCCACGGAAATATTCTGAACCGCTTCCGCCACGATCGCGTTCTGCGCGTCCAGCGTCGCCTTCGCTGCATCGGCAGCCGCCACGGCCTGATCGTACTGCTGCTTGGAGATCTCGTCCTTGGCCACGAGCAGCTTGTATCGCTCGACGTCCTGCTGGGCCTTGGTCAGATTGGCCTGCGCCACGCGAACATTCGCTTGCGCCGTCGTCTGTCGCGCGCGCGCAGCCGCCAATTGCCGCTCCGCACCGGAAACGGCCGCACTGGCGTCGAGGCGCGCCGAATTGGCCGTCGTCAGCGTGCTTTTCGTGGTGATCGACGTGATCGGCACATCCGTGCGGGTACTCTGATACTCGGCTACGGCGTCGGCCAGATCGGCGCGAGCCCCGGCCACGGCTACTTCGTAATCCTTCGGGTCGAGCACGACCAGAACGTCGCCGGCCTTCACCTGCTGCGTTTCCTCCACCTTCACCGCGATCACGTGGCCGCTCACGCGCGCGCTGACGGCATGAATATCGCCGTCGATCTGCGCGTCGTCTGTCGACTCATATTTCGAGAGGTGCTGCCACAGCATGTATCCGCCCGCGATCAACGCCAGCACAACCACGAGGCCAATAATCTTGCCTAACGGGCTCTTCTTTGGAATTGCCTGCTCTTCCGCCACGAGTTACTGTCCTCCCATGAATGTCTTCAGATTCGTTTCCGCCTCGCCCATCGCCCGTGCCAGCGCCACCTTGGCCAGATTGTGCGCGTAAATGCTGGAGATGAGGTTCTGCTGCGCGTTCGATACCGACTGCTGCGCCTGCACCACCTCGATGTTGTCGGTAACGCCCGCGGTGAACCGGTCTCGCGCCTGCGTGAGCGTCTGGTTGGCGAGGCCGAGGTTGCTCTCGGCCACCGCGACCTGGTCGGCCGTCGAATTCAGGTCCAGCAGCGCCGAGCGCACTTCCTGATCGATCTGCCCTTGCAAGTTCGCAAGCTCCTCTTTTCGCTGCTTGAGCACGGTCTCTTGCTCCAGAACGTCCGCCTTGCGCTTGCCGCCGTCGAACACGTTCATCTTGACCGAACCGGTCACGGCGAACGTGCCGTGCGAGCTGGCGAATGTATCCCCCACCACGTCGTAGTTCGTGCTCACGCTCGCCGATGGCAGCCATTGGGCTGCCGCCGCCTGCCGGGCCAGTTCCGCGGCCCTCACCTGCGCCCGCGCGCTCTGGTAATCGGCGCGCGAAGCATAGGCCTTCTGTAGCGCCTCGCTGGGCGAAAGGCCCTCGAGCGGCTTGTAGGGAGCCTTGCCGGAAATTTGAAACACCTGCCCAGCCGGCAGCCCGATGGCCCGCGCCAGTGTGAGCTTGTCCTTCTCCACCTGATTTTGGAGCGCCAGCAGCTGCTGCTGCTGCGTCTTCAGTTCCACCTGAGCCCGCAGCTCGTCAATGGCGGGCGAAGTGCCCGCGCGGTGCTGATCGCGCGCTTTCTCATAGAGCACCTGCGCCGTCCCCACCTGCGACTTCGTGGCGTCCACGCGAGCCGAAGTCGCGATGATCTGCAAGTACGCCGCCGCGACCGCTTGCACCACCAGATCGCGCGCGTCCTTCACGGAGAGTTCCGCCGCGCGTATGCTCTCATTCCGGGAGCGCAGCGCATTCCGCCCCCTCGGATCGTAAACCGGAATGTCGGCTGCGGCTCGGGCATCCTGGTAATGAAACGGCCCGATGACGGACGGGACGTTCTGGATGTGAAATCCGAACGTCGCTAAACTGATCTGCTGCTCACTCATCAAAACGCCGACGCTGAGGGTAGGTAGAAAAATCTCGGTCAGCAGCCGCATCCGGTCGACGCGCGCCATCGTGCTGCTGTTCTCGCTGGTCAGCAAACCCAGGTTGGTCTTCAATCCGCGGGCGATGGCGTCGTCCAGCGTCAGCATCAACGGCGACGCAGTCGCTTGGCCGGACGGCGTACTGCCGTTAAATTGCGCATCAAGCGGCGCCAGTGCGCAAAAAAGCGTCAACAATGCCCGGGAGACGGTCAAGTTATGCCTCATGTTTTACGATGTTGTCGATAATGGCCCGCGTTAACAGGCCCGCCGCCGCGAATTCGGCGCCGTCGTGGTGCAGGCGCTCAAGGAGGGAGCGTCCTATTTCATCGATGAATGTTACGTGCTGAAGATCCACCAAAATCTTCCCGGCAGGCTGCTGCTCCCGAGCCGATCTCCAGCAATTCTCCAGTTCCGGAACGTAGTTCTCCGCCAGACGGCCACACACTTTTAGCGTGATCCGCTTGCCATCCGAGCTAACCTGCACTTTCATCATTTCAACAGACGGTGCAGGCAGATCACCACTCTATTAGTGATTTGTTTTTATATACTTAATGTGTTTCATGCCGAACTTTCGGCGCCGATATTTCGGCGCGCGCCGGCATATCGGCGCATGATCCCGAGCTTCTGCATGCGCGATTGCAGGGTGCTGCGTTTCAGTCCCAGCATCACCGCTGCGCCGCTCGGCCCACCGACAACCCAGTTTGAGGCGTCCAGCGCATCCAGAATATGGCGGCGCTCGGCGGCTTCCATGGTCAGGACGGCATCCGCAGCCGCGGCCTTGGACTCGCGAAGATCCTCGGTGGGAATGATCAGGCGCGAGCCCGGGGTGAGGATGACGCTGCGCTCGATGATATTTCGCAACTCGCGGATATTGCCCGGCCAGGAGTAGTTCACCAGGGTCTGCATCACGTCGGCGGGAATCGACTCAATCTTCTTGCGCATCCGGGTGGCGTATTCCTGGACGAAATAGCGGACCAGGGTCGGGATATCCTCGCGCCGGTCGCGCAGAGCGGGCAGCGAGATGGGAAAAACATTGACGCGATAAAACAGATCGGCGCGAAACCGTTGCGCGGCAACCATGGCGCGCAAGTCGCGATTGGTTGCGGCAACAAGACGAAAATCCGAATGCAGCGTGCGCGTCCCGCCCAGGCGCTCGAACTGTCCGTCCTGCAGAACGCGGAGCAGCTTGGGCTGCATCTCGAGCGGCAGCTCGCTAATCTCGTCGAGAAACAGCGTGCCGCGATGGGCCAGTTCGATGCGGCCGATCCGCAGGCCGACGGCTCCCGTAAACGCGCCCTTTTCGTGGCCGAGCAATTCGCTTTCGATGAGCCCCGCGGGAATCGCCGCACAGTTCAGCTTCACGAAGGTCCCGTCGACGCGGCCGCTCAGCCGGTGGATCGCGCGGGCCACCAGTTCCTTGCCGGTGCCGGTTTCGCCCTGGATGAGGATGGAAGAATCGGTGGGCGCGGCGGTTTCGATCTGCCGCAGCACGCCGCGCAGCGCCGGGCCGGAGCCGACCATTTCGTCAAACCGGTACTCGCTACGGATTTCCTCCTCGAGATAAACTTTTTCGTCCTCAATGTGGCGGCGCAGCTCGTTGATTTCCTCAAACGCGGTAGCGTTCTCCGCGGCGATGGCCACCTGCCTCGCGATGTGTTGCATGAACTCGCGGTCTTCCTCGCTGTATGCCTCCGGCCTGCAGGAAGTGAACGCCAGGAGGCCGTGCATTCCGCGCCGGGTCTCGAGTGCGATCCAGTACCCGGATTGGATGTTGTGCGCACGGTAGACCTCAATCAGATCCGGGCGAAACCGGTTCTCGCGGGACATATCGGGCACATAGAGAGGCTGCCCTGTTTCGAGGATCACCTCGACCGGGCCGCCCTCCACCGGCCATTCGCGCTGGCGGTCCGGGTCGTCCTTGTCCATGCCGGCGATGGCCTTCAACACGATCATGCGCCGGGCGGCGTCGTAGCGCATGATCACCAGATAATCAAAGGCGATCAGCGGATGCAGTGTTTCCCAAAGCGAATGGATCAGCGACTCCCGGTCGCGAAATGCGATCAATGCCTCGGAAATCTGAAGCAACGCACGGTACTTGAGGGCGCTATCGTCGGCGGGCATGCGCTCCTCCCATCATAAGCGCATGCCCGCCGCTACCACAGGATGGAACCCGTGGACGTTGCGGTGGTCAAGCCCGCCGTAGGCGATACTCCGCTGGGGTGAGAAAGAATCCGCCCAGTCATTTATGCATGACATTGTACTGTATGATTGGCGATCCCGGCAAGGCTGAGTCATTTGACCCAAAGCCGCTGCGCCTCAAGACGCTCTAACGCCTTGGCTTGGAGCACCAGAGCAACCACCAGATGAAGATGGGCTGGAGCAGCAGGCGCCCATAGAGCGCGGCAGCTGGGATCGATCCGGCCCCGGCCTCAACCGGGTTCGTCGCCATATAGATATTGGCGGGGAAAACGGCGACCAGGAGAGCGACCAGTCCCCAGGCTGCCGCGCGACGCACGGAAGGGATCAGAAGTCCCACACCACCAAGAACTTCGGCGATGCCGCTGATATAAACCATCGCTGCGTGCCAAGGGACATATGGAGGCATCATTTTCAGGTAAAAGACGGGTTTCAGGAAATGGTTCGCGCCTGCCGCCACGTAAAATGCCGCCGCTAGGGCAAGTAAGACTATCGGAAGCCGGGTCCGCACACCCCATTATGTATGACCGGAGCTATACTTGTATTTAGGGCCTCAAAATGCATAGGAGACAATCGGCATGAAGACCTATTTGAAGTTTGGATTTCTCATCGTGGCGATTCTGGGGACGCTGGTCTGGCTGGCCATGGGCGGCATCAGCGAAACCAAGACCTATTACAAGACGATTGCCGAGTTGAACCAGATGGGCGACAGCGCCAAGGAGCGCAAGGTCCGCGTCGGCGGAGACATCGGAGCCGATTCGATCCATCGCCAGGGTCGCGAAGTGCGCTTTACGCTGACCCAGGACAAGCTGGTGCTGCCGGTTATCTATAGCGGCATCGAACCCCTGCCCGACACGTTCAAGGACGGCGCCCAGGCGCTGGCCGATGGAAAAATGGGCGCGGATGGCTTCTTCCACGCGACCAAAATTCAGGCCAAGTGCGCTTCAAAGTACGAGGCCAAGCCAATTCAGCAACCGGGTTCCGGATCCCGCGCGGCCCTGTAAGCGCGTTTCGTTCATACAAACATGGAAAACATCGGCGCTCTCTCCCTGATTCTTGCGTTCTGTTTCGCGATCTACTCGGTTCTGGCCTCGGTCACCGGGAAAGTGGCGAAACGGCCGTTCCTCATCATCTCCGGCGAACGCGCCGTGTACTCGATCTGGGTTCTGGTCAGCGTGGCTGCGGGCATCCTGATTTATTCGCTGATCGCGGGCGATTACCGGATGGCCTACGTGGCGCATTACTCGAACAAGGCGATGCCGACGATTTACAAATACTCGGCATGGTGGGGCGGGCAGGAAGGCTCGCTGCTGTTCTGGAACTGGCTGCTGGCGACATACGCGTCGGTGGTGGTGTACAAGAGTCGCGGGAAGTTCCGGGAAATGATGCCCTACGTAGTGGCCGTCATGATGGCCACGCAGATTTTCTTCCTCTCGCTGGTGGTGTTCATTGAGAGCCCGTTCCGCGTGCTGATGGCCGGCAAGCGGGTTGTGGACATCGGCGACGGGCAGGGCTTGAGCGCGCTGCTGCAGTACTGGACCATGGTGATTCATCCTCCCATGCTGTATTTGGGCTACGTGGGCTTCATCGTGCCCTTCGCGTTCGCCATGGGGTCCCTGATCACGAAGCAGCCTGGCGAGGCGTGGATTCACACGACGCGGCGCTGGACGCTGGTGACGTGGATGTTCCAAACCACGGGAATCCTGTTAGGCGCGGGCTGGGCTTACGCGGTACTCGGTTGGGGCGGATATTGGGGCTGGGATCCGGTGGAAAATGCCTCGCTGCTGCCGTGGATCACGGCGACGGCCTTCCTGCACTCGGTGATGATGCAGGAGAAAAAGGGAATGATGAAGGTGTGGAACATGGTGCTGGTTTCGGCCACCTTCTTCCTCTGCATCTTCGGCACATTCCTCACGCGCAGCGGCGTGGTGAACTCGGTGCACGCGTTTTCGCAGGGACCCATCGGCATGTACTTCGTCGTATTCCTGAGCATCGGCATCACGGCAACGTCGGCGCTCATTCTGACGCGCCTGGACTTCCTGAAAAGCGAAGCGCAGCTGGAAAGCGTGCTCTCGCGCGAATCGAGCTTCCTGTTTAACAACCTGGTACTGCTGGCGAGCTGCTTCGCGATTCTGTGGGGTACGCTCTTCCCGGTCATCTCCGAGAAATTTACCGGCGAAAAAATCAGCGTCGATGCGCCGTTCTTCAATCGCATCAACATCCCCATCGCGATGTTCCTGATGCTGCTCACGGGCGTGGGTCCGCTGATCGCCTGGCGCAAGAGTTCCTTCGCCAGCCTGCGTATGGCCTTTCTTTGGCCGGCCGTGGCGGGATTGGCGGTGGATGCAGGCCTGATCGCTTTTGGCGTCCGCGATTTCTACGCGCTGGTGTCCTTCGCGCTCTGCACCTTCGTGCTGGCGACGGTTGCCATGGAATTCGTCAAAGGAGCTAACGCCATCGCGGCGAAGGACAAGACCAGCTTCATCCAGTCCGTGATTGAGCTCACGTACCGCAACACGCGGCGCTACGGCGGCTACCTGGTACACGTGGGCGTCGTGATCATGTTCATCGGTTTCACGGGCAAGGCGTTCGATCAGAAATTGACCGTGGAGCTGATGCCGAACGATACGGTCACACTTGGCAATTACCAGCTTCACTTGCTGAATCTCGATCAGGGCCAGAACGACAACTACCGGTGGCAGCGGATCACTGTCGACGCGTCGAAGAACGGCGTGCACGTCGCCACCCTGGAGCCGGAAAAGCGCCTGTATTTAGCCAAAAAGGAACCGGCCAGCGAGGTGGCGATCCGCCGCCGTCTGAACGAGGATCTGTACATCAATTTCGCGGGCGTCTCCGACGATGGCCAGAGGATCGTAATGGAGGCCTACGTCTTCCCGCTGGTGAGCTGGATCTGGGTAGGTTATTGGGTGGTGCTGGGCGGAACGCTGATCTGCCTGACGCCGAGCAAATCGCGGCTGATCTATCCTCGGACCGAGGTGGTCGCCGTGGCGGGGAAGCATGTCAAGGTTTAGCATTTTCGTGGCACTGGCCGCCGGGCTTTGCGCGGCACAAACGGCGGTCGATCTCGACTCCGAGCCAGTCAACCGCGTCGCGAAAAAAATGTTGTGCAACTGCGGCTGCGCGCAGGACATGAGCTGCAAGATGGAGCCGGGCTGCGGCATCTGCAAGCGGGCGAAGACTCAGATTTTCCAGATGCAGCAGGCGGGAAAGACCGATTCGCAAATTCTCGACCAATTCGTGGCGGAGAACGGCAAGCAGATTCTGGCCGTGGCCCCGGGTCTGTTCGGCACATCCGGTCCGTTCATCGCTCTTTCGCTGGGCGCGATTCTGGTGGTGTTCGTGATCCGCCGCTATCGCAAGCCTCAAACGGCCGCGGCTGCTCCGGAAATCGACCCGAAGGTCCTGGATCAAATCAATAAGGATATGGCGAAGTTGGACGAATGACTCTCTTTGTTGCGGCGGTACTGGTTGTTGCCGTTACGCTCTTTCTCACGCTGACAATTCGAACCAAGGACCTGCCGCCGCCGAGTACGGCGTCTCCCACGCAACATCTGGAGGACCGCAGAGCGCAGATCTACGAAAACCTTCGCGATCTGCAATTCGAATATCGCGTGGGCAAGCTGTCCGACGAGGATTACCAGCAGACCAAGCTCGGGTTGCAGAAGGAGCTGGCAGCGGTCTTGGCGGAGATCGGAAAGTTCGGAACCAGCGCGGCAGAAGCGCCCGCGCAGACGGCTCCGGCAACCGCCCCGGCGGAAAAGGCGCCATCCAATGTCTGCCCCCATTGCAACGCGACGTTCCCGAATGCCATGAAATTCTGCGGGGAATGCGGAAAGGCAATGTCATGAAGCTTTTCTTCTGGCTCCTGGCTACCGGCTCCTGGCTTCTCGCCTCCGTCGACGGCACAGTGGTGAACGTTACGACCGGCAAGCCGCAGGCGGGGGTCACGGTGACGCTGGTTAAGCCCAGTGAACAGGGAATGCAGGATTTAGGCAGCGCGAAAAGCGACGCGGAGGGCAAATTCAAGTTCGACAGCCCCGTCCAGGCTCCCGCTCTGCTGCAAGCGATTTACAAAGACGCGTCTTACACCGTCGTGCTCCAGCCGGGCATGTCCACCTCCGGCGTCCAGTTGAAGGTGTATGATTCCACTTCGAAAGCGGGCGTGGCGCAGGTTACCCAGCATATGATCCTGGTGGAGCCCAGTGAGAAATCCCTGGATATCGCCGAGACCTTCCTGCTGCGCAACGAATCCACCACCACATTCCTGGACCCGGTGAAGGGATCGGTGCAGTTTTACCTACCCGAAGCAGCAGGCGGAAAAGCGCAGGTGACCGTCAATGCGCCTGGGGGCATGCCGATTGAGCGGTCGGCCGAAAAGACTGCTGTCAAGAACGTTTACAAGGTAGCCTACCCGATCAAACCAGGCGAGAGCCGCTTCGACATCAGCTATTCTCTACCGCCCTCGGAGACGTTTTCGAGCAAGATCATGCACTCGGAAGGCCTCACGCGGCTGGTGACGCCGTCCACCGTCACGCTCGCGGGAACCGGCGTGGCCGAACTCGGGCAGGAGCCGCAAACGAAGGCGCACATTTACAACGCGACCGGCGCGGAGTACAGCGTCAAGATCGCCGGCACCGGTTCGCTGCGCAATCAGCAGGCCGCCGCTCCGGGGCCGGATGAGGATCCGGGGGAACCTCAGATCGAGGAGAAAGCCGCGCGTGTCTATTCCCGCATGGAGTGGGTGATGGGCTTCGCCTTCGCGATTCTCGGCCTGGGCGGCGTGCTCCTGTACCGGAAAAGCACCGCATGAACGCTCTCGAGGTCGACGCGGTCTGGAAATATTTTGGAGACTTCCCTGCCCTGCGCGACGTCGGGTTCAAGATTCAAGCGGGTTCGGTGGTCGCATTGCTGGGCCGCAACGGCGCCGGAAAAACCACGCTGCTGCGGATCATCGCCGGGCTCGCCAAGCCATCCAAGGGATCGGTAAGAATCTACGGCGCAGAAGTACGCGATGAGCCCACGCGGCGCCGCATCGGCGTCCTCGGCCACGGCATCTCGCTATACGACGAGTTGTCCGCCATGGAGAATCTGGTGCTGTTCGGGAAACTGTACGGCCTGGACAATCCCGGCAAGCGAGCCGAGTTCTGGTTGGAAAAAACCGGTCTGGCGCGCGTCCGCGACGGCTTGGTGCGGGAATTCTCGCGCGGCATGCGGCAGCGCCTGGCTGTCGCGAGGACATTTATTCACGAGCCCCAAGTCCTGCTGTTCGACGAGCCTTTCACCTCGCTCGACGATCGCGCCATTGCGGTGCTCCAATCGCTGATTATCGAGGCGAAGGAGCGCGGCTGTACCGTCATCATGTCCACGCATCAGCTTCGCGAAGCCATCGAGTTGGCCACGCACGCCGTGCTGATCCGTAAAGGCGAGGTGGCCTATGCGGGCGTGCGCCGCGAAGAGATGGTCGGGGATCCGGGTTGGCTGTATCGGACGTTTGAGGGAGATTCGGCATCGTGAAGCTGTTCCTCACTCAGACGCTCACGATCGCCGCCAAGGATTTGCGCGCGGAATGGCGCACGAAGGAGGCGCTGAATGCCTCCATTGCGTTTTCGCTGGTGATGCTGGTGCTTTTCAGTTTCGCCGTCGATCCCGAATCGATGCCCGAGTTTTCCGGCGGCTTGCTGTGGCTGGTGTTCAGCTTCGCCGGCGCGCTGGTGCTGAACCGCAGTTTCGCCCGAGAGACGCAGAATGACTGTCTGGACGCGCTAGTGGCCTCGCCCGTGCCTTCGGCGGCGCTGTTCACGGGAAAGGCGCTGGCGAACTTCGCCATGCTGCTGGCCGTGGAATCGGTCTGCCTGCCGGCGTTTGGATTCCTGTTCAATATCTCCTGGGCGACGTACTTCTGGTCGCTGGTGGGCGTGGTTCTGCTGGGCACTTGGGGTCTAACGGTCGTCGGAACCATGTTCAGCGCACTCACGGTGAACCTCCGGCTGCGCGAGCTGATGCTGCCGACGCTGGTCTATCCGGTGATGATCCCCGCGCTGATGGCGGCCATGGAACTCACCAGAGATCTGTTGAACGCCACGCCGCTCGGCGGAGACAATCTTATCTGGGTGCGCTTGCTGGCCGGTTTTGACATCATATTCACAGCACTTTCGGTCGCTCTAGTGGACACTGTTCTAGTGGGGTAAATATGCGAGATAAAATTATCATCGCCTTGGTGGTTTTCGCCGTCGCGCTGCTTGGCTGGAGTCTCTACAGGATCTTCATGGTGGTTCCGGACGAGGCCAACCAGGGCGCGATCTTCCGCATCATCTACATCCATCTGCCGACCATCTTCACCGGCTTTCTCGGCTTCATGGTCGCACTGGTATCGAGCATCCTTTATCTGACGAAAGGCGACATGAAGTACGACTCGCTGGCGGCCGGCGTCACCGAAGTGGCGCTGGTGTTCGCCGGCATCGTGCTGGTCACCGGCAGCATCTGGGCGCGCATCATTTGGGGCGTGTGGTGGGCCTGGGAGCCCCGTCTCACCTCGATGCTGATCTGCTGGCTCACCTACGCAGGATATTTGATGCTGCGCCGCGCCATCGACGAACCTGCCCAGCGGGCGCGCCTGTCGGCCGTGGTTTCCATCTTCGGCTTTGTGGAAGTGATCATCGTTTACAAGGCCATCGACTGGTTCCGCACGCTGCATCCGCAGCCGGTGCTGAGCGTCCGCGGCGGCGGCGGCATGGCGCCCGGCATGGAAGCCCCGATTTACTGGAACTGGCTGGCGTTCGTCTGCCTGGCCACGGCCATGGTGATGATCCGCATGAAACAAGACGAAATGTCGCGCGAGATCGACTCGCTGCGAAGAGAGGCGCACCTGTACTAAAGGAGAACGACCATGGACAATCGCAACTTCACCTTCATGTTTTACGGTTTTTTCGCCGGATGGGCCATCATCGGGTTTTACGTCGTCATGCTCGGGCTCCGCGAGAGCCGGCTTCGCAAGGAACTGGATCGCGTGCGGCAGATGCTGGAACCGCGGAAATAGATGCGGCGCAGGATTGCATCCTGCACCTCTACCGCCCGCCCGCCAATTTATCAGGCATGTCGGCGAGCACGTAGCTCATTACCGCCATGGCCGCCACGCTTTTGCGAAAATCGTCCGGATCGACCTTATCCAGCGTGTCCGTCTCCGTGTGATGCCAGTCGAAGTAATGCGTGCCCACCGAGCGCTCGCCTAACGACGGCACGCCGTCGCGCGTCAACGGGCCGATGTCGGACCCTCCGCCGCCACCCGTGACCTCGCCCGCGCCGATGCGATTCAACAGCGCGCCGATCTGTTTCACCAGCTCCATGGATTGAGCCTCCGCCGGATTCGGAGGAACCGCACCGGCGCGTCCTCTGCCGCCACCCCTCCCTCCGAATCCGCCCGAGCCGTATCCGAAGCCGCGCGGAGCCTCCGCGCCTCCATCCATCTCAATCGCCGCCACATGATTCTTCACCGCGTCGCCCACCCAGGCGCGATAAGCCTCGCCGCCCCGGCCGCCGTTTTCCTCGTTCACCCAGAACACCACGCGCAGCGTGCGCCGCGGCTGCAGGCCGAGCCTCTTAATCAGCGCGACCGCCTGCAGGCTGGCGATGATGCCGCTGCCGTCGTCCTGCGCGCCCCGGCCCACGTCCCACGAATCGATGTGCCCGCCAATCACGACAATCTCCTCCGGATGCTCGCGCCCGGGGATCTCGCCCATCACATCGCCCGAATCGGCGTCTGGCTCCATGTGCGCGGCCATTTCCAGGTGCACCTTGATCGGCACTTTGTTCGCCGCGAACCGCCCGAGCATCAAGGCATCCTCCACGCTCAGCGCAGCGGCGGGAATCTTCGGCTGCGCTTCATCGTAATCGAGCGTGCCCGTATGCGGAATCTGCATCGCCAGTGACGTCACCGACCGGATCAGCACAGCCGTGGCCCCCAGCGCCGCCGCACGCGAGGGACCCGCCCGGCGGTACTGCCCCGTGACTCCATAGTTCACCCACTTTTCGTTGAACAGGACGATTTTTCCGCGCACTCCCGCCGCGCCCAGCTTCTCCAATTGATCGAAATCCTCCACCACCACCACATCGCCCGTGATGCCTCCCGGCGGCGTGCCGACGCTCATGCCCAGCCCGAGCATGTGCAGAGGCCTAGCGTAAGGCTCGATCAACTGCACCGATTCCGCGCCGCGCACCCACTTAGGAACCTTCACGGGAATCACCCGCACGTTACTCAGGCCGTCGGCTTTCATCGTCGCCGCCGACCATTCGATGGCGCGATCCAGGCTCGGCATACCGCTCAACCGCGCGCCGATGCGGTCGCAGAGATAGGCGAGCTTGGCGTATCCGTCGTTATCGGCCAGCGCGGCGTCGATGATCTTGTCGGCAACGGGTTTGTACTGCTCGGTAAGATCGGCCGCAAAGAGCGGCGTGCAAAGGACAGCGAGTTTCAGAAAGCGCATGAGTTCATCATTATGCCATGTCTCTATTTCAACCAGGATTGCCTGTTGATCGTCACATCCGTCAGGCGCAACCCGGACACGTTCTGAATGACGTTGTCTTTCTCCACGTGCTCGAACGTGCAGCGCTTTAGGCTGATATCGCGCAAAGGCGCTGCCTTGTAACCCTTCAGCGAGACCGCGACCTTGGCCTTCTCGCACGTCACGTCCTCCATGCTGATGTTGCGAACCGTGGGCGTGAACGCGCCGCCCTCGCCTTCCTCATAGAACAGATCGACGTCCAGCACCGCCTGCGCCACCTGACCGATGCGGCAATTGCGCATGAAAATGTTCTCGATCGTGCCGCCCCGGTACGAATTGGTCTTGATCCGCAAAGCGACGTTCAGATGGGGGCTGTCCATGCGGCAATTCTCGACGTAGACGTTGCGCACGCCGCCCGATGCCTCGCTGCCGATGGTCACGCCGCCGTGGCCGTCCTTCATGGAACAATTTCGCACGATGATATTCTGGCTCGGCACCGCCACGCGCCGGCCGTCGCGGTTGCGTCCGCTCTTGATGGCGATGCAATCGTCGCCCGTGTCGAACTCGCAGCTGTCGATCAAGACGTCCGTCGACGATTCCGGATCGCAGCCGTCATTATTCGGCCCGTTGCTGTTTATCTTTACATTGCGCACGGTCACATTGCGGCATAGTACCGGGTTGATCTCCCACATGGGCGAGTTACGGATCGTCACACCCTCGATCAACACGTTCGTGCAGCGATAGGGTTGAATAAATTGAGGACGCAGCCGGCGGCCTTCGCCGAACACGCGCTCCTTCACCGGCACGTCCTTATCGGCCATCGCTACCAACGCCGCGCGAGCCTCGGCCTGCGTCGGTTCACCTTTCTTTTCACAACCGCCCTTGCCGGACCAGTTCCACCAGTAATCGCAGTTCGCGTTGCCGTCGAGCGTGCCCTCGCCGCTGATGGCGATGTTCGATTGTTCAAACGCGTAAATGAACGGCGAGTAATTCATGCACTCCGTGCCTTCCCAGCGCGTGAAGACCACGGGAAGATAGAGCTTCGGATCGCGGTTGAACAGAAGCGTCGCGTTCTTTGACACGTGCAGATTCACGCCGCTTTTCAGATGAATGTCGCCAGTGAGAAACACACCCGAGGGAACGACGACGCGTCCGCCTCCCGCTGCGGCACACGCCGCGATTGCCTTGGCGACGGCCTCGGTCGAATCCTTCCTGCCGCCTTCCACCGCGCCGAATTTCGTGATCTCGAAATCGCGATCCGGGAACGTTGGCGCTTGAAGGCGATTCAGAATCTCCGCCCGATCGTCGTATCCAAACGCCGGAACGGCGGCCGCTAGCGCCAGGAATTCGCGGCGGTTCATCTCAGATTCGTCCACTGCTCAAAGTTCTTGCGGAATAGCCGGCGGACGTCCTTTTGGATATCGCCGACGTTCACCGCGCGGCCGTCTTGCGCCAGAAGCTCATAAGTATGGGCCAGAATCGGAGCCATTGTGCGCCGGGTGTTGTGCCATTTGTAAATCACCTGTTCTAAGATCCGGGCATCGGAGTGCTGCGGGATGAACGTCGTCCCAAGCATCTCCAGCCGCTCCCGTGTGATCTCCTCCACGATAGACGGATTATTCAGGAACCACCAGCAGCCGAACAACATCAAGTTGCTGAATTTTCTCGCATAGACAGTCAGTTCGTGCTGGTTTTCGCGGCTCAGGACGCTGGACAAGAAGCGGTTCTCCGGAAACTCGCAGCACAGATGCTCCAGCGCGCGCAGATCGGCCTTTCCGACGCCATCGCCCGCCAGCCGCAGCGCTGGATTCACCTGATACCGCACGCCGATCATCAGGGACAAAGGCATGTGATATTCGCGGCACACCGGCAGCACGGCTTCCGCCAGCAGTTTCGCGCGGACGCTGTCTTCGGGATACATAAACGTGTCCGGCAAGGAACAGGCCATGTACACTGGGCGCATCAGCCTGGTCCAGACGCTCAGGAATCGACGAACCTCTGCCAGCGATTCGCCGCCAACATTCGCGTCGACTCTATACCCCTTGCTCTGGAGCACCTGGTAATGCTCCGTCCATTTGTTCAAAATGCGATCCAGACGCAGCACGGGATGAAACTGCGGGTGCCGCTCCGCGTTCCTCTCCCACAAGGGGGCCTCCTCCGGGTCCAGGGGATCGTTGGTCATCACCACTTCGCTGATGCCGGCCAGCCTGAATACGTCTTCAATGTGATCGTGATAGTTGCGGCTCGAGAAATACTCCCGCGCCTTCTTCAGATTGGAACTGGAGGTGGGCAGATCGAAGGCATGCAGCACGGCGACCACGCCTCGCGTCGCCTCGGAGACCGGCGCATTTTCGACGAACAGCGCTCGCCAGATTGCATCCGCCTTCTCCTGCTTTGTCAGCGCGAAGTACTCGGTGGGCTTGATTGAGGACGATCGGAACAGTTCGGCCTCCAGATAGTGATAGGTGACGAGTTCATCGATTCCCCAAAGTCCGATGGGCCCTAGCGAGGGCATGAACAAGTGGGTATGAACGTCCACAAATGGCGTCGAGGCCAGTTCGGCTTCCACGGCCGAGCGAATCTGACGAGGGGAGAGCATTGCCCGCACAATATACCGCGGGACCGGAAGCCGTCAAGCAGCTTCCGCTGAACGGTTCCGTTAGCGAAACTGAATGTTCCAGGCGAGGATGCCGCGCTCGATCAGGTCCGGAAAAACGGCTTCGGACAGGCTGGGCGCCAGCGTTGCCCAATCGCCATCCGCGCCGAACCAGACCAGTTCGCCGATCTCCGATTGCGCCCGCGCGTCGCCCGCCAGTTCCGCGCGATAGAGCTCGATGCGCACTTTCTTGCCGAATTCGCCCGCTGCCTCGTGGGTGTAGACCCCCACCAACGCCGGCGCAACGGCTTGCACTTCGCCCAACTCCTCGTGCAGCTCTCTGGCCAGGCATTCGAGCGAGGATTCTCCCGCCTCGCGCTTGCCGCCCGGAAGAATCAACAGCTGCGTGCCGCGCCTCTTGCGGCACAATAGCACCTTGCCATCGCGAATCGTCAGGAGTCCGACTTTGTCGATCATTGCAGAATCGGGAGCTTCAAATAATCGGCGGGGATGAACAGGCTACCTTCGGTGGTGCCCTCCGGGGCGGTTCTCTTGAGTTCCGCCGACAATTGCGGCGCCGTGATTTCGCCGGCCAGCGCCGCGCCGAACGCTTTGGCGACACGCCTCACTTGCTCCGGCGTTTCATGCACGAATTCGAGGCGATAATGGCTGATGCCGGCGCGCTTCCACGTCTCCAGATGGCGGCTCGCCTCCTGCGCCTCCGCGCCGAACACCGTGTTGCGGCACCCGACGTCGGCCAGCACCGGATGCGCCCGGCCAGATTCGTCGCGAAGCTCCACGCGATGTTTTTCGCAAGGCCGTCCGCAGTCACGATAGGTCGTGCCAGTCGACAAGAACCGGCAGAACACGCAATGCTCGGTGTGAAATACGGGCAAATGTTGATAGGCGACCACTTCAATACGATCCGCGCCGGAGCGCTTTGCCAGATCGGCCACTTGCGCGGCGTTCAAGTCGTGCGTCGGCGTCAGCTTGTCCAAGCCCAGTACAAAATATGCCTCCGCCGTGATGGAATTGGCGGCATTCAAGCTGAAATCGCCGATCAGCGGCGGATGCGCCCTCTCCCGAAGCGCGTGCAGCATGCCCGCCGGGCGCAGCAGAATCGGACAGTCCAGGCTCAGCAAGAAATTTAGAATTCTGGATTCCCCGGGCTTCAATACGCGAGGGCTCGCCACGCGAACCGCTACGGCGCTCTGCTTCACGCGCTCCACCGAGGGGCGCAGCCCGTATAGGTCCAGGTAATCGAGCGTGATACTCGACGGGCGGAGTTCGATCGCCGCGTCCAACTGCTCGGCGTTCCGCACCAGCAGATGCAGTGCACAAGGGCCCGGACGCGGCTCGCGCATCACCACCGGCGTTGGGATCGCCACGTCGTGGACGACGCTCGGCCGCACCCGTGCCTGTTCGGCCTGCAATTTCTCCACCGCTTCGCGCCGCATCTGATTCAGCACCGACGCGGGCGCAAAAGGAGAGCCCTGAATTTCCAGGGTTAGCTCGCGAAGTTCGTACGGGGTGTTGCCCAGCCGCTCAAGCTGGCGGCGTAACGACTCCTCCGCCAAGCCACGATTTTGCGCCGTCTCCAGCGCCGCGTCACTTGTCACAACAACGCTCGCGCCACCCGCCGACCATTCCGACCACAACTTCGCACCTTCCATCGCCTTTACCTTCACGCGCACGGGCTGCTTCGCCACGGGCGATGCCGCTTCCAGAAACGGCCGCGCCGCCTTCGCGATGTCCGCGTCGTCGGTTCTCCACACGATGTCCCCCGCGCGGATCCGGTCAAACTGAATCGCACCGTTGCCGAACTTCAGCGCCAGCGTACCGTCGAGCCCCGGCTGTACCTGGTAAATCCGGCCGCCTTCTTCCGGTTCGCCCGGGCTGCGCCAGTCCGCCGCATCGAACACGACACCGTCGCCCGGTTTCAGCGGCGCGATCTCCTGCGCCTCAACCGGCTCAATCTCCACGTGATCCGCATGCACGCGCGCCACGCGGCCCATCTCCACGCCGCGATGCCTCGGGGCGCGGCCCTTCACCACCGCCTGATGATTCGTCCCGGTCAGGAAAAACGGCCCGAGCCCGCGCGAATATACCTGCTCCAGGCGCAGCTTTTCGGCGCGCGTGATGCTTGTTGAGCGGCCCGCCCACGCCTCGTCCACGGCCTTGCGATACGCCTGTGTGGTCAGCGCGACGTAATCGGCGTCTTTATACCGGCCTTCGATCTTCAGCGCGGCGACACCTATTTCGACGATTTCTGGAATTTGTTCGAGTGCGAACAAATCGCCGGGCGAAAGCAGATACCGCGCATCGCCCAGCGGCTCGATACGCCCATCGACGATCATCTGGTACGGCAGCCGGCACGCCTGCGCACACTGGCCCCGATTGGCACTGCGCCCTCCCCAGGCTTCGGACGAAAAACACTGTCCCGAGTACGCTACGCACAGCGCGCCGTGGACGAACATTTCCAGGTCGCAGCCCGTCTCCGCGATGATCTTGCGAATTTCATCGAGCGAAAGCTCGCGCGCCAGATTCACGCGCTCAATCCCGAAGCTCTGCGCCAGCTTCACGCCCTCGGCATTGGTGATGCTCATCTGCGTGGACGCGTGCAGTTCCAGATCCGGCGCAATTTGCCGGGCGAGCCTGACGATTCCGTAATCCTGTACGATGAGCGCGTCGGCTCCGGTGCGCGCGATCGCCGCGATGGTCCGCGCCGCTTCCTCGATTTCGTGCTCAAACACCAGCGTGTTAAACGTCACGAAGCCGCGCACGCCGCGCGTGTGCAGCGTCCGCATCACCTCCGGAAGCTCTTCCAGTGAAAACCCCACCTTGGCCCGCGCCGAGAAATGATGGAGCCCGAAGTACACCGCGTCCGCGCCCGCCTCGATCGCCGCGCGGAGCTGTGGCCAGTATCCGGCCGGACTCATGATTTCGGGTTTTCTTCTCGGCATGAACCCTTTGATCCCAGCGTAACGCACCCATCCCCCGCTTTGTCCCCTCAACGCGTTCAGCCCCATGCGTCAGCGTGGGGCTATTTCGCCGTAATCTATAAGAATGAAATTCGCCGCCCTCGCTGCGCTGGTTAGTTCACTCACTTTCGCCCAAACCCCTCCCACGGACGATATCGCCAGGCTCAAAGCCGAACTCGAGCGCGACAAGAAGACCCTTCAGGACTGGCCCGCACTCGGCCGCTACGCGGCTGATAACGCGAAGCTTTCGCCGCCCGCGCCCAGCGAAAATCGCGTGGTGTTCATGGGCGATTCCATTACCGACGGCTGGATCAAGCGCTCACCCAAGTACTTCGCAGATCATCCCAACTTCGTCGACCGCGGCATCAGCGGCCAAACCACGCCGCAAATGCTGATCCGTTTCCGCCCGGACGTGATTGCGCTGAATCCCAAGGTTGTCGTGATTCTCGCCGGAACCAACGATATCGCCGGCAACACCGGCCCCATGACGCCGGAAATGATTGAGGACAACTTTCAATCCATGGTGGAGTTGGCCAAAGCCAACGGCATCAAGGTGGTGCTCTCCTCCGTCATGCCCGTTTGCGATTACATCCGCCCGCAGACCGAGCGCCGCCCTCCAGCCAAGATCGTCGCTCTGAATGCGTGGATCAAGGATTACAGCGAGAAGAACGGCCTCGTTTACCTGGATTACTATTCGGCCATGCTTGACGACCAGAAAATGTTGCAGAAAGACATGACCTACGACGGCCTGCATCCCAACGAGGCAGGCTACGCCGTGATGGAGCCGATGGCGGACAAAGCCATCGCCGCGGCGCTGAAGTGAGGTTCAGGCCCACCAAGCCGCTTGAAAAGCGGCTGCCGCCAAGATTGGCCGCCCACCAAGAAGCAATCGCTTCACGATAGATTGGTAGATTCATGTCCATCAACAAATATTCCGCGCACATCACCCAACCCAAATCTCAGGGCGCATCCCAGGCGATGCTTTACGCCACCGGCATGACCGACGCAGATTTCGATAAACCTGAGGTCGGTATCGCTAGCGTCTGGTTCGAAGGCAATCCCTGCAACATGCACCTGCTGGACCTGGCAGCTAAGGTGAAGGAAGGCGTTACCGCCGCAGGCCTCGTCGGCATGCGATTTAACACCATCGGCGTCAGCGACGGCATCTCCATGGGTACCGACGGCATGAGTTTTTCGCTGCAGTCCCGCGATCTGATCGCCGATTCCATCGAAACGATCATGGGCGCGCAGTGGTACGATGCCGCCGTCACCATCCCCGGCTGCGATAAGAACATGCCCGGTTGCATCATCGCCATGGGACGCCTCAATCGCCCCAGCCTGATGGTCTACGGAGGCACCATCCGCGCGGGCTGCACCGCCAAGCGCCCCAAGCTCGACGTGGTGAGTGCGTTTCAAAGCTATGGCGAATTTCTCTCCGGCAACATCGATGAAGCCGAGCGCTGCGACATCGTCCGCCACGCGATCCCTGGCGCCGGAGCCTGCGGCGGCATGTACACGGCCAATACCATGGCCTCCGCGATCGAGATGCTCGGCATGTCCCTGCCCTATAGCTCCTCCACGCCCGCCGAGGATCCTCTAAAACTCGACGAGTGCGTGCGCACAGGCGCGGCCATTCGCAATCTTCTGGAAAAGGACATCAAGCCGCGCGATATCATGACGCGCGCCGCGTTTGAAAACGCGATGGTGCTGGTGACGGTGCTGGGAGGCTCGACCAACGCCGTGCTGCACCTCATCGCGATGGCGCGCTCGGTCGGCGTCTCCCTGACCATCGACGATTTTCAAGCCGTCAGCAATCGCACGCCCATGCTCGCCGACTTCAAGCCCAGCGGCAAGTACGTGATGGAGGATCTGCAAGCCGCCGGAGGCGTTCCGGCCGTGATCAAGATGCTGCTCGACGCCGGACGCATCGACGGCAGTTGCATCACGGTCACTGGAAAGACTGTCGCCGAGAACGTGAAGGATCTCCCGGGGCTCACGCCGGGCCAGCAGATCGTGCAGCCGTTGTCCGCGCCGATCAAGGCCACCGGGCACCTGCAGATTTTGAAGGGCAACCTGGCGCCGGAAGGATCGGTCGCCAAGATCACCGGCAAGGAAGGTCTGCGATTCTCCGGTCCTTCCAAGGTTTACGATTCGGAAGAAGACATGCTCCACGCCTTTGAGCGCAAGGAAATCGTCAAAGGCGACGTGATCGTGATTCGCTATGAAGGCCCCAAGGGCGGACCCGGCATGCCCGAGATGCTCACTTGTACGTCAGTCGTCATGGGCGCGGGCATGGGCAAGGACGTCGCGCTGATCACAGACGGCCGCTTCTCCGGCGGCTCGCACGGATTCCTGGTGGGCCACATCACGCCCGAGGCGCAGGACGGCGGCCCCATCGCGCTGATCCGCACCGGCGACACAATCACCATCGATGCCGAGAAGAACACCATCGACGCGCATTTGTCCGACGAAGAATGGTCGGCCCGCCGCGCGCAATGGAAGATGCCTCCGTACAAGTCGACGCGGGGGACGCTGGCGAAATATATCCGCCTCGTCAAGAGCGCCAGCGAGGGGTGCGTCACGGACGAATAAGTTACTTGTCAATCTTTGCTAATCTAAATTAGACTGGGTATGAGGATGAAATGCCAACCCGCAATGTCAACCTGACAAGCGAACTTGATCGCTTCGTGGTAGCCAAGATCAAGACTGGCAGATACGAAAACGCGAGCGAAGTGATCCGTGCGGCTCTGCGCAGCCTGGAGCGCGACGAACGCGAGTACGAGGCAAGACTGAGAGCTCTCCGCGCCGCGATTGACGAAGGCGATGCGAGCGGTATGGCGAAGGGCGATGTGTTCGCACGCGTGCGCAAATCTCTCAAGCTCCCACCAAAGCCGCGCTAACGGTGTCCCGCGCTCTCTTTTCGCGGCGGGCCGAGGCAGACTTGCTCGCCATCGGCGAGTACACACTTCGCACTTGGGGAGCAGACGAGGCGGTCTTCTATTTAGATGGCCTGGAAGGGTGCTGCCAACTGCTTGCCGCGCGACCTGACCTGGGCCGCCCATGCGGCGATATTCGGCCTGGCTTGCGCCGGATGGAGCACGGCAGCCGTATCATTTTTTACCGACGAATTGCGAAAGGGATTCTGGTCTCGCGAGTCCTTCACCAGCGCATGCTCCCGAAAAGACGTGCAATCGATGAGGAGTCCTAGGACTGTGCCACATCCTCCAATGCCAAGGCGGGCATTATGTGGCCTGAGAGGCCGACCTTCTAGTGGGCCGCGGCGCTATTCGATTCCCGGTATGCCGCCAGGTTGGACTTGTCGATCAACGTCACACCGGTGTCGACGAATCGCGGCAAAGGGGAGTGCGGATTCCCTGCAAAATCCATATCGAGAGACGGTAGTTTGTTCAGATTCAGGTCCGCGATCAAGCGGAGGCTTGTGTAGCCCATCGTATACGGCTTTTGCGCTACCGTCGCCGTAATCCACCCGCTTTCGATGCCCTCGAGCGTCGGCGCCAGGGTATCGGTGGCAATCACCACCTTCTTGGCATTCTCCCGCTTCAACACCTCCGCCACTTCCTTCGCGGATTCGCCATCCATGGAGATGAAGGCATCGATTTCAGGCTTCTTCTTTTCGAGAAACTCCTTGGTCTTGTCGAACGCGATCACGGGATTTCCTTTAATATCGATGACCTCAATGAGCTTGATTTGCGGGTATTGCGCAAACACGCTCTTGTACCCGTTCAGCCGCTCCTCCATGTTGGTTTGACCTTCAAAACGAAAGGCGACGACGTTGCCCTTGCCATTCAGTGCTTTGGCGGCCGCTCGCCCGCCGATCTGGCCCGCTTCATAATTATTGGTGCCGACGAAGAACAACCGCTTGCTCTCGATTGCGTCGGAATCCACGGCGATCACCGGGATCCCCGCGGCCACGGCCGCGTTAATTTCCTCGGCGAGCAACTTGGGATCTCCCACCGAGACCAGAATGCCCGCCGGTTTTAAAGCGGCGATTCGCTTGAACTCCGCCTTTTCCCCCTCCGGGTTATAGGTGTCGGGCCCGGTGAACGACACGGTTACGTTCAGGTCGTGGGCGGCTTGATTCAGCCCCTTCGACACCTGCTCCCAGAAGGGGGACTTCGAGTTCGAGACAAGGAAGAAATACTTCTCCTGTGGACCGTGCGGCGATTGCCCGCAGGCCACCAAAAATGCGCACGCCAGGGAAACCACGCCACGCGCAACCACTTGTCCAGAATGCATGATCGAGCCTCCGCTCACATAGTACAGCCATTTAATCAGCGATGTGGGACGCCGTCGGCGGTCCGCCTTCGCGATCAACCGCGATCGGCTTGAGTTGTGTCCGACCGCTCCAGACGTTATCGGAAGGCGACAATGATATAAGATTGTCGGGTGAAGTCGGTGTCGAACCAACCCTCCGGCAACATGCTCCAATTCGGGCGGTTCTGCTATGATTCGGCGCAGCGCCTGCTTTATCGCGAAGGCGAGTTGCTTCCACTCGCGCCGAAGGCGACGGACACCCTGCACGCATTGCTGGAGCGCTCCGGCCAAGTGGTGGAGAAGGACGAGTTGATGAGGTTGGTCTGGCCGGACTGCGTCGTGGAAGAGGTAGGCCTGGCCCGGAATATCTCGCTTCTGCGCAAGGCGCTCGGCGATGATGCTCAGACCTTCATCGAGACGATTCCGAAACGAGGGTACCGTTTCGCAGCTCCCGTCAGCCCGCCGACGTCGAAGACCCGGACTGGCCTAGGCCACTGGATTCCCTTAGCGTTGGCCACGGTTCTGCTCACCTTAGGCGTCGTGGTCTACTGGCAGTTTTACCGGCCTTCCCGATATCTGCCTCCGAGTGGGGGCCTCGCAAATCTTGCGGTGGTTCCCTTCGAGTGTCTGAGTCCGGACCTGGAGAGGGAAGCGTACGGCCGGAGGCTGTCGGACGCACTGGTGGCAGAGATCTCAAAGCTCGATTCCGTGCAGTTGATTTCACCAAGCACGGTGCGCCGCTATCAGCGATTCGGCATCCCAACCGCGCTGATGGCAAGGATGCTCTTCTTGCATGTCGTTCTCGAGGGAACCGTCGAAACACTCGGGAACCAGATCAGGGTCTCCGTGCACCTGACGGACGTTCATTCGGGCAAGCTAGTTTGGGCGGAGACCTATTATGCTTCCACGGGAAACACAGATCCGGTGGAACCTGAAATTGTGCAGGCCCTGGCCGCCCAGGTCGGCCGAAGATTGTCGCGCTAGTTTGGACTCGCCGGAAGTCATTGATTTCACTGAATAATCAAGTTTTGCGAAGAACTCTTCCGGCGAAGCGGAGGGAAATGCGAAGGCCCTTCCTGCCAGTCGCGTTGCATACTCGATGTCGAAAGGAAGAAGTTGTATGACGCTATTCGCAAAGAAAACACTGTACTGGGTTCCCCGGGGCTTGTGCGTGGCATTCGGGCTGTTCGTCAGCGTATTTGCCCTGGATGTCTTCCAGGAGGGCCTCGGCTTCTGGCGGACTCTCGCCGCTTTGCTCATCCACTTGATTCCCGTCTTTCTCTTGTTCGCGATTCTGGCGGTAGCTTGGCGATGGGAATGGGTGGGTGCCGTAGCCTATGCGGCCATGGGCCTATCTCATCTGGTCTGGGCCCACGGGCGGCATCTTGACTGGCGAGGGCAGGCGTTTATAGCGGGTCCGCTCTTCATCTTGGCTGGCATGTTCCTGGTGAACTGGCTGAAACGGGCTGAGATTCGGGCCGCGCACGTGTAATGGAACCTGTCAATTTGTGTGCTTCGGCTCGAACCTGGGATCTGGCGAAGTCTCCTTTGGGCGGCCTCAACTTGCGATCCGAGCACTCCCCGCCCTCTTCCTTGACGTGACGACGCCCGTGTTCATCCCCAGCGTGTTCAACCCCCCAAAAAACCGCGCGTGCTCGATTTTCATGCAGCGGTCCATCACCACTTCCAGGCCCGCGGCTCGCGCCTTTTCCGCTGCCTCTTCGTGAATCACTCCCAACTGCATCCAGACGACCTTCGCGCCCACCTCAATCGCTTCATCGACAATCTCCGGCACGGCCGACGGCTCGCGAAAAATATCGACCACCTCGACGCCGCCCGGAATCGCCTTCACCGTCGGATAGCAGGTCTGCCCAAGAATCACCTTCTCGCGAGGATTCACTGGGATCACTTCATAGCCTTCGGCCAAGAGATACATCGCGGCGAAATGGCTGGGGCGGAACGGATTGCCCGAAAGCCCCACCATCGCGATGCGCTTATAGGTTTCGAGAATCCGTAAGCGATCCGCAGCGGTCGTCGCGAAACGGCTGGTATTGACGGGTGAGCCCGCGCCTACGCCGTCGGCAGTCACTTCGCCGAACGAAACGGCGCACACTTCACCACTCATGCGGCCTCCCCCAGAGCCTGATCCAGATCCCACAGAATATCCTCGACCTCTTCAATGCCGATCGACAGGCGGATCAGGTCGTCCGTGATTCCCCCGGCGAGCTTCTGCTCAGTGGTCAACTGCTGATGCGTGGTGGACGCCGGGTGAATCACCAGGCTCTTCGCGTCGCCCACGTTGGCGACGTGCGAGAACATCTTCAGCGCCTCGATGAACTTCTGGCCCGCGGCCAGGCCACCCTTGATGCCGAAGGTCATCATCGCGCCGCAGCCCCGCGGGAGATATTTTTGCGCCAGCGCGTTATATGGGCTCGATTTCAGCCCTGGATAGCGGACCCACGCCACGCGATCGTGAGCCTCCAAAAACTCGGCCGAACGCTGCGCGTTCGACGAGTGCGCCTCCATGCGCAATTTCAGTGTTTCTAAGCCCTGCAAGAACAGGAAGGAGTTGAACGGGCTCAGCGACGGCCCCATATCGCGCAGGCCCTCCACGCGAGCCTTCACGATGTACGCAAGATCGCCGAACGTCTCGTAGAATTTCATGCCGTGATAACCAGGGCTGGGCTCCAGAAGCTGCGGGAAGCGGCCCTCAGCCCAGGGAAACTTGCCGCTGTCGACGATCACGCCTCCGATCGACGTGCCGTGGCCGCCGATAAACTTAGTCGCCGAATGGACGACGATGTCCGCGCCGTGCTCGAACGGGCGGCAGAGATACGGCGTGGCGAATGTGTTGTCGATCACCAGGGGCAGATTGTGCTCGTGCGCGATTTTCGCCACAGCTTCAATATCGAGTACATTGATGCGAGGATTGCCGATGGTCTCGCCATAGATTGCCTTGGTCTTCGGCGTGATCGCCTTGCGGAAATTTTCCGGATCGTCCGGATCCACGAACGTCGTCTGGATGCCCAGGCGGCGGAAGCTCACGTCGAACTGCGTGTACGTGCCTCCGTACAGAGTTTTCGCCGAAACGAGTTCGTCGCCTGATTCCAGCAGGCTGGTCAGCGCGATAAATTGCGCCGCTTGGCCGCTCGAAAGCGCCAGCGCGCCCACGCCTCGTTCCAGCGCGGCCATCCTCTCTTCAAAAACAGCCGTCGTGGGATTCATGATGCGCGTATAAATGTTGCCGAAGCGCTGCAGGTTGAACAGCGCGGCGGCGTGCGCGGTATCTTCGAATACATACGAGGTCGTCTGATAAATCGGCACCGCGCGGCTACCGGTTGCCGCGTCCGGCTGCTGGCCCGCGTGCAGGGCTCGCGTGGCGAATCCAAAAACATGGTCTGAACTGGAGGACATGTTCCCAAGATAGTATGGTTGGGGAATCTCATGCTGCAAAACCCTCACGAACCGCCTGTCAATGTCGACCTGACGGCCACTTACGACGCCATCGTCGTCGGCTCCGGAGCCGCCGGAGGGATGGCTGCCTATGTCCTCACCTCGCATGGCATGAAGGTGCTGCTGCTTGAAGCCGGCGCGAAGCTGCCCATCGAGCAGGAGCTGAAGTCGATGCAGTGGCCCTACAACCATCCCCGCCGCGGCGAGATGCCATCGAGCGACCACGCCCTCACGCGGAACGAATACAACATCCGCAAGCCTCCGTATGCCAAGGGCTCGCGCTATCAACACGTGTTTTCCTACGTGCAGGGCTGGAGCGGATCGGATTATTCGAAGAACATCGTAGTGGACGAAAAAGACCATCCGTACACGGGCACCAACTACGCCTGGGTTCGCGCGCGCACGTTCGGCGGCAAGACGACGATTTGGGGAAGGCTTGCCCTGCGCATGTCCGATCTCGATTTCAAGGCCGCTTCGCGCGACGGCTACGGAGAGGATTGGCCGATTTCCTACGCCGACATCGAGCCGTATTACGACCGTGTCGACACCTGCCTTGGCATCTCCGGCATCAAGGAGCGCTTGCCGCATCTGCCCGACAGTCTTTTTCAACGCCCGAACAAGCTGATGGCAGGCGAGATGATGTTCCGCCAGTCGCTGGAGCGACACGGCCGTATCATTACGCCGTATCGCGCCGGAGTCACCACCGATGGTCTGAAGCACAATCCTTATCGGTCAAAATGCTTCGGCCGCGGAGCCTGCAACCGCCGCGCGGGCGGATGCGATATCCACGCCGCGTTCGATTCGCCAACCGGGTTGATCTATCCCGCCTGGGACACGGGGAACCTGACAGTCCGCACAAATGCGACGGTGCATGAGATCACCATGTCCGGCGGCAAGGCGACCGGCGTCTCCTTCATCGATACCGTCACGAAGAAGAGCTATCAGGCCAAGGCGAAGGCTGTGGTGTTGGGCGCTTCAACGCTCGAATCCACGCGCCTGCTGCTGCTTTCAAAAATCGCCAACTCCAGCGGCCAGGTGGGCCACAACTTCTGTGAGCACGTCATGGGGCCCGGCGTCACCGGCATCGTGAAGGAACTGGTGGGCAAGCCTCTCGCGCTGACCGATGGCCGCCCCGGCGGATTCTACATGCCGCGGTTCCGCAATCTCAACGACAAGCGTTCCGACTTCATCCGGGGCTACGGATTCGAAGGCGAGAGCGGCGCGACCATGTTTCCGGAGCACGCCGAATCCACGCCGGGCTTCGGCAAAGGGTTCAAGAAAACAATCCGCGATTATGCCGGGGCGTTCATCTCCATGGGCGGCTTCGGCGAGGTGCTGCCCCGCTACGAAAACTATGTTGATATCGATGCGCAGGTGAAGGACTCCTGGGGAGTTCCCGTGCTTCGCTTCCACATCACCTTCGGCGACAACGAAAAGAAGATGGTGGCGGACATGAACGCGAGCGCGAAGGAGATGTTCGAAGACGCAGGCTTTGAGATTATCGGCTCCGACCGCGAGATGCTGACGCCCGGCTGGTCGATTCACGAACTTGGCACGTCACGCATGGGAAAGAATCCGAAAACGTCCGTGCTCAACCAGTTCCAGCAATCGCACGACGTGAAAAACCTGTTCGTGGTGGATGGAAGTTCCCACGTCAGCGCATCCTGCCAGAATCCGACCTGGACCATCATGGCGCTGGCATGGCGATCGTGCGATTACCTTGCCGACGCGATGCGGAAGGGAGAGGTCTAGCCGTGGAGCGAAGAGATCTTTTCAAACTAAGCTTGGGCGCGGCGTTGGCGCGCGGCGCGGAGGGACACAAGTTCTTCACCGACGAGGAGTATTCGCTGGTTGATGAGCTGACGGAAATCATCATTCCCGCCGACGAGCATTCGCCGGGCGCGAAAGCAGCCAAGGTCGCCGAATATATCGATCAGCGGCTGGCCGAGGCCTTTGACGCGCCCGAGCGTGACGAGTGGCGCAAACAGCTCGCCTTGATCGGGCCAAAGAAGTTCCTGGCGGCGGACGCGGCGCAGCGCATCGCGATGGTCGCGGCGATGGAGAAACAGCCGTTCTTCAAGGCGTTGAAAGACGTCACGGTGCGCGGCTATTACACCACCAAAATCGGCATCCACGACGAGCTCGGCTACAAGGGCAATACGTACCAGCAGGGCGACTACGCGGGCTTCCTGCCTCCGCATGCCGATTTTCCCGAAGATCCGCGCGAGCGGCTGGCCGTCGCATCGTATCCGTTTCGCAAGGTGATTCCGCTGCTCGAGTTTCCGAAGATGGTCGCGGATCGCTACGGGCTGCACGCGGTCGAGCCGCTGGATCAGCATTTTCTTTCGACCGATGCCGAGTATCTGAATCGTTTCAATGAGGCCCTCAAGAACGCCGATTCGCGCGTGGCGAATATTCCGGTCGGCCGGCTCGGCGGAAGTTTCTACGATGCCGACGGCGCGAAGCGCGCGCAGGTGGTCGAAAATGCCAAGCACTGGATCGACGTCGCGGTGACGCTCAAGTCTCCCAGCGTGCGCATGCATGTCGGCGCGGCGAAGAATCCGCCCAATGTCGCCTTCGCAGCCGAGAGCCTCCGGCAGGTCGCGGCTTACGGAGAAACGAAGGGCGTCGCGGTGCATCTTGAAAATGACGACCCGCGCAGCGAGGAAGCGTTTTTCCTGGTGGACGTGATGGATACCGCGAAAACGCCGTGGCTGCGCGCGCTGCCGGATTTCTGCAACTCCATGCTGCTCGAACGTGGCGACGATTACAACTATAAAGCCGTGGCGGCGATGTTCGACCGGGCCTACGGCATCTGCCACGTGAAGGATTCCGAGCAGGATGGCAAAAAGATGTTCCACGTCGACCTGGCTCGTACATTCGACATCGCGAAAAAAGCCCGGTATCGGGGCTATTTTTCCATGGAATACGACGCCGAGGGAGATCCGTTCGAACCCACGCGAAAACTGATCGACGCTAGCCTTGGGGCGCTCGCGTGAAGCGATGCATTCTGACGCTGGCATTAGTATCGTTCGCCCAGGCGCAGGAGACTAGCCCGGATAAGCGCTTGGAGCACTCCACGTCGGCATTGCGTGCCTTTCTCAACTCGGAGAGCCCCATTCCGAAGGACCTGGTGGGAAAATCGCAATGCATTGTGGTCACGCCTGGATTGATCAAGGGAGCATTCCTGTTCGGCGAAAAATACGGGCGCGGGTTCGCAGCTTGCCGCAAGTCCAGCGGGGGATGGAGTTCGCCCGCGGCCATCGCGATCGAGGGCGGCAGCTCCGGGCTGCAGTTGGGCGGATCGTCTACTGACCTGATCTTCCTCGTGATGAACATGAGCGGCATGAACCGCCTGCTGGGCGACAAGTTCACCCTTGGCGGCGAGGCTTCTATCGCCGCCGGGCCGGTAGGCGGCACCACCAGCGCGAACACTGACGTATGGATGACCGCCGAAATGATCTCCTATTCGCGGTCGAAAGGTCTGTTCGCGGGTGTTTCGCTCGAAGGCGCCACGCTGCGGCCGGACGGCGGGGAGAACAAGAAGCTGTACGGGCACGACGTATCAAACCGCGACGTCCTGTCGGGCAAGATCGCGCCGCCGAAAGGCGCGCGAGCGTTCGTCGCGCTGCTGGTGAAGCACGCCAAGAAGGCGAAATAGCGTTCAGTTCTTCGTGGCTGTGAAGGTGCCCGATGCCGCGCCGCCGTAGTCGGCCGTGCCTTTCATGTGCTTGGCGTCGAGGATCGTGCCGGAGTATTTCACCGTTCCAGCGTCGCTGCCGAAGCTGAATTCGACCTTATCGCCCTTCACCGTTCCGGTCACCTTGGCGTCGCCAAGCTGGCCGTGATAGGTGCCGGTGAGGGTTTCGCCGGATTGGGTGAATTCGAAGGTCGGGGTGCCGCCGCCAGCGTCGAGCACCACCTCAAAGGACCACTTGCCGGAGATATCGGCGGCGAACGCCAGGGCCGCCAGCGCGAAGAACAGGACGAGAGTCTTCATATTGCCTCCGAGCGATGATATCACCATTTACGGACGCTTCCAGAACTCAGGATCGGATTCCACCCAGCTTTGAGCCGGCATGCTCATGGACGGGGTCACGACGAAGAGCCTTGTTACGGAGGAGTCCAGGTCGACTTGCAGAAGGTCGCCTGCGGCAGAGGCTCGGCGCTCCGGCGGGTCCATAACTTCCTGCATAGTGCGTCCGCCTAGGATGACCAGAAAGGTATTATCGGCCGTGCCCGACATCACCTGATAGATCCACTGCGTGCGTCCGGGACGCGGGCGCTGTCTGGCTTTTTCAAACGAGGCCATCTGCCCGGGCCGGACATGCTGGATGGAAATGGAAAGATACCGGCTATAGACGAACCCCGCTCCCGCAGCCCCGCTCAGGTCTTCGCGAAACCGAGCCAACCACACTTCGGCGGGAAACACGAGGTCCCCCTTGCTTTCGGCGACTGAGTTCAGCTCTTTCATGATTTCCTGGTTGGCGGCGTAGGCGGCCTGGACTCTCTCCATCGCATCGTTCGATTCGAAGCCGTTAATCCACCAGAATTCCGAGGGTCCGCTGACCGAGGAAATAGCAATGTAGGGATTGGGGCATTTCATCCGGGCGCAGGATTGGGCCGCGCCCTCCTCAATCCTTGTAAAGGCGGCGATTTTGCCCGGCCTCACCTGCTCGCGGTAGATATAGATCACGGACGCAGGAGGCTCCTGGGCGGCGGCGGGCAGCAGGCAGAGGGCAGCGAGACAAGTGAGGCGTTTCATGGAATCCTCTATGGGCCGGTTTTCGGTCATCAAATTCCTTCAGGATACGCCTTTGCCTCTTATGTTCGCTATGATTCGTTTGACTGAGATGTTACGTATTTTTTGTTTACTTGCGGCGGTGGCAGCGTGGGGTCAACAAGGCCGGCCGGACCCCGTATTCGACAAAGTTCCCTTCGACGAGTGGCTGAAAGGCGAGGGCGAGAGCCGGATCAGATGGACCCTGCACATCGCTCCGCCCCGGCTGACGCCGCATCAGCGGCTGTCCGCGTCGATTTCCGTGGAGATCGACGGCAACGAGTTCGTGAAGCGGAAACCGGCAAAGCTCGTGGTGTTCCTGGAGGTGCGTGACGAGGCGAATCGAGTCTACCGGACTCATAGCGCGATGGATTTCGATTTACTGAAAGCGCCCCGCGAGCTGGCGACGGCCGGGATGGACCAAACCGCATTTTTCGTTCCGGGCGACTATCGCGTGGCAGTGGCGGTCTACGACGTTCAGTCGAAGGAACACGCGGCCAAGCAGGTGAAACTGCACATCGCGGACCTGCCGAAGGATCCTCTGCCGGAAATGTGGCGGGATCTGCCCCCGGTGGAATTTGTCGGATCGAAGGACGCACCGGAGCGCTGGTTCCTGCCGGAGATCTCGAGCCGGCTGCGGCTGCAGGTAAGAACGGCCAGGCCAGTGCGGGTCGACGTCCTGGTGAACGAATCGCCGACCGAGCGGGCGGTGCAATCGGCGGGGCGGGTCACCCGCCGCAACATGGGTAATCTGATCCCGGCACTGAAGGTTCTGACACAAATGGAGATCCAACTGGGAACGGTGAACGTTGCGCTCCTCGACCTGGAACGGCGGAAGGTGAGCTTCGAGCAGGATAACGCAGGGACGCTCGACTGGGTGAGGCTGAAAGACGCGCTGCGGGAAAATGATCCCAATACGATCAATGTGAAGGCGCTGGAGCACCACGAGCAGAACGCTCAGTTTTTCATTTCCGAGGTGAGGAAGCGGCTGGAGGCGAACCGCGACGGCGCATTGATCGTGCTGAGCGGGCCGATGGCGTTTCCCAAGGGGCAGGACTTGAGGCCGATTGAAGCTGCGCCCGGGACCAAAGTGTTCTACGTCCGCTACTTTCCCCCGATGGGTTTTCCGATGGGGTTTGTGGGGCACGGCGGGAGCAACGTGGGTCCTCCCGCGCCGATACCGGGACGGGGCCATTCAATGGAGGACTCGCTCGCCGGGACGCTCAAGCCCTTGTCGCCGAGGCGGTTCGACGTGTCCACGCCGGCGGAGTTCCGAGCGGCGCTGGCAGCCATCATGAGCGAGCTTTCGCAACTGAAATAACCCGAGAATTCACGGATTTAACGTTTTCACACAGCACGGGCGGACTAGCCGCGGCGCTATGGTGCGGGCGAGAGGACGAATGAACTCACCCGCGGATTTCCACATCACCGAGACGCCGACGCTGCAATTTGTCTCGACCGAAGACGAGCAGAAGCTGTCGCAGGACCTACAGACGAGGCTCGAAGAGTCGCTGAAGCACGCCGAAGAGCAGCCGGAGGTGATGGCCGCAGCGGAGCTTCAAAAAACGGCGGCGGACCGGCTGGAGCAGCTCAGGAAGGCCGAACGCGGGCTGCACCGCTACGCTCGCGAATCGGCCGAGGAGCTGCAGCGCGCCTCGGCGGCGGCGCTTGACGGCATCATCGGCACCGCGGCGGATGGCCCTGCGAAGTTCGCGGGCTTGAACGAACTGGCGGCGATGGAGTCGCGCAGCCGCTACGCGGGACGGGCGATCGAGAGGCTGGTGGAGCACCTGATCCCGCTGGCGCAGATCGCGCAACTGCGGGCCGATTCGCACGAGCTGATGACAAGAGCGCGGGCAATCGAAACAATCGCGCAGGAGAGGGCGGAGAGAGTGCTCGGCCAGCTGCGGGGCGCGGTAAGCGAGGAGATCGTGCTGCCGGTAGATCTGTCGAAGGGCGTTGCAGGCGCGCTTCTGGCGCACGCGAGCGGGTTGAAAAAGCTGGCGGTGGCGCAGGCGGAGAACGCGGACCGGATCGAGAAATCCTACACGGCTCGCGCGGCGAAGGAGACACGATGAGCACATTCAAGGAACTGGTGGAGAGCCTGGATCGCGAAGGGCTCGACGAGCTGCGGCGATCGGTGGCCGAGGAAATGAATGAGCGGCGGCAGAAGTACGCAATCCAGATAGAACACATTCAGGCGGGGATGAGTGAGGAGAAGCGAATGGAAGCGCTTCAGGAGATTGCGCGCGTGCTGCGGGAGGGACAATGAAAGACTTACGAGCCTACTGGCAGGAAATCCGGGCACTCGAAAAGAGCCTGCCCCAGTTCGTCTGGCTGATGAGCCTCGAGAATCCGAAACGAGGGATGGTGGGCGGGCGGATGGCGGAGGTCGGGGCGGCACAGGCGGCGCCGTTGCTGCACGCCGGGTCACATCGACGGGCGACGGATGAGGAGATCGACGCGCATCTGGCGAAGGAGAATGAAGCGCGGCGGCAGAGCTATTACGAAGGGCTGAAGCGCCGGGGAATCGCGGTGGTGGCTATTTCGGAGAAGCCTTCAGCAGATGGTAAGCAAGCATCAGCCAGGCGGCGATAAATGCGACTCCGCCGAATGGGGTGACCGCGCCGAGCACCTTCAAGCCGCTGAGCGCCAGCGTGTAGAGGCTGCCGGAGAAGAGCACGATTCCGGCCAGCAGCAGGGCGGAAACGGAGGCTCCGGCGGATTCAGACAGCGCCGCGGCACGCGTGAGCGCGGCGACGATCAGCATGCCGAGGGCGTGGACAAAGTGATAGAAGACGGCCTTTTCCCAGATGCCCATGGAATAGGCGTCGAAGCGGTCCTTCAACACGTGCGCGCCGAAGGCTCCGAGAGCCACGCCCAGGGCCATGAGGATCGCGGCAATGAACGCCCAGGTCATGAGTGCGCCGGAAGTTCCTTGACGATATCGCCGACGAAGGACTTGGCGTCGCCGAACAGCATCAACGTGCGATCCATGTAATACAGTTCGTTGTCGATGCCGGCGAAACCGGGATTCATGCTGCGCTTAATCACCATGACGGTATGCGCCTTATCGACGTCGAGAATCGGCATGCCGTAGATGGGACTGGCCGTATCGTGGCGGGCGGCGGGATTCACCACATCGTTGGCGCCAATCACCAGCGCCACGTCGGCTTCGGAGAAGTCGGGATTAATGTCCTCCATCTCGTGCATCTTATCGTAGGGGATATCGGCTTCGGCGAGCAGCACGTTCATGTGGCCGGGCATGCGTCCGGCGACGGGATGGATGGCGAACTGGACTTCAACGCCGCGCTTGGTCAATGCATCAGTCAACTCGCGAAGTTTGTGCTGCGCCTGCGCGACGGCCATGCCGTAGCCGGGCACGACGATCACTTTGCGAGCGCCGGCCATGATGGCGGCGGCATCCTCGGCAGTGGCCGAATGGACGGGCCTCGTGGAGGCCTGCGCGGTAGTCGACTGCTGCACCTGACCGAAAGCTCCAAACAAAACGTTGGTGAAGGACCGGTTCATGGCCTTGCACATGATCACCGAGAGGATAAAGCCGGACGCCGCGTTGAGCGCGCCGGCGATGATCAGCAGGCGGTTCGAGAGAGCAAATCCCATGGCCGCGCAGGCCGCGCCCGCGTATGAGTTCAGCAGGGCAATGACGGTGGGCATATCGCCACCGCCGATGGGGATAATCAGCAGCACGCCGAACAACAAGGAGAGCGCGGCGAATGCTGGAAAGACCCAGACGGGTGTGGGCTCGATGATCATCCATGCGCCAAGGCCGACGGCGATGGCCAGCAGCAAGAGATTGACTAAATTCTGCCCCTTATAGGTGATCGGCCGTGTGGGAACAATCTCCTGCAGTTTGCCGAAGGCCATGATACTGGCGGTAAAGGTCAAATAACCGAGCACGGTCTCGATGACCAGCGCGGCCATCACGAACCCGGTGGGATGAATCCGGTAATATTCCGCAGTGCCGACCAGCGCGGCGGCCAGAGTGCCGAAGGCGTGCGAGAGAGCCGTCAACTGCGGAACTGCGGTCATGGGCATCAGGTAAGCAAGCGGCGCACCGATGGCGGCACCAATGAAAATACAGATGAGAATCCACTCGATGCTGACTACTTCGTGACGCAGCAGCGTTCCGATGACGGCAAACAGCATGCCGAACTGCCCTGCCCAGACGCCCTGCCGCGCGGTGGCGGGCGAACTGAGCCACTTGATGGAGCCGACGATGGACAGCGCGGCAACAATGTATGCAATCTGCCAGATTTGATCCATTTACTTTTCTTTTTTCCGGAACATCTTCAACATCCGGTCGGTGATCAGGAATCCGCTGACGATGTTGATGGTCGACGCGACTACCGCTACGCATCCGAGGGTCTTGGTGAACGGAGTCGCCTCGCCCGAGCCGGCGACCAGAATCGCGCCAACCACGGAAATGGCGGAAATCGCGTTGGTGAGCGACATCAAGGGCGTGTGCAAAAGAGGCGAGACGCGCTGGACGAGCTGCAGGCCGAGCGGAACGGCCAGGATCAGCACGTAGAGGCTCATCTCGGTTTCGGTCGTCATACGTTCACTCCGAGCAGGGCTTGAATTTTTGGATGGACGACCTCGCCATTGGTGGCGATCAGCGATTCGCGAGTAATTTCGTCGCTGGTATCGAGGTTGAGCTTGCCGTCCTTCACCAGATGCTTCAGCAGCGTGACGATGTTGCGCGCGTACATCTGGCTCGCGTGATAGGGAACCGTGGAGGGGAGATTGGCCGGGCCGAGGATGGTCACGCCGTGTTCGACCACGGTCTCCCCGCACTTGGTCAATTCGCAATTGCCGCCGCGCTCGGCCGCCAGATCGACAATCACCGAGCCGGGCGCCATGGCGCGCACCATCTCCGCGGAGATCAACACGGGGGCCTTCTTGCCGGGGACGGCGGCGGTGGTGATAACAACATCCTGCTCCGCCATGAAGGTGGCCATCTGCTGGCGCTGGAGGCGTAACGCTTCCTCATCGAGGGCCTTCGCATAGCCGCCTTCGCCTTCGGCTTTGGCGCCGCCCAGGTTAATGTCGACGAACTTCGCGCCGAGGCTCTCGATCTGCTCGCGCACGGCCGCGCGCACGTCGAATCCGCTGACGACCGCGCCGAGGCGTCGCGACGTGGCGATGGCCTGTAATCCGGCGACGCCCGCGCCGATGACCAGCACTCGCGCCGGAGGAATGGTTCCCGCTGCGGTGGTCATCATCGGGAACAAGCGAGGCAGCGAAACGGCGGCCAGGAGCACTGCTTTATATCCGGCGATGGAGGCCATGGACGACAATGCGTCCATGCTTTGCGCGCGCGAAATGCGCGGGACCATTTCCATCGAAATGAGCGTTGCTCCGGCGGCGGCGTATCTCGCGGCAATTTCGGGATTGGACAACGGATCGCAGAAGGCGATGCAGGTGCGTCCTTTCAACCCGTCGGGCTGAGGCGCGCGGACCTGCAACAGGATTGACACCTTTCCACGAACCTCGTCCGCCGGGGCGAGATGGGCGCCCTTGGCGGCGTAATCGGCATCTGGAAATCCAGCCTGCACGCCCGCGCCGGCTTCCACCCACACTTCCGCGCCGAGCTTCTGCAGCACGTCTAATACTTTCGGGGTCAGGGCTACGCGGCGCTCATCGGGGAACGTCTCTTTCAAAACGCCAACGGTTAGTGCCAACGGGAAGGAACCTCTCTTTTAATTAGACGTTTCATACTCATACAAGTTACCGGAACCCTTCCTGCAACCGCGCCAATTCGGCCGCGCCGGGGCATAATTCCTCGTACGGCGTCTTGATAAGAGCCTGATCGGCCGAATTGCTCATTTCGTGCATATCGGGGACGTTTTCATCGAGATACAGAAGCCCGGTGACGACTTCTCCGCGAGTTTGATGCACCTGTAAATACTCCACGACACGGCGGCGATCGGTGGGGTCGTAATCGGTTGGCACGCGGCGAAAACGAACCACGCTGCCGTCGTGCATGGTCACCGTGGTGGCTTTACCCTGCCCAATGGTCGTGAGAATCTCCGAGGCGGGGGGGACGAAATCGGTTTCCGTCACGTGACGCGCGTGCTGGCGGGTGTGCAGATAGCTTTTCGTTGAGCCGACGTGATCGTTAAACGTCACGCAGGGCGAAATGACGTCGATGAGCGCGAAGCCGCGATGCGAAAGGCCGGCCTTCAGGATCGGCACGAGCTGTTCCTTATCGCCGGAAAAACTGCGGGCGATGAAGGTCGCGCCAAGGCCGAGTCCCAGCGAGACCGGATCGATGGGCAACATACGATTGGCCTCGCCCTTCTTGCTTTTCGAACCCACGTCGGCCGAGGCGGAGAATTGCCCCTTCGTCAGGCCGTAGACGCCGTTATTTTCGATGATGTACAGCATCTTGACGTTGCGGCGGATCGCGTGGCACATGTGGCCGAGGCCGATGGACAGAGAATCGCCGTCGCCGGAGATGCCGATGTAGGTGAGCTCGCGATTGGCGGCATTGGCTCCGGTGGCGATGGCGGCCATGCGCCCGTGGGCGGAGTTGAATCCGTGCGCGCCGCTGACGAAATACGTGGGCGTCTTGGAGGAGCAGCCGATGCCGCTCATTTTTGCCAGCATGTGCGGAGGGGTGGACAGTTCCCAAAGGGCGCGGATGATGGCGGCCGTAACGGAGTCGTGGCCGCAGCCGGCGCAAAGCGTGGACATCGCTCCTTCGTAGTCGCGAATGGTAAGGCCAAGCTCGTTCTTATGGAGACTCGGGTGTACGGCGACCGGTTTGGCGATGGATGGCATTACTGGTTCCCCCACTGTTTCAAGATTCCGTCGATCACGTGTTTCGCGCTGAGCGGGAAACCGCCGAACACGAGTATGCTGAGCAGTTTATTCTTGGAAACGCCGGTTTCGAGCGTCAGCAGCGAGCGGAGCTGCGCGTCGCGATTCTGCTCGACGATGAAGTTCACATCGTGTTCATTGAGGAACGCCTCGACTTCCTCACTGAAAGGGAATCCACGGATGCGCATGAAGTCGGCATCGATGCCGTGCGAGGGCAGCAGGTCGATGGCCTCGCGAACGGCCGGATCGCAGCCGCCGATGGTGACGACGCCGATGCGCGCTCCGTCGCGGCGTTGGATGATTGGCGCGGGCACGAAGTTGGCCGAGGCTTTGTGCTTGCGCAGCAGGCGCTCCATCACTTCCTGATACTCGTCGGGGGTTTCGGTGTAGGCACCAAACTTGTTGTGACCGGAGCCGCGGGTGAAAAAAGCGCCCTTCGAGTGGACGCCGGGCAGCGTGCGCGCCGTTACGTGATTTTCGTCCTCGTTGGTGTAGCGCAGGAACTTCGAGAGCTTTTCGATTTGCGCGAGATTGAGAACGCGGCCGCGGTCGGGGCGGTAGGCATCGTCCCAGGTGAGGCGCGGGACGACCCAGTCGTTCATGCCGATGTCGAGGTCCGTCAGGATGAAGACCGGGGTTTGAAAGCGCTCCGCCAAATCGAAGGATTTTACTGCAAACTCGAAGCACTCGGCCGGATTGGCCGGCAGCAGAAGAATATGTTTGGTATCGCCATGGGAGGCGTAGGCGCACAGAAGCAAATCGCCCTGCTGCGTACGCGTGGGCATGCCGGTGGAAGGGCCGACGCGCTGAACATCCACAACCACCGCTGGAATCTCAGCATAGTAAGCCAAGCCGAGCAGTTCGTTCATCAGCGAAATGCCCGGGCCCGACGTCGACGTGAACGCACGCGCGCCCGCCCAGGACGCGCCGATCACCATGCCGATGGCCGCCAGCTCATCCTCGGCCTGAATGATCATGGCGTTGCTCTTGCCCGTTTCCGGATCGCGGCGGTACTGATCGCAGAAGCCGCGGAAGGCGTCCATCACGGAAGTGGACGGCGTGATGGGGTACCAGCCGGCCACGGTGGCGCCGGCGTAGACGCAACCGAGCGCGATGGCCGTATTGCCGTCGATCAGAATTTTGTCCGACGTCGCATCCATCTTTTCCAGATGAAACGGCAGGGGGCAGGCGAAATGCTGCCTGGCGTAATCGCGGCCCAGATTCAGCGCCTTGAGGTTAGATTCGCGCAGAGCTTTCTTCTTGGCAAACTTCTCGTCGAGGAGCTGCTCCACGATCTGTTCGTCCACGCCGAGGGCGGCGATTAGTGCGCCTGCGTAGGCGATATTTTTCATCAGGATGCGCTCGCGCGGGTCCTTGAAATGATCGTTGCAGAGCTTGGCCAGAGGCACGCCCAGATACGTGACGTCATCGCGGATCAGGGTCTTATCGAGCGGCCAGGTGGAATCGTAGAGGACGAAGCCGCCCTCGCGAACCTCGGCCATGTCGCGGGCGTAGGTCTGCGAGTTCATGGCGACCATCAGGTCGTAATCGAGGGCGCGGGCGTTATAGCCATCCTTGCTGACGCGAATTTCATACCAGGTGGGCAGGCCCTGAATGTTCGAAGGGAACAGATTCTTTCCCGATACGGGGATGCCCATGCGGAAAATCGCCTGCATCAGCAGCGAATTGGCGCTGGCCGAACCGGTACCGTTCACATTCGCCAGCTTGACGGCGAAATCGTTTACGCGGGTACGTAGGAGCTGGTGCATGCCGCCCTCCCCGCGTATGGAATTTCGAGCTCAAACCTTTGCATATCCCAGGCCGCGGTGGGACAGCGTTCCGCGCACAGTCCGCAATGGACGCACAGGTCTTCGTCTTTAATCATGAGTCTTCCGGTTTGCGGCAGGGGCGACGAGGCGTAGAGCGCCTGCGTCAGGTTCAACGCCGGAGCCGTCAGGCGGGTGCGCAATTCCTGCTCCGCGCCATCACGCGTGATGGTGAGGCACTGCAGCGGGCAAACGTCGACGCAGGCGTCGCATTCGATGCAACGGGCGGCGGCGAATTCGGTTTCGACGTCGCAGTTCAGGCAGCGCTGCACTTCGCGCGCGGTCTGCTCGGGGTTGAAGCCGAGCTCGACTTCGATATCGAGTTGGCGGAATCGCGCGGCCAAGTCGATGTGCTCCATTTTCTGGCGCGGCGCGGGGTTGTAATCGTTGTGATAGCTCCACTCGCTCATGCCCATCTTCTGGGTAACGAGGTTCATGCCGTGCGCCGGGCGGTCGGTGACAGGAATCCCCTGGCAGTAATTGTCGATGGAGATAGCCGCCTGGTGGCCGTGCTCGACGGCCCAGATGATGTTCTTTGGGCCGAACGCCGCATCGCCGCCGAAGAAGACGCCGGGCAGAGTGGACATGAACGTTGTTTCGTCCACCACGGGTTGATCCCATTTATCGAACTTTGCGCCGAGGTCCCGTTCGAACCAGGGGAACGCGTTTTCCTGTCCGATCGCCAGGATCACGTCGTCGCAGGGTAGGATCACAGTGTCGATGATGCGGGATTGTTTGGCCGGCGCATCCCATTCCAGACGCTCAAACTCCATGCCGGTGAGCTTGCCGTTTTCGATGATGAATCGCTTGGGCGCGTGGTTGATGACGATCTCCACGCCTTCTTCTTCCGCGTCATCGAGTTCCCAGGGCGAGGCTTTGAAGTAGGCGCGCGGGCGGCGGGCCATCACTTTGACGCTCTTCGCGCCCAGGCGCTTCGACGATCGGCAGCAATCCATGGCGGTATTGCCGACGCCGATGATCAGAACGTTTTCGCCGACCGAATCGATATGGCCGAAGGCAATGGATTCCAGCCAGTCGATACCGATGTGAATACGAAGGGTGTCGCGGCGTCCGGGAATGTCCAGTTCTTTACCGCGAGGCGCGCCGCTGCCGATGAAGATGGCGTCGAACTCCTCGGCCAGCATCGCCTTCATGCTGGCGACGGGCGTGTTGTAGCGGATATCGACGCCCATGTCGATAATATTGGCGGTCTCCTCGTCGAGCACCTTGCCGGGCAGGCGGAACGCCGGGATGTTGGTTCGCATCAGGCCACCGGGACGGTCGTTCTGCTCGAAGATGACCACCTCGTAGCCCAAGGGCATCAGATCGTTGGCCACGGTCAGTGACGCGGGTCCCGCGCCGACGATGCCGATTCGCTTGCCGTTCTTCTTTTTAGGGATGGGCGGCAGGAGATCCGCGATGTCTCCGCGGTGGTCCGCCGCCACGCGTTTTAAACGGCAGATGGCGACGGGCTTTCCGTCAAGGCGGCCGCGGCGGCAGGCGGGCTCACAGGGCCGGTCGCAGGTGCGCCCCAGAATGCCCGGGAACACGTTCGATTCGCGGTTGAGCATGTAGGCTTCGGTAAAAAGCCCTTGGGCGATAAGACGGATATATTCGGGAACATTGGTGTGGGCCGGGCAGGCCCACTGGCAGTCCACGACTTTGTGGTAATAAGACGGATCAGCCGTATTTGTGCGGTTCAAGACAGTGCTTCCTCTGCGATCAGCCAACGGGGGCTATGCATACCGCCATTCATTGTAGCGACAATGTAATGATGCTTGCTCGACCGGCCTTCGACTCTCAACGCGCCGCCTTCCGCCCGGACGGCCGTTCTTATCGCGATCGTATGGATGCGCTAAGGCTGCTGGCTCGCGCGCTTCTCGATCATCAGGACGAAATGGTGCGCGCCATTTCCAACGACTTCAAGGGCCGCGCGGCCGAAGAGACGCTGGCGCTGGAGCTGGTGCCAACGCTCGGCGAGATTCGCGACGCGCGAAAACATCTGCGGCGCTGGATGGAACCGCGCGACGTCCCCGTCGACTGGCAGTTCTGGCCCGGCCGGGCGCGATTAGAGATGCAGCCGAAGGGCGTTGTGGGAATCCTGGGTGCGTGGAACTATCCGCTGTTTCTTACGATTGGGCCCGCCATTGGCGCGATCGCCGCGGGCAATCACGTGATGATCAAGCCGTCGGAGCTGGCGCCGCGCACGGGCGCGTTGCTCGAGGAGATGATCGCGAAGACGTTCGTAGCGGAGTATGTTGCGGTGGTGAACGGCGGCGTCGAGGTGGCCCAGGAGTTTTCGAGCCTGCCCTTCGATCACCTTCTGTATACCGGCTCGACTCGTGTCGGGAGGCTCGTGATGAAAGCGGCGGCGGAGAATCTGACGCCGGTGACGCTGGAGTTGGGAGGTAAGAGCCCAGCGCTGGTGCATCCGGATTATCCTTTGCAGACGGCCGTGGAGCGCATCCTCGTGGGTAAGCTGTATAACGCCGGACAAACCTGCGTTGCGCCGGATTACGTGATGATTCCGCGCTCGCGTGGGGAGGAGTTTTTGCGGCTGGCGGAAAAGACCGCCGCACGGCTGTATCCCAAGCTGGTGGACAACGCCGACTACACGCGGATTATCGATGCGGCGCATTACCGGACGCTGGCTAAGCATCTGGAGGACGCAAAGGCGCAGGGCGCGGGGGTGATCGAGGTCAATCCGGCGGGCGAAGCGTGCACCGAGGAGAACCAGGTGTTTCCACCGACGCTGCTGGTGGACGTCAACGATGAAATGTCCGTGATGCGCGAGGAGATTTTCGGGCCGATTCTGCCGGTGGTCTTTTATGGAACGCTCGACGAGGCGATTGGCTATATCAACGCGAGGCCTCGGCCGCTTGCACTGTACTATTTCGACTTAAAAGGCTCGCGCGTGAAGGATGTCTTGCGGCGCACGGTGGCCGGAGGCGTGACGGTGAATGACTGCGTGTTCCACGTCGGCCAGTGCGGTCTGCCGTTCGGAGGCATCGGGCCGAGCGGCATGGGCGAGTATCACGGCGAACACGGCTTCGAGACGTTTTCGAAGAAAAAGGGCGTGTTTCTAGAGAGCCGATGGACGCCGTTGAGCCTGATCCGTCCGCCCTATGGATCGCTGGCGCGGGGGATCTTGAAATTCTTGGCGCGGTGACCCCATCAAAATCCACAGCGACGCGGGGCGGCGGCCTCTGTGGAGACACGAAGAAGCCTGCTCAAAGCAGGCTGGATGGCCCGCCCCACAACAAACTTTCAGGGCTTTGGGCAGGGCGGCGCGGGGACTCTTGCCTGGGGCATCTTCACGTCTTGATTTTTCGGCTTGGCGGCGATGCCCGGATCGTTCGCGTCGACGTGCGCCTCGAGCAGGGGCACTGAGCAAAGCCCGGGTGGAGTGGTAAGCTCCACGATTTTCGGCACAGTCACGGAAATGGGGGCGAGCAGGGCGTGAGGATGCCCACTCTGGATGTTTTGCACGACGTGCCAGACGCCGACGTTGGGAGGTTGCACCGGAGCCTGCGCGCGCAGGATGGTGGCAAACGCGAGGCAAAGAATCGAGGCGAGGATTAACTTCTTCATCGGACACCTCTCGCCCAGAGTCTATCTCATTTTGTGCACCTTGGCGGGGCTCAGTCGGCGGCGGCTTTTTCTTTGTGGAACAGCTTGTGCTTGATGTCGGGCCAGAATTCCTTCAGGACCTGGGAGATGGCATCGGTGCCGACCTGCTCGCCCAACTTTTTCGTGTTGTCACTCCAGTTGCGGCTGTCGGGGTGCCACACGTTGGAAACGGCTACGCCGATGGCGTTGCCGCCCCACTCAGAGAAATTAAAGGTCGTTCCACCGGAGTCGGTACGCGTAACCATCACGCGTGTCACAGCGTACCACGCGCGGTGCCAGTTGCTGCCGCGGCCCGCTCCCAGGCGGCGATAGCGCGGGTCCTCATGCAACAACGCGGGCATGAATCCTTCGCTCATCATGTTGCCCACGGCCTGGTCGGCGTAATTCGTAATCAAGCGATGCGCATAGCCCTTCACGCCCTGACCGAAGGAAGGGTCGTCGTTTTGGAGCTGGCTCATGCCTGCAAACGCCGCCGCCACGCCCCATAACGGGTAGTCAAAGGAGTCCTTGCTGGCAATGATCAACTTTTGCTTAGCCGAGATCGGCGTGTAAACGCCTGTTTCATTGATGGTGCGATAATTCGGCAAAACTCCCATGACGCGTTTGTCGACCGCATGTTCGGCATCTTGCGGGACATGATCGGCATCGGGTTTGGAGGGATCGGGGGCAGGCTTGGAAGTGGTTGCTGCGGAATCGGCTGGCGGAGCAGACTGCTGGCTATCCTGGGCGAACGCCAGCCCGGCGATTAACGCCATGGTCAAGATAAACGACGTCCCCAGGGAGCGCCCCACAAAGATCTTCATTTTCAACTGTTTCCCTCAGGATAGCGCAAGGACAAACCCCACCACACATAAGATGTTCCCAGCGCCTTTAAGGTTTCTAAAAATTCCCGCGAGGTGTATCATTTTTAATGAGTAATCGCCATGTCATCATCGCCCCACACCCGACGCACTTTCTTCTCCTTCGCCACTGCGGCCGCAGTCGCGGCGACCCAGCGGAAACCTCTCGTTGCCGCAAATGACAAAGTCGACGTCGCCATCGTCGGCCTCGGTGGCCGCGGGCAGAACCACATGAGTTTCTATTCGAAACTCCCCGACGCCAACATCGCCGCGGTTTGCGACGTCAATCAGGCCGCCGTCGAGCGCGCCCAAGCAACGGTGGAAAAACTCACCGGACAGAAGCCGAAGGGCTACGCCGATATGCGGCAGGTCTTCGACGATAAGAGCGTTCAAGCCGTCTCCATGCCGCTGCCGAACCACTGGCACGCTCTCGCCACCATCTGGGCCTGCCAAGCCGGCAAGGATGTGTACATCGAAAAGCCCGCCTGCCACAACGTGTTCGAGGGCCAGCAGATGGTCGCCGCCGCCCGCAAGTACGGGCGCATGGTGCAGATCGGCTCGCAGAGCCGCAGCATCGAGCACAAAATCAAGGCCATCCAGTTACTTCACGAGGGAGTCATAGGAAAGGTTTACCTCGCCAAGGGACTTTGTTTCAAACGCCGCCTCTCGATCGGCCATAAAGACGACGCGCCCATTCCTCCGGGCCTCGATTGGGACAAGTTCCTGGGGCCTGCGCCGATGCGTCCTTTTAATGAATTACGTTTCGCGTACAACTGGCACTGGTTCTGGGACACGGGCAACGGGGACATTGGCAACCAGGGCGTGCATGAGATGGATATCGCGCGCTGGGGGCTGAACGTCGGCCTGCCGAAGAGCGTCAGTTCCACCGGCGGCAAGTATTACGTCCCCGCAAACGACGATCAGGAAACGCCCAACACCCAGATGGCGACATTCAACTACGGCGACACAGAGATCATGTTCGAGGTTCGCGGGGGCCTGACCGGTCCAGAAGGAGGCCTGCAGATTCGTGGAGGGAACACCATCGGCGATTTATTCTACGGCAGCGAGGGCTGGATGGCCATCGACGCAGAGGGCTTCCAGGTTTACAAAGGCGTGAGGGAAGGCAGAACGGAAAAACAGGAAAAAATCATGGACGTGACCAGGACGAACGTCCCCGATACCGTCCCGCACATGGCCAATTTCCTGGCCGCCGTGAAGAGCCGCAACTACAAAGGCCTGAAAGCCGACGTGGAAATTGGCGTGGCATCGGCCGATCTCTGCCATCTGGCCAACGTCAGCTACCGGTTGGGCCGGACGCTGAAATTCGACGACGCCTCGCGCAAATTCATGGGCGACGAAGAAGCAAACAAGATGCTGACTCGGAATTATCGGACGCCTTACGTGGTTCCGGAAAAGGTTTAAACCCGCAATCCCCGCGTCACGGAATGGCTCCAGCCCCTGACGTCAGAGTCTGTGTGAAAGCCCTCCTGTGTAACTGGCATTCCGGGAGCGAAGGGGACAGACCGCTGTGTCCACTGAACACGATTTGTTGAAAGTGCGGCGTTTGTGGGTCGGGGACACAGTGGTCAGTCCCCTTCGCCTGGACTTGCAGAAAACGGAGGGACGCGATTTTCCGCGTCATGCCCGAATTCTAACACCTAATGATTTGGCCGGATGCCGCCGATTTTCTCGATAGTAATGAGAAGGTTCGCCGACTGGCTACCCATCGCTTTGGGCATCGCGCTGATTTCGACGCTGGCCGGGCTACAGTGGCATCGGACGGTTCGCGGACAGAACGATTTCGCTGCGCTTTACGCGGGAGCCACGTTGGCCGGCACTCCCGATCTGTATTCGCGGAGCGCCAACGAGGCGCTGATCCAATCCACCACTGGCGGGATCATGAAGAGCGTGATGTACACGCGTCCTCCGTTTTACGCCGTGCTGCTGAAGCCGCTCGCTTCGCTGCCCTACCTTGTTGCCTACGGCATCTTCTGCTGCTTGAGCATCGCAAGCATTCTGTGGTTTGTCATTCGCTTCTCCAAGGAGTGCGAAGCGCTGCCCCTGTGCGCTTCCTTCAGCATCCCGGTGGCGGCGTTCCTGCCGCAGGGCCAGGATGCGCCGCTATTGCTGATGTTCACAGGCGCGTCGATTTTGTTGACGCGCCGGCGGCGGGACTTTCTCGCCGGGGCAGTTCTTTCGCTCTGCGCGATTAAGTTCCATTTGTTCCTTCTCCTCCCGCTGCTGCTGCTGGTGAAAAAGCGCTGGCGGATCCTTGCGGGCGCGGCTGCGGGGACGGCGACGCTGGCGCTCATCGGCGTCGCAGGGGCGGGGACTCATGCGCTGGCGGGTTACGCCGCCGTTCTCCGCGACCCGTGGATCAACTTCAGCACGGAAATGATGCCGAACCTTCACGGTCTCGCCGCGGGGCTCACGCGAGGCGCGGCCGGTCCCATGGTGGATGCGGGAATGGCCTGCGCTACGACTGCCGTCTTTTTATGGATCTCTCAGAAATCGGACAACTATGAGTTTCTGTTTGGTCTCAGCCTGCTGTGCAGTCTGCTGATCAGCTACCACTCCGGGATCAGCGATCTGATTCTGCTGCTGCCCGTCCTGGTGCTGATGGCCGGATCCAGCGCGGACAAGCCTCTGCGGATCTCGCTGGTGATCCTGCTGACCCCGATTCCATATTTCACGGGCCTCGGGATCAACCTGATGATCCCGGCGCTGATGCTGGTGGTGCTGGCTCTGGCAGCCCTTTCGGTGGCATCGCTTCCCCGCCGCGCAGTACCCGCATTTATCTCGTAAGGGCGTATATGAAGAGCGCGACCCGCCGCGTCTGCGGCGTCTGCGACTTGAGGTCGATCGTCTCGCCGGGAGCGTGACCGCCCGAGCCATAGGCGCCGAGGCCGGAAATGCTCGCCACATAGGGCGCGACAAAAGACACGTCACCCGCGCCGCGGCGCGAGGGATCGAGCGGCTCCATCACGTCCATGCCGAGCGTGCGATTCACGTTGTTCAGTTCGTTTAGCAGAGACTTGTTGGCGTCGGTGGGGGGCATGGACGGGTATCCCTCTTCAAAGTGAATCTCCGCCCTGGTCCCCTTCAGATGCTTGCCGACGATGTCCTCCATCTTTTTGCGTGTCCGCTGATACTGTTCGTCGGTCACGGTGCGCAGGTCGCCGTACGCTTCGGCGATGGCCGGAATGATATTCGATTTTCCGGTAGCGGACGCGGTGGCTGTGGCGGGGTCGTAGGCAGCAGTCGCGCCCCCTGTGATCAGCCCGACGTTGTAGGTCAGATCCGGTTCGCGCAGTTCCTGACGAAAGTCGTCGAGGATGCGGGCCATCTCGTAAATCGCGCCGAATCCGGAGGCGCCGAACACGCCCGCCGAATGGCCGGTTATTCCGGTGGTTTTAATGGTCCAGCCATACGCGCTGCGCCGTGCGATGCTGGCCATGTCGCGCCCGGCTTGCCTGGCCCCGGCCTCGAACTCGAGGGCCGCGTCGCTGCGCTTGCCTGCGGCGATCAAATCGCGCCGCGAAATGGAGAGCGGATCCCCGTGGCGTTCCTCGTCGCCGGTGAGAAACACAATGACATTAGCCCCGTCGAGCGCGCCCGCGCGGTTCAGCGCCTTCAGCGCGCTCAGGATGATCACCAGGCCGCCCTTCATGTCCTCGGAACCGGGCGCGACCGCGATATCGCCCTTGCGCTCGAATTTCTGAAACGGGCTGCTTGGTTCGAACACCGTGTCCATGTGGCCGATCAACAGCACGCGCTTGCCGTGCGTGCCTTTCCGCTCGCACTCCAGATGCCCGGCGCGGTGCACTTCTTCCATCGGAATGAAGCGGCAGGCGAAACCCAATTCCTCGAAGCGCGGCCGCAGGATGTCGACTACGCGGCGCACTCCCGCCGGATTCAACGTGCCGCTATTGATGTTGACGATCTGCTCGAGCAACTTCAGAGAATCGTCGGCATCGGCGTTAACGGCGGCGATGATTTTTTGCTGCTCCGGAGTAAGCGATTGCGCGGCCAGCGTCAGCGCGCAACAGAAGAGGACAAAGCGCATCTCCACAGTGTACTTCGGCGCACCAGTCCGCTCATTTCACGATCGTGCCCGTCCGCGGGTTTTTGGGGCCCGCCTGCGATTATTCTCTGGCGCCCGCGCGGATGAAGTTGTATACCAACATAGATGGATCGAGCGATTAAGACGCTGATCGTAGACGACGAGCCCGTCGCGCGTCAGGTGCTGCGCGAGGAATTGTCGCTGCTGCCCGCCATCGACCTGATCGGCGAGGCCAGCGATGGCCCGGAGGCGCTGCGCCAGATCGTCGACCTTCAGCCCGACCTCGTATTCCTCGATCTGCAGATGCCCCAATTCGACGGCTTTGAAGTAGTGCGGAGGCTCAGCGGAACGCGGATGCCGGTGGTGGTGATCGTGACCGCCTTTCAGGAGCGTGCCATCGAGGCGTTCGAGGCCGGAGCCGTCGATTACCTGTTAAAACCGGTCCGCGCAGAGCGTCTTCAAAAAGCCGTTGAGCGTGCGGCCGGCCTGCTGGGAAAGCCTCGCGAAATCGCCCGTGACCTGGCGAATATCGCCTCCGCGTCGCCGGGGCAGCGCAAACTGGTGGGCCGCATCGGCCGCGATTACTTTCTGCTGAATCTGGACGAAATTCTCGCGCTGCAGGCTGAAGGCGAGTTGGTCTGGATCGTCACCGAAAAGCGCCGTTACCTTGCCTCGCAGTCTCTTCGCATCATGGAGAATAGCCTGCCCGCGCCGCTGTTTCAGCGCGTCCACCGTGGCGCGATCGTCAATACCGATCACGTCCGCCAGATGACGGCACTAACCAGCCATCGCTGGACGCTCACGCTCTCCAACCGGCAGGAATTCGTGGTTAGCAAACGCCAGGCGCACAATATCCGGCGCCTGCTGCATCGTTAGGCGAGTCCGCTGGTGGGGTGCAAATTCCCGCTCATCGGAAAAGCCGGTCCGTTGGTGAAGAATCGCTAGGTGGAACAAAGCGGCCCGCACATAATATTTTATTATGAAAAAAGTCCTCGCTCCCGCCACACTCTTCTTGTTCCACGCCTGTTTGTCCGCGCAATCCATCAGCAGCGGAGGAACGGTGCGCGGAGCGGTGCTGGACCCCTCCGGGGCCGCGATTAAGGGCGCAACGGTCGAAATTCAGAACCCCGTTTCCCAGTACAACCGCACCGTTCAAACGGATGGCCAGGGAAGATTCGAATTCGATAATATTCCGTTCAACAACTACCACGCTTCCGCGTCCGCTACAAATTTTCAGACCGCGCAACAGGACGTTAATGTCCGCTCCTCGGTTCCGATCGAGCTGAAGTTCACGCTGAAACTCGGCACGGCCACGGAAACCGTCACCATCTCGGAAACCGGCGGCGACCTCGTCGAAACCGACCCGATCACGCACACGGACGTCGACCGGGCGCTGTTCGACAAAATGCCCCTCGAGAGCGCCTCCTCCTCCCTGAGTTCCCTGGTTACCCTCGCCTCGCCGGGCGTCGCCGCCGATTCCAATGGCCTCTTCCACGGATTGGGTGACCACGCCTCCAACTCTTTCTCGATCGACGGCCAGCCAATCACGGATCAGCAGAGCAAAGTGTTTTCGAATCAACTTCCGGTGGAGGCCGTACAGTCGATGGAGGTGATCGAAGGCGCGCCCCCCGCCGAATACGGCGGCAAAACCAGTCTTGTGATTGTCGCCACCACTCGTTCCGGCCTCGGCGTCACGCAGCCACATGGCGATATCACCGCATCCTACGGCAGCTTCGGTTCGGCGAATGGAGGGTTCGATCTCTCCTATGGCGGCAAGAATTGGGGCAATTTCATTTCTCTCAGTGGATTGGACACCAGCCGCTTTCTCGACGGCCCGGAATTCGCCACCATCCACGATCACGGAAATGAGCAGAATATTTTCGACCGCTTTGACTACAGGCTCTCTTCCGCCGACACCCTGAACCTGAATTTTCAATTCACCCGCTCGTGGTTCCAGACGCCGAATTCCTACGACGCGCAGAATGCAACTGCGTGGAATGGTCTCGTCGTCGATAACGGCGGTCTTGGCCCCGATGGCCGCGTAGTAGGATCCCAGGACCAGCGCTCTAAGATTCGGACCTTCAACGTCGCACCGACCTGGACCCGCCTCATCAACGCCAACACGATCTTCACGTTCGGAGCGTACGTGCGCCAGGATCAATACAACTACTATCCCAGCGCTAATCCCTTCGCGGACCTGACACCAGGCTTGCAGGCACAAACCGTCGGACAAAGCCGCAGACTGACCAACGCAGGCGGGCGCGCCAGTCTGTCTTACGCGAAGGGCATCCACAACCTGAAGATCGGCATCAACTATTCGCACACATTTCTTACTGAGGCCGACACTTTTGGGCTCGTGGATCCAACTGCCAACACTGTGTGTTTGAACTCCGATGGTAGCCCGTTTACCGGAGCCTCTCTCACAAATCCGGCGGATTGCACCGGCGCCCTCTCGCCGAATCCCGATTACGATCCCTTGCTGGCCTGTTACGACCTCACCAGAACCGGCAAGTTACCGAGTGCCAATGGTTGCCCAGGCTCCACCAGCGGCCAATACACGTTCAACGGCCACACCGATGTCAAAGAGCTGGCCCTGTACCTCCAGGACACGATCACGGTCAAGAACTGGACGTTGAACCTCGGGCTTCGCGGCGATTTTTACAACGGCCTCACCATTGCCAGACAAGCCGAACCTCGGGTCGGAATCGCCTACAACATCAAGGGCATCAACACCGTGATTCGAGCTTCCTACGCCCGGACGATGGAGACTCCGTTCAACGAGAACCTCGTTCTGGCCAGCATCGGCTGCAACGACGCGGTCGTAAGTGCGGTCATGGGGACTTGCGTCACTTCAACGCCTTTGACCCCCGGCCACCGTAACGAATTTCACGCGGGCATCTCCCAAGCCTTCGGACGGTATCTTGTGATCGATGGCGAGTATATTTGGAAATATACGCACAAAGCTTACGACTTTAGCGTCTTAGGTGCCACGCCGATCACTTTTCCGATCGAGTGGCAAAGCTCGAAAATCCCCGGGTACGCGATTCGCGCGAGCGTTCCAAATTACCACGGCTTCACGGCGTTCGTCGTCATGTCGAGCGTCGCGGCGCGCTTCTTCGGCCCACAGGTCAGCGGTATCGGCGCCGATCCTTACGCCGGCAACGCGGTATTCCGCATCGACCACGACGAGACGTTTAACCAGACCACCCACCTGCAGTATCAGCCTTGGAAAAAGGGACCGTGGTTCAGCTTCAACTGGCGTTACGACAGCGGCCTGGTCGCGGGTCCGGCACCATGCGCGGGCGGGAATTGCGCGAACGGACCAAACGGAACAGACTCCATTGTCGATGCCTCCGGTCTGACTCCCGACCAACAATTCCAAGCCGGACTCTACTGCGGCAGCACGTACGCAACGCCTACCACGCCAATCAGCGCCGACAGCACCTGCCCGGCTTCCCAGTATGGTTCCAAGTTCCTCAAGATTCCGGCTGCGGGTACTGAGGACGACGATCACAATCCGCCGCGAGTCGCCTCGCGCAACCTGTTCGACGCCGCCATCGGCCACGACAATTTGTTCCATGGCGACAAATACAAATGGAGCGCGCGGGTGACCGTCATCAATCTGACGAACGAAGTAGCGCTGTACAACTTTTTATCCACGTTCAGCGGCACGCATTACGTGACACCGCGTGCCATCACCGCCACCATCGGCTTCCACTTCTAGGCGAAGAGGTTCTGTTGGCGGTCTTCCTGCGCGGCCTTTTTCGACTGCGTGGTGGAAGGCGGAGCGAACGTGCGCATCAGGCGCAAGGTGCGCTGATGGTTCTCAAAAATTGTCTGCAAATCCGGGCAGCGCGGGCATCCGCCGCGAATGGCGGCGGGCCCGTCCGATTCCGGATCGAACATGGGATGACGCGCGCATTTGCCCTGCCACTTCACTGTTCCGATCTTCAACATTACTTCAAATGATAGCGGGCTCCCGCGGTAGGGGGCTAGACCGGGCCCGAGCCATTTGATAAACTTTCCGGCATTGCTGGTTTGCGCCGCTCCCCGGCGCCGTTTGTTTCGTAACACTGGGAATTACGATCCGGAGGATGACAAGTGCCTGCTGTTTCCATAGAAGAACTGAAATCTGCTTTTCGGGGGGATCTGATTCAGCCTTCCGACGCTTCTTACGATTCCGCGCGCAAGGTGTACAACGGGATGATCGACAAGCGCCCGAAGCTGATCGCCCGCTGCGTGGACGTTGCCGACGTGATGGCCGCCGTGCGCTATGGCGTATCAAATGAACTGGTGGTGGCAGTTCGCGGCGGAGGCCACAGTGGACCCGGTCTGGGCTCCTGCGATGGCGGCCTGGTGATTGACCTTTCCCGCATGAGGAGCGTGCGCGTGAATCCCGAGGCGAAAACCGTGCGCGCAGAAGGTGGCTGCGTCTGGGGCGACGTCGATCACGCGACTCATCCATTTGGAATGGCCACGCCCTGCGGCTTCATCTCCACTACTGGCGTGGGCGGCCTGACGCTGGGCGGCGGCATCGGCTACCTGGCGCGAAAATACGGCCTGACCATCGACAATCTTGTCTCAGCGGACGTCGTCACGGCCGACGGAAAGTTTCTCACCGCCAGCGCCGATTCCCACCCCGATCTGTTCTGGGCCCTGCGCGGCGGAGGCGGAAACTTCGGCGTCGTCACCTCGTTCGAATTCCGGCTCCATCCGGTGAGCATGGTTCACTTCGGCCCGACGTTCTGGCCTCTTGAGGAATCGGCGGGCGTGATGCGCGCTTATCGCGATTTCATCCAGACCGCTCCGGAGGATGTGAACGGATTTCTCGCGTTTATGAACATTCCTCCGGTGCCGATGTTCCCGGAGCATTTGCACATGAAGATGGTGTGCGGCATCGTGTGGTGTTCGCTTGCGTCCGAGCAGGACACGGAGCGGATCCTGAAGCCGATGCGTTCGTTCGGCCATCCCGTCTTCGACCACGTCGGCCCGGCGCCGTTTCCGGCGGTGCAGAGCCTGTTCGACGGCCTGTTCGTGACCGGCATGCAATGGTACTGGCGCGCGGACAATTTCACCGAGTTGAGCGACGCCGCGATTCAACGCTTCGTCGAACACGGCTCCAAGATTCCGAACATGCTGTCGACCATGCATCTGTATCCGGTTAACGGCGCGGCGAGCCGCGTGGGCAAGAATGACACCGCGTATAGCTTCCGCGAGGCGGTCTTCGCCGAAGTGATCGTCGGCGTCGATCCGGACCCGGCCAACGCCGGCAAGATTACGAAATGGTGCAAGGATTACCACGAGGCGACGCATCCGTATGCGGCCGGAGGCGCCTACGTCAACTTCATGATGGAGGAGGGCCAGGAGCGGGTGAAGAGCACCTATCGCGATAACTACGCACGGCTGGCTGCCATCAAGAAACGCTACGACCCGAACAACGTGTTCCGGGTGAATCAGAATATTCAACCAGCTTAACCGCGAATTTAATAAATCTCCGGCACAAACGTCTGGCTCGACATTTTCGGACGCCGGTACTCGGCGTCCGCCTGGCGAACGGGCAGGGGAAATTCCACCGGCGTCATGTCATGATAGGGAACTTGCCGCAGCAGGTGCGCGATGCAGTTCAGACGGGCGCGCTTTTTGTTATCGGCATTCACCACATACCAGGGGCTCTTTTTCGTGTCCGTGTATGCGAACATTTCGTCCTTGGCCTTGGAATAATCCATCCAATGACGCCGGGACTGGATGTCCATGGCGCTTAGCTTCCAGCGCTTGATCGGGTTGCGCATGCGTTCCTGAAAGCGCCGTTCCTGCTCTTCGTCGTTCACCGAAAACCAGTACTTGATGAGGATCATCCCGGAGCGGAGGAGCATTTCCTCAAACAGAGGGCAGGCGCGGAGAAATTCGCGATACTCATCCTCGGTACAAAACCCCATCACGCGTTCGACGCCCGCGCGATTGTACCAGCTGCGGTCGAACAGAACGATTTCACCGCGCGACGGCAACTCCGCCACGTAGCGTTGAAAATACCACTGGCCGCGCTCCTTTTCGGTGGGAGTGGCCAGCGCGACCACTCGGCAGACGCGCGGATTCAGGCCCTGCGTGATTCGCTTGATCACTCCTCCTTTGCCCGCCGCGTCGCGGCCTTCAAAGAGAACGCAGACCCTCAGCCCCTTCAATCGGACCCATTCCTGGAGTTTGATGAGCTCGAGCTCCAGATGAGCCAGTTCCTCGACATAGGAATATTTCTCGGGCGGCTGGCGCGGCTTGGCCGACCCCAGCAGGTGCCACTGTTGCTCGATCTGGGCGTCTTCTTTCGCGTCCCGCAGAAGCTCGCCGCCCACTTTTTCGTCTTTGCGTTTCTTGTTCGCCATGCCTTTTTACCCGCCAATAACATTATCGGCAGATGGCGATGATTGTGGGGGGACAAGAGGGAGATCCTTCACCTCCCTTTCCTCCGATGTGTTCGACCGGCTATATATACCAGTCCGGCAGCCGGGTGTAAACGCGGGTCACAAAGAGTCCGCCCGCGACGATACCGCTCGGGACTTCCGCGGCGTCTGTGACTGAGGTGGCGACGAGTTGCCCGTTAATTACCGTTGCCCCGGTAATGACGAAGTCATCCAGGGTTGTCGTCACGGTGCCATTCGTCTGCGTCAGAATGCGGGTGATTTGGCCCGTGCCGTTGCAGTTCACCGTGTATGTTCCAGTTTGCGTGCCTGAGGTGATCGTTCGCGCACCCGTTGTCGATCCTGCCGTGGGCGCGTTAATGAGGAATGTTCCCGTCATATTGCCGTTTCCGTCATAACTCCTTGTCCCGAGCGCCATAGCCACGTTCGATCCATAGTTGACGACGACCTCGTAGTTACCCTGCAGGCTTGCCAGCGTGTAGCACTGCCGGGGCGGCTGGGCATTTGCGGCGGACGCGCCGAAAAAGCCAGTGAAAAGGAACGCTGCAACTAGGCTTTTCTGAAACATGGTTTTCTCTCCTCAATTGATTTCGTCGGGCGACATACCCGTCACTGATAGACATTCGGAAACGGAGGACCGAACGGCTAGCCGGCCAACAGATTATGGGAAAATTCTTCTGATGCCAGGATCCCCCTCCGTCTCCGCGCTTCTGGTCGCCTGGGGACGAGGCGAGCCGGGAGCGCTCGAACAGCTCACGCCACAGGTGTACGGAGAACTGCATAAGGTCGCCCGTGCGTATCTTCGGCGAGGCGGTTCCGGCCAATCCCTGCAACCGACGGCGCTCATCAATGAAGCTTTCCTGCGCTTGCTCGATCAATCGCAACCGGTGGAGTGGCAGAACCGGGCGCACTTTTTCGGCATCGCGGCCCGCCTGATGCGCATGATTCTGGTGGACCACGCCCGCGCCCACAATGCCGCCAAGCGAGGCGGCGCAGCGGCTGCCATTACCCTGGACGATTGCATGGCGGTCTCAGCCGGTCGCGCCCCGGATGTGCTGGAGGTCAACGAGGCGCTCGACCGGCTGGCGGAGGTCGATCAACGGAAAGCTAAGGTCATCGAGTTGCGCTACTTCGGCGGCATGGACCGCGAAGAGGTCGCTGCTGCCCTCGGCCTGACGGTTTCCACGGTGAAACGCGACCTGCGGCTCGGGGAAGCGTGGCTGAGAAGGTTTCTGGCGGGCGAAGACAACAGCAACTAACTCTGTTAGGATGGCTGCCTATGAGCGACCGCTGGCAGCGAGTGGAGGAAATCTTCCATCGTGCGGTCAGCCTTGCTCCCCAGGCCCGCTCCGCCTTTCTTGACGAAGCCTGCGGCGGGGATCCATCACTGCGCCGGGAAGTGGAATCGCTGCTGGCGCATGACTCCGAGTCCGGCAACACGTTTGCTGGGCTTGCCGGGAGCGACGATCTTCCGCCTCAAACCATCGCGCACTATCGCATCTCGGCCAAGATTGGCGAGGGCGGGATGGGAGCCGTCTATCGCGCCACGGATACGAAGCTGGACCGTGAGGTGGCCGTCAAGGTCCTCCCCCGCTCCTTCGCCGAAGATGCCGGCCGGATGGCCCGCTTCACCCGAGAAGCGAAGGTGCTGGCATCCCTGAATCACCCTCACATCGCGCAAATCTATGGCGTCGAAGAACGCGCGCTGGTGATGGAACTGGTTCCAGGGCAGATCTTGAAAGGCCCCCTGCCATTGGCCACCGCACTCAACTACGCCAAACAGATCGCGGAGGCGCTGGAAGCCGCTCACGAAAAAGGAATCGTGCATCGCGACTTGAAGCCGGCCAACATCATGGTCACCCCCGACGGCGTGGTCAAGCTGCTCGACTTCGGATTGGCCGCAGTAGCACCGGCCTCTGGCGGTGACCCGATGAAATCGCCGACCGTCACTCTACAGGCGACGCATCCTGGAATCATCATGGGCACGGCGGCCTACATGAGCCCCGAACAGGCTGCCGGAAAGCCAGTGGACAAGCGGGGCGATATCTGGTCCTTTGGCGTGGTGCTGTGGGAAATGTTGACCGGCCATCGCCTGTTCGGAGGCGACAGCATCGCGCAAACGCTGGCCGAAGTATTGCGCGGCCCGATCGACCTGGACCAATTGCCACGTGAGACGCCGCCAGGAATCCGAGCCTTGCTGCGCCGCTGTCTGGATCGCGACGTGAAGAGGCGGCTGCGCGACATCGGCGAAGCGACAATCGCCATCGACGCCGCTCTCTCCGGTGAGACGCCGTTGCTCGAAGGCCCTCCGGCTGGCCTGGAGCGCGGCGTGCGCGTTGGGCGTCGGGCTGGCTTCTCTGGCATTTCTGCACTTCCGGGAAGAGCCGCCCGCTGAGGCGGTAGCGTTACGTTTCCAGATCTCACCGCCGGAAAACGCGACCAATGAAACGTTGCTCAACGTGTCACCAGATGGTCGCAAGTTCGCCTTCCTCGCGGGCGACCGGCTATGGGTCCATTTCTTCGAGTCGGGAGAGTCCCGCGAATTGGGGGACGCCAGTGGAACGCCTTTCTGGTCCCCGGACAGTCGCTTCATCGGGTATCCAAGCTCAGGGAAGCTCAGGAAGGTCGAGGCGACAGGCGGCATCCCGCAGACTTTGACGGACTTTCGCGGACCTTGGGGAGGGGGCGCATGGAGCCAGGACGGCCTGATCGTCTTCAGCAACTGGAGCGCCTTCTTCCACCTGCCAGCGGCGGGCGGCGTCCCGGTTCAAATCGCGGCAGTTGATCGAGAGCGTCAGGAAACTGTGATGACTGCTGCCTCCTTTCTGCCGGATGGGCGGCATTTCACATATATGCGGCGCTCGCGCGACGAAAGTAAGAGCGCCATTTATCTCGGTGCCGTGGATTTGAAACCCGAACAACAGAGTTCCGAGCCCTTGCTCAACAGCTTTTGGCATTCGCAGTACACTCCCTCGGCGGATTCGCGCACAGGCTACCTTCTGTTCATGCGCGGAGACACGCTGATGGGTCAGCCGTTCGATAACCGTAGGATGAAACTGTCGGGGCAAGCTGCACCTGTAGCCGAGCACATCGGCGATGGCCGAGCTTTCGCCGCCTCGGCCAACGGCGCTTTGGTCTTCCGGCAAAACTCGATGTCCAACCGGCACCTCAGTTGGCTCGACCAGGAGGGAAAAGCCCTAGGAACTGCTGGGGACCCGGACAATTACCGGTGGCTGGCACTCTCTCCAGATGGGACGCGTGTAGCCTTTAGCAGGAACGATTTCGGCTCGGCCTCCGAAATCTGGTTGCTGGATCTATCGCGAGGCACAGTACACGTTTTGCCACTGGTTCGTCGAGCGACTCAGCGGTTTGGTCGCCGGATGGGAACCGCATTGCCTTTGCTTCCAACCGGGACGGCCCGTTCAACCTGTATCAAGGGCTGGCTAACGGCGCGCAAGATGCCGAGGTTCTGTTCAAGTCTGGCGAAGACAAAGTGCCTACGAGTTGGTCGCGCGATGGACGTTTTCTGCTGTATACAGCGTTCAATCCAAGGACAAAGAACGATATTTGGGTGCTCCCGCTGGAAGGTGGCAAGAAGCCGATTCCATTCCTGACCACAGAGTTCGACGAGCAGGCTGCCCGCTTTTCTCCTGATGGCCATTGGGTCGCGTATGTGTCGAACGAGTCCGGCCAACCAGAAGTCTACGTCCGATCGTTTTCCATGAACTCCGCCGGGACAGCTATGGTGGCGAGCGCCAAGTGGCAAATCTCCGATGGATTCGCTCAAAGACCGCGTTGGCGCAATGACGGACGGGAACTCTATTACCGTTCATTTCCCGACGGAAGGCTGATGGGAGTCGGGATTACGACCAGTCCGACATTTCGGGCCGGGAAACCCCGACCGCTCGGAGTTGTGGTCCCCCCGGGGATAGGGCTAGCGCTAACGTGGGATTCAACAACCGACGGCAAGCGTTTTCTCGTAGTGCTGCCCGATAAAGGCAAAACGGAGCCGTACACGGTTCTATTGAACTGGCAGGCGGGGTTGAAGAAGTAAGCTAGCTCCCCCCGTGCCTTCCCTGCCCCCCGGCAAACCTCGACGCGCCCTTCTTGGATTCGCCGCTTTCTATGACCGTCATTCCGCGCCGGAACTCGTTGCGCATGGCATCGGTCCAGGCAAGGCCTCCTTGCTCGTAGACCGACATGCGATCCGATTTCATGCACGTTTGCGGATGCGACGCGATCAGCCTCGCCAGTTCCAGCGCGCCATCGAGCGCCGCTCCCGGCTCGGTCAGCCGATTCGCGAGGCCCATTCTGAGCGCCTCTTCACCCGAGACGCCGCGGCCGGTCAGGATCAGGTCCAGCGCGTGGCTTTGGCCGATCAGCCTCGGCAGGCGCACGGTTCCTCCGTCGATCAGAGGCACGCCAAACCGGCGGCAAAAGACACCGAACACCGCGTTCTTTGCCGCGACGCGCAGATCGCACCAAATGGCGAGTTCCAATCCGCCCGCCACTGCGTAGCCTTCCACCGCCGCGATCACCGGCTTTTCGAGCAGCATGCGCGAAGGCCCCATCGGCCCGTTGCCGTCGGCGTCCAGGAGATTGTTGAAGGCCTTCAAATCCGCTCCGGCGCAGAAATTCCCGCCTTCGCCCATGAGAATCGCTACGTCGGACCCTTCGTCGGCATCAAAGCGCCGGAACGCATCGGCGAGCGCCTCCGCCGTCTTGCGATCCACGGCGTTGCGCGCCTCCTGACGCTGAATCGTTACAATCGTGATGCGGTCTTCGGTTCGAGTGCTCACCATGCTTCCACCTTATCGGATATGGTTCGCGACGTGGGTGATCCTTACAGGCTTGGCCGTGGTGTGGTTTGTCGTGTCGAATTTCGACGCCGTGCGGCCGCTGCCGCCGTTTCCGGAGCCTTCGGGCGCGATCGCCAAAGCCACGAGCCAGGATTGGGGACGAATTGCGCTCGACAACGGCTGCGTGCTTGTCAACAACGTCTGGAACAAGGGCGTGGCAGGCCCGGAGTTCTCACAGGAAATATTCGTGGAGGCGGGATCGAATCCGGGATGGCGCTGGCGTTCGCCCTGGCGGATTGTACCGCGAGTGGTGTCGCAACCGCAGATGGCCTGTGGCGATAAACCCTGGGACGAGCCGCACCGCCTTATCCCCGAGTTTCCTTTTCAAGTGGGGTCAAGACGGCTGGCGGCCGATTTCGACGTCCGAATGCGGGCGAGCGGCATATACAACCTCGCGTTTACCATGTGGGCCGTGCGTTCGCTGCCGGTGACGCGCGACAACATCAGCCACGAGATCATGATCTGGAACACGGCCTCCAGACAAGCACCCGCGGGACGGCATCACGGCACCGTGAAGATACAAAATATCGACTACGACGTGTATGTGGAGCAAGGCCACAAGGACGACTCGGGCGCCAATACGAATACGTGGATGTACGTCGCGTTCCTCGCCCGCACGCCTGATTTGCAGGGGACGCTTGCGTTTAGCGCCTTCACGGACTATCTGGTCGAGCAAAAGTTACTGCGGCCGGACGCCTACATCACCAGCCTCGAACTGGGCAGTGAAGTGTCGCGCGGCGTGGGCATCGTCGAGATCCCGAAATTCGCGCTGCGGTGGGAATAGAGTGCCCAAACTCCTCGAATTTGAGAACGTCTCCGTGCAACGCGAGAATACCATGGCGCTGCACGGCGTGACGTTTTCCATCGACGCCGGCGAGCACGCTGCGATCCTCGGGCCCAACGGCAGCGGGAAATCGACGCTGATCAAAATCGTCACACGCGAATGCTACCCGCGCTTCCCCGAGTCGAGCCGCGTGCGCATCTGGGGCCAGGAAACGTGGGGATTATTCGATCTGCGCGCGCTGCTGGGCATCGTGACGAACGATCTTGTGGAAACGTGCACCAAGCCTTACTCGACCCTTGAAACCGCGCTGAGCGGATTCTTCGGCTCCATCGGCATCTGGCCGAATCATCATGTCACGGCGGAGATGGAACAGAAAGCCCTGGAAGCGCTGAGGTTCTTCGACGTGGATCATCTGGCGGACAAGCCATTGACCGAGATGTCCAGCGGCGAAGTGCGGCGCGCCGTCTTCGCCCGCGCGCTGGTGCACGATCCGAAGGCGCTGTTGCTCGACGAGCCATCGAACTCGCTCGACATCCGCGCGCAGCACGAGGTCCGCGAGGCCATGCGCAAGCTGGCGCAATCCGGCGTGAGCATCTTATTGGTGACACATCACCTGCCGGACATTATTCCTGAGATCGACCGCGTGATCGCGCTCAAGAACGGTGCAATTTTCTTCGATGGATCAAAGAGCGGCGTACTGACCGGCGCGCGCATGTCGGAACTGTTCGATCACCCGGTGGAAGTCGACTGTCAATCTGGGATGTATTGCTTCAGATAGCGATGCGCCATCTTGACGCCGGTCTTGAATTCGTCGCTGAAATCGGGGCCCGGGCGGCTGGGTGCGCCGTAGAACGGATCCTCGTGCTCGATGCTCATGGCGCCCTGGTATCCGGCCTGCTGCAGCACGCTGAAGAACGCCGCCCAATCCATCTGGCCGAGGCCGGGCAGGCGGAACGTCCACCACTGCGCCTTGTTCGGCGGATTGATCCCGGTCTTCTTCAGAATGTCCCAGCGCACCTGCGTATCCTTCAAATGCACGTCGTAAATCCTGTCGACGAAATCGCGCGCACACTGGATGGGGTCCATCATCTGCCAGACGAGATGCGACGGATCGTACTGCAGGCCGACGTAGGGTGAATCGCCGAAGGCTTTAAAGAGCGCCTCGAATCCGACCGGTCCAGTGGCGATGTTCGGGCCGCCCGCCCAGGGCTCCCACAGGATACGGACCTTGTTCGCCTCGCAGGCCTTGAAATACTTCTCCGTGTAGACGCGGGCGATATCGTCGATCTGCTGCTGGAACGGCTTCGATTCGTCCTTGCCGGAGCAGGTGCCGATGTAAGGGATGCCGAGCTTTCCCGCGATCTCAATCTTCTTGACGAAGAAATCCTGATCCTTCTGCGTGAAGTGATTCTGGGAGCATTGCAGCGCGGAAAAATGCATGCCCGCGTTGCGGATGGCGTCGATCTTATCCTCGGTGACGGAGTTGCCGTCGAGGATCATATTGGTGAAGCCTTCTTCCTTGGCGAACTTCACGTTGGCTTCGGTAAACGGCCCGAGCACGCCCAAACGAGGCTTCCATTCTCTTCGTTCTCTACGCTGCTGGGCATAGGCGCTCGTTCCGGCGAGGCCGGCGAGCATCGTTCTTCTGGTCATGTTAGTGATCCCTTCCGGTGACCAGATCGGTCACCGAGTTGAGAGCCTTCTGATACGGGGACGGCGGGAAACGGAAAATAATTTCGCGGGATTTTTCGGTGAACTCGCGGGCGCGTTCCTGGGCGCGTTCGATGCCGCGGTGCTTGTTGATCATCTGCAGCACCTTGGCGAATGGAACCTGATCGTAGTTGCCGTCGGCCAGGATGGTCTCGATCATGTTGCGCTCGGAGGCGTCCGCCCCTTCCAGGGCGTAGATCAGCGGCAGCGTGACTTTGCCCTCGCGCAGATCGTTGCCCACCGGCTTGCCCAGAATCTTTTCGCGCGAGGTGAAATCGAGAATATCGTCGATCAGCTGAAACGCGATGCCCAGGTTCCAGGCGTACTCGCCGAGCATCGCTTCCTGCTCATCGGACGCGCCGGAGACGATCGCGCCGAGGCGCGCGCAGGCCGAAAAGAGGCTGGCGGTCTTGCGGTCGATCAGTTCCATGTAATCGGCTTCCGAAACCGCGATCTTGCCGATGCGCTCCAACTGCAGCAGCTCGCCTTCCACCATCATCTGGGTGAGCGTGATCAGCAGATCGAGCACCGGGAAGCTGCGCTCACGCAGAGCGACCTGGAAGGCCTGCATGTACAGCCAATCCCCCGCTAGCACCGACGTGTGATTGCCCCACACCACGTTCACGGACGGACGGCCGCGGCGGGTCTTGGCGACGTCGATCACGTCGTCGTGGACAAGCGTCGCGGTATGGATCATTTCAACGACGGCCGCCATGCGGATCAGCGCCGGCGACGCTTCCGAGAAAAGCTTGCCGCTGAGCAGCACAAGCATGGGGCGCAGGCGCTTACCTCCGCCGGATTGAAGGTATTGGCCGATGTAGGTGACTGCGTCGGTGGAAGAAATCGATTCCAGTCCGATTTCGCGCTCGACTTTGTCGAGGTCTTCGCGAACCAGGTCGAAAATTTCCAGGGCGCTGAGCGTCTGGCCTAATTTACCGAATGCCATGAGAACCTTTGAGTGTACCAACTATCAGCCGCTCGAAATTCGCTGTGGTGGCCGCCGCGATGGCCTCGTACGAGACGCCCCGCAGCGCCGCCAGCTTGCGTGCCGTTTCAACGATATAGGCCGGTTCGTTGCGTTTTCCACGCTTCGGGACGGGCGCGAGATACGGCGCATCGGTTTCGATCAAAATGCGGTCGAGGGGCGCCATGCGCGCGGCTTCCTGAATCTCCAAAGCCTTGGGAAACGTCACGATGCCGCCGAAGCTGAGGTGAAAGCCTAGATCCAGCGCCTGCTGCGCCTCCTTTGGCCCGCCAGAAAAGCAGTGCATGATGCCGCCGAGCGACAGATCCCAGTGATCGCGTATGACGGAGATGGTGTCGTCCCAGGCCTCGCGCGTGTGGATCACGATAGGCTTTCGGGCCTCGGCGGCGACGCGCATCTGCTCAATAAAGACCGCACGCTGCACGTCGCGAGGGGAAAAATCATAATGATAATCAAGCCCCATTTCGCCGATAGCCACAACTTTTGGATGCACGCTCAGTTCGGCGAGGTGCGCGAAATTTTCTGGCGTAGCCTTCGACGCATCGTGCGGATGGACGGCCACCGTGGCGTAGAAACAGTCGTAGCGTTCGGCCAAGCGGATGCCGGCTTCCAGATCGGGAGGGCCGTTGCCGGTCCCTATGGCGACCATTCGTCCAACCCCGGCGTCCAGCGCGCGCCGGATAACGGCGTCTCGGTCTGCGTCGAACTGGTCGCTATCGAGGTGGCAGTGGGAGTCAATCAGCATGGGCAAAAATGGGAACAGACTACCCTGGTCCCCGCCCCAGTGGATATGGGCAGCTTGCTGCTCTGGCCGTGGACAGAGCGGTCTGTCCCCATTTTCTTCATCGCTTACTTCAACCTGGCGCCGACGGGGACCTCTTCCAAAAAACTCACCAGTGACGGACTGCCACCCTCAAGCGATGCGGCGACGATCATGCCCTGCGATTCGATGCCGCGCAATTTTCGCGGCGCCAGATTGGCGACGATGGCGACCTTCCGGCCCACCAGCGCCTCCGGCTTATACGCCTCGGCGATGCCTGCCACGATGCTGCGCGGCTTTTCCTCGCCGATATCGATGTGCAGATGCAGCAGCTTGTCGGACTTGGGGACGTTGGCGGCGTCGAGCACCACGCCGACCCTCAAGTCGACCTTCAAGAAATCGTCAATCGTAATGGGCATAGGGCCCGTTGGCGTTGGTTCCACTTTCTTTCCCAGGACCGCCTGCTGGCGGGCGTATTCTACCGCTTCCAGTTCCTTCATTTTTTCAATGGAGATTTTCGCGTCGGCGCGCGGGAACACGGGCGTAACGGCCCCGAGCTGCTGTCCAGCGGGCAGATGTCCCCAGTGAAGATCCTTGGTGTGAACGCTCGAAACAGGCGAGGTGAAGCCGAGTTGCTCGTAAATCTTCGCCGCCGATTCGGGCAGGACCGGCGAAAGCAGCGCAGTGATGATGCGCAGGGCTTCGGCTGATGTGTAGAGCGTCTGATTGAGCCGCTCTTGGCCCCCTTCCGGCTCTTTTTTCTCCATCTGGGCCTGCTTCCAGGGCGCCTGCTCCACGATGTACTTATCGACGATCGCGATCAGGCCCCAGATGATTTCCAGCGCCTTCGAGAATTCGAATTTCTCGAAGGCTTCCAGAGCGGCCGAGACCGCCGTGTCCGCATCCGAGGCGATGCGCGAATCGCCGTCGGATTTCGGGATCACGCCGGCGCGGTATTGGTGAATCATCGACAGTGTGCGGCTGGCCAGATTGCCCAAGCCATTGGCCAGATCGGAGTTGTAGCGGCCCACCAGCGCGTCGAAACTGAAGCTGCCGTCCTGGCCGAAGACCACTTCGCGCAGCAGGAAATAGCGAAGCGCGTCGGTGCCCAGCACTTTGTGGATCGGCGTGGCACGGACGATGTTGCCGCGCGACTTGCTCATTTTATCGTTCTCAAACAGCAGCCAGCCATGGGCGAAAATGCGCTTGGGCAGCGGAAGATCCGCCGCCATCAAGAAGGCCGGCCAGTAGACGGCGTGGAAGCGGACGATTTCTTTGCCGATCAGGTGCAGGTCGGCGGGCCAGAGGTCCTCGCCGTGGATTTTTTCGCCGTGGACGGCGCTCATATACGTAGTCAGCGCGTCGAACCAGACATAGAAAACGTGCTGCGGCTCATCGGGAACCGGGACGCCCCACTTGATGGTCGTGCGGCTAATGGAAAGGTCCTGCAGGCCCTGCTTGACGAAGGCGATCACTTCATTGCGGCGCGGCTCCGGTTGAATAAAGTCCGGCTGGTCCTCATAAAGCTTCAGCAGTTTGTCGGTGTACTCGCTGAGCTTGAAATAAAAGTTCTCCTCCACGACGGTCTCGGTGGGACGGCCGCAATCCGGGCAAGGATCGCCGGGCTTGGCGTCGTTGACGTAGGCGTTGTCAAAGATGCAGTATTGGCCGCTGTACTGGCCCTTGTATACTTGGCCGCGATCGCGGCAGCGGCGGAATAGATCCTGCACGACGTGCGCGTGGCGATCGCTGGTAGTTCGCTCGAAGCGGTCGATATGCAGGCCGAGGATCTGCCACTGCTGGCGGAACTCCTCGCTGATGACGTCGGTATATTCCTTGGGCGTCTTGCCCTGCGCCTCGGCGGCGCGCTCCACGTTGACGCCGTGCTCGTCGGTGCCCGTCGTAAGGATGGCATCGAAGCCCTGCATGCGCTTGAGCGCCCGGATAGTATCGGCGGCGATGGTGGTGTAGGCGTGGCCGATATGGGGCGCGGCGTTGGTGTAATAAATCGGAGTGGTGAGGTAGTATTTGCTCATCTATCTAACTGTTCTTATCTTACAGGGAGCGTAACCGCTCTCTACGGTGGGGCAGGCCCCCGGCCTGCAGGCCGACGCCCTCGTCGGCCTGCGCGCGCGGAAGCCGGACCTGGGGGTCCGGCGCGAACGCGGGCGTCCGCCCCACATGAATCGCTTAGCGCTCCACGGAGCGGTCGAGTCCCCCGCTGCGCAAATACGCAGCCTGCACGGCGGCGAGCACCTCGGGCAGCGGCGTCCCCGTGCGCGCGGCGATCGCGCGGCAGTCTTCGTACTCGGGCGTGAAGGAGCCTCGGCCGGAGACCTTGACGCGGACTTTGCCGTAGGGCGTCTCTACCTCCACAATGCGGCGCTCCTCTACCCTTCGCTCGGCCGACTGGATCCGCAGGCCCAGCGTGGAAGTTTCGGCGAAGATCAACTGCGCCAGCGTCTCCTGATCCTGCGGGCGGGCGATGACCCGCAGCAGCGATCCGGGGCGGTTCTTTTTCATCTGTAGAGGCGATAGCGACGCGTCCAGCGCGCCGGCCTCCATTAGCCGTTCGAGCGCATGGCCAAGAACCTGCGGGCTGGAATCGTCGATATTGGCCTCGATCACGCTGACCACGGTCGATTCCGGCGCGCCGGTGCGCTCCCCGATGAGCACGCGCAGCACGTTGGGGGATTCCTTGAAATCGCGGTCGCCCGCGCCATAGCCGATGCTCGAAATCCGCATCGCGGGCATCGCGCCGAAGTGCGACGCCAGTGCCGCGGCGATGGCGGCTCCGGTGGGCGTGGTTAATTCCATGGCCGGGCCGCGTGCGTAAATCGGCTTTCCGGCCAACAGATTCGCGGTTGCGGGCGCGGGGATAGGCAAGACGCCGTGCTCGGTCTGAACCGTGCCGCCGCCGACATTGATGGCCGACGACACCACCTCATCGACGTTCAGCAGGTCCAAGGCGACGCAAGCCCCGACAATATCGGCGATGGAATCGGCCGCGCCCACCTCGTGAAAATGGACTTTTTCGATAGAGACGCCGTGGACCTGGGACTCGGCCTCAGCCAGGCGCTGAAAGATTGCCGTTGCGTTCCCCTTGGCTCGCAAGGAGATAGAAGATCGTTCGATGATGGAAAGAATATGCGGAAGATGCCTGTGCTTCTGCGGTTCGGGCGGCGGATGGACCCGGAATTTCGAGGCAGCCAGGCCGCTGCGCTTGGTTTTCTCGACGCGGAACTTCGCCCCCGTCTCGAGGGATACCAGAACGTCGATCACGGAGGAAGCGGAGGCGCCGGCGTCGATGAGCGCGCCGACGGTCATATCCCCGCTAATGCCTGAAAAGGCGTCGAAGTAACAGACCACGACCCATTATAGGTGTCAGGCCACGCGGGAGTTCAATTTCAGAGGCTCCGACCGGTTCACGGCCGCCGATTCGGCGAGGTCCACGCCTGCCAGGGTGATGGTGTATCTTCCATTGTCGGAACGGGTGACGAACTGGCCTTCCTTGAGGTACCAGAGCGTGAATTCCAGATGCTCCTTCGGCACGGCGAGGAATTCCTCAAAGTCGCGGATTGACATGGCCGGCTGATCCGGCTGGACCAGACGTTTCCGGTACAGGAGGCTCAGCACGCCGGAGCGTTTGCGGCGCTCGGCCTCGACGCCCTGGGAGGATGTGGTCTGATCGAAAATCTGCCAGGTGATGCGCCGGGCCTCTCGATGCGCGATATCGAAGGCCGCGCGCTGCTCGGGATCGGAAAGAACGCGGTAGGCTTCCGTCAAGTCGCGGAATACCTCGACATTGCCTGTTTCCTGGTTGTCTGGGTGGAAGCGCTGGGCCAGAATGCGGTAGACGCGGTGAATGGTATCCAGATCGGCGTTGGGGCTGATCTGCATGGTCTCGTAATAATCCACAAACTGTTCCGTTGGCATCGTCCATTATTTATCGGCGATGCAGCGGGTGGCTGTGAATAGCGTGATAGTACCTTTTCGACCGTCAACAAAAGTCCTATCCCGCTAGGCCGTACTCGCCAAACCGAGTTACGGCGCGGCTGTCAAAGATCTGTACGAGGCCGGGAAATGCACGCGGCAGCGCACATTTTCAGCCCTCGCGCTCCTGAGCTTGGCACAGGAGGTTAGCCACCCTGCGAAGACGCCATCGTCATTACAGACGCGATCTCGCTGAAGATCGTGCTGATGCTCTGGGCGACGTTCGGCATAATGGCGCCCGCGGCTACCGCCACGAAACCGGCCATCAGGGCATATTCAATCAAGTCCTGGCCTTTGGTGTTCTTCCAGGACTGTTTCAAACGGAGCGAAAGGAGCGTGAGTGAAAGCATGGCTAATCATCGACGCTTTTACGTTCACATACACTCAGTAGAATCCCTGATCTAACTCCTAATTCTTGGCCTAATCTCGCGAGGTACTACGGTTCTAAGTGGCCAAAAGGCAGTCACGCAACCCTGGAATCGTTGATTTTGCGGGGCACGTCGCGATGGGCTGCCAGCGTTTCGATGAGTTCCACCCCTTTGTGCGTGATGGAATGACGAGCGCTATCGGTACGAAGAAGATATCCCCCTTCCTTGAGAAACCAGAGGCTGAATTCGAGCTGTTCGCGCGGCATGCCCAGCACGTCGAGAAGTTCGCGCAGGCCGAGCGCGGGTTGATCCGGGGTTGACAGACGCTTCTTATAAAGGACCGTGAGAATCTCGTGGCGCTTGCGAAGCTCGTCGCCGAGGGGAGGCGCGGTGGAGGGATCAAGATGTTCTGGCCGTGGACGCTGGCGCAGGCGGTGCTGGCTGTCGTAGTCGGCGCGCTTATCAGGATCGCCCAGGGTTTGATACGCATCGGCGATCAGGCGGAAGCGCTCGGCGTTGCCCGTTTCCTGGTTATCGGGATGAAAACGTTGAGCTTGCAGGCGATAGACGCGATGCACGGTCTCCTGGTCAGCGTTGGGACTGATCTGGAGCGCCTCGTAATAGTCGACGAACACTAGTCTCAGTATCGGCGGGAATTTCTCAGGCGTCCATAAGGCGTTTTGCTGAGGCGGCGGAGGCCGGCGCCGGTCCCGAAAAGGTTTACGGCAAATTCAGCGCGTTCCGGGCGGCGACGGCCAGGTCCAAGGCCTTGGCCGGATCGGAGGCGAGCGCGGTGAGATGACCCATTTTGCGCCCCGGCCTCGGGGCCATTTTGCCATACAGATGAAGCTTTACTTCGGGATAGGTCAGTGCGGCACGCCAGTTCGGCTCGCCATTTTGCCAGACGTCGCCCAGAAGATTGGCCATGGCCGAGGGGCGCAACAGCTCGGTGGACCCGAGCGGCAGGCCGCAGACGGCGCGAAGCTGCTGCTCGAACTGGCTGGTGACGCTGGCATCGAACGTCAGGTGGCCGGAGTTGTGCGGGCGCGGTGCGAGCTCGTTGATCAAGAGGCGGCCGCCGGGTTCGACGAAGAATTCGACGCAGAGAACGCCGACAACGTCCAGGGCTTCCAGGACGGCTCGGGCAATTTCGCGGGCTTCGCTGGCGACCGCGTCTGAGACCGAGGCCGGTGAAATCGAAAGATCGAGAATGTGATTGCGATGGCGGTTTTCGATGACGCCCCAGTCGGCGTATGAAGCATCAGCGCCGCGGGCGGCGACCACGGAAACTTCCCTTTCAAAGGAGATGAACGCTTCAAGCACGGCAGGGACACGTCCGATGGACGTCCATGCGGCTTCGGCCTCCTCCGCGGAGGTGATTCGGATCTGTCCCTTGCCGTCATAGCCGAAGTCGGCGGTCTTGAGAATCGACGGGCAGCCGAGGTCGGCGACGGCGCGGGCGAGTTCCTCGGAATTGGTCACTGTGCGGAAGGGCGTCAACGGCAGGCCGGCCTTGGTCAGGAAGGTCTTTTCACGAATGCGATGCTGCGTGGTGTGAAGCACCTCGCCTTTGGGACGCACCGGTGCGTGTTCGGCGGCCGCTCGCGCGGTGGGCGCGGGGACGTTTTCAAATTCGAAGGTCACCACACTGACGTTCGAGGCAAAGCGGCGGACGGCATCGAGGTCGTCATACGGCGCGATGACTTCCAGATCGGCAACCTGTCCGGTGGGAGTATCGGCATCGGGCGAAAACGTGTGGACGCGATAGCCCATGCGGCGCGCGGCGATGGCGAACATGCGTCCTAGCTGTCCGCTGCCAAGTACGCCGACGGTGGCGCCGGGGAAAACGGGGGTCATTCCCGTCTCCCCGATCGATGTGGTATATGCCCTTGACGTGCCGCGTCGAGACTTGTCTCGAAGCGGCACGCGATCAGCCCGGCAGGCGTCGAGAAGAGTCTCGACGCGGCACGCACGAGTGCGTGCGCCACGGACTGGTTCACAGGGTATCCTTCAGAACCTTGGCGGTTTGTTTCTCCCGGAACGCGCGAAGTTTTTCGCGCAGTTCGGGGCGCGTATTGGCAAGGATCGCGACGGCCAGCAGAGCCGCGTTGGTCGCGCCCGCCTTGCCGATCGCCAGCGTACCGACTGGAATTCCCGAGGGCATCTGGACAATCGACAGCAGCGAATCAACGCCCTTCAGCGTCTTGCTTTCGATCGGCACGCCGAGAACCGGGAGAAGAGTATAGGCGGCGGCCATGCCGGGCAGATGCGCCGCGCCGCCGGCTCCGGCAATGAGGACTTCGAGGCCCCGGTCGGCCGCCGAGCCGGCGTATTCGGCGAGAAGATGCGGCGTGCGATGCGCCGAAACAATGCGAGTCTCATGCGGCACGCCGAATTGCACGAGCGTATCGGCGACATGGGACATGGTGGCCCAATCCGACTTGCTGCCCATGATGACGCCGACCAGTGGCTTTTCGTCCATGCCCTTATTATTGACCCTGCGCCAGGGTATAGCCTTGCTTGCCGTCGAAGTTGCGCAGCGTGACCGTCATGGCGACGTCGAGGCTGAGCGCGTAGATTTTCGTCATCAACAGCTCAATCTGGGCGGGATTCGCCGCGCCTGCCGATTTGAAGCGGCAACGGAAATTGTCCGTGCAGAACGTCTCCGGCGAGCCTTCGGGCCATACCTTCACGCCGCGATTGGCGATAAGTTCCAGCTTCAGATCCTCGGTCGACGCCTTGGCGGCGACATCGGCCAGAGCGTTCGGGTTCTTATCCGGCCACTGGATGTAGACATCGAGACCCACGATGTCTTTTTTCGCGGCAGCCGCGGACGCTCTCGCTGCCTCGGCTTTCTTGGCGGGAGCGGCGGCGTATTTTACGGCCTTAAGAGTGTGCGGTGTCTTGCCGAGCCGGGCGACGACGGCATCGGCGAATTCCTTGGTTCCGACCTTCTGCTTGCTGGTGCCTTCCTTGAAAATGTCGTAGGTGTGGACGCCATCCTCCATGGTGCAGAGCCAGGCATTGTGGACGCGCTCGGCGACATCGTGCTGGCCGATGTGAACCAGCATCAGCACAGATCCCAGCAGTAAACCGGAGGGATTGGCCATGTTCTGCCCGGCGCGGCGCGGAGCGGAGCCGTGAATCGCCTCGAACATCGCGCACTGGGTGCCGATGTTGGAGGATCCAGCCAGGCCGACCGACCCTGCGATCTGCGCGGCAACGTCGGAGAGCACGTCGCCATAGAGGTTCGGCATCACGATGACGTCGAAGGCTTCAGGTGTGTCGGCCATTTTCGCCGCGCCGATGTCGACGATCCAGTGCTCTTTCTCGATCTCGGGATACTCGAGTCCGATTTCGTCGAAGATTTTGTGGAAAAGGCCGTCGGACATTTTCATGATGTTGTCCTTGGTGAAGCAGGTGACCTTTTTCCGGTTGAACTGGCGCGCATATTCGAAGGCGTAGCGGACGATTTTTTCCGAGCCCGGGCGCGAGATGAGCTTCAGCGCCAGCATTTCGTCGTCGCTGACCTGGTACTCGATGCCGGCGTACAGATCCTCTTCGTTTTCGCGCACAATGACGAGGTCCATCACTGGGTGCTTGGTCTTGACGAAAGGATGGTAAGACACGCAGGGTCGGATGTTCGCGTACAGGCCGAGCGTCTTGCGCGTGGTGACGTTGAGGCTCTTGAACCCGCCGCCCTGGGGCGTGGTGATCGGCGCCTTCAAAAAAACCTTGGTCCGGCGCAGGGATTCCCAGGCGCTGGGCTCGATGCCGGCGGAGTTGCCGCGCAGATACACTTTTTCGCCAATTTCAATCGTTTCAATTGCGAGATTCGCGCCTGCTTCCTTGAGGATATGCAGGGTAGCGGCCATGATTTCCGGGCCGATGCCGTCGCCGTGGGCGACTGTGATAGGGGTGGGTTTGGACATAGATTAAGAACCTTTCAGAGTATCAGGCGGGGGGAGGGGGATGCTAGCGTCGAGGGTTTTATTTTCTACTGCCCGACCATTCGAGGTAGGGGCGATTCTTGATGTCGAATTTCCCGGTCATGACGCCGTTCTTGAGCTCGTAGCTGAGGCGGAAGCCGTCGCCCTGGAAAACGGCGGTGGTGGGGGTCGTCGTCACGGTGTAGTGGATTACATGACCTTCGTTGTCGAAATAAATCGCCTTAAAGGCCGGGCCTTCGGGGTAGATGTAAAGGATGTCGCGATGCTCGCCGTTGGTGGAGTGGCGGACGAGGACGTGGTCGCGTAGTTCCAATTCGAAGGAGTAGGCGCCGGAGTTCTGCGGCGCGCCGACGGTAACGCGGGCGTCCCAAGTTCCGATGAGGAAACGGAGCGGTTGCCAGGGGTCGGCTGGTTGGGCCTGAAGCACAGCGGCGAAAAACGCGAGGGAAAGGCAAATCCGCATTGCCGATTCATACCACAACCCTGAGAGGCGAAGGGGACCGAGTGGTCTCTCCCCGGCGGCCGTCATCCCACACGCTGCAGGTGCGTGTCCTTGAAAAACGTTGGATATTTCAGGCCGTAACCGAGCATGCGGTCGAAGGCGATGTGGGCAAGCCAGATAAGGCAGAACAGCAACGTCCGCTCCCAGTGCTCGAAAACCGCCGCGGCGCCGAGCATGACCGGAAACACTTCCGTATGCGCCAGATTGTAGCTCACCGCACCAAGGCGGACGTTGGCCAGGTAGCCGAGCATGAACAGATCCGGCCAGAGAAAGAGAAGAAAAAACCACAGCCAGCTCCCGTTGAGCTGATGATAGGCGGCAAGAGAGACGCTGAGAACGGCGAATCCCTCGGCGTGAAGCAACAAACGCGGCATACTGTTTATTCGATGCAACGGCACACGGCTGGTTGCTAGAATTGCGGGAATGAACGAGCATGGACCGACGAGGCGCGAGGCTCTGCTGGGGATGGCGGCGGCGAGCCTAATGGAGGCACAGGTGGATTCATCGTCAATTTGTTTCCTGAGCGCGGTGGAGATGGCGAAGCTGATTCGCACCGCGAAGCTGTCGGCTCGGGAGGCACTGGCGGCGCACCTGAAGCAGATTGAGCGGGTGAACCCCAAAGTGAACGCGATCGTCACGCTGGCGCCGGAGATGGCAGCCGAGGCGGCCAAGAAGGCCGACGAGATGCAGGCCCAGAAGCAGCCCCTGGGTCCACTGCACGGGTTGCCGGTGGCGCATAAGGATCTGGTGGAAACCAGGGGCATCCGGACGACGTTCGGGTCGCTGTTATTCAAAGATTACGTTCCAGCCGAGGACAATCTGGTGGTGGAGCGGCTGAAGCGGGCGGGCGCGATCACGATCGGCAAGACGAATACGCCGGAGTTTGGCGCGGGATCGCAGACCTTCAACAAGGTTTTCGGCGCGACGCTCAATCCTTACGATGTGACGAAGACGTGCGGAGGATCGTCGGGCGGCGCGGCGGTGGCGCTGGCGTGCGGAATGGTGCCGGTGGCGGACGGATCGGACACGGGAGGGTCGCTGAGGAATCCGGCGGCGTTCTGCAATGTGGTGGGGTTTCGACCTTCCATAGGACGGGTGCCTGCGCCGAAGGCTCAGTTCGCATGGTCGACGCTGAGCACGTCGGGCTGTTTGGGAAGGTCGGTTGCGGATCTTGCGCTGGGGTTGAGCGCGCTGGCTGGGCCAGATCCGAGGGCGCCGCTATCGATCGAGGAGCCGGGAGCGGTGTTCGCGAAGCCGCTGGATCGGAATTTCAAAGGCGTCCGCGTGGCGTGGTTCAAAGATCTGGGCGGTGTGCCGTTCGATGCTCGGGTGCGGGAGATCGTGGACGGGCATCGGAAGACGTTCGAATCGCTGGGGTGCATCGTGGAGCAGGCAGAGCCGGATTTCGCTCCCGCCGAGATCAGCTTTCGCATTTTGCGGGCGTGGAATTCGGCCACCGGACACGGCGATTTGTATAAGCAGCATCCGGACGCGTTCAAGGATACGCTGCGGGGCGAGATCGAAGAAGGGCTGCATCTGACGGTGGCCGACATTACGCGCGCCGAGATCGCGCACGGGCGGATCTGGCGGCACTTTCAGGCGTTCCTGGAAAAATACGAGTATTTCGTGCTGCCGACGACGCAGTTGCCGGCGTTCGATGTGACGCTGGATTGGCCGAGGGAGATCGCCGGAGTGAAGTTCGCCAATTACATCGACTGGATGAAATCGTGTTGGTACATTTCGGCGACGGGGAATCCGGCGGCGTCGGTGCCCGGAGGGTTCACCAAGGAAGGGCTGCCGGTGGGCGTGCAGATCGTGGGGCGGAATAAGGCGGATTTCGCGGTGCTGCAGATGGCGCACGCGTTCGAGCAGGCGACGGGGTTTGGGAAGAAGCGGCCGGGGGTGGCGTAGCAGCTGCGGAGAAAGTCGTTGTGGGCCCCCACTTGGCAGGCGGAACCGCCTGCCCTACCAAGGCAAATTCAAGCGTTTTCCGTTGCCTACTCAGCTACTGGCGGAGCTTTGCGAGGTCGGCGCGAGTCATTCTCAGTTTGTCGGAGATGAGCTGCGAGGGGGAAAGCGCGGATCGGGTGACGCCCGATTCGGCGTGTTGCTGCGATTTGGCAAGCATGTGATAAAGCTCGTGTGCGAGGACGCGGCCGAGAGCCCGGCCGAGAACGGTATCGCGTTGACGCCATTGAGATTTGGACATCAGCGGGCGGATGGAGTTGCCGATCTTATCGCACTCGACTTCGCTGAACGGAAGCACGCCGCCATCGGAGACGTGAGTGAAGGCGTAATAGCCGCGCTCGTCCATCAAATACGGGACCGGTTCCATGTGGCATGCGCCTTTGAACCGTACGACGACCAGATTCTCGAAGGTTTCCGCGGGCTGAACTTCGGAAAGCATGCGCCAGTCGACCTGGATGCCGGAACCGGCGACGATGGAGGCGACCTCGCGCTTCATCGCGTCGAGAGATTCCGGAGAATAGGCGTTCTCGAACTGCAGGACCAGTGTGACCGGCGCGGCAGCGTTCGCGAGCGCGGCAAGCAGCATTGCGCACACAAGGCGCATACAGCCTCCTTCATCCGACTGGGGATAAAGAAATGATAAAGAAACTCGACTTAATACTACACTAATCGGCTATTTGCGCGGGGACTTCAGAGGCGATGTGGGCGGTGGGAAAGAATTTGCCGTAGAGATAGTGCCCGCCGTAGAGGGCGCAACCGGCGGCAACGGCGTAGATGGCGTTGCTGACGGCGAGGACTCCGGCGGTGGTGACCAGGAAGGAGGCGGAATCGATCCAGCGCATGCGATGGAGTCTGCGCCAGGTGCTCCAATCAAGGAGATTGAAGCCCATCCAGGCGGTGACGCCGGCGAGCGCCGCCAGAGGCACATGGGCGACGAATCCGGCTCCGAACCAGAGGAAGGCGCAGAGAAAGCCCGCGTGCATTAGGTTCGAGAGGCGGGTGGTGGCTCCGCAACGGATCGCTGCGACGCTGCGGGCGGGGATGCCGACGCTGAGGGGCGCGCCGAAGAGTCCGGCGCAGATGTTGGCGATTCCGTAGGCGCCGAGCTCGCGGTCGGCGTCGGAGCGTTTGAGGAAATGATGGCGCCCGCGGAAGTGCTCGACGACGCGGGAGGTCAGCAGGAGATTGATGGAGGAAACGACGGCAAGGCCGAAGGCGGCGGATAAGACGGTATAGGCGTCTGTTGCGGACCATGTGAAGCTCGCCAACGGAGGCATGGTGAGGGGGAGCGATCCGACCTCGGCTTCATGGAAAGAGAACAACTTGACTGAAGCGTAGGCAACGAAGACGCCGAGCAGCGGCGCTGGTACGAGCTTCGAAAACCGGCTGGCGACCGCGGCGGTGAGCATCACCAGAGCCGCAAGGACCATTGGTTGCCAGCGCGCGCCGGGGGTTCGCCCGAGAATATCCAACATTTGCAGGATTGGGCTCTCCCCAGTGGACTTGGCGATACCGAGGATGAGGTGCAGCTGCGAGATCACCATGATGCCGCCGATGCCGCAGGAAAATCCGGTAACGACGGTGTGCGGAACCTTGGAGATGTAGCGGCCCAGGCGCAGAACGCAGAAGGCCATCATGAAAACGGACGCGACGACGGAAACCTTCGCCGCGCCGGAAATGCCCTGCTGGCGGACGGCGGCGGCGATGAAGAAGATCGTCACGCTGGAGGTGCCGCCGATCAGGAGAGGGTTGCGGCCAAGAAGGACGGTGACGGGCGAGGTGATGATGGAGGTCAGGACGCCGAGCATGGGAGGGAGTCCCATGGCCGTTGCCATCGCGAGGCCGTACGGCAGCGCGATCAATGCCGCGATCACGCCGCCGAAACAGTCGCCCGCAAACAACCGCCAGTTATACCGGCGGGCATGCCTTAACATTCAAAAAAGCTCCCGAGGAGCGCACTGCACGGGGCGCGTCCCCTTCAAGAAAGAATCAAACACGGCCCCGCAGTGTTCCGCGCCGAACGCGGGAGAATTTGGTCCTACGCCATCACTTTCAGGAACGCGGTCTTGAACTTGTCCATTTCGGCCTGCGTTCCAATGGAGACGCGGACGAAGGTGGGCCAGCTCGGCCAGACGCGGCCAATGTAGACGCGCTCCCTGGCCATGGCTTCATAGACTTCCTTGCCGGGACGCTTCACGTCCGCCATGAACTTGTTGGAGACCGACGGAACGTACTTGAAGTTGTGCTTGTCCATGAAGGCAAACACATCCTCGCGGACGTTCTTGATGATCTCGCGGCGCTGCGGCACGACGGTCTTCGACTTCAGGCTGGCGGTAGCGGCGGCCATGCCGGTGGTGGGCAGGGCGCCAGCGCTGTAAGGCGCGATTTTCTTGATCAGATCAGGACGGCCGAGGGCGGCTCCGGCGCGGATGCCGGCCATGCCGTAGATCTTGGAGAACGTGCGGAGGATGATCACGTCCTTATCGGCGGCGACCATATCGGAGCAGGGCGAGATGCCGGCGATGTGGAAGTACGCTTCGTCGATCATGACGACGGAGCCTTTCGGCTTGTTGGCGACGAGCCATTCGATATCCGACTTCCTGGTGATGGTGCCGGTGGGGTTGTTCGGGTTGCAGATGTAGATGAGACCGGCGTCGGGGCTGGCTGCGGCCATCGCCTTCACATCATGCGAATAATCCTTGGCAAGAGGAACACGGATGACCTTTGCCTTGATAAACTCGGCGGCGCGCTCGCCCGCTTCGTAGCCAGGGTCGGCGGTGACGAAGGGCCGGGTTGGGGAGGTGAAGGCGAGGACGGCCTGGTGCAGTGGCGCGCTCGATCCGGCGTAGGCCTGGACATAGCTCGGCTTCAAGCCTTCGACTTCGGCCATGGCTTCCTGCATGGCGAACGTTTCTTCATAAAGATAGCGTCCACCGTTGGAGGCAACCCTATGAATCGCTTCGAGAGCCTCGGGACAAGGGCCGAGGGGATTCTCGTTGGCATTGATCTTGACGGCGTCGGCGGGCATACCCTTGACCATCGAGAGCTGAGCCAAAGCGGGCTCATTGTAAAACGGCAGAGTGGAGCCGGCGGCTAGCATCGTCGCCAAACGGCCAAAATTCCGGCGCGAGAACCCGCGCGCTACAAACTCTTTTCTTTGCTCGACGGTGAGCATAAGGGTACACCTCCTTTAAATTTTGGGATGTTGCTATTCCAACAAGAATACTCCCATTCCGGAATTCTCGTCGATTCAAAGATTCTATCATGCCCATAGACAGAACTGGTGGAGGGCAGCTAGGAGCGCTTTCGGGCGACCACCTCGAAATTGCTGCTTATGCGGTTCAGGACGGGTGTTCTTATGAGTGCTTCGTCAAGGGATCGGGTCAAGTGATAGCCAGCGCGCCAGCTTGGGAACAGACCGGCCAGGGGTGTGGAGACGAAGTCATAGTAGTCGTGGCGGGCATCGAGGCCGGCTTCGCGGAATAGGGCAGCGGTAGTGACAGGGGCGAGTTGGCGCTCATTGGGGGACTGGTAGCGGGCCATCAGTTTTGGGAAGAGAAGCTCCCCGATGGCTCCGGAGAGGCGGTAGCGGCTGGGGTCGAGAGAGTAGAAGACGCCTCCTGGAGAGAGTATCGCCGCGATCTGGCGGGCGAGTTGGGGAACGGTGTCCGGCAGGTGATGGAGGAAGAAAATTGCGATGACGGCATCGAAGGATGCGGGTGTGAAGTTCGCGCTCTCGAGGGTACCTTCGATGAAGTCGATGTTGGCGATGCCGGCGGAGTCGGTTTTTGCTTGGCGTATGGCTGACGGGGAGAGGTCGAGTCCGGTCATATGGCCGACGTGGGGCGCGAAAAGAATTTCTGTATCCCCGATACCGCAGCCGAGGCTGAGGACGCGCGAGGATTTCCCCGCCCCGGTGAGCTTCACGATGCGGCGGACCATGTGCTGGCGAAGGGCTCGGACGGCGGGCTTGGCGAAGTGGGACTGGGCGAAACCGGAGTAGAGCTTTTCGTGATACTCGATTTCGCGTTGAAGGGCGTCGGACACGGGCGCTTTTCATCTTAGCGAAAGGCATCGAGACGAGTCTCGATGCGGCACGCCAGGAGTGCGTGCGCCACGCGTTGTCACGTTCGCCACCAGAACGGTAATTGGTGCGGAATCTTTGGGTTGGATTCTGGCGGGCGATGTTTGCTTGGCGGGCGGGAATATGCTGCGGGCGTGAGGGAAAGATCGAAACCGGATGGCTACTCAAAAACGAACAACGACGGCCGCGCCAAGGAAGCGGGCCGCACCGGTTGCGCGACCGAAGACGGAGACGCGGGAGGCCGCGGTGACCAAGATTCTTCGCAATGTGGAGGAGAAGATGTCTGGGAAGGATGTAAAGGCGACGCTGGGGGATTATATCCGGCTGGTTCAGCTTCAGAAGGCGATTGCGGAGGAGCCGAAGACGGAGATCAAGGTGACCTGGGTGGAACCGACTCCGGAAGAGCCGACCGGGAAATAGGGTATCATCCGCTTCCTTCGCAAAAGCGGTTTCACGACTCGACGGCGCGGTTCAAGGGGTTTTCAGGACCGATCGGCTCGGGAAAAAGCCAAGCGCTGTGCCAGGAAGCGATCAAGCTGAGTTATCTGAACCCGGGGCGGACCGGGCTGCTGGGCGCGCCGACGTATCCGATGTTGCGCGATGCCACGCAGGCGGCGCTGTTCGAGATTCTGGAGCGGAACAGGATTCCGTACGACTTCAACCGAGCGGAGAATTTCCTGGTGATGGCCGATACGAGGTCGCGCATCCTGTTTCGAGCGGTGGAGGAGTTCGAGCGGCTGCGCGGCAGCAACCTGGCGTGGTTCGGATTGGACGAACTGACATACACGCAGGAGGAGGCGTGGCTGCGGCTCGAGGGGCGGCTGAGGGATCCAAAGGCGGCGAAGCTCTGCGGGTTCGCGGTATGGACGCCGAAGGGTTACGACTGGGTTTATGAGCGGTTCATCACGAACCCTGTGGACGGGTACGAAACTGTCATCGCGAAGGCGTTCGAGAACCGCTTTCTACTGGACAAAATTCCGGATTATTACGAGCGGCTGAAGAGCAGCTACGACGCTCGTTTCTACAGCCAGGAAGTGCTGGGCGAATACCTCAGCATGAATGCGGGCCGAGTTTACGCGTCGTTCGAACGGGATGGGAACGTCGGCGAGGCTGAAGTGGACGAGTCGCTGCCGCTGCTGTGGGCACTGGATTTCAACGTCGATCCGATGTGCAGCGTGGTTGCGCAGGTGCATCGGGATGGGCGGGTGACGGTGGTCGACGAGATCGTGTTGAGGCGGGCGAGCACATACGACGCGTGCGCGGAGTTTCTGGCGCGGTTTCCGTCGCATTCGGGAGGGTTGGTGGTGTATGCGGATGCGACGGGGGCCCGGCTCCAGACGACAGGGACGACGGATCTCGCGATTTTAGAGGAACGGCTGGTGGATTATCCGGGCATTGGGTTTCGAATCCCGAAGTCGAATCCGGCGGTGAGGGATCGGGTGACGCTGATGAATGCGAAGTTGGCTTCGGCGGACGGGAAGAGGCTGCTGACGGTTCATCCCAGGTGCGAAGATCTGATTCGCGATTTCGAGCAGGTGCTTTACAAGGAAGGCAGCCAGGCGATCGACAAAGACCACGATCCACGGAGGACGCATTTGTCGGATGCGCTGGGGTACCTGGTGTGGCAGGAGTGCGGAAGCAAAGGCACGGTGGGGGAGATGGGGAGAAGGCTTTTGTGAAGCAACCAGGAGCCACGAGCCAGGAGAAGAAGATGATTGACATTGATCGGGAGCATCCGGAGTATTTGGCGCTGAAGCATGTTTGGAGGCGGTACCGGGACCTTTACATCGGCGGGGAGCGGCTGAAATTGCATGCGCAGGAATATCTTCTGCCGCGGCAGAGGGAACCGGGCGATGTTTATACGGAGCGATTAAGCCGGGTGTTTTACGAAAACTACATCGGCTCGATTGTGGACTGGTACGCGGCGACCCTGTTCCGGCGGGAGCCGGTGGTGACGTTCGGGGGGCGGAATGGTCGGGCACGGGAATTTTTCGCGGGGTTGATGGACGAGGTCGACCTGCAGGGGACGGGGTTAAGCGAGTTTTTCCGGCGGCAGTTCGTGGAGAGCCTGATCACTGGCGCGAGTTACGTCTTGGTGGACTTTCCGCGGACCGAGGCGAAGGCAGGAACAAGGGCAGAAGAGGACGCGACGGGAGCGTCAAGGGCGTACCTGGTAGCGTATTCGTCTGAGGACGTCATCAACTGGAACCTGGACGAGCAGGGGAACTTCGACTGGGTGGTGATCCGGACGAAAGTGGTGAAAACAGATCGCATGGAGGACGCCGAATGGCGGACGGAGACGCGTTGGGCGTACTACGACAAGCAGACTTTCCGGGTTTATTCGAAAGCCGACGACGCGACCCGGCTGGTGGATGAAGGAACGCACGCGCTGGCGAAGTTGGACCGGGTTCCGCTGTTCGATCTGCGCATTCCCGAAGGGTTGTGGATGCTTAACCGGGCGGGTTTGCTTCAACTTGAGCATTTCAACAAATCGAATGCGCTGAGCTGGGCGCTGACGATGGGGTTGTTCGCGATGCCGGTTGTTTATTCGGACCGCGACTGGAACCAGATGGTGGGCGAGAGCTACTACATCCAGCTTTCGCCGGAAGACAAATTCGGGTGGACAGAGCCGGAGGGAAAAGTCTTCCAGATCGCGCAGGATAACCTGACGCGGCTGCAGGAGGAGATTTACCGAGTCTGCTACCTGGCGCAGGCGGGCGGATCGCTCACGGCAGGAGGGATGCAGTCGGGGATCAGCAAGCAACTGGATTTCTCGATCACGCAGGAGGTGCTGCGGGCATACGGCGACGCGATGAAGGACTTGATCCGGAGGGTGCTGACGTCGATCGAGGCGGCTCGGGAGGACGGGATCGAGATTAGCGTGACCGGGATGGACGAGTTCGACATCACGGATTTTGGAACAGAGTTGAGCGATGCGCAGGCGCTGCTGGGGTTGGGCGTGGAGTCGCCAACGTTGAAGAAAGAGATCTTCAAGAAGCTGGCGCTGAAGTATCTGTCGGACAGCCGGCAGGACGTGAAGGATCAGATTGTGGCGGAGATTGAGGGGAATTAAGCGCCGCGGACGGGCGGGACGAACGCGCTAGGCGCCAGGGGGACTTGGATGGAAGAGGACATTCGGGCGATTGTGCAGTCGGTGGTGGAGGAGGTCGTCGGCAAGCAGGCGGAGTTGGCGGAGGAGAGGAAGCGGCGGGAGAGCCTGGAGCAGCGAGTGAATGAGCTGGTGGCTGAGAACCAGAAGGCTCGGATGGCGGCGGAGGAAGCGGACCGGAGCGCAGCGATCCGGGCGGAGCTGCAGAAGCTGGGCGTGGCGAAGGTGGACCTTGCGTATCGGGCAGTGAAAGACGATGTGTACCGGAGTGAAGACGGGAAGCTGATGGCACGGGGCGGAGCAGAGATCCGCGAGTACCTGGCGCAGTTCGTCAACGAGAATCCGGAACTGCTTCCGGCGAGGATGTCGGGCGGAAGCGGAGCGGGGGCGGGGCAGCGCGGAGGAGCCGCGGGGAGTTTGGGCGGCGGAATCGATCTCGACGTGATCCGGCCTGGGATGAGTGCGGAAGAAAGAGACAGAGTGAGGCAGGAGATCGCGAGGGTGGCGTCGCAGACGCTACGGGGAATGTAGCAAGAGGGCGCCAGCGCGCAACGCGCGAGGCGCCAGGAAGACAAAAGGAGAAACGATGGGAATTATTACTTCAGCAAATGTAGCGACTGCGATTGTGAAGCTGGTGGCGGCAGACGCGCTTCCGGCGCTGGTGGGGAACCTGGTGATGGGGAACCTGGTGAATCGCGACTACGAGCCGGTGTTGGCTAGGGCGGGCGATACGGTCAACGTGCCGATTCCTCCGACGCTGGTAGCGAACAACATCGCAGAGGGCAACACGGTCACGCTGCAGAATCCGTCGATCGGCAACGCGCAGATCGTGCTGAACACGCACGCGGAGGCGACGTTCCAGATTCCGGACGTGACGAAGATTCTGGCGGTTCCCGATCTGCTGAAGCTGTACATGCAGCCGGCTGTGGTGGCGATCGCGGAGAACATCGAGACGGCGCTGTTATCGACCTGGTCACAGTTCACTTCGAACGCAGCGGTGGGCACGGGCGGCACAGCGATCACCGAGGCGGTGGTGGACTCGGCGGAGACGGCTCTGTTTTCGGCCATGGTGCCGCCGAATGCGTCGAAGTATCTGGTGGTGAACCCGTCGACGTACTCGGCTTTGCGCCAGATTCCGCGGTTCAGCGAGTTCAATTCGGCCGGCGAGGCCGGATTGCGGGCACTGGTGGACGGCGCTGTGGGCAAGATGAAGGACTTCTACATCTTCCGCTCGCAGTTCGTTGCGCAGACGGGATCGAGCCCGGTGACGACCCACAACCTCGCGTTCACGAAGAACGCGCTGGGGCTGGTGGTTCGCCGACTGCCGCAGCCGCTACCGGGCACGGGGGCGATCGCAGAGTACGCGGAACTGGGCAACTTCGGCATGCGCGTCACGATGAGCTATCAGCCAAATACACTGGCGCAGCAGTTCACGGTGGATGTGCTGTACGGCGTGGGCGTGCTGAGGAACAGCTTCGCCGTCCAGGTCAACTCGTAGCCGGTAAGAAGAAAGAGGGGAGCTTGGCTGACAAGCTCCCCTGAGGGGATCAATCAATGCTGTTGAGCGATGGATGGCCGAACACTCCGGAGGATCTACGGGTTTATGAGTCCTCGATTCTCGATGTGTCCAGCGGGGAGTCGATCGACCTGGATACGAAGCTCGAGCTGGCAACGGAGGAGATCAGCGAGATTGTGTTGAACATCATGCTGGATCATACGAACGTCGCGATGGGCGGAGATATGATGCGGCGGTCGCGCGGGGTATCCGATGTTGTGGTGACGCCACAGATGAAACGATGGCACGCGCTGCATACATTGGCGATTTTTTACCGGGACGCATACAACAATCAGCTCAACGACCGGTACCTGGCTAAGTGGAACGAGTATCAGTTGCTGGAGCGCCAAGCAAAGGAAGCGACGACGCAATATGGCATCGGGCTGGTGAATACGCCGATTCCGCGAGCGGGGGCTCCCGTCGTGAGCACCATAGCGGGGCTGCTGCCCGCAGAGGTTTACTACGTGCAGATCAGTTGGGTTTCCGCAACAGGGGTCGAGGGAACGCCGAGCCGTGCGGCAGCATACGAGGCTCCGGTGGCCAGCCTGCTGACCGTGACCAATCCGGCGAATCCACCGGCGGTGGCGGCGGCCTTCAATGTCTACGCCGGGCTGACGGACTGCGGCACGACGCTGCAGAATTCGACGCCCATCGCAATTGGGCAGACGTTCACGGAGGCGAGCTCAGGGCTGGTGACGGGCGTCGCGGCAGGGACCGGGCAGCAGGCCGATTATTACATCACGGGCGGGTCGGCCTTGAGGCGAGGTTGAAGGCATGGCGCAGACGGCGAGTGCTGTGTCGCAAATCTTCGCGGGGTTTCTGACGGCGGCGGACACGGGAGTCAGTAGCGCGGTGGCGACGCTGGCCGCCGATTCGGGAGTCGCGCTGGCTCCGATTCCACCGGCGCACATCGTGACGCAGAATATGGCGGCCGAGATTTCCGAGCGGGCGAGCGTCGTGAAGTATCCGGTGGTGCAGGTGTATTCGGACCGGGTGAGGAATCTGCTGACGGAAAAGTTCCGGAGGTTTTCAGGGAAGGTGCGGACGGTGGCGGAAGTTCGCGTGTCACAAGACCGGATCGAGGGGCTAGAGGATCAGTTGCGGCTCTATGTGGACGCGGTGACGCAGGTATTGGACGCAAACCTGGGCGATTGGGGCCAAGGGGCATTCTACGCTGGCGGATATGAAGCGACGTTCGAGCCTGTGAAGCAGGGAGGGAAGAACTTTCTGCAAGTGGCCAAGGTGACGTTTGAAGTGGACATGTCCGTTTAGAGAAGCCAGGAGCCAGAATTTTATGTCGTGTTATGTGTGTTCGAACAATGAGCGGATTTACTGCGCCCTGGAGGCCAACTACGGCTCGATTCCCGCAATTACGGGGTCGAATCGCATTCCGGCGTTGAAGTTCAAGGCGAAGCAGGTTCCCGAGCAGACGGGACGGAAAGACAAGACGGGCACGCGGACGTTTGTGGGTCTGCCGAACCGGATTCGGGAAATTACGACGTTCGAAGTGGACACGCTGTTGACGGATTGGTCCAACACTTCAGCTCCGCCCGCGTACGGCCCGCTGTTCCAGTGCGCGATGGGAGGGACGCCGGCGATTTGGGCGGGCGGGACGGTGGCGTCGGTGACGGGAACGACGCAGATCGCGTTCGCGGCACCTCATGGGTTATCAGTGGGCCAGGCAGTGACCTTCAACGACGAGATGCGATTTGTCACGGCAATCGCCGACCCGATGACCGTTTTCATCAACGGTGGATTCACGACGCCGCCTGTCGCGGGATCGGCGATGGGGCCGACGATCAATTACGGACTGGCGAACAGTCTGCCGAGCGCGAGCATTTTCGATTACTGGGATCCGGCGCCGGCTGCGCAAAGGGTCGTGGAAGGAGCCGCGATGGACAAGATGCAGATGAAGGTAAACGGCGACTTCCAGGAGTTCACGTTTTCCGGCCCGGCGCGGGATCTGGTGGATAGCGCGAGCTTTGAAACCGGTGAGGGCGGGCTGACTCAGTTTCCCGCCGAACCGGTGATCGCGAATTTCGATTACACGATTGTGCCGGGACACCTGGGCGAGGTTTGGATGGGCGTGTCCCCAGCCCAGTTTTCGACCATCACCGCGGCGGAATTGACGCTCGAGAACAACATCAACCTGAGGGCAAAGGAATTCGGCAGCGATTATGCCCGGTGCATCGCGGCGTCGACACGGGCGGTGACGTTGAACTTCAGCCTGTTCGCAATGGCGGACGCGCAGACGCAAGGGCTTTATCAGGCGGCGCGACAGCGGTCGCCCATCAGCGTGATGCTGCAGCTGGGCCAGCAAGGGGGGCAGTTGTGCGGGGCGTACATGCCGGCGATGGTGCCGCAGGTTCCGCAATTCGATGATTCCGACACGAGGCTGCAATGGAACTTCCAGAACAATCGAGCGCAGGGGACGGCGAATGACGAACTGTACGTCGCGTTTGGGTAACGAGTGGGAGAGCCGCGTTTGGCATGACGCGGAGGCAGTAAAAGGGGTCCGCTACGAGATCGTGCGGGTGTCCTTCGGGCGGCGGATCGAACTGGCACGGCGAATCCGGGAGATCGGGCGGAAGGTGGAGTACTTGGAGGCCGGAGAGGACGTTCGCGAAAAGCTGGAGGCGACGGTGCTGGCCGCGGAGATCGACCAGGCGTACCTGGACTGGGGACTGGTTTCGATCGAGGGACTGCGGATCGACGGGGCGGAGGCGACACCGGAGGCGCTGATCGACCGGGGACCGGTGGAATTGGCGATGGAGATCCTGGCGCATATCAAGTCTGAGTGCGGAATGAGCGAGGACGAACGAAAAAACTGCTAGTCGCATTCCATTTCTATCGAACGAGCCAGGCCGGGTGGAGATGCGACCAATGCAGACGGCAGGGTCTGGATATTCGGCGGCGGTGCGGATTCTTGCCCACAGACACGCGAGGGCCCCGAAAGTTGGTTTGGGCGCGGGGGCGCGTGTCCTCGGAGGAGTGCCCGAAATCGCTAGTAACGCCCAAGAGTGTCGCTTGGCTTGAGAAATTCTTCGGGTGGAAATTCGCAGGAGGGGGATCGCTGAAGGAACTGCCGGCGAAGGACGCCGATGCGTTCTTGATTCTAGAAGGCGAATGGCGGGCGGAGTCTCAGGACTAACAAAAAATCATGGCAAAGAATCCAACATCCGAAGTGACGGCGCTGCTGGGGGGAACGAACGTGGCGCCGGGCTCAAACTCTTCGACGACAGGCGTGCTCACGGGCCAATTGACGACAATCACAACTCAATTGCAGGAATTGCAGACGATCAACCAGGCACAGCTGGCAAGCGTCGAGGCCAACACGAACGCGCTCAACACCAACACGAGCACCAAGGGAAGTGGAACGTCAACGGCGGGATCGATCGGGAACACGTTGCTTGGTGCGCTCGGGCTGGGGTCGGGATTGAGTCCACTGATTTCGGGCTTGATCGGGCTGTTCGGCGGCGGAGGGAACAGCCAGACAACGACCGTCACGCCGTACATCCAACCGCTGCCGGTGAATTTGACGGCGGGGTTCAAGGGAACGGCGGCGGACGGGGCATCGGGGGTCGATTTCGGTGAAGGAAATCAACCACGGCAGACAACGACAGCGGGGGCGCAGCAGTTGATCACGGTGCAGGTGCAGGCGATGGACAGCGAATCATTCCTCGACCGGAGCAACGACATAGCGGCGGCGGTACGGAAGGCAATGCTAGAAACGTCAGCGCTGAACGACGTCATTCGGGAGGTATAGATGGCGAGCTTTCCGATGCTAAAGACGGGAGCTGTGGCACAGTACGGGTCCGATCGGGCGCTGCGATTCTCGACGACAGTTCTGCGCTTCGTCGACGGCAGGGAGCAAAGGTACCCGGGCTATGGAGCGCCGTTGCGGCAGTGGACGATCCGGCTGGACTTGCTCGACGAGTCCGAACTGGCGGACTTGGAACAGTTTTTCGAAAGTAGCAGCGGACGAGCAGGGACGTTTGCCTTCACGGATCCGTGGGATGGGACGGTTTATCCCAGTTGCAGCTTCGCGGGAGACGAGCTGGCGATGGACTTTCAAGAATTGGCGCGAGGGAAGACACAAGTGGTGGTGAAGGAGAACCGGACCTAGCATGCTGGTATTTCCGCAGCTCGTGACGGGCGCGTCGAGCCTGTATCCACTGAGGAAGACGACGCGCCAACGGAGCGTGGTGAACACGCTGGCGGACGGGACGCGAGACGTCCACGCAGACCCGGACGCGGCGAACCTGGGATGGGAACTTCATGCGAAGGGATTGACGGGTGTGGAGTGGAGCGCGATTGAGGCACTGTTCCAGGCGGCCTCCGGGATGTGGCAATCGTTCACGTTTCTGGATCCGGCGGGAAATCTGCTGGCAAACAGCGAGGATTTCAGCGGACCGGGATGGACAAACGGCGCGCTGACCGATTTAACGGCGGGCGCGACCGATCCGTTCGGGACAAGGCGGGCAACGGGAGTGACAAACGCCGGCGGTGGCGCACAAGCGGTCGCGCAGACGCTGGCGGCGCCGGGGAACTTTCAATACTGCCTGAGCCTATGGGCCTGCTCGAACAGCGGCACGAGCGTGACTCTAGCAATCTCGACTGCGGGTGCAAGCGCTACGAAGACATTTGCGCTCGGGACGCAATGGAGCAGAGTCTCGCTCGCGGCGAACCTTGGGCAGAACACCAGCTCGGTGACGTTCGGGGCTCAGCTGCCAGCGGGCGGGACCATTCAGCTGTTCGGGATGCAGGCGGAGGCGCAACCGGGGGCATCCGACTACAAACAGACCGGCGCGAGTGGCGGCGTGTACGCGAACGCACGATTTGCGAGCGACACTCTGACCGTGACCGCGCAGGGCACAGACGTCTATGATGCCGTGATCCAGATCGTGAATATGGAGAGCCAATGAACACGATCGACGCTTTGAAAGAGCTGCAAACGCCGACTACGCCGCTGTTCTTGATCGATTGCGTGCTGAGCTCGGGCGCGAAGGAGAGCTGGGGCACGCACGCGGCGACGTTCGGGGGCACCAGTTACGCACCGCGACTCATTAAACATACGCTGTTTCAGCTAACTTCGTCGTCGCTAGAGGGGATCGACGGCGCGGCACAGATCGCGCTGACGCTAGCGAATGCGGACTCCCACTTCTCCGAAATTGAGAGACAGACAGGGTTTAAGGGTGCGCAGGTCACGGTCCAGTTTCTGTTCTACGATTTCGCCGCGAATCAGCCGGCCTCCGAGGCGCGGGTGGTGTTCCGGGGGATCGCCAATTCGCCGGACGAAATTACGGAGTCGACATTTCGCGTCACGGTTATAAACCGGTTGAACCTGCAAAGAATCCTCCTGCCGGAGACGCGAATCCAGAGGACGTGTCCGTGGATCTTTCCGTCGACGGCGGCGCAGCGGCAGGAGGCGATGTCCGGAGGAGCTAAGGGACAATACTCATCCTTATATAAGTGCGGATATTGCCCGGACCAGGCGGGAGGAGTCGGCAATCTGAACAGCGGTGCGCCTTTCACGAGCTGCGATTACACGCGGATCTCCTGCGCGCAGAGGGGCATGTTCGGTACAGACCAGGCGAACAATGCCACCGCGCGATTCGGGGGCATCGAGTTTGTGCCAGCGCAGACCCTGGTTCGGGGATACGGGCAGAAAGGGACGGAGCTATCGCCGCTCTACGACAACATCGCTCTTTACAACGATGTTGTTCCGCTGGTGTACGGGACGGCGTGGTACAACCCGCCAATTGTGTTCTCACGCAACGACGGAAATCTGACTCGTATGGAAGTGCTGCTTGGGATGGGCGAGATTTCGGGCATCCTGCAGATACTCGTGAACGACGTCGCAATTCCGCTGGCGCAGAATGGCACGAATATGACGGCCACCGGCTGGTATTCGCTGATCAGCGCGGGCGACCGGAACGGGGCGTTCGATCCGAACTTCGCCGATAGCGCAGGCAATCCCCTGGGTGATCCCTACGGGAGCATGGCGTATTTAAGCGTCGTGGTTCCGAACGCAATCAGCAACGGGCTGTCTCTGCCCACCGTTCGGGTATTGATCAACGGCTTGCTGATTGAGCAGTTCGATTCGACCGGAGCGTCGCTCGGCGCGTCCTTCACGAATAATCCGGCGTGGGTGTTGCTCGATGTGCTCCGTAGAAGCGGGTGGCTGGCGGCGGACATTAATTTGCCGAGCTTCGCCGCGGCAGCGGCGTACTGCGACGCGCCGATCTCTACCACCGACTTATACGGGAACCCAGCATCCACGTCACGGTTCAAGTGCAATCTGGTGATTCAGGACCGGCGAAGCGCAGCGGAATTGACCAGGTCCATCCGAACCGCCTCGTCGTTGATGTTGAGTTATGACCCGTCTGGATTATTGAGACTGCGGGTGGAGAATACGCTGGCTCTGCAGCAGCCGGCGGCTACAGACGGCACGAATAGCACGGAGCCTTTAAACGGAGGCTGGCCGTCGTATGAATTCAGCGACGGCTCCGGGACGTTTTCGGGGATTCTACGAAAAGCGAACGGGGATCCGACGATCCGGCTGTACTCGCAGAACGGCACATCGACGACGAATCAGCTGACCGTGGAGTTTCAGGACGAGTTCAACCAGTTTCAGCAGGACAGCTTGACGCTGGTGGATATCGACGACTCTCTGCTGACGGATCGGATTGTGACGGCTCCATTCTCCGGCGTGGGCCTGCCTAATTTCGATCAGGCCACGCGGATGCTGCAACTGCAGCTGAACAAGTCGATCGCCGGATACACGCTGGTGGAGTTCAGCACGTCGGTGAAAGGTATCGGCATTGCTCCAGGCGACTTGATCGCGGTCACATATCTAAAAGAGGGGCTGAACCGCCAACCTTTCCGCGTGGTGAAGCTCGCGCCGGGGCAGGATCACCAGACCGTGCAGATCACAGCGCAGTGGCATGAGGACGACTGGTACACGACGGGCGGCGCGAACACGTCCGGCGGCGGGATCTACGCCACGAATCAGGGCGGATTGCCGAGGCCTCTTGTGGGCGGCGTGGTTGACACGAATGGAATTGAGCAGTTCGGTATTACGGAGACGGCGATCCCGAGCGGCGACGGAAGCGTTGCGATCCAACTGAGCGTCGCCTTCACGCCGCCTGCCCTGCCCTCGGCATCCAGCGCATCGATTCCATTGCTCAGCCTTACGCCGAGCATCGCGACGACGGGGGGAACCCTCACCGGAGGCCAGTCTTATTATTATGCGATCAGCGCTGTGGATGGGGCGGGCGTGGAGGGCGGGCTCTCTTTCATTGTGCAGGCAGCTCTGCCGGCTGCGACAAACACGAACGTAGTCACGCTGACAGACTTCAGTTTCTCCTCAGGCACCGCCGGCTTTCGCGTTTATCGCGGATTCAACCCCAGCCAGTTATTGTTGATCGATTCGAGCACGACGCTCGCTTCGAGCTACACGGACTTGGGTGCCGCGCCGCAGCTGCAAGGTCCGCCGGATCCCAATTACAACCACGCGAATCTTTATTGGCGAATGGAACTTCAGCCGGAAGAGGCGGTGACGTCCGCGTCGGCGACAACCATCGTCAACAGCACGCTCGGCATGCTGACGAATGACTTCACAGGGAGCGTCGTGCGCATCACTCGAGGAAAGGGCGCGGCGCAGGAGCGCACGATTGTCTCCAACACGGCGACGACCTTGACCGTGACGCCACCCTGGACCGTGACGCCGGATACGACGAGCTTCTTTACCGTCGCCGACTCGACGTGGACCTTCGCGGGACTCGGATCGACCAGCCCGGCGAATATCCAGGTTCCAAACCGTCCGGGCGCGACGGTGGAAATTTCGGGGAGATCGGCCAATGCGCAAGATGGCGAGACGGCGGAGGCGCTGAATCCGGTGACTTCGCATCAGATCGCGGGCGAGGCGGGCGGAGGTGCGGATAGCGGTCTGCCTCCGGCTCCAGTGTTTGGACTGAACCTTACCGGTCAAGGAACGGTCGACCTGGTAGGCATCGGCTTTTCGAGTTTTTCCAATACGCACACGATCTCCGCAGGAACATTGTTTCTCTATTACTGGAACGAATTGAACAGCCCGTCCACGTTGCGGCTGACAACACCGATCGGAGTAACCGATTCGACCATCACGTTGAGCACGCCGGGAACGAACGCGGCGGGCGATCGCATCCAAATCGAGACAGAGATTCTTCAGGTGGAGGCCGTCCTGACCGGCGGCTCCCAGTACCAGGTCCTGCGAGGCGCGGAGGGGACGACGGCCGCGCCGCACACCACCACCGTTCCGGTGTACCTGCTTCAGACGAACGTCAGCATCGTGCCGTTCGTTAGCGGATTCTTCGGCAGCCCCGCGAGCGGCGATTTCGGCTACTCGATCTTCTTGCCCGACGTCAGAATCGCGGCTGCGGCGCTGGAGATGACCAACGTGTACGGCACGGGTCCCGCGACGGCGGCTCCGTTTGCCGCCACGGCCGATCAGGGTTTGCGAACACTGGCGGGCGGGCAGCTTTCGCTACAGGTGGAAGGATATCTGGCGACGCAAACCGATGCCGCGCCACCGCTGATTGTTGAAACGACGCAGGCAATGCGAGACATCTTCGCAGTGGTGGGCGAGGCGCCGAGCGGCGGACCGATCAGCTTACAGTTGCGGCAGGGCCGCACGGTGTTCTGCACCTTAACGATCGCCGACGGCACAACGGAGTCAGCCAGCGTCGACGGGTTCGGCATGCCACCGCTCAGCGCGGAGTCGCAATTAAGCTTGGATATTTTGTCCGTGCCCGCAGCCGCCAATACCTTGCCCGGCCGCGACCTCACAGTCGTAATCCGCCTCTGATTCGGTGCCTTGACCAAAATATGGCAGACCAAATTCAAAAGCTGCGACCGGATCGCGATCTGCAGTGCTTCTTTTACGAGCCGTCGGCGATCGCCGCGCTCAGCAAGGCATCCTCGACGGGATTCACGCTGTCCGGCACCTGGCGGCAACAGGTCGATTGGGCGGTAATCGAGTGGAATCGCGACAATGTTTACGAGCATCCTGCGTTTCGCAATCTTCCTGACGGCGACCTGAGCGGGTTGGTCCTCACCTATCAGGAAACGCGCACTAACTGCATCCCGCTGGACTCCACGCTGTACGCGACGGTCGACTGGCCGTCGCTGCGCATTTGGGGTCCGGACAACACGATTTATTACGTGCCAATCGCCGCGCATGCCACGCCCGCGGCGGGGAGTTACTCGAACGCCTACGCGGATTTCACTCTATCCGGTTCGGGCACGCCCGCGGCGGGAACCCACGTGGGGATTGCGTATCTCGACACGCACTTCACTTACGAATTTGACGGCACCCACCAGATTTCGGACGCGCTAACCCAGATCGCGGCCTGGATTAATCTGCGGCCGAATCCGTATCAGCCCACGGTGCTGCAGGCGACCGTCACCGGATCGAGGATTCAGGTTTCCTACACGGGAGGCCTCGACACCAACAGCACATCGGGCGCGGATGGGAATCGTTTTGCGATGTACACCTACTCCGACACGCCGGACGCGACATGGGACGCGCCTGCCAAGACCTTTGCCAACGGGACCAGCCCGACGCAGTGGAGCATTCGCATGGACTTTGGCTCGCTGCAGGGATACACGAATCCCGCTTTTTCGGGCACTCCTGTTTCCGTGCCAGCCGATCAGATCCGCAAGATGCGCTGGACCTACGCCGCAGATTTGCAGCCCGGCTCGTTTGTTCGCAGCGAATTTCAGGTGGTTGTGAGCAACTGGAACGTGACGGGGGCGAATCGTACCTATTCGGTCGCAGGTCCGGGCAGCAGGCGCGCGGAGGACGACTCGATGGAGATCGTCTACACGGGATCCTGGGCGGAAACGCGCGGGAACTATTCGGGCGGCGTTATTCATTATTCGACGTCGGTGGGCGACACCGTTTCCTGGGCCTACACCGCGGCGCAATCGCACACGCTTTATCTCGGGACCCGCTACCTCGGCCTAACCGGCGCATCCGGCGCGACGGTTTCGATCGATGTCGACGGAACTGCCGTTGGGGCGCTGAGCCTCCTGATCGCACAAGAAGATGTGCTGATCCGGTGGCCGATCGGAAGGTTCGCGGCCGGGACGCACACGGTTACCGCGACGAATCAGGGGCCGGCCGGTAACTGCTTCTACTTCGACTTCTTCGAAATCGCCGTGCCGACGCAGGACTTGCCGGTGTTCCCCGCCGAGCCGCGGCTGACGCTCGCCTCCGACTGGGATACGCTCCATTCCATTTCGTTGGCGCCGGAGCGGACGGCTTGGTTCATGAATTCACTTGGATTCACGGGCCGCCAGAATCATTACGTGGGTGCACTGTGGTTCTACGAGCTGACGCCCATGGGATATGCCTACGCCTCGGCGACCGTTACCTTTGGCGGCACAATCAGCGTGGCCGACGGCGACGGCTCCCAGTCGATGCAAGTCTCCATCAGCGGCACCACGTTTACCAAGGTCATGCATCCGGCAGACACAACTGAGACATTGGCGATCGCGTTCGCGCAGGCGATCAACAATGGTTCGACTGGAATTTGGGCTAGCCATTCGGGCAGCGTCTTGACGATCACGTCGCGGCTCATCGGCTCAGCGGGGAACAGCTACACGGTGTCCGCGACGCCCGCCAACATGCCGAACGTCACGGTTGCGGCTACGGCTTTCACGGGAGGCGCCGACGGCAACTGGCGTACCGACCTGGCTGCCTCGCCGCGACTCAATCGCGCGGTCCGCGATTGGAGTGCCAGTTTCTTCGGCGCGCTGCATGGCTGCGGCATCGACGCGGCGGCGTCCTTCAGTATGGAGCTTGGCAATGGCGATCCTTCGCTGTCGGCGGGCATCGCGCAGCGCGGGCCAGCCGGCGATCCGATTCTGCTTCCCACGCCGTCGCTGCAAACAAACTTTTCGCCCACCAGCATCGCCTATTGGCAGGAAGTCTACGCGGAGATGGCGGCGATCCAGGCCGCGGCGGGGCTGACTCCGTTTCTGCAATTCGGCGAGGTGCAGTGGTGGTATTTTTCAAACAACGGATTCTCGCCGACAGACCCCTCGTACGTAGCCTACTCCGGAATGCCGTTCTACGACGCGTGGACGCAGGCGCAGTTTCTATCCGAGTACGGCAGGGCGATGACGACATTCACCACGAACACAGCGAATCCCGCGTCCTACCCGGACGAGATGTCTTTCCTGCAGGCGACGCTGGGGAGCTTCACTGCGTCGATCATGGCGTATGTGCGCGCGGCGCAGCCCTCGTGCCGCTTTGAGGTGCTCTATCCGACCGACGTAAACGCAACGGCGTTCAACTCCGCATTTAACTTTTCGCCTGCCGCGTGGACCCCTTCGGCATTGACCATTCTGAAGACGGAGTGCATCGGCTTCACACTGGGCCGCGACCTCGACCTGTGCGAGGATTCCATCGACTTCGGCGCCAGTTTGGGATTCCCTGCCTCGCAGCGAAGCCACTTGGTGAGCGTGGGCGATTCTACCACGGCGTGGCTGAAGGAGGCCAAGATGGCGAGCGGCAAAGGACTCGAAAGCATCGTATTGTTCGCGTTAGACCAATACTGTCTGATCGGCTACGCCACGCCTTTGCCGTCGAGTCTCCGCCGCAGCATTCGCATGGGTAGTTGATACACTCGGGAGTGCGTATCCGCGCACTGGAATGCTGCAGGTTCAGAACGTCTCCAAGGTTTATCGTCTGTATTCAAGGCCGGCCGACCGGCTGTTGGAACTGCTTCCCTTCTCCAAGCTGGCTCCCAAGGAGTTTTGGGCGCTTCGCGACGTTTCCCTCACCGTGGAGCGAGGCGAGGTTTTGGGCGTCATCGGGCCGAACGGCAGCGGCAAGAGCACGCTGCTGCAAATCGTCAGCGGTATTCTCGAACCGACCCGCGGTCGCGTGATTTCCCACGGGCGTATCGCCGCGCTGCTAGAGCTCGGCGCCGGGTTTAATCCTGAATTCAGCGGCCGTGAAAACGTTTTCCTGAACGGCGAAATCCTCGGCATCGCGCGCAGCGATATGCAGCGGGTCTTTCCGGATATCGAACGCTTTGCCGAAATCGGCTCCTTCATGGATCGGCCGGTGAAGGAATATTCCACGGGCATGTACGTGCGGCTGGCGTTTTCCACGGCGATCCACGTCGATCCCGAGATCTTGATCGTTGACGAGGCGCTAGCCGTCGGCGACGCGATCTTCGCCAACCGCTGCATCAAGAAATTCGTCGAGTTGAAGGAGCGCAAGGTCACCGTACTGTTTGTTTCGCACGATCTGGGGCTGGTGAAGCGCCTGTCCGACCGCGCTGCGCTGATGGTCGACGGCCGAGTGGCCGCGTACGGCAATCCGAGCGAGGTAGTCAATCGGTATGTGGGAATGGTGCTCGAACGGCAGGAACGTGATCAACCCGCCCGCAGTCTTCCCAAGACCGGCGGGAGCTTCCGCCACGGCGACGGATCGAGCGAAATTCTCTCCGTCGACCTCCTGAACGCGCGCGGTGAATCGATTCGCAATCTGGAGCCTCACGAAACCGTTCGCATCCGGGTCCGCGCGGCGGCCCGTCGCGATCTGCAGGATCCCGTGGTCGGCGTGCTGATCCGCAATCGCCTGGGTATCGATGTGTTCGGCACGAACACGCGCATTGAGGGCATCGATCTGGGCAACATCGCCACGGGGCAGATCTTCGAGGTCGATTTCACGTTCGATTGCCTCCTGACCCGCCAAGACTATACACTGACGGTTGCCACGCAGCACCGTGAAGGTTACTCGCAAGACTGGCTGGACGACGTTCTCTCGTTTAGCGTGACCGATGCGCGCGACGTGGCGGGCTTTGCCAATTTCAAAACGAAAGTGGATTTTCGGCGGATTCCCTCGTGATCTACGCGATCGTTCTCGGTATTGTGGTTGCGATTCTGTGCGGCGTCACGATCGCCAAGACTCTGTCGGTCCGCAGCGGCGAGGATTTTCTGGTCGCAGGGCGCAAATTGCCGTGGCCGGTGCTGGTGTTCACGCTCTTGAGCTCCTGGATCGGCGCGGGGAGCCTTCTGGGCGGCGGCGAGAACGCGTATAAGAACGGATTCGTCGCGCTGTGGCAGCCGGCCGGCGGATGGTTCGGCTTGATCGTGATCGCCCTGATCGCCGGACGTGCGCGGCGCTTCGCGCAGTTCACGGTGCCGGATCTTCTCGAGGCGCGCTATAACGCCACCGCGCGCGTGATGGCGACCATTGCGATTGTCGTTTCCTACACCGTGATCGTCAGCTACCAGTTCAAGGGCGGAGGGGACATTCTGCACCTGATCTTCCCCGATCTTCCGCGCACCACCGGCATGTACATCATCGCGGCCTTCGTGATTGTGTTCACGGCGGCCGCGGGCATGGCATCGATCGCGTATCTGGATCTGGTCATCGGAGCGTCGGTCACGGTGATTCTCGCCATCGCCGTTCCCCTGATTCTCTCCGATGCGGGCGGATGGACCGAAGTGCGGCGCGTCCTGCCTCCAAGCCACTTCACCGTGCTCGGCGACGTAGGACTATCGGCGGCGATGGGGTTCATGATCCCTACGATGCTGCTGTTGGTCGGCAATCAGGGCATGTATCAGAAGTTTTTCTCGGCCCGGTCGGAAAAAGACGCGCGCTTCGCGGTGTTCGGCTGGATCATCGGCACGATCTTCCTGGAGACGGTTCTGATGGCGGTGGCCGTCATCGGCAGTTCGAAATTCCATACCGACGCGCCGCGCGAAATTATTCCACTCACGGCCCGTAAAGGACTGCCGGTGCTGCTGGGCGCAATTCTGATGGGCGGCGTGTTCGCCAAGGTCATCTCCACTGCGAACAATTATCTGTTCTCGCCGGCCACGAATCTGATTCACGACGTCTATGCCCGCTTTATCGACCGCAGCGCATCGGAGCAGAAGATGCTAATCGTCTCGCGAGTCCTGGTCGTCGGCCTCGGCTTGTTTGCGCTGTTGCAGGCCTCGCAGTTCGAATCGGTGCTGAAAGCGTCGCTTTACGCGTACACGGTCTACGGCGCGGCGGTCACGCCCGTGGTGCTGGCGGTATTCTTCTGGAAGCGCGCCACCACATCCGGCGCGATTGCATCGATTGTTCTGGGGACGATCGTCACGGTCGGCTGGAATCTCGCGCAGGCGAAGTGGGGTTTTCAAAAGGAAATCGATGCCGTGTATCCAGCGCTGGCGGCGTCCGTCCTGAGCCTCATTGTGGTTAGCCTGGCCACACCCAAACCAACGGAGGAAAAGCTCCGCCCATTCTTCGAGTGAACATTATGAACCTCGCCGACATTCAAGCTGCATTGAGAGAAGAAGGCCTTGACGGCTGGCTGTTTTTCGATCACCACCGCCGCGACCCCCTGGCGTATCGCGTGTTGAAGTTCACGCCCAACTCCATTGTTTCGCGGCGCTGGTATTATTACGTCCCCGCGCAGGGCGAGCCTCGCGGGCTGGTGCACAAGATCGAAGCGCAGACGCTGGTGGATCTGCCCGGCGCGATGTCCGGTTACGCGGGCTGGGGCGAAATGGTGGATGGCATCAGGACGCTGCTCGGCGGGGCGAAAAAGATCGCCATGCAGTATTCGCCCAACTGCGCGGTGCCGTACGTCGCCATGGTGGACGCGGGAACCATTGAGCTGATCCGGTCACTGGGCGTCGAGATCGCCACGTCCGCGAACCTGGTGCAGTATTTCGAGGCTCGGTGGTCGGAGGCGCAACTGGAAGGGCACCTGGAAGCCGGCCGCCGCGTGGACAAGGTCCGCCGCGAGGCATTTGAGCGCATCGGCACGAAGCTCCGCGCATCGGAGCGGGTGACGGAGTGGGATATTCAGCAGTTCATCGCGACGCGTTTCAAGGAAGAAGGGCTCTTCGCCGACCACGGCCCGGACGTCGCGGTGAATGCTAACGCCTCGAATCCGCATTATGAGCCGAAGCAGCACTCGTCATCGGAGGTAAAGCCGGGCGATATCGTGCTGATCGACATGTGGGCGAAGCTCAATCAGCCCGACGCCGTGTATTACGACATCACTTGGATGGGATTTTGCGGCACGCAGCCGCCCTCGGCCTATGAGAAGGTCTTCGGCATTGTGCGCGAGGCTCGGGACCGGGCCATTTCTGCGTCGGGTTCGCGGAAAGATCTGCGAGGCTACGAAGTGGACGATGCCGCGCGCAACTACATTCGCGAGCAGGGGTATGGAGAATATTTCTTCCATCGCACCGGCCATTCAATTGGAACCGACGTTCACGGAACCGGCGCCAACATGGATAATTTGGAAACTCACGACGAGCGTCGCGTGATCCCCCGAACATGTTTTTCGATCGAGCCAGGTATTTATCTGCCTGAGTTTGGCGTGCGCAGCGAAGTGAACGTGTACGTCGGCGAATCGGGAGCGCGGGTGACGGGGGAGAAGCAGGAGTCGATCGTGCTCATCGACTCGTAAGCGCATCCCCGCCCTGACGGGACGGGGTTATAATCCCTGGCGTCAGCCCGGGGTTCTGGGGCGGGAAGTCATCCTCATGTTTAGCGAAATCCGCCGGATGATCCGGAGAATTCCTCGAGGGAAAGTTGCCACCTACGGGGCCGTCGCCAAAGCCGCGGGATTTCCCGGCGCGGCGAGGCAGGTGGTCTGGGCACTGCAGAACACCGACGGCAAGCTGCCCTGGCATCGCGTGCTGGGCGCGGGCGGAAAAATTCTGCTGCCCGGCGCGAAGGGCCTTGATCAGCGGTTGCGCTTGCAAGCCGAGGGCGTGGCGTTCCGGGGCTCGCGCGCCGATCTTGTCCGCCACGAATTCAAATTCGATATGATGAAGTCGAAACCATGAAAAAGCTATTGACCGTTTTATTTGTGTGCGGCGCTGCGCTTGCGCAGACCAAAGCAACCACCGCTGCGAAAAAAGCCCCGGCGGCCGCGCCGAACCTGATGAACCCGTCGTCATTGAATCGCACCGCGCCGGCGACCTATCAAGCGAAGTTCAGCACTACGCAGGGCGACTTCATCGTCCAGGTGACGCGTGCCTGGGCGCCCTTGGGCGCGGATCGTTTCTACAACCTGGTGCGCGCGGGCTACTACAACGGCGTGCCGTTCTTCCGCGTGATTCCGGGATTCATGGCGCAGTTCGGCATCAGCGCCGATCCAAAGGTGAACGCGGTCTGGATGAACGCCAACTTGAAGGACGATCCGGTGACGCAATCCAACAAGCGCGGCTTGATCACCTTCGCCACCGCGGGCCCCAATACCCGGACGACGCAAGTGTTCATCAACTACGCCAACAACGCGGGCTTGGATGCGCAGGGATTCGCTCCCTTTGGCGAGGTGATCGAAGGAATGGACGTGGTGGAGAAATTCTACTCGGGTTACGGCGGCAATCCGGATCAGGGCTCGCTGATGCAGCTCGGCAAGCCGTGGATCGAAAAGCACATGCCGAAGGTGGATAGCGTAAAAGTCGCGACCATTGTGCCGGCAACCTCTGCCGCTCCGGCCGCCACCAAGTCGACCGCTCCGGCCACCAAGTCCACCACACCCACCAAGCAGTAGCCCGAATTCTGGTGTAAAACAGAACTGAGGGTTTCTGTTTTGAGGAAAACGGAGGAAATCCGCGCCTGGTCCTTTGGGATCATCAGTCTAGCCGTCTGCAGACGTGGACGGGTTTTCCACCGGGTTATCCAGAGGCTAACCGAAGCATCCCTCAGCGGATAAATGTTCATTGCGATGTTTGTGACGAAACGGTTAAGGTAGAACGTCCTGATGCTCTCCACTGATCTGGCGCTTGAAAAAGGCCTGCCTGCGAATCTCGATGCCGAGCGTTTCGTGCTCGGCAGCATCCTGCTGAACGACTCGACCTACCTGCAAGTGGCGGGCGCGGTCGAGCCGGAAGACTTCAGCATGGAAAAGCATCGCCGCATCTTCGCGCGGATGAAAGATCTGTACGACCGCGGCGAGCGCCTGGACCGCGTGACGGTGGCCAATGAGCTGATGAAGCAGGGCCAGTTGGAATCGGTAGACGGGCTCGGATACCTGGTTTCGCTCGACGAAGGGCTGCCGGAAATTTCCAACCTGGAAAGCTACATCCGCATCGTCAAGGACAAGGCGACGCTGCGGAAGCTGATCTTCGCCGCGCAAAAGGTGATCGACCGCTGCCTGTTGGGCGAGGACGAGCCGGACGAAATCCTTTCGGGCGCGGAAGAGACGCTGTTGAAACTGGGCGAGGCGCGCAGCGGTGAAAAGCTCATCTCGCCGAATGAGGTTCTTTCCACATTCCCCGGCGGCATCAATGCGTTTCTCGATCCGACGCAGCGCATCAAGGGTATCAGCACGGGGTTTACGAAGTTCGACGAAATGACCGGAGGCCTGCACGGAGGCGAACTCATCATCCTGGCCGCGCGCCCGTCGATGGGAAAGACGGCGCTGGCGCTGAACATCGCGCAGCACGTGGCCACGCATCCGAAAATGCGCAAGCCGGTGGCCGTATTTTCGCTTGAAATGTCGTCATCGAGCCTGCTGAACCGCCTGGTATGCTCCGCCGCGCGCGTGGATCAGCACAAGTTTCGCGCCGGATTCCTGAATCAGGACGAGCGGCGCAAGTTGCAGTTCGCGCTGGCGGATCTGACGGAATCGCCGCTGTTTTTGGACGATACTCCAGGAGTCCATTTGATGGACGTGCACGCGAAGCTACGCCGGATGCAGAGCCAAGAGGGCCTGAGCCTAGTGGTGATCGACTATCTGCAGTTGATGAGCAGCCGCGGACGAAGCGAGAATCGCAACCAGGAAGTCAGCGCCATTTCGCGGGGCCTGAAGCTGATGGCCAAAGAACTGAACGTGCCGTTCCTGGTGCTCTCGCAGTTGAGCCGCGCATCGGAAACGCGCGTGGGCGATCACAAGCCGCAACTGAGCGATCTGCGCGATTCGGGTTCGATCGAGCAGGACGCCGACCTGGTGGCGTTTATTTTCCGCGAGGAAGTATACAAGCGCGACCGGGAGGACATCAAGGGCCTGGCGGACCTGATCATCGCCAAACAGCGCAACGGCCCCATCGGCACGGTGCCCCTGCGATTCCTCGGCCAGTACACGCGATTCGAGAATCGGGTGGACGATTTGCCGGAAGAGCCGATGGAGTAAACTATCTAGTTTGCTTCTTGAACTGCAGTCGATTCAGAAACATTTCGGCGGCGTAACCGCTCTCCGTAAAGGCACCTGTACCGTTAAAGCCGGCGAGGTCCATCTGTTGATGGGCGAGAACGGCGCGGGCAAATCCACGCTGATGAAAATCGTCGCGGGGATGCTTGCTCCCGACGGAGGCGAGATGCGATTCCGCGGCCAGCCGGTGAGGTTCCGCAACCCGGCGGAGGCTTCGGCGGCAGGCATCGCCATGGTGCATCAGGAATCGCTGCTGGCCCCGCACCTTTCGGTCGCCGAGAACATCTTCCTGGGGCGCGAGAAGCGCCATCCGCTAGGCTGGATCAACCGCAGGGACGCGGAGGAACGCGCCCGAAAGCTGATCGAGCACCACGGTTTCCCGCTGCAGGCCGAAGCCCTCGTAGGCAAATTGAGTCCGGCGGGCAAACAGTTGGTCGAGATTTGCCGAGCGGTGGAGCAAGGCTCCAGCCTCCTGATCTTCGACGAGCCCACGTCCTCGCTGACGGAATCAGAAACGCAGGAGGTTTTTCGCATCGTGCGTGAGATGCGGCGGCGCGAGGTCGGCGTCATTTATATTACGCATCGTTTGGAAGAGCTGCGCGCCATCGGCGATCGGGTGACGGTGCTGCGCGACGGCGAAACGGTCCACTCCTGCATGCTGAGCGAGCTGACGACGGATCAGCTGATCCAACACATGGTGGGGCGCCCGGTTTCCTCACTGTACACGCGCGAGCCCGTTCCGCCGGGTGAGGAAATGCTCCGCGTGACGGGCCTCACTTGCAAGCCACTGCTCGAAGACATCAGCTTCCGCGTGCGCAAGGGCGAAATTGTCGGCATCGCGGGGCTGATCGGCGCGGGCCGCACGGAGCTGTGCCGCGCCCTCTTCGGCATCGACCGGATTGACGCAGGGGAAATTCAGATCGGCGGCAAAACGGTGCGCATCCGCGACCCGCGCGACGCGGTTCGCGCCGGGCTCGCGCTGGTGCCGGAGGACCGGCAGCGCACCGGCCTGGCCATCGACCTGGCGATCGCTCCGAATGTCACCATGGCGAGCCTGCGCTCGGTCAGTAACCTGGGTTTTCTCAATCTGCGCAGCGAAAAGCTGATCACGACGGAGCAGGGCGCGCGGCTGCGGTTGAAATACGAGGGTCCCCAGCAGTTAGCGCGCCGGTTGAGCGGAGGCAATCAGCAGAAGGTGGTGATCGCGAAGTGGCTGGCGACGAATGCCCGCGTGATCCTGTTCGACGAGCCGACGCGTGGGATCGACGTGGGCGCGAAGGTCGAGGTTTTCGAGACGATGGACCAGATGGCGCGCCAGGGCGCGGCAATCGTGATGTTGAGCTCGGAGATGGCGGAGATTCAATCCGTGGCGGATCGCATTCTGGTGATGCGCCAGGGACGCCTGGCGGGTGAACTACCGCGCGGAGCTTCCCAGGAGGAGATTCTGCGGCTGGCGGCGTTTGAGGAGAAGGTGGCGTGATCCAGCGATTGCTGCCGTTCGCGACGTTGGTGGCGCTGTTCACCGCGCTTGCTATTGCGTCGCCGCATTTTCTGACTGGGCCGAATCTGTCCACGGTGATCCGGCAGACCACGGTGATCAACATCATGGCGCTGGGCATGACGCTGATCATTATTTCGGGCGGCATCGATCTATCGGTCGGCTCGATCCTGGCGTTGGGCGGATTCGCCGGAACGCTGGCGATGCGGCACGGCTACGCGATTCCGGTGGCGGTCGCCATCGGCATCGCTACGGGAACGATCTGCGGGCTGATGAACGGCACGCTGATCACGCGGCTCAAGGTGAATCCATTCATCGTGACGCTGGGCACCATGGGGATCTATCGCGGTGTGGTGCTGCTGATTTCCAACGGGCTTCCGGTGCACGAAATTCCGTTGAAGTTCGCGGTGTTGGGGTCGGGCACAGACCCGTTCGGCATTCCGATCGTGTTGTGGATCCTGCTGGTTTGTGCAGCGTCGATGCACGTGATTCTGGAACACACGCGGCTGGGGCGCTACGCGTTTTCGATCGGCAGCAATCCGGATGCGGCGTTTTATGCGGGCATTCCGGTGGCGTTCAATATCACGTCGGTCTACGCGATTGCCGGCGGCTTGACTGGGCTTTCGGGCATGATCGAAGCGTCGCGGCTGATGAGCGGCCAGCCCACGGCCGGCCAAGGCTACGAACTGCAGGCCATCGCCGCGGTGGTGATCGGCGGAGGCAGCCTGCGCGGTGGCGAAGGCAGCGTGCTGGGGACGCTGGTGGGTGCGTTCATCATGGGATTGTTGTCGGATGGCAGCGACCTGCTGGGGATCAATCCTTACTGGCAGCAAGTGATCATCGGGGCGGTGATTATTTTGGCGGTGTGGCTCGATGAGCTGAGGAAACGGCGGGGAGTCTCGTAGAAAATCCCGCATATGCGTGTGGATGAAGGATGGGCGGGTGCTGGCTACCTGGGTTGGATGGCTCGGGCGTCCGACACCATGAATTCACGCAATGAGGCCAAGGGCGCAAAGACTCGCGCATTTTAGGCGAAAAACTCTTTCATCGCGTCCACCGTGTGACGGATATCTTCTTCGCTGTGCACGACGCTGATGAAGCCGGCTTCGAACTGTGAGGGCGCCAGGTAGACGCCTCGCCCCAGCATGTGGTGGAAGAGTCTCGCGAAACGGGCTTTGTCGGCTTTCGCCGCCGAATCCCAATCCGTGACGGGATCGGGCGTCAGGAAAAACGTGAACATGCTGCCGACGCGGTTGACGGTAACTCCTTCGGGAACCCAGGAGCAGAGTTGCGCGCCGCGGGCTTCTAAAATTTCGTAGACCTCGGGATGCGCGATTAAATAGCGCAGCATGGCCAGACCGGCAGCGACAGCCATCGGGTTGCCGGATAATGTTCCGGCCTGATACACGGGGCCGACCGGGGCGACCTTTTTCATGATGTCGGCGCGGCCACCGTAGGCGGCCATCGGCAGGCCTCCGCCGATGATCTTGCCGACCGTGGTCATATCCGGCTTGATGTTGAAGCGCTGCTGCGCGCCGCCCAGAGCGACGCGGAAACCGGTCATGACTTCGTCGAAGATCAGCAGAGCGCCGTGGCGCGCGGTGAGGTCGCGCAGGGCCTCTAAGAATCCGGGCGCGGGAGGAATACAGCCCATGTTACCCGCGACAGGCTCGACGATCACGGCGGCGATCTTGTCTCCGTGCGATGCGAATGCCTGCTCAACCGCAGCGATGGAGTTGTACGGCAGAGCAATCGTTGTAGCGGCGAAGGACGCGGGAACGCCGGCCGTATCGGCGATGCCGAGCGTCGCCATTCCGGAGCCGGCCTTGACCAGCAGGGAATCAACGTGGCCGTGGTAGCAGCCTTCAAACTTGATGGTGAGTTCGCGGCCGGTAAAGCCGCGGGCGACGCGCAGGGCGCTCATCGTGGCTTCGGTGCCGGAATTGACCAGGCGCACCATTTCCATCGAGGGGACGGCTTGAGAAATCAGCTCCGCGAGTTCAACTTCCTGGCCGGTAGGCGCGCCGAAGCTAGTTCCGATGTCGAGCACCTTTTGCAGCGCCTCGATCACCGGCTTCGGACGATGGCCGAGGATCAGAGGGCCCCAGGAGCAGATGTAGTCGATATACGAATTGCCGTCGACGTCGATCATCTTGGAGCCTTCGCCGCGGGCGATGAATAAGGGCGATCCGCCGACGCCCCGGAAGGCGCGGACAGGCGAGTTGACGCCTCCTGGAATGTGGGCTTGCGCCCTCTCAAACCACGCGGCGGATTTTGGAGTGTTCATAAAACAGCGCGGGAATTTTCCGGGATGATGCGGTTCAGGACGAAGTTCATCAGCACTTCGTGCACGGCCCCGTTGACATTGCGAAGCAGACGGCTCTTCAGATCGCAGTAGGGCTGCGTTCCGGCGAACAGATCCTGCATCAGGGTGCGGAAACGGGAGCTGCGGCGGATGTAATAAATCATCCGCGCGGGCACGGAGTCGAAGAAAAAGCTGCCCAGGAACACGCGTTTGGCGAGCGTGGCGGCGAACTCCAGATCGAGCGCGAATTCGCGTGCCAGCATGGCACGGTAGGCGTGGGCTTTCTCTATCAGACCGTGCGCGTCGTTGATCACCACTTGGCTGGCCAGGTCGCCGGAGCGCATGGCGTAATACAGGCCCTCGCCGGTGATGGGGTCCACCAGGCCTCCGGCGTCGCCGACGGCAAGCCATCCTTCACCCGCCACGCGATTACTGCGCCAGGTGGGCGTTTCGAGCGACGGCAGCATGTGGCTATAGAACTTCCCGCCTTTATAAGAGATGCCTCGCTCCGTCATGTAGGCTTCCAGGCGCGTACGCAGGGCCTGGGCGGATTCACCCTTGCCGCAGATACCCACCGACAGATGGCCGCAGCGGGGAAATACCCAAATGTAGCCTTCCAGGCGCGGCAAAAATTGAATATCGATGTGATCCTGCGTGCTCGGGACGTAATAGCCGAGCGCGGACATCGTATCCTTGGCGCCCCACTGGGTACCGACCTCGCGCAGAGGATTGCGGGCGCCGGTGGCGACGATGCAAAAATCGGCCTGGGCCGTGCCGCAGCGCGTGCGGAGGTTCCAGGTTTTTTCGCTCCGCTCCATACCCATCACCCGGGTCTGCTCGATGGAGGCGCCGGCTTTCTGAGCGCGGTCGAGAAGCAGGCGATTCAGGTCCATTCGAGAGTAAATGACCAGGGGACGATCCAGCTGTAGCTTGACTTCACCGGCGCGGGGCGCGGAAAGGGTTGTCTCGCTAACGAATTTCTTGGGGGTGTCGTTCTCGATGAGGAAAGGGTACTGATGATACGCCTTAAACGTCAAGCCGCCGCCGCAGGGCTTCTCCCATGCCAACTTTTCGTCGAACAGGATGGTTTTCATGCCGGCGGAGGCAAGGCGCTCGGCAGCGAACGCTCCCGCCGGCCCGCCGCCCAGTACGGCGACCGTTTTCATTGCTGCTTATCCGCTGGTTTCTTGTCGGGCAGAGGCGGCAAGGGAGGCATAGCGCCACCCTGAGGATTATCGCCCACCGCGCCGCCGTGAGGACTCGCGCCCACGCCCGCGCCGCCGCCGTGTGGATTTTCGCCTTCGGGCCGCGCGCGCACCACCCACTTTCCGTCCTTGCGTTCCAGGGAGTATGGCATCTGCATGCCCGCTCCCCCGGCTTTCGGCGTAAAGGTCACGGTGGCTTGCGCTTCCGCGCCATCGGCGCTGAACAGCAGCGAGGTGACCTCCACCTTCATCATGTCCATATTCAGGCCGGTTTGACCCTGCCGAGCTTTGAGGTAATCGACAATTCCGGCTTGGACGGCTTCCTTGTTTTGGATGTCTTTTTTGCACGCAGCCAACAAGGATAGGACCGCGAAGAGAGCGATTTTTCGCACCTTTCGATTATACTTGACCCGGAAGGACACCGAATCTTCGACGGGTGGCGGGATGGGACGCCTTTTGGCCGGCGTACTGCACCGGCTTTGGAGGGAACCTGGAGGAAGGTTCCGACAATTCGATGTTTGACGCCATGGCGTTGGGTAGGAACAATTTTCGCACCTCGGAGAGAAACGCAGGCGGGTGTATACTCAAAGTGCACTCCGTGTGCGGGAAGGCCGTTTCTGCCAACCGATTCCTGCTGTTTAACATGCGCGACCATTGCCCTCTTTCAGGAAGACGGGCATCAGGTGGCGCGCATGATTCCCGCGTCGGCAATTCTCACGGTGGAGAATGCGGATCTCTTCGACCGGGACGACCTCGTTGAGGTTACTTGGGGCGAGAAGAAAATCATGATGTTTGGCCAGGACCTGCGTTCCCGGGCCAAACGGACCTGATCACTTCGATAGCAGCGCCGCGATGCGGTCCGGGTCGTTGGGCACGACCACGGGTTGGTTGCCATAGGTAGAACGGATCGGCACGCCGGCCGGCGTCTCCAATTTTCCGGTGTGATAGCGGTAAATATAATCCGTATCCTTCAACACGTGGCCGGTGAGGACGGCAACAACGTCGGCATCGTGCAAGATGGTACCCGCGGCGATCAATTTACGAAGTCCCGCGAGCGTCGCTGCCGAGGCCGGCTCACAGCCGATGCCGCAGCGGCCGATCTGCGCCTTCGCGTCTGCGATCTCCTGTTCGGTCACCTGTTCCACCACGCCATGTGACGCCGTCACTTCGTGCCACGCCTTCGGCCAGGACACCGGATCGCCAATACGGATGGCAGTGGCGAGCGTTTCCGGCTTCCTCACCGGGACGAAATCGCCCACGCCGCGGCGCCGGCTGAATTCGTAGAATGGCGCGGAGCCTTCGGCCTGAATCACGCCGATCCGCGGCATCTTGTCGATGAGGCCGTGGGCGTGAAGCTCGCGCAAAGCCTTGCCGAACGCCGATGTATTCCCGAGGTTGCCGCCGGGGAGGACGATCCAATCAGGTGCACGCCAGTCGCGCTGATCCATCATTTCGATGGCGATACTTTTCTGCCCTTCGATGCGAAAGGGGTTCATGGAGTTGAGCAGATAGATGCCGAGCCGTTCGGCGAGCACGCGAACCAGCGCAAGGATCTCATCGAAGTTCGCCTCCACTTGCAGCGTCCGCGCGCCGTATTCCAGCGCCTGGGACAGCTTGCCAAAAGAGATGTTCCCGTGCGGCAGAAAGATGAGAGGTTCCAGGCCGCCGGCGGCGGCGTAGGCGGCCATCGAGGCCGACGTATTGCCGGTGGACACGCAGGCGACGCGCGTCATCTTCACACGGCGAGCCTGGGCCACGCCGCAGGTCATGCCGTTGTCCTTAAAGGACCCTGTGGGATTGTAGCCCTGATGTTTGAACGCCAGGCGGTCAAGACCGGCGTAGGATGCCGCCAGAGGCGCGTCGAGCAGCGCCGTGTTGCCTTCGCGCAGGGTCACGACGTGCGAGAGATCGTCGAGAAACGGAAACAGCTCGCGATAGCGCCAGACGCCGCTCTGATCCACGTGCGCATTGCTCATCCGGCGATGGCGGAAGACCTGCTTGAGCTCGGCCGCCGAACTCGCGGGCGCATCATAAGCTACTTCGATCAGGCCGCCGCATTTTGGGCAGTTATAGAGAACCTCTTCGATTCCGAACTCCGCGGCGCAGGAATCGGAGATGCAGCGGAGCCTAGCCGGCATTCGTACTCATTTCCGAAAAACTGACGGCGTTGCCACCCGGCTCGCGGACGCCGTACTCAGTGGCACCGTAAAATGTCGTACGCTTCGGGACCAGCACGGGCGCGTCGCCCAGCGCCTCGATCACCTCGTCGATGTTGGTGACGTGGATATAAAGAAGACTGGAACAGGGGAAATCGGTCATCGAAGGCATGTCGCCGGCGACGCTGGCCCGGGTTTGATACATCACCTCGACTGGCCCGTTTTTCAGAATGACGAAGCCGAGCACGTCGCCTTCGGGGACCTCGGCGATGACCGAGAAGCCGAGGCGCTTCCAGAAATCGAGGCAGGGCTCGATGGCATGGACCAGCAGAATCGGCGTCAGGGATTGCATTGTGAAAGCCATGTCATATAAGTTTAAAACGAATGTTGGAAGTTCATCTGGAAAATGGAATCGTCAGTGTGCGGAAATCTCCCTTGCCTCGCGTGGCGAAGGGCTTCGCGCGCATCCGTTTGTTGGCCGCGGGGATCTGCTCCACCGATCTGGAACTGCAGCGCGGCTACTACGGATTCTCCGGCACGCCGGGGCATGAATTCGTGGGCGAACTCGAAGACGGCACGCGCGTCGCGGGCGAGATCAACCTGGCCTGCGGGCACTGCGCATGGTGCGCGCGAGGGCTGGGCCGGCATTGCCCGCATCGCACTGTGCTTGGAATCGTGAAGCATCCCGGAGCCTTCCGCGAATACCTGACACTGCCGGTGAAGAATCTGCATCGCGTGCCGAAATCGATTCCCACCGAGCACGCGATCTTCATCGAACCGGTGGCCGCGGCATGTGAAATTCTGGATCAGGTGAAGATCGCCAAGGGCACGCACGTGGCCGTGCTCGGCGACGGCAAGCTGGGGTTGTTGATCGCGCAGGTGCTGCAGGCGCACGGCGCGAAGGTGTTGCTCCTGGGCCGGCATCGCGACAAAATGCGGCTGGTGGAATGGTGCGGCGTGACGACGGAACTGATCTCCGAGCTACCGAGGGAGACATTTCCCATCGTGGTGGACGCCACCGGATCGGCCGAAGGGCTGAGAGCGGCGATCGCGATGTGCCAGCCGCGCGGAACGGTGGTGATGAAGTCGACCGTGCACGGATTGGTGGCCATCGACACGGCTCCAGCGATTGTGAACGAGATTACGCTGGTCGGCTCGCGCTGCGGGCGGTTCGAGCCGGCGCTGCGGATACTCGCGTCGGGCAAGGTCCGCGTGGGCGATTTGATTTCCGGGGAATTCCCGCTGGATCGCGCGCCGGAGGCCTTTGCGCACGCGGCAACGAAGGGCGTATTGAAAGTCCTGCTGCGTCCGCCAGAGTAATCTCGGTTTACACTGGCTGAGATGAAGCGACTGATTCTGTTGTGCGCCCTTCTGCTCAGCGGCTGTTCGGTGCGGCGGTATGCGATCACTCAGGTGGGCAACGCGATGGCCGGATCGGGGACGACGTTCGCCTCCGACGAAGATCCCGAACTGATCCGCGCGGCGGTCCCGTTCAGTCTGAAATTAGTGGAAAGCCTGCTGGCCGAGACACCGAACCATGAGCGCCTGCTGCTGGCCGCCGCGCAAGGGTTCACCCAATACGCCTACGCCTTCGTGCAGGAGGACGCGGACGAACTGGAGGACACCAACCGCGTTGCCGCCACTGCCATGCGCGTTCGCGCGGCGAAGCTCTATCTGCGCGCTCGCAATTACGGGATGCGCGGGCTGGAGGTGCGGCATCCCGGATTTTCCGAACGGCTAAAGGCGAATCCGCAGTCGGCGGTGAAGGACTTAAAGAAGGCCGACGCACAGTTGATGTACTGGACGGCGATCAGCTGGGGCGCGGCGCTTGCGGCATCGCACGATCTGGCGATGCTGCCCGAAGTTCCGCGCTTCGAAGCGCTGATCGACCGGGTGATGGAAGTAGACGAAGCGTTCGACGAGGGCACGGCGCATACGTTCCTGATCATGTACGAGATGATCAAGCTCGGAGCGAAGGGAGATCGCGCCGCTCGGGCAACGGCGCATTACGAGAGGGCCGTCGCTCTGGGCGGCGGCCATCAAGCCGGGCCTCTGGTGGCATACGCGGAGTACGTCTTGGTGGCGCAGAAGAATAAGACCGAGTTTCAAAACCTGCTGCGACAGGCGCTGCGGCTGGATCTGAACGCCTCGCCGTCGACCCGGCAGTTGAACCTGGCCGTGCAGCGGCGGGCGAGATGGCTGCTGGCAAAGACCGACAAGCTCTTCCCGGAGGGGAAATAAGCGGCTTTATGGGGCGGCCATTTATGGCGGCAGCCGCTTTCTAAGCTTCTTCGGGACCACAACCGAGCCTGCTGAAGCAGGCTTCCGGCTCAATAGCCGGCCCCACGAAAGTTCCTCAGTGCGGGTGCATGCGCTCAAAATATTCGCCGTAAGCCGCTACCGCCAGCGCTGCCAGGCCCAGAAAGCTGCCGAAAGGAAGCTCGTACGTGGCAGCGTCCTCGCCGGCAATGCGGACGTAGATGACGCCGCCGACGGCGCCGATGAGCGATCCCGCGATGAGGGTCAACAACGCGCCCGGCAGGCCGAGAAATGCCCCGATCATGAAAATCATTTTCACGTCGCCGAAGCCCAGGCCTTCGCGGTGGCGAAATTTTTCATATAGCCACCCGCAGAGCCAGATAAAGCCGCTGGAGACTCCGCCGCCGATCAGGGCCTCCCCCAGCGACAGCCAGTGTGGCCCCCACGAATACGGCATCACGAACAAAATGAACTCCTGGCGCATCGGCACGAACCAGGCCAGGATCAGCGCCAGGGCAGAGCCGCCCACGGTGAACTCGTCCGGCAAAATGCGCTCTTCCAGATCGGAAGCAATCAGCGTGATCAGAATGGCGGAGAAGATTGCGTATTTGAGCGCGGGCAGGGTCACGCCAAACACAGCGACTACGACGGCAAAAGCTGCCGCCGTTGCCAGTTCCACGATCGGGTACCGCAAGGGAATGCGGGCTCCGCAGTGGCGGCACTTCGCGCGGAGCAGGATGTAGCTGACCACCGGGATGTTGTCGTACCACGCGATGGTGTGCTCGCAAAAAGGGCAGAAGGAGCGCGCCGGCGACGCGACGGACAAATCCCGCGGCAGGCGATAGACGCAGACGTTCAGGAAACTCCCGATCAACAGACCGGCCAGGAATGCGAGCGCGATTTCCATCATCGAAGAATCTCATTGTACGCGGCCAGCGTGTCCTGCACCATTTTTTCCACCGAAAACTGGCGAATCGCTTTCTCGCGTCCGGCCGCGCCGAGCTCCGCGGCAAGCGCAGGATTGTCGAGCAGGCGGCGGACGGCACCGGCGTAATCGCCATCGCGGACGATCAGGCCCGTGCGTTCGTGTTCCACCACTTCGGGCAGCCCTCCGGCGCCGCTGGCCACCACGGGAACTCCCGCGGCCATGGCGGCAATGGCCGCGGAGCCCAGGCCCTCCATTTCGCTCACGTAGAGGAAGACGCTGGCGGTGGATAAATCGTCGAAGAGATTGTACGTGAGATGGACTGGGATGCCGGTAAGCTCGCGATATTTGCTGGGGACGGCGACCACGCGCCCGGGTTCGCGCGTGGAGCGATGCGCGGGGATCGGGATGCCGTCGTAAACGATGCGAATTTTCTCTCCCGGCACGCCGGCATCGCGCAGCTTTTCGGCGACGAAATTCGACACGGCGAGGAACAAATCCGCGCGACCGTACTTCCAGCGCGACGCGGGGCTTTTGCCGATGGGAAACGCGACGCGTCGTGAAACGACCAGGGGCGGGCCTTTGATGGCAGCGCCGAGAGTATGGGCACGCGAATCGTGCACGTGGATCAGATCCGACTGCAGGGCCAGGCTGGCCAGCTTTGGCAGCGTGAACGACCCGTCGAAACGGGCCAGTAACGTTGCGTTTTCGAGGCGCTCGACCAGATAGCGTACTTGCCATTGGCCGCCTTGCATCTCGCGGCCGGTATCGATGTGGAGGGTGCGGGTCATGAAACGAACCTCGCAGCGCATGGCGCTGCGCCACAAAGGGGGTGATCTGCAATTGTGGGGCAGGGCCATGCCCTGCCATATGCAAGCATCGTTGTCATTCCCGTCCCGGGCTCATGAACCGGGCCTTGGCGTACTTCACGAAGTTATAAAGCGCCGCCATGTTGGCAATGGCGAGGCCTTCCACGCCGTCCAAGAATCCCAGCTTCAGCACATACGTCCGGAAAAACGTCCATGGAGGATCGAACAGCAGGCGCGCGAAACTAGGCCGCTCCTTCGCCGCGAGCATCTGCTCCGCCGCAAGCGTGGTGTAGCGGTCCATGGTCTTGAGATGCTCCGACAGCGAGTTGCAGGTGAAGTGCAGCAGGTTCGATTCCAGATCGCCAACGCGGCCGTCCACCTTCACCGATTCATGCACGTATTCTCCCACCCACCGGGCCTTGGCACGATGATAGAGGCGTACCTTGCGGTCCGGATACCAGCCGGAATGGCGGATCCACTTGCCGAGATATTGCGCCATGCGAGGCATGGTGTAGGCGTCGAACTGCGGACCGTTCTTCTTAAGCTGCCAGATCTCGGCTTCGAGCGATTCGCTGAGCGATTCGTCGGCGTCAATCGAGAGAATCCAGTCGTTCACCGCCTCTTCGGCGGCGCGGTTTTTTTGATTCGCGTATCCGGGCCAGGGGCATTCCACCACGCGCGCGCCGAGCTTTTCGGCGATCTCCACAGTGCGATCGCTCGATCCGCTGTCGATCACCACGATCTCATCGGCGCAGCGCAAGCTCTCGATGGCGCGAGGCAGGTTTCGCTCCTCGTTATAGGTAATGATGGTGGCGGAAATTTTCACGGGCCGACAGTGCGGATCGGAGCCGCGGTGAAAGAAAGGATAAACACGACCAGCGCCAGGGCGCCCAGCCAGCATCGCGTGCGGCCCAGAGGAGTTGGATCCACCATGCTCGGATGGCGCATTCCGAAGATGAGCAGAAACGCCGACCAGAACAGCCACATGTAGCCCATCTTGTAAGCCGACGTGAACAACTGATAGATGCCGAGCAAGGCCAGCATCGCGACGGCAAAGCGCGACCAGAGGCGCGTGCGTTCACCGACGAACGAATAAAAAATGTGGCCGCCATCCAGTTGGCCGATCGGCAGTAGGTTAAGCGCGGTGGCCAGCAATCCCACCCAGGCGGCACGCGCCACCGGATGAAGATAAATATCCGTGGTGGAGACGCCCGGGAAAAACGCCCATTCCACAACTCGAAGAATCAACGGCGTACCGAACTCGATTTCCCCCTGCGAGCCGATGCCGTGCACGATCTTCGAGTGGGCAACGCCGGCGATCAGCGGCACGATCAGCACCGCGAATCCGGCTAAAGGTCCGGCTACGCCGATATCGAACAGGATTCGCCTCGACAGAATCACGGAGCGGATGCGGATGAACGCGCCGAAGGTTCCGATCAGAGTCGGCGCAGGCAGAAAGAACGGGAGCGTGGCATTCACGCGGTAATAGCGAGCGGCCAGGTAATGCCCCATCTCGTGCGCCATCAGTATCGTCAGCAGCGTGAGCGAGAACGGCAGGCCGTCCAGCAGGAACGCGGGTTCGCGCCAAAGGCGTACGTAGCCTTGCAGGTCGGTTTCAAAATCGAAGGGACGCGACGCCGCGAAGCTGTGCGCCATTTCCGCGCCGACGATAGTGGTGGACAAAAGAGTGAGAAGAAACAGCAGCGCGTGCAGCCAGTACCGATGGCGCGGACGAGCCCACGGCGCTGCGTCGAACAGGTCCTGATGCGGCATTGCCGCCTGCACCGGAGGATATCCGTTTGCGGACAAGCAGGGTCCTATTGCAGCGTTTGCAGTTCCTTGCCGGGCTTGAAGCGGACGGCCTTCCCCGGAGGAATGGCGACTTCGGCTCCGGTGCGAGGGTTACGGCCGATTCCGGTTTTGCGCGGCCGGACGTTAAATATGCCGAAGCCCCGCAGTTCAATGCGCTCGCCTTTTCCCAGCGCGCGCTTCATACTTTCAAAAACAGTTTCGACTGCCATTTCGGCCTTCGTCTTGGTGATCCCGGTCCTGTTGACCACTTCGTTGATAATGTCGAGTTTGATCAAAGCCGCCTCCCGTTATTGCCGCGAAACCCCATGATAGGATTAGAGTTATCTTCATGTCAAGCGCCCCTGTCTCGCCCGACCTGTTTCGCCGTGCCTGCGCTCTGTTTCCGACCGGCGTCGCGGTGCTCACCACGCGGGCTGCGGACGGGGCTCCGCATGGGCTCACAATTAACGCATTCTGCTCGCTTTCCTTGAATCCTCCGCTGGTTTTAGTGGCTATTGACCGCGCCAGCGGCACTCTGGAAATCTTCGAGAAATCAGGCCATTTTGCGATCAATTTTCTCGCCAGCGGTCAAAGGGGTTTGTCCATCCGCTTCTCGGAAGTGCCCGAAGGCCGCTTCACTGGCGTGCCGTTCGCGACCGGCCCCAACGGCTCGCCGATCCTGGACGGTGCGCTGGGTTGGATGGAGTGCCGAACGGCGCAGATCATCGACGCCGGGGATCATCGGGCGCTGATCGGCGAGGTGGTCGCAGCAGGCGTTACTGACGGCGATCCGTTGGTTTACTTCCGGAGCGGCTACGCAAGGCTGAGCTAGTAAGATGTCCCGGTCATTTTGTTTAGGGGTTGAGTCCCCTGCCTCACACCGGGGGTTGTAAACCCCGCGCGTTAGTGCGGGGACCGGTGTTCGGCAGGCCGGTAACGATATCGCCGGGACATCTTACTAGTTTTCGGTCGGGACTTTTTCCGCTCGGTCGATCGCCACGATGTCCACTTGTGTCTTCTGCGAATCCAGCTTCAGGCCCAGTTGTTCCTGCAAGGCGACCGGCAGCGGCGCGACGTCCGCATCATCCGCCTTGAGCTCCGGTCCGCCGCCGGGAGGAGGACCCATCATCATGGGTCCTCGTCCGCCGAACATCTGTGCCATATCGGGAGCAAACACCAGTTCGAAGTCGTACTTACCCTTGAGTCCGGTTTGATCCACCACGGGCTGATTGAGAAAACGATCGAGCGAACCGGCAAACTGCTCCATCGTCATTTCCTTTGCGGTCAGCTTGGCCTTGCCGGGCATGATCATCATCATGGGGCCGGCGCGGCGTCCGGGCGGAAGCTGCGGGAATCCGTCCTTGCCCATCGCCATTCGGCCTGGATCTGGCGGCGGAGGAGGATCGTTCGGTTTCGGATCATCTTCCTTGGGCGGCTCCGGAACCGACTCTTTCATCTTGGGCCCCTTCTTGCCCACCGTGAGAACGAAGGCGGACATTTCTTTTTTCTCGCGATGCGCCTGAAGCTTGAAGCGCTCGGCCAGAAGCTTTTGCAGCATCATGCTGAACTGCGCCTTCGTAGTGGTGGGAGCCATGGTCGCGGTGATGTCGTAGCGTTCGGAGTCGATCCAGTCAGGGCCCGTGACTTGCGTGCGCTTGACCTCATAGGCGATGGCCACCAGATCCTTCATGCTCATGCCGGTGTAGCTGACGCGCCCGGGATCGGAACTCCCCGGGCCGCCGCTACTGCCCACCCTGAAGCGCCCCTGGGTGGGAGGAGCAGCGGGCTTGACGGAAGCGGCCTCAAACTCCTGGGCGTAGACAAATGTTGCAAACGCGAGCGCCAGCAGAATCCTCATTACGAGCTCCTTGAGTTAACGATAGACGAAGCTGGGGAGAAGAGGTTAGCGAAATTCTGCCCCCCGGCTGCTCCCTTTGCTACGCTCAGACTATGCCGAGCGACGCCGCACTGCCTCCTGCCGCGCTGCTCGTGCTTTCGCCTTCGGGGCAGCGGTCGCGGGTGGAACTGGCGAAGCTCCCTTTCATGATGGGCCGCCAGCCGGACAACCATCTGGTATTGCGCGACAACCGAGCATCGCGCCAGCATTGCCGCATTATTTCGGAGAACGGCGCCTACGTGATCGAGGACCTGCACAGCCGTCACGGCACCTGGGTGAACGGCGAGCGCATCGCGCGGCACGTGTTGCGGAACTCGGACCGCATCGATCTCGGCGTGCGCGATTCGTTTCAGATCACCTTTTCGCTGGAGCAGGGAGAGATCAACCGCATCCTGGGAAAACTGGGCGAAGAGGTCTCCTCGGGCTCGCACTCCGGTGCGCTAGGGGCGAACAATCTGGCAAAGTTGCGGTCCCTGGTGGAGGTCGCACGGGCGCTGCAGAATTCTCTTTCGACGCACGAGGTGTTGGCTGCGGTGGTCGATGCGGCCCTGGCCGTCACCGGATGTGAGCGGGGATTCCTGTTGCTCAAGAAAGCCGCGGAGTTGCAGGTCTCCGTCGCCCGGGATCGCGGCGGCAAGCCTCTGGAGGCGCATGAACTGCGCGTGCCTACCTCAGTGATTCAGCGGGCATTGAACTCGCGGCGCGACCTGCTGAGCATGTCCTTCGATCCGCTGGAGCAACAGGGCGTGCGGCCGGAAATGTCGGTGGCCGCGCTGGAACTGCGCAGCGTCGTTTGCCTGCCGCTGGTACAGATCCACAGTGGAACCTCCGAAGACACGCACATCAGCTCCGCGGCGGAAAATACCGTCGGGCTGCTGTACATGGATTCGCGCCTCAGTCCGGCCGACCTCTCTTCCGGCAACCGCGAGCTGCTGCAAACGCTGGCGATGGAGGCGTCGACGATTCTTGAAAACGCTCGCTTACTGGAAGAAACGCGCGATAAGGTTCGCATGGAGAGCGAACTGAAGATCGCGCGGGACATTCAGCAAGGGCTGCTGCCGGCGTCGCTTCCCAAGGAAGGCTGGTTCCGCGCGGCCGGCACGAGTATTCCGTCGACGCAGGTAGGCGGCGATTATTTCGACGTTCGCCCGCTGCCGCACGATGCCTGGGCCGCAGTGGTGGCCGACGTTTCGGGCAAGGGCGTCAGTTCAGCCCTGCTCGCCAGTTTGCTGCAAGGCGCGTTCCTGATGGCGCTGGGAGGGCCGCCCAACATCGAGCCGATGATGGTCCGCATCAACGACTTTCTGCTGGAGCGCACTCGCGGCGAAAAGTACGCCACCGTGTTCTATTGCGAGCTCGATTCGGCGGGCTTTCTGAGTTACGCCAACGCCGGCCACTGCGCACCGTTCCTCGTCGGCGTCGACGGGCGCATGCGCAAGCTGCATACCTCGGGCATGCCCGTCGGGATGATCGAGGGCGCGCCGATTCAGATGGTGCAGACGCACCTCGCGCCCGGAGACAAGCTGGTGATTTATAGCGACGGCCTCACCGAAGCCGAAGACGCCAACGGCCAATTCTTCGACACCGAGCGCCTGCGCCTGTGCTTGCGCGATAACGCCAAACTGGACGCGGCGGGACTGCACGCGGCTCTGCTGGACGCCATCGACCGGTTCACCGAAGGCGGCGTGATTCGCGACGACATCACCGCGCTGGTATTGGAATATCTGCCATCGTGATCCTGTACACGGCGGCTCATGGAGGGTTTCGCGAAGCGGCGCCGCTGGGCGGAGGCGCGGCGATCTGCGACCTGTTAGTGGATGAATGGTCGCGAACCAGGCCGTTCGAGTTTCAATTGATCCGGCCGGATGCCACCGCGCGCGAAATCGTCTCTTTCAGCGAAAGCCAGTACGCGAACTTTTCCCGGGCCTTCGAGAAAAAAGCGACCGAAGAGATTCTCAGGCATGATCCGAAGACCACGACTGTTCTGGTGAACGACGTCTCCGAAGGCCCGGATTTTCGGGCGATCAAAGACTACCGCGTCTTCACCATTTATCACGTCGATGTGGTGGCCTATGTGGCGGACATTTATTTCAACGGCTGGATCCGGCCGGAGACCACGGTGAAACTCTACCGGAGGCTCGGGTGGGCGCTTCCGCCGATTTCGAAGCTGGTCTGGGAAAAGCAGGAGGCCAGCGTCCGCTATTCGCGTGGGCTGATCATGCCGTCTGAGGGCATGAAGGAAACGATGCTGCGCTGTTATCCGGAGTGTCCGTCGGAGAAAATCCATGTGATGCCCTGGGGCGCTGCGGATCCAGGCCCAGCGGGCGATGCGGCTTCGCTGCGTCACGAGTTCGGGATTGCGGAAAACGCGCGCGTGCTGCTGACGCTGAGTCGAATCTCGCCTGAGAAAGGACAGGATCTGCTGCTCGAAGCGTTGATCGAGTGGGAACGGCGCGAGGACTATCCGCGCGAGCCGCTGTGGCTATTCATCTGCGGCGATGCGGCCTTCATGCAGGGCGTGAAGTTCCTCAAACGGTTGCGCACGCTGGCGATGCGCCTCCAGAAGACCCGCGTGATCTTCCCGGGCTATGTAACCGGCGATCGGAAAGGGGCCTTCTTCGCGCTGGCGGACCTGTATATTTTCCCCTCGCGCCACGAGAGCTACGGATTGACGCTGATCGAGGCTCTGGCGGCCGGAGTCCCTGCGGTGTGCCTGAATCATCACGGGGCAAGGGACGTGATTCGAGAGGAATTCGGGGAAATCGTGCAGCCGGAGGATTTGATCGCCGCGATCGCGCGATTGCTGAAGAGTGACCTACATCCGATGCGAGCCGCAGCACGGGAGTTTGCCGCAAAGAACCGGTTCTCAGACCGCGCGGCGGAGTTGGCGAGATTGATCGGTTAACTTTGCGCCTTGGCGTCTTGGCGTTGGACAAATCTCTCTTCCGTCAGCCCGTTCACCACCCTGGAAACCCCATCCTTGAACAGGCAGACATTGAAGTTGATCAACAACCCCAGTCTCTTGTCCGCAAGGCGAAGGTAGGTGAGCGGTTGCTTCTTGTGCACAGGGTGCACTGCATCGACTGATTTGATCTCAACGATTATGACATTCTCCACGATCATGTCCGCACGAAAGCCGGCCTCGAACTGCAGACCGCGGTAGTGAATCGGAATCGGTTGTTGCAATGTTACCTGGCAACCGCGTTGCTTGAGTTCTGCGGCCAGGATTCGCTGGTACACCGATTCCAGCAAGCCCGGGCCGAGCACCTTGTGGATTTGATAAGCGGAATCCACGATTTGGTTAGCGATGCAATTGATGGTCAAACCATATCGTTCACGCCAAGCCGCAAAGATCGCAAAGTTTTTTTAGTTTTCCGCGATCTTCCGGTTAGCGAGGCCGATCAACTTCGAGCAGCAAGCGCTCATCTGGATGTCGATATCCTTGAGCGAAGCGCCGTGGAACTTCAGCCGCGGCGGCTGCTGGTGGTCCGGGCAAACAAGGCCACGAAGCTTGGAAGCGGTGAGTTCCTTGAACTCCTCCACCGTAATTCGCACAAAAACATGTTAGCACAGAAATGTTTTGGCACTCCGAGGTAGCATCGAAGTAGAGATGGATTTTAAGGAGCAACTGAAATCCTCCATCGATATCGTCAAAGTGGTTGGCGAATACGTGCGCCTGAAGCGCGTCGGTTCCACCGGCCGATACGTGGGTCTGTGCCCGTTTCACCAGGAGAAGACCGGATCGTTCAACGTCAATCAGACGCAACAGTTTTACAAGTGCTTTGGCTGCGGCGTGGGCGGCGACGTCTTCAAATTCGTCCAGGAGATTGAAGGGCTCACCTTCCCGGAAACGTTGAAAGCGCTGGCCGAGCGCCACGGCATTCCCATGCCGAAGCGCGCCGAATACTCCGACGCCGATTCGAAGCTTCGCGCGGCGATCTTCGAGATTCACGCCCTCGCGGCGAAGATGTACATGGAAAACCTGCGCGGGCCGCATTGCGCGGAGGCGCGAAATTATCTTGCCAAGCGCGGCGTCACGCCGGAAGCGATTCAAACGTTCGAGCTGGGCTTTTCCGATCCGTCCGGCCAGGCGCTGGTCCGCGCGCTCGGCGAGCGGCAGTTCACCCGCGAGCATCTGGACGCCTCCGGAATCGTGCGCCTCCGCGACGACGGCTCCGGCTACTTCGACTTCTTCCGCGGCCGGCTGATGTTTCCGATTCACAACGAGTCCGGGAAAACCATCGGATTCGGCGGACGCGCCATGCGCGACCAGGATCAGCCGAAATATTTGAATTCGAGTGAAACGCCGATCTATAAGAAAACATCCGTTCTGTACAACCTGCACCGTGCGCGCGACACGATGCGAAAATCCAACCGCGCCGTGCTGGTGGAAGGCTACATGGACGTGATCGGGGTTTATTCGGCGGGAGTCAAGGAAGTGGTCGCCAGCTGCGGGACGGGATTCACGGCTCCGCAGGCGGGGTTGATTCACCGGCACTCGGATCACGTGGTGGTGAATTTCGATCCGGACAACGCTGGCACGAAGGCCTCGGAGGCGGCGATTCAGACGCTGCTCGACCAAGGCATGCATGTGCGCGTGCTGGGCCTGGACGGCGGACTCGATCCGGACGACTACGTGAAGGAGCATGGCGCGGATGCGTATCGGGCGAAGCTGGACTCAGCGACGACGTATTTCCACTGGCTGGCCGATCGAGCGCGGCAGAAATTCGACATGAGCCATGCCGAGGGCCGCATGGAGGCGTTCCGGTTCCTGATGGGGCCGGTGAACAAGCTTAGCGATAAGCTGGAGCGCGCGGCCGTGGTCAACGACCTGGCGGGATATCTGGGGGTGGACGCGGGATTGGTGCTGGAGCAGTTCAAGAAAACGGCAGTGGATCAGCGGGCGAGGGTAAAGCCGGCGCGGGAGCCGGCGTCGGTGCCGGCAATCGAGAAGATCCTGCTGCATACGGCGATTGAAAGCGCCGAAGTGCGCCGGGAAATTCTCCCGGAACTTACGCCGGATCTTACGGTTGAATTCACCACTCGCGGCATTTTCGCCGCTCTGCGGCAGATGATGGACGCGGGGTCCGACGTGACGTTTTCCACCCTGGAAGCACGGCTCGAACCCCCTCTACAGGCTCTATTGCACGATATGGTGGCTGCCGATGATATAGGTGATGAAGCGCTTTCCCTCGAACTGGCGCGAGCCTGTCTCCGGCGCCTCGAAAGCGGCGTGAGGAAGCGCCGCATCGATGAGCTGCGGGCGCGCGTGAAATCGGCGGAGCGCGAGGGGCAGGTGGAACAAGCATTGGCGTGGATGGCGGAATTGGGACGCTTGGAGAAGGAAGCCACGCGCGGTGGCGGTGTTGTACACTGAATCAAATCGTCCTGGCAAACGCGGGAAATTGCCGGGGAAGAAAGCTGCTGGGGCAATCGGGGTAGAGTGGCACTTGAAGAAAAATTCGGCCGGCTGAAGCAGCTCATGGACACCGGAAAAGAGAAGGGCTACGTTCTCTACGACGAGGTCAATGAGCTCCTGACGGAAGGCTATCCGGGCGGGCGGGAACTCGAAGAGATCCTGACCGAATTTGACGGCGCGGGCGTTGAAATCCTGGAAGAACCGAAAATCGACTTCGACAAGAAGCTGGAGGAAGGCGAAGAACCCAGCGATCTTGAGCTTGTCCAGGAGTTCATCGACAAGACCAACGATCCCGTGCGCATGTATCTGCGCGAAATGGGAACGGTCCCCCTGCTCACGCGCGAGGGCGAAATCGAGCTGGCCAAACGCATTGAGCGCGGCCAGACGGCGGTGCGCAAGGCGCTGTCACGCTCGCCTCTGGTCATCCGCGAGATTCTTACGCTCGCCGACACGCTCGAAAAAGATTCCTTCATGGTCCGCGAAATGCTGGTGATGCCGGACCTGGTGGTCACCGACGAAAACGTCGCCGAGCAAGCCGAGGACCTGGTGAGGATCATCCGGGAAATCGAAAAGCATTACCGCAAGGCGCAGCAATTCCGCCAGAAGTTGCAGGCCATCTCCCGCGGCATGAAGCCAAAGATGCACCGCTCGCTGCGCTGGAGCCTGGCGCGCACCATGGTGAACATATCCCGGCTGATTCGCGCAATTCATTTCAGCTCCACCACCCGCCGCGCGCTCGCCGGAAGGCTGCGCAACGCGGTGGACGAACTGAAGCCGATGGAGCGCGAAATCGCGCGCATCCAAAGGAAGTTGGAATCTCCGCAAAACGGCGCCGCGAACACCAGTGCGCTTCGCAAGGAAATGCGCGCGCTGAGCCAGCGCATCCAGCAACTGGAAGAAGAGTCGGGAGCGGGCGTGACGGAGCTGCGGCGGACGCTGCAGATCGTAGAGCGCGGTGAAATGGAGGCGGAGATCGCCAAGAAGCAGTTGATCGAGGCGAATCTGCGGTTGGTTGTTTCCATCGCCAAGCGCTACACCAATCGCGGCCTGCAGTTCCTGGACCTGATTCAGGAAGGCAACATCGGCCTGATGAAAGCGGTGGACAAGTTCGATTATCTGCGCGGATACAAGTTTTCCACCTACGCGACGTGGTGGGTGCGGCAGGCCATCACGCGCGCGATCGCCGATCAGGCGCGCACCATCCGCATTCCGGTGCACATGATCGAGACGATCAACAAGCTGGTGCGCATGCAGCGCCAGTTACAGCAGGACCTGGGGCGCGAGCCCACCACCGAAGAGCTCTCCGTGAAGATGGAGCTGCCGGTGGGCAAGGTGCGCAAAGTGCTGAGAATTGCACAGGAGCCCATTTCGCTGGAGACTCCTGTGGGTGAGGAAGAAGAGTCCCACCTGGGCGATTTCATCATCGACCGCCGCGTGGTGTCGCCTTCGGAAGCGGTGATCAACTTAAATCTGCGCGAGCAGACCGCGGAAGTCTTGAAAACGCTCAGTCCGCGCGAGGAAAAGATCATCCGCATGCGCTTCGGGCTGCAGGACGGCAGCGAACACACGCTCGAAGAGGTCGGCCAGCACTTCGCTGTGACCCGCGAGCGGATCCGCCAGATCGAGGCGAAGGCGCTACGGAAATTGCGGCACCCCAGCCGCAGCCATCGTCTGCGCGCGTTCTTAGACACCACGCTGCACGACTAATTGTGGGGCAGCGCATGGCGCAGTCCCACAAGGCAAAGAACACAAGAAGCCCTAGCGCGGGCCCGGGCCGAAATACCGTGACAGATAATTCAAGATTGACTCGCGATTCCCGGGTTTGACCGGCGCGCCCCAGTTGGTCATTTTCGTGATTTCACGATCCCACTGGGCTCTGGTGAGGCGCTGCTGGCGGATTACGTCTTCTTCGTGGCATGTTAGGCACGTATCTTTGTAGCCGGCGTCCTGAGGATACGATATGCCCGGCTGCAAAACGTCAGGGCCGCCCTGTGGTGGGTTCTCGAGCACATTCACGCCGACTCGCGGAACGACGTTCCAACCATAGCCCGACGGATTCCATTCCGCGACGAAGGGTTGCGTGTCGCCGCTGGCGTCGGTGGCTCGGGCCATGATGTTGTAATAGCTTTCGCGCTCCGGCCTGAACGAAAACGCCCACTGCCGCCAGCCGAATTGCGATTTTTCCGGGCCCAGCTGCGCGGTTTTCCAGGAACGTCCGCCGTCGGTGGAGACATCGACCGAAGCGATCGGACCTCTATCGCCGGACCAGGCCACGCCTTTAACCGCGACCGCTTCGCCGAGTTTGACCGCAGCTCCATCGAGAGGGCTCGCGATGACGCTTTTCACTTTCAGGCTGGTGACGGGAATCATTTTGTCCGGAGCCATCGCCGAACCGGGTGCGATGGGATGATCCGGCTTGCGATAGGCGCTCTTCATCCAGAATCCGTCGAATTCCTTGTCGAGCACCGTGATGTTTATCAGCCACTTTACCCACGAATCGCTGGCCCAACCGGGCGCGACAACGCGCAGAGGGAAGCCGTGCTTCACCGGCAGCGTCGCGCCATTCATTTCGTACGCGAGGAGAGTATTGGAATCGAGCGCTTTCTTCACCGGGATGCTGCGGCGGAAGTCCTGCATCGTGCCGATGGGAACGTCGGCGCCATTGAACAGCACGTCGACTCCCGAATCCTTGATACCAGCGCGCCTCAGCAAGTCCGCCAGGCGCACGCCGCGCCAGCGACCGTTGCCGACGCTCCCGCTCGACCATTGGAGGCCCGGTACCGGGGGATCGGTGAAGCTGCGACCATTGCCCGCGCATTCGACGACACTGACCAGTTCGACCGAGGGCAATTTTTTCAGATCGTCCATGGTCAATGTCAGCGGCGTCGCGACTTCGCCATCCACTGCCAGCCGCCAGTCCTTCAAATCGACCGTGGGCACGTAGACGTGCGTGCGGACGAAGAAGTGCTCAATGGGCGTGATGTAATCCCCGAAGCTGGACAGAGGCATTTCCAGGTCCTCCGGGCGCTGCGAGAGTACCTTCATGCCGACCTTGGCGCGATCCTGGGCAAACAGCGCGGTGCCCGCCGCAAGGGCGAAGAAATTGCGTCTGGAAAGAGTCATGGAGTCCATTCTATAAATTTTGAACTGAGTGCGTTATCCCGAATGTCAACGGTGAATTCCTGCTTTTCAGATCCTTTAAGCACCTGCACGCGATGTGTGCCGACGCTGAGGCGCACATTCGCCGGCGTCTTGCGCGCCTGCTCCTTTCCGTCGATGACGACGGTTAACCCGGGCGGATTCGTCACCAGGCTGAGCGATCCCATCATCTGTTCGAGATCGACGATGAGGCCGGCGTCACGAGGAATTTCGACGATGCGATGCGCGTCGCGATAGCCGGGGTGCTGCGCAACGAAGGTATGGCGCCCGCCGCTAAGCGTGAGCGTGCAAGGCGACTTACAGCGCGTGGATGGATCGCTATCGAAGGTGACACTCGCGCCGGAGGGCGTCGTAGTGACCTGAAATTCCGCCTCGACGGGCTTTTGCGGAGCGGTGCGGATGGGCTCCGGCTTCGGTTCCTCCGTTTTCTTCGGCTCTTCCTGTCTTGATTCCGCCGGTTTTGACTCGGCGGGCTTGGGCTCCTCGGCCTTCGGCTGCTCGGAGGCGGGCACGGGCGTATCGGCGGGCGGCGGAGACGTTTCCGGCTGCGAGTTGACCGCTGTCTGCTGCAGAGGAGGCGCGGGTCGCCGGGAAAACTTTTGAATCGCGAAGAAGATCGCGACCATCAGCAGCGCCATCGCGGCAGCGGAAAGAAGCACATTCCGGACGACGTGGCTCGACTTCTCTGCAGCCTCGCGGCGTTCCCGCGGTGCGAAGGGCGGAGGAACCTCAATGGGAGGCGGCACGGCGGCCGGAGCGGGCATCGGCGGCGGCGCGGCAGGCTGCGGTAGGGGCTGGGGAACCGGCGCGCGCACATCGTCGATCGTCAGCCCCAAGCCGTCGAGCGATCCGCCAGTGGGCATGTTCAGGCTCACGCCGCGCGGAATCGGCATCCAACCATGGGTGACATTCAGCGCGGTGGAAAGCGCAGCGATAAACTCGGAGCAGGTTTCGTAGCGCTCGGCTGGATTCTTTGCCAGCGCCTTGCGCAGCACCGCCTCCACCTGAGGGCCAAGCGTGGGGTTCAGGCGCTGCGGCGAAATCGGATCCTCGCGGACGATCTTGAATAGCAGCGTGGGCAGGTACTCAGCGGCAAACGGTTTTTCGCCGGTGAGAACCTCGTAGGCGATCACCGCCAAAGAGAACTGATCGGCGCGGCCGGTGATCGCGCCGCCCTGCACCTGCTCGGGCGACATGTAGCTTGGGGTGCCCATCATGGTTCCGGCCAGCGTCATCTGCTGGGACACGATTTTCGCCACGCCGAAATCGGTGATCTTGGCGGTTCCGTCCTCGTGGACCATGATGTTGGCGGGCTTAATGTCGCGATGGACAATCCCTTTCTTGTGCGCGTAGTCGAGCGCGGCGGCGGTCTGGCGCAAGATGCTGAGGAGCGTTTCCTTATCCGGCGTCAGCTCGCGCAGCAGCATTTTTTCGAGCGGGGGGCCGTTGACGAACTCCATGAAGATGTACGCCATGCCGTTCTCCTCGGCGATGTCGTAAATGGTCACGATGCCCGGATGGGAGAGGATGCCAGCCGATTGCGCCTCGCGCACCAGGCGCTCCCGGAGGCGGTCGCGCTCGGCTGCATCCGTGAGGTCCTGCAGGCGGATGCTCTTGATGGCGATGGTGCGGCCGATCGTTGGGTCCAGGGCCTGGTATACAACGCCCATCGCGCCGCGACCTAGCTCCCCGATAATTTGGTAGCGCCCGACCTGTTGCACGTGAATTCTTTTATCTTATCGTGCGATACAATCAACGCGGAGGATATCACCCATATGTCTATGAATCAGGCGATCTTGCCGGAGTTCGATCATGAGATGAAAGTGACCAGGAGGCTTCTTGAGCGCGTTCCGGACGACAAGTTCGACTGGAAGCCGCACGTCAAGTCGATGTCCATGGGGAGGCTTGCAACGCACGTGGCAGAGCTGCCTGCGTTCGGGACGGGGATGCTCACCACCGAAGGGATCGACTTCGACAAGGGCGAATACAAACCCGCAACGGCGAACACGCGCGAGGAATTGCTGGCGTTGTTCGACAAGACAACCGCCGAGGCGCGCGCGGCCATCGCCACAGCCAGCGACGAGCACCTGATGAAGAACTGGCACATGATTTACAAGGGCCAGAAGTTCTTCGATCAGCCGCGGGTCGTGGCTCTGCGCGGCATGGGATTGAATCATCTCTATCACCACCGCGGACAGTTGAGCGTCTACCTGCGCCTCAACGACATCCCTGTGCCGTCGATCTACGGTCCGTCGGCTGACGAGGGGATGTAAAGCCCACGATCGTGGATGTAGCGGGCGACTGCCGGCGGCAGTTCCCCGGGTGATTCGCCTCGCGCGAGCGCCTGCCGCGTCTCCGACGAAGAAACCGGCAGCGCCACCGTTTCGAGGCGATGGACTCGCGCTCCGGCGGGAATGGAATAGGTATGACCGGGGCGCGAGACCACGATGAATTCGGCTTCGCGCACCACGTCCTCCCAGCGATGCCAGGAGCGAATTTCGGCAAAGGCATCCGAGCCAACGACAAAATAGACCCGGCCGGCATCGGGCTGCGCTTTTACGCGCTCAATCGTGTTGATGGAGTAGCTCTTTTGCTGGCCTTCTTCGAGGCGCGAAGGAATAAAGCGGGGATCAGCCACGCAGGCCAGCTCCACCATTTTGTAGCGATCCTCGTAACTCGCGCCCGCTTCCTTATGGGGCGGATTCCCGGCCGGAATGAACAACACGCGGTCGAGCAGGAAAATATCCGCGGCTTCGCGAGCCACGGTCAGGTGAGCCTCGTGAATCGGATCGAAGGTGCCTCCAAAGATCGCTGTCCTCATAGGATGTGCCGGAGAAACTCCTCTTCCTTGTCGATTTCGACCCCGATCTTGAGCCACAGCAATTTGTGAGGCGCGACGATCCGCGGCGCCTCCTCGCAAAAGTTCATGATGTCCTTTTCAGTGGTGACCAGCGTGTCCGCTCCGCCGTCGGCGGCCTGCTTCGCCAGCCTTTCCAACTCCGAGGGCTTATATTGATGATGATCGCCGAAGGCCCATCGGAAGGCCACGTCGATTTCCAACTCCTCCAGAGTGCGCCAGAATGTACGCGGGTTGCCGAGGCCGCAGAACGCGGCGACTTTCCCGAACTTGACCTCCGTCGCGGGGCGCCGGACCTTCGACTCGCAGTCGATCCAGAATCGGGGCGCGACGTGCGCAGTGAAGATCGGCGCGGACGCGTTGAAACGCCGGAGGATCTTGGTCAACCCGGCGATATCCTGACCCGGCTCCACGCGGGTGACTACGATGACGGAGGCTCGGGCCAGCGCGCTGCGAGGCTCACGGCGGCGGCCGAGCGGAAACAGGCCGCCGGCGAACGGATCCAGTGCGTCGATCAGCACGACATCGCGGTCGCGCGCCAGGCGGAGGTGCTGAAACCCGTCGTCGAGCAGGAAAATATCGGGCTGGAGCGTCTGCTCCATGCGTACACCCGCGTCGTAGCGGTCCTTTCCGATGCCGACATGCGCATCGCCCGCGCGGACGTAGATCTGCGCCTCATCGCCGGTGAGTTCGGTGGACGCCGCGCCGCCGCGCGGGACAATGACCATCTGATCGTGCGATTTCCGGTGATAGCCGCGAGTGAGGATGGCGGGATTGCCGCCGAGCCCGCGCAGAATGTGAGCCAGATGCGCCACCATCGGCGATTTTCCGCTGCCGCCCATGGTCAAGCCGCCGATGCTGACGACGCGCGTCGACAGGCTGCGCCGCTCCGCAAGCTGCCGTGCGACGTTGGCGCGATGGCCCGCCCCCCAGAGCCAGGAAAGAGGCCGCAGCACGACTTGTTCGAAGAGCGTATGCGGACGATCGGGCACGCCGTTAACACAGGCGGTCCAGACCCGATCGGCGATGCGATCCACAACGCCGCGTTTGGACATAGCGAGCAAGCGGGCGCGGGCGCCAAAGTCCCGCGGATCATCGAACAGCCGGGCAACCGCGGGCGCCAATTCGTCGGCATTCCCGATGCGCAGCAAGGCTCCGGCCGATTGAAACTCTTCGGCGATGGCCGCGAAGTTCTCCATGTGCGGACCGGCGATGACGGGCTTGGCGAAATAGGCGGGCTCCAGGATGTTATGGCCTCCGCGCCGCGCGAGCGTTCCGCCCATGAAAACAACATCGGCACGGGCGAATAACGCCGCCAGTTCGCCGATGGTGTCGACCAGCAGCACGCCGGGGAGTTGCAGATCGCCCAGTTTCGAGCGGCGGACGAAACGAATGCCAGCGCGCTTTAATTTGTCGGCGACCACGTCGAAGCGCTCCGGCCGGCGCGGGGCGATCACGAGGAGCAGGCCCGGATGCGACGCCGCGATCTGCGCGAAGGCCCGTAGAACTTCATCATCCTCGTCGACATCGGAGGCGTCGGCGGGAGGCATGGTGCTGGCGGCGATGCAGACGTTCGCCGGTTTCGTTTTGTCGAGGAATTCGAGAATATCCGGCGCGATGCCCGGCGGCGGCGTGAAGTCGTACTTCAGGTTTCCAGCGGCCTGCACCAGATCGGGCGGTGCGCCGGCTTCAATGAAGCGGCGTTGATCCTGAACGCTTTGGGCGAGAATCGCGTCCGGGAAGCTCAGAGCATGCTGGAAAAACCAGCGATAGCGGCGGTAGCGGGGCAGCGCGCGGTCGGAGATGCGGGCATTCACCACCAGCAGGCTCGCGCCGGCTCGCTTCGATTCGCGATACAGATTGGGCCAAATCTCGGTTTCGAGCACTACCACCGCTGAAGGCCTCAGGCGGCGCAGCACGCGGCGGACGATCGACCGGTAGTCGAGTGGGGCGAAGAACACGGCGTCGGCCAACCCTTCCAGTTTTTGATCCGCCATGGCGCGTCCTGTCAGGGTCGCCGTCGAAACATACATCCGCGTGTGGGGATGTGAGGCGCGCAAGCGGCGCATCAATTCGATGGAAGACAGGATCTCGCCCACGGATACTGCATGAAACCAGATGGCCGGTGCTCCCGTCGATTGAATGGCCCCGGGCAAGAACCCAAGCCGTTCGGCAAGGCCTGAGAAGTACCGCCGGTCCCGCATTCCCCGGTAAAATAGATATAAGGCCAGCGCCGGACTGAGGGCGATCTGGGCAACCTGGTAAAGGAAATAAATGAGACGCGTAGCGCTTTTCTCGACCGTGTGGATATTTCTCTTGAGTATAGCGGCGTGGGCCGGAGACGACAAGGACAAAGACCGCTTCGCCCCCACCGCAGTGTCGTCCTATAAGGGCGCCACGACGATCGAAAAGATCGCCATGGTCGCGGCGCCCTACGTCAGCGACGAGCAGATCCGCAGCGCTTTCGGCAAAGTAAATCCGCCGAAGTATGGCGTTCTGCCGGTGCTAGTGGTGCTGGAGAACCAAACGGGCAAGGCGCTGAAGCTCGATTTGCAGGCCAGTTACATCCGCCCGGACGGCAAGCATATCGACGCGACGCCGGCCCCCGATGTGACGTTCATTGGAGGATCGGGAAAGCCCCCCTCGCTGCCAGGGTCGAGCCCCATTCCATTTCCCCGAAAATCGAATAAGGGTCCGCTGAATACCTGGGAGATCGAAGGCCGCGCGTTCAGCGCCAAGATCGTTCCGGTGGGCGAGAAAGCGTACGGATTTTTCTACTTCCAGACGGACTATCTGCCGGGCGCGAGGATCCTGTTAACAGGTATCTCCGATGCGTCGACGGGCAAGGAATTCTTGTATTTCGAAGTACCGCTTGAAAAGCAATAGACTTGGAAGACTAGAAATTCACGATTGCCCCGAACGACGCCGCGTCCAGGCTCGCGCCGCCCACTAACGCGCCGTCGATGTCTTCCTGATCCATCAGGCCCTTCACATTGTCCGGTTTCACGCTGCCTCCATACAGAATTCGGCAGGACGCTGAGGCTGACGGTCCGAACTTGTCCTCGATCTCACTACGCAGGAACATGTGCGCCGCGGCGGCCATTTCGGGCGTCGCGGTCTTGCCGGTGCCAATGGCCCATACGGGTTCATAAGCGATGACGATGCGCGCGAACTGCTCCGGCGTCAGCCCGGCGATCCCCCCGGTGAACTGCGCGCTCAACACGGCCTCGGTCGAACCCGATTCGCGTTCTTCCAACCTCTCGCCCACGCAGACGATCGGCGTGAGGCCAGCGTCCAGCGCGGCGACGGTCTTCTTGAACACTGTCTCTTCGGTCTCGTGAAAATACTGGCGGCGCTCGCTGTGGCCGATGATTACCCAGCGGCAGCCCGCAGCGGCCAGCATGGGCGCGGAAACCTCGCCCGTATAGGCGCCTTCTTTCAGCCAAAACACATCCTGCGCGCCGATCCCTATGGCGGTGGATCTGGCCGCGTCAACGGCAGCGGCGATGTTGACGAACGGGGGGCAGATCACCACTTCGGCGTGAGACGCGCCCGCAACCAGGGGTGTGAATTTCTCAAAGAAAGAGGACGTTTCTGCGGCCGTTTTGTACATCTTCCAATTGCCGGCCATGACGGGTTTTCGCATTTCTATTTCAGAATAGCAAGCGAATCAGGCCAGACGAAGGTGGTTTTTCGAGCTGATCAAGGCGAACTTGGTGGCCACCGAAGCGATGGTTTCGCCGCGCTGTTGGATCGACGCCGGCTCGATGTTTCCGAGGGAGTGCTCGGACGCCATGCTGAGGTACTCGACCAGTTCCGGATTGATGCCCATGATGCGGCAGCACGTCGCGTCCACGGCCGGAAGGTCGGAGCCCATCACCAGCACGCCCACCGGCTTCGGAACTCCCTGGATCGGTCCGTTCCCTTCCATGCCGACGATGCCGTCGACGATGGCGAAGGTGTTGCGGAAAGTACGGTTCAGCTCGACGATGGACTCGTCGATGCCCAACTGGTGCAACTCGTTCTTTGGCCATCCGTAGATGGAGCCGGGCACGAGGCCGAAGAAGTTTTTCATGGATAGAGTCGCGCCCGCCCAGTGATGCGTCTTCATTTTCGCCAGCGAGACGATCAGATCGGCACGCAGCACGGTATTGGGGAAAAAGAACTCTTCACGCTCTAAGAATCGCGCCACGGGGCTGACGTCGTCGCGGTTCAGATCGGTGAACAGATCGTCGAACTTCGGGATCTCGCGGCGGTAGCGCGTCATTTCCGCGATGGCGTACGTATCGCGGCGATGGCCAGGGCCTTCGCCGATGATCACCTGGGCCGCGCCCAGCGAGCGGAACGCCTCCAATGCGGCGGCGACCACGGCCACATCCGTATTGATGCAGGTATTGGGGTCGAACTCCACCAGATTCGGCTTCAGCAGTACGCGCCGGCCCTTGACGTTCAATCCGCACTGTCTCACGCCGTCGAGAATACGGCTAACCAGATCCTCCGAATACGATTTCGCCTTGACGATCGCTACGGCGGAGGAGGATGGAGGCGTTTTCCGGCGAGGCGCGCCGGTGAATCCGGCATAACCGGCCAGCAGGCTGGCTCCGGCGACGGCTATAAACTCGCGGCGATTCGGACTCATGTGACGGCTCCCGTGCGGAAGAATTGCGGGTTGCTTTCGGCGAGGATCGTCAGTGCGGCGACCGTGGTTTCAGGCGTCGGCGCGATCTGGGCGTCTGCCGGCGGCGCTTCCGCGCCATGCACGCGCAGCGCGATGGTGAGCCAGGCGCGCGCCAGCGGCGAACCCGTTTCGCGTGCCATCTTTGCCGCTAATTCGAGAGACTTTTCGATGTCCGGGTGGCCCTGAAGGCCAATGAGGGCCAGGCCGGTGGTTTCCGGAAATGCGACCAGCGCGTAGCCCAGCGCGCCGGAACTGCCGTAATTCCATCCATTGTCGGGGCAGCGGGCTTCGATCAATTGCGCTTCGGCCATGCGGACGCGCTCGCGCAAGCGGCTCGACGGGAGTTTCGCGGCGGCCTGTTTCAACGCGACGATTCCATGGACATTCGGTTCCACCCAGGAGACTTGTCCTTCTTTCCACGGCCAACCGGTGAGCGCAAAATCGCGGTGCGCGCCAAACCACCCGGTTGCAAGCCCGAGTTGCTTCCAGAGGGCGGTCTCGATTTCTTTCGCGCTGAGCAGCCAGGCGACACCCTTCTTGAACGGCTCCCCGAATTCGCCGCGCGCGATCGCCAAGGAGACGCAGAGAGACGTGCCCCAGCCCGGGATCGGTACGCTGGCCGAAGGCCGCCAGCCGCCATCCGAACCCTGCCAGGATTTCAGCAGATCCCACGCGCGATCCGCGGCAGGCTCGCCGTGGAGGGCCATCGCCGCATACACGGTTGGCTCCAGCCAGGATTGCTTGCCGCGGAAATAGCCCCAGCCGCCATCGGCGTTTTGAGCCTCCCGGAGACGCGCCAGGGCCGTGGAATCTATCACATATCAGTATTCGGCGCGCAAACCTCGGAACTTTAGCGGATAATATTCCCATGCGCCTCTTAACAGCTCTTGCGACTGCGTTGGCGGCTGCCTCTTCCTTGCTGGCTCAGGACGATATGGCCCGTGCCCGGCGGATTTCGGCCGAGGCGATCGGCATCGATAGCCACATCGATACCATCCAGCACGTGATCGCGGACCGCGTCGATCTGGTGAAGCGATTGCCGAACGGCCACGTGGATTTCCCCCGGCTTCGGGAAGGGGGTACGAAGGCGCCCTTCTTCGCGCTGTGGGTCCCCGTGTATTACAAGGGCGCGGAGGCGGTACGGCGCACGCTGGACCTGCGTGACGCCATGCAGAGCGTGCTGGACGCGCATCCGGACCAGATTGAGCTGGCGACCTGCGCGGGCGATATCGAACGCATCGTCAAATCGAAGAAGATCGCCGCATTCCTGGCGATCGAAGGCGGCCACCAGATCGACGACGACCTGGCCGTGCTGCGCATGTACTATCGCATGGGCATCCGGGCCATGACGTTGACCCATTTCAAGAACAACAACTGGGCGGATTCGTCGACCGATAGGCCGGAGCACAACGGCCTGACGCCGTTCGGAAAGGAAGTGGTGCGCGAGATGAACCGCTTGGGGATGCTGGTGGACGTTTCGCACGTCTCCGACAAGACCTTTTACGACGCGCTGGAGGTGAGCACGAAGCCGGTGATCGTGTCGCATTCGTCATCGAGAGCGATTTCGGACATTCCCCGCAACGTTACAGACGATATGCTGCGCGCGCTGGCGAAAAACGGAGGGGTCATCGGCATCAATTTCGGCGAGGGATTCATCAGCCAGAAGGATGTGGCGGCCCTGCGGGCGGCAATCACGTCGAACTCGACCGCGCCTCCGGATATGGTGGGAAAAATCCTTGACGATTACGCCAACATGGAGGAGCGCAAGGACCTGGCGGCGATGCATACCGGCCTTGCCACTCTGGCGGAAGTCGCGGATCACGTGGACCATATCGTCAAAGTCGCCGGCATCGACCACGTGGGCATCGGCAGCGATTTCGACGGCATCACCGCGCCGCCACAGGGCCTCGAAGACATCTCGAAAATGCCCGCGCTTGTAGCGGTTCTTCTGAAGCGAGGATACACCGAACAGGACATTAAGAAGATCCTGGGCGGGAATTATCTGCGCGTGATTCGGGAAGTCACGGGACGATAGCATCGAAGTACTACAAGATTGGGCTATTTACTCTCTAGGTGTTTCCACGTAGATTAGACATAGGCACCTGAGAGCGTGTCCCAATGAATCAGCTACTTCTGCAATACTCATACCTGCAAGTGCTTGATTTTATGACCACTGTGGCATTTCTCCTGCACGGTATCCGTGAGGGAAATCCCCTAGTAAGAGTTGTCTTGCGATACGCGCCGAATCCCCTGGGCGGGCTCTTGGCGGTGAAAATCCTGGCGGTTGGGCTGGGGTTATATTGCTGGAAAGCGGGGCGCCAGGGGCTACTGACGAAAGTCAATATTCTCTTCGCCGTGATCGTCGCTTGGAACATGGTGGCGCTGATTGTCGCCTCGCTGAGCGCTCGTCTCGCATAGTCCGTTTGGCTGACGCAAATCGCTAAACTGCGGTGGTAAGGTAAGAGCGGAGGCCACGGATGAAGAAGACCATTGCATTGCTGGCGATCTCGGCGTTGCTGGCGCTGCCCGTAGTGGCTCAGAAGCACAGCCAGGCGAAACCGCAGGTTGGCGGTGGGCACATTCCGGCCCACGGTCCGGCTCCTGCGAAAAAAACGGCCGCGCCGCCCAAGCCGGGCCAGCAGATGCACTACAACGATCGGGACGGCCACCCGAACGCCCCCCACGTTGATATCAAAGGCGATAAATGGGTTGGCCACGACACCGGCCGGAACGATCCGCGGTTCAAGTTCGATCATCCCTGGGCTCACGGGCATTTTCCCGGCGGCTTCGGACGGGATCATGTCTTCGTGCTCGCAGGCGGAGGCCCTTCGCGCTTCTGGTTCGGCGGGTTTTACTTCGCCGTCGCACCGTTCGACGTTGACTTTTGCGCGGGATGGATCTGGACCAGCGATCAGGTCGTGATCTTCGAAGATCCTGATCACGACGGCTGGTATCTGGCTTATAACCCCAGGCTCGGGACATATGTCCACGTCGAGTACCTGGGAAATCAGTAGTTACTTGGCCGCCAGTGGATAGGCGAGCGTGTCGAGCAGCCATTTCTTATTCGCTCTGACGTCCTCCGTCAGGCGCCGGCACAGTTCCTGGCGATTTTCAAAGAGCCGGTAACCGGCGCGCGGACGCAAATATCCGCGAGCCTTCGGCTCCGCGGCGAATAGCTTCTCCTCCCCGATTTCCGCCGCCCGCTTCTCGTAGCGGGCGCGATTCTCGAGCAGCGCTTTCGCGATGAATGGCATCAGCATCGAATAATCTGCCTGCATGCTCTCTGTTGACTGCAGGTACGTTTCCTTAGCGACCTTGCCCCAGGTGACAGCCTCGCCCGGAAGGCAGGACGACAGCGAGCCATCCGTTACCGGCGAACTAACGATCTGCACGTCGAAATTATAGCCACGCACCTTAGGAATGCCGAGGATCTGGCCAAGCGCGGGCTCCGGCTGCAAGTTGTAATTCTTGGGCACGCCGCCGCCGAGCATCAACGTCGCCAGAGCGTTCGGTTCCTGGTCAAAAAGCCCCCAGCGATGATAAGCGCAGGCCTCAAAGACCTCGGCGTGAAGGTCCAGATCGAAGGAATAATCGGGCATCAGGCCTGCCTGCTTCATCGCCCAGAGCTTCATGGAGTTGAGAAACACGCTGCCGTCGCCGGGCGCGCCGACGAAGACGGGAATCGCCAGGCGATGGCAGGCGGCGAGCAGGCCCTCCGGCACGCCGTTGGCCCGTTCCTGCGCCGCAAAGAACTCGCCAAGGCGGTTGCGCAACTCCGTTCCGGTCATCCTATGCTGAAATTCGGGACGCAGCAGGACGGCAGTCAGGAAACGATCCTGATCGAGCAGCACGTCCTCGTCGAACGCCATGTCGGTGACGCGGATCGTGCGCTCGTCGCGCAGTGCACCGTCGTCGCCCCAAATGGGAGTCTCGAAGATGGGATTCTGTCGCCCGTCGAGCGAGCGGTGGCCATCGTGATAGCAGACCGCATCCGTAGTCGAAAGATAGGCGATCCAGCCGGTTTCAAGCAGCGGAATCAGCCATGTCTGATGCTGGCCGGAGACGGTCACCGGGCCGGCAATGGCAACGGTGAACGGGCATCCCATGCCAATGGCGTGGTCGAGGATCTTATAAATCCGGCGCAAAAACGCCCCGCCGAAGGCCGGCAGGCAGTGGGTAAAGAGGTCGTCTAAGGTGTCGCATTGGTCGACGCGGCGAACGGTTACACGGCGTCGGTTGTCTGAGTTGTGCATGGGATGGATTCCTTCGATAACATGTGGCGCGCACATTTGTGTGTGTGCCACGTCGCGGGCCAAGAGGCTGATATGCCCTTAGTCGAAGCTTTCGCCGAGTTTCTCCTTAAGCTGATGTTTGAGCCGAAGCAACTCCCGTTCGATATTCTCCACTTTCTCCTCGAGCGGCGTCCGCACGACGGCGGCCGGCTGGTTGTCCTCAACCTCAGGGGTTCCGCCCAGTAACTGCACCCAGCGGCCGCGCGAGGCTCGCGCCACCAGATTCAGGTTTTCGAGAGATTCCAGCACCCGCTCGACCTCTTCCAAATCCGCGAAATCGTGCATTCGCTCCGTCCGCCCGCGCAGCTCGCCGACGGTTTGCGCACCGCGCAGCATCAGCACGCACAGCAGTGCCATCTCGCGGCGGCCGAGGTTCAGCGTCTCCCCCAGCCGGTGCGCCCATTTCTCAACGCGATGCCCGGCGCCGCTAATCCGCGTCACAAGGTGTTTGTTTTTCAATAGATCCAGCGCGTGCTCGACGGTCTGCTCGTCGTAGGCCACCACCGGATCGCGGCTCGATTTTTGATTGCACGCGTTCTGTAACGAATTCACGGTAAGCGGGTAATACTCTGGCGTGGTGATATCTTTTTCAATGAGCGCGCCCAGAACGCGCAATTCGACCGGATGCAAAGGATCCACACTCGTCACCATAACAAAAACCTCGAAGGAGAATGTATGAAAAACCTGTTACTGTTCGTGCTGGCCGCGGGAGCGGCATTCGGCCAAACGAAGTCGCTGAGCTGCGACCATGACAATTACAGCCGGGGCCGGCTGGTGAGCAACTGCGACATGCGCGAGCAGACCCTTGCCTACGCTGGACGCCTCAGCGTGGATGGGGGTGTAAATGGAGGCGTATCGGTGAAAGGCTGGGACGGCGGCTCCGTGCTGGTGCGTTCCCGCGTGGAGGCGCAAGGGGTGGACGAGGGCGCGGCCAAGGGCATCGCGTCGCAGATCCGCGTGGACGCGTCGGCGGGCCAGGTCCACGCGTCGGGACCGGAGATGACACGCGATTCGAATTGGTCCGTGAGCTACGAGATTTTTGTGCCGCGCAACGCCGATCTTTCGCTGAAAACGCACAATGGCGGCGTCTCGATCGCCGACGTGCGCGGCAACATCCAGTTCGAGGCGCTCAACGGGGGCGTGAACTTGAAGCGCCTGGGTGGCGATGTCGAGGGCAAGACGCAGAACGGCGGCCTGAACATCGAATTGGCCGGCACGCGCTGGGATGGAACGAAGCTCGACGCGCGCACGACCAACGGCGGCATCAACATCTCCATGCCGGAAAATTATTCGGCGCACTTCGAGACGGCCACGGTGAACGGGCACTTGAACACAGCGTTCCCGATGACCGTTCACGGCAATATCAACAATAAGAAGCTGTCGACGGATCTCGGCTCGGGCGGACCGACGATTCACGTGGAGACCATCAACGGCGGCGTCAATCTGAAGAAGATCTAGGGCGGACGCCCGCGTCCGCGCCACTTTTTCGAACTACTGGATCGCGATGGTCGCCGTGTTGCTGGCCACTGTGCTGTCCAGCGATTTGACCACCAGGGAAACGGCGTCGCCGGTAGGGGCGTTCTGCGGGATGGTAATGTTCACCTGATAGACGCCGGGAAATCCGGGCGCTTGTCCGGCAAAGAGCACCGGGACCGACATCGCTGCCGAGCCCGCGCCGATGTAGACCAGAGGCGTGGCGGCATAACAAAGCCCGGTGGACGCGGGGCAGTTTCCGCTGCCGTCCGCAACCGCCGGTGTCAATCCCCCCAAACCGGTGACGTAGAAATACCCGGTGGTTCCCCGTGGAATCGGAGCAGAAGGATAGCCGAGCGAAGCGGTGACGGGACCGGCGATGGTAGCCGCGCCCGTAGCCGGGTTCGCGTACACGAGAATCGCGTTGCCCTGCCCGGTTGGGGGAATCGTAAAGATGCCTGGCGCGGTGCGCACAATGGTGGCATCCACGGGCGCGGAAGGCGTACTATTCACGGTGATCACAACGGGAACGGTCACGGTGGTGCCGCCTTGCGGTAGCACCTCAAACGGCACCTGCACGTTGACCTGGGGATTCTGGCCGCTGGGCGTCACCACGGCCACCATCGGGGCCGTGAAGCCGCCGAAGGTCACGCTCACCCCCGAAAGCGAATTGGGCAGCGTCGGCGTGTTAAAAGTCGCCGGCTGCGTAGCCAGCGGAGAAGTGAAGATCGCGGCCAGGGAACCGGGCGCGACGGGAGCGCCAACGTTATTGGCCACCGCATAGCTGGCCGCGTTGACGATGCCTCCATTGAGAATGGTGGGCGAACCAGGAGGCGAATACGTGACATTCAACTGCCAGGATCCGGTGTTATCGGCAAAGCAATTGTCGTTCACGCCCAGCAGCAGTTGATTCGCTCCGGAAGGGATGGTGAGCTGTGAAGGGCCATTGCGGACCGGAAATGGTGTTCCCACGATCACTCCGTTGTTGGCAAATGTGCCGACCAGCTCGGAGGTGTAGATCGGATAACGGCTGGGGTTCATGAAATAACTGGGATAGCTGCCGCACGTCGGGCTCACCTTGTTATCGGCGGTGTTTCCCAAATATCCGTTTGCGTCGGTGGGCGGAAGGCCGGTCCCCGGGGATACATTCACTTGCCCGCTGACGTACGTAACCGTAAGAACTCCTCCGACGGGAAACGGAAGTCCGCTCGACCCGCTGACCACGAGGGGCGGGGCGTTGTCGCTGGCCCCATAGTTGAAGCTCGGATTGAGGCTCTGGCTCCACTGCCACGGCCCTTGATTCCCTTTGACCGTGACGGAAATCGACTGCGCGGACGAAAGCCCGGCGAGCAGAACGAAGGCGAGGTAAAAAGCTCTCATGTTCCTCCTTGGAACATCCGGCCGAGGCTTATTCGAAGGCCCCGGCCGCTATGGAGGAGATGCTTGGCGCAACTACTTTGTTTCGCGCACTGTCGGATACTTGATACCTAGCTGATCCAGGTAGGTATCGTACTTAGACGGGTCGTAATACATCGTTTTCATCTGGGGGCGATATTTCTCCATGATCCCTTTATTCAGCCAGATCGCCGGGACGTCGCCGTCGCGAATGAAGGTCTTGTACTTGGTTTCCTTAGTCTGGACGTTGTTGAAATAGTCCCAGGCCTTGTCGATGATCTCCTGATGCAGCAGGAGGTCGATCATAGTCAGCGCCTGCACCTTGGCGCCAGCGACTACGCCCTTATGCGCGATGGGAGTGGCCATGGAAACGCCGTTCGCCCAGTTGTGGCCGGGTCCGCCGGGGATGTTCGACGGGAACATAAGCACCACGGTCGGCACATTCCAGGAAATGTCGCCGATGTCGTCCGAGCCGCCGCCGGTGGGCTGCTGAGCGCCAGGACCCATTTCGTCCTCGCCTCCTGCGGGAACCTCGCGAGGCGCGCGCATCGGCGGAATCTTGGCTGCCAGGCCGTTCACGCGCTGGCCGAGTTCCTTCTGCAAGCCTTTGGCGAGCGCCTGATCCGCGTCGGACCAGGTAGGCAAGCCGACCTTCTTGATGTTCTCGTACATGGCTTCGGCAATGGCCTTATTGAAATGACCTGGCCACGCCTGACCGAGCAGACGCGAAGTATAGGAGGTATCGGTCATCAGCGTGGCGGCCTTGGCCATGTTGTCGCCGATGCGCCACAGGTTCATGATGTGGTCGTAATCGGCTTCGCGGTAGTAATACCAGACGCTGGCCGTGGGAGGAACCACGTTGGGCTGATCGCCCCCGTTGGTGATCACATAGTGCAGGCGCGTGGCCAGGCGCAGATGCTCGCGGCGGAAATTCCAGCCGACGTCCATGAGCTCAACCGCGTCCAAGGCGCTCTTACCGCGCCATGGCGCGCCGGCCGCGTGGGCCGACTCGCCTTTAAATAGATACTCCACCGAAACAAGCCCGTTCTGATTCGGCGACCCGCCCCATCCTACGCCGAGGTTCGAGCCGACGTGCGTGAAGAGGCAGACATCGACGTCCTTAAACAGGCCGGCCTTAACGTAATAGGCTTTCGTCGCGACTTCCTCCTCGGCCACGCCCGGCCACAGCCGGATGGTGCCCTGCAGGTGTTCGCGCTCCATGATCTTCTTCACCGCGAGCGCTGCGACGATGTTGAGAGGCACGCCGGAGTTGTGGCCCTCGCCGTGGCCCGGCGCGCCTTCGATCATCGGATCGTGATAACCGACGCCCGGCTTCTGCGAGGCCTGCGGAATATCGTCGATATCGGAGCCGAGCGAGATGACCGGCTTGCCCGATCCCCATTCCGCAACCCAGGCCGTTGGGATGCCGGCCACGCCACGCTGAATCTTGAACCCTTCTTTTTCGAGAACACCGGTGAGGTATTTCGACGTCTCAAACTCCTGCATGCCCAGCTCGCCGAAGCTGAAGACGCTGTCCACCATGACTTGCGCCTGTTTCTTCATGCCGTCGATCTGGCCGGCAAGGTCGGCCTTGATGGACGCTTCCTTATCGGGAGCGACTTTGTTCTGTGCAAAAGCGTTTTGCGACAAGGCGACATGGACCGCGCAGGACGCGAGCAAAACTGCAAAGGCGGATTTAAACATAGACGCTAGTGTACCTCCGTTCAATGATATTCTTCAGGTAGGTCACCCCCGGTCCAACCATGAGAGCTTCGCGCCTCGCATGCAGCCTGCTCGTCATCGCGACGCTTTCCGCGTTCCAGAAGCCATTCAAGCAATATCCGGGCATTGAGCACGAAACGTACCCCCTGCCGCCCGATTATCAGGAAAAGACAGAGTTCGCCTTCGCCCGCATGATGTTTCCGCCGGGCTGGAACAACGGCTATGCGGGCCGCGACCTGGACTGGCACACGGGGATTTCGCTCTGGAGCCAGGATTTCCCAGCCGCGGATCGCCACTTCATGATGGCCGTGCGCCGCCTTTCGCGCGTGCATGGGCGCAGCGTGGAGCAGGTGGTGAATCTGGACGACGGCGACGAGGTTTACAACTGGCCCTGGCTCTACGCTGTGCAGCCGGGCGAATGGGGCATCACCGACGCGCAGGCGGCGAGACTGCGCGATTACTGTCTCCGCGGCGGATTTTTCATGGCCGATGATTTTCACGGCACCACTGAGTGGGGCGTGTTCGAGGAGTCCATGCACCGGGTGTTCCCAGACCGTCCCATTTTGGAGATCGACGACAAGGACGCGATTTTTCACACCGTCTACGATCTGGACGACAAAATGCAAATCCCGGGACAGGCGCACCTGCGGCTGGGCTATAAGGCCGATGGCAAGGGCGCGCACTGGCGCGGCATCTTCGACGACAAGGGCCGCGTGATGATCGCGATTTCGTTCAACTCCGACATCGGCGACGCGTGGGAGTACGCCGACGATCCGTATTATCCGGAGAAGTTCTCCGGGCTGGCGATCCGCATCGGGGTAAACTACATCATCTACGCGCTGACGCACTGATGTAGGAAAAGGGCACCCTCCGTTCCCCTGCGCCGGAATCATCTGCCTTCTGATGTTGCTGCTGAGGTTGCGGCGTTAGCGGTGGCGCACGCACTCGTGCGTGCCGTGTCGAGACTCTCCTCGACACCTGTTGAAGCCGCCACAAGCCTCTAGCGACCCGCGACGTCGCGAACCGCATCGACAATCGCTTGTGGGCGGTCGTGCGGGATATCATGCCCCGCGCCGTCGACGATTACCCTTTTCCCTTTGGTGGAAAGATGCGCAAGACGCACTTGCAGATCGTCCACCCACACTTTGCGGAACTCGGCGTCCGCATTTTCTCCTGCCGTGAGAACGATGAGCGGTTTTCCCGCGATTCCACCCGCGTGACGGGCCTGCTCCGCGCTCACGCGAATGAACTCGAGTTCGCTGGCGCGGGTCCGCAGAAATTTTGGTTGAAGAAACGCAAACGACCCGCGTGCCCCCTGAAGCCGGAGCGTCAGCCGCGCGACACCGAGATCGATGAACGGGTGGGCCCAGCGCGCCTGGCTTCGGTAGCGACGCAGCAATGCTCCGGAGGCCGCGTTCCAGGACTTCGGGAGCAGGTCGTATTGATCTTCCTGAACGGAATCTACAAGGACGATTCCCGATACCTGATCGGGATACGCGCCGTTGAACACGCGAACGTTGTATCCGCCCAGCGAGTGGCCGACCAGCAGATAAGGCGGCCGTTCGCCCGTGGCTTCGAGCAGAGCATGCAACTCGCCTGCGGCTTGTGCGCTCGTCCGCGGCATCGGGCCGGGGTCGCTTGCACCGTATCCCGCGCGGTCATAGGAGCAGACGCGGGAAAACTCGGCGATGCGCGGCTGGACTTGCGCCCATTCGTTCAGTCCGTCGCCCAGGCCGGCTTCCAGAATCACGGTGGGACTGCCTGCGCCGATACAATAAATACGGTGGCCCAGCACTGTCCAGCCAGGCCCGGGGAAACGGCGGTCGTCGTCCCAGGCGGCAATCGCCTGGTAGAGCGCGCCTGCCAGGGCAACGACCGCAACGAGCCCTGCGAGACACTTCCAAACCATACAAAATCGTAATCTATTCTCATGGTCGAGATTCGCCAACTCGATGCCGCTGAGGCTCGCGAGCACCTCAGCGCGCTCGCCGAAGTGCTGCGCGATTGCGTCGAGGGAGGCGCGTCGGTCAGCTTCATAGCTCCGTTTTCGCAAGCCGAGGCGGAAGCGTTTTTCTATCGCGTCGCGGTCGGCATAGAGCGCGGCGAGCGGATTCTGTTGGCCGCGTTCGATGAGGCCAGGCTCATCGGCACCGTGCAGATCGTCCTTGACACTCCTCCCAATCAGCCGCACCGCGCCGATGTGGCGAAGCTGCTGGTGCATCGGTCAGCCCGAGGGCTTGGCATTGCGAAACGACTCATGAAGGCGGCGGAGGAAACAAGCCTGCGCGCGGGCAAGACGCTGCTGGTGCTTGATACGGTGACGGGCAGCGTCGCCGAGAAACTCTATAAGGACCTGGGATGGACAGTCGTCGGCGTGATTCCGGACTACGCGCTGTTCCCGGATGGGCGGTTCTGCGATACGACGGTGTTTTTTAAGAGGTTGCCGCAATAAGAACGGCTATAAAACAGAAAGGTTCAACTGAACGTCGGATTTTGTCCAGACGGCGTCGAGTTCTCTCTTGACCTCTTCAAAGTCCTTCCCCTGGGCCTTCAGGGACTCCATTAGCGCGTACAGCATGAATCCGTTTCGGGGTGATCGGCGCAAGCCTTCGCGGAGCACCGCTTCGCCTTCGGCTGCCTTGCCGGCTCGAACCAGCTCCGCGCCCAGCGATTCGCGCACGGGGTAATACCAGCCGGGCGGCTCGTCATAGACCAAGCCGTCCTGGATTTCCACAGCCTTCCGCCAGTGAGCGATGGGATCCTCGCCCAGACGCGCCGCTAAGATCTCGCGGGGCAGCTTCAGGATGTCGACAGCCTTGTTCGTCCCCGCCTGTGCCTCCGCGGGCACCTTGCCGGCGGCCTGTTCGAACAATACCCTCTCCTTCGCCGCGCCTGCCCGGTCCCCTTTCGCGAGCAGCGCAAGAACGCGCCCGTATCGCCGCATCGCCGTGCTGAACAGCATTTTCTCTCCCGGCTCCGGCATTTTCAGGACCTGGTCCCAAGCGAGCGTGCGGACGCGCGCGAACACGGCCTGGGTGAGATAGTAATCCGCCATCTCCGGCATCGCCTCCGCCATCGATCCCGCCGCGGCCTGGATCGCATCGGCGGCTTCCAGCGCCTGCGCTCGATGCCCCTGCATGGCCCGCGCATACACGACGAAGTGAAGATTATGGACGTAGTACGGTGTATACGATCCGATTTTGATATTCGTGGCCGCGCTGTATTCACGATCAACGGTGGAGGCGCGTTCGTTCACATCCGCCGCCAGGCCGTATTCTCCTATCACCAGCCAGATGTGCGCGGGCATGTGGACCATGTGCCCCGCCCACGGTACGATTCCCATCAACCGCTGGGCGCTGGGGATCGCCCGCTCCGGGACTGGCGAAGATTCCACCGCGTGAATGTAATAATGATTCGCGCCGGGGTGATCCGGCCAGCGCCGCAACACTTCCTGCAGCGCGCGTTCCGCCTCCGGGACGCCTTCGGCCGGGCGGCCGTCGGGCCCGTACCATTTCCAGCGCTGCGGAATCATCAGGGCTTCGGCGTAGAGAGTTTGCGCGTCCAGATCGTCGGGCCAGTCTTCCGCCAGAGCTTTCGCTGCGCGGATGTGATCCGCCGGGCGATATTCCGGACACCACGTGCCAACCGCCTCCAGGTATCCGCGTTCGCGCTCCGGCGCCGCACTCGCGATCTTGCGCCCTGCCTCCAGCGCCGCGCAGGCGCCCTTGAGGTCAAAGGTCGGATCGCCATCCATGTTGACGTAGGGACCCTGCGCCGCGGCCATCCCCCAGTAAGGCATTGCCGCGGAAGGGTCCAGGTCCGAGGCTTTCTTGAAGGATCGCAGCGCTTCATAGCGGTTGAAGCCGTAGAGCAGCGCTAGTCCCTGATCGAAGAATTTCTGCGCCTCGGGATTCTTGGTCGCAATGGGATGCTTCCAGATCCCGAGCCCTTTATAAAGCACCACCGGTTTCTCCACCGGAGGCTTCATGTCATGATGTTGGCCAAGAGCTAACACCGACGCGAACAGCGTCGCTCCGAAAATGCGCATGCAATACCTCTGTTATTCTTTCGGCAACTGGATGGTGATGTTGCGGTACTTCATCCCGCCGGTATGATCGCCCTGAATGTAGAACGGCCCGGGCTCTCCCTCGTTCGAATCGAGCGCGCCGCCGGTGATGCCGGGGATGTCCTTGCCGTCGACCGTCTTCTTGCCGTTGCGGACGATGGTGACGTTGCGTCCCACCAGCGTGATGTCGAACGACTCCCAGGTGCCGGGCTTGCGCGGCAGATCGAGCTGCGGCGCGATGAAGCCGTAAATCGACCCAATGGAGTGGAACGGATCATTGGCGTCCACGGCCTCGTACTCCACCTGCACTTCGTAGCGGCCGCGGAGATAAATGCCGCTGTTGCCGTCGTCAGGGCAGTTAAACTCGATGTGTAACTTGAAATCGTCGAACTTGCGGGTGGTCTTGATATTGGCGCCATGCGCGAGATTCACCAGCATGCCGTCCTGCGCTACCCAGTTGTTTTTTGCTTTGTCGCTGGTCGGCTCCCACCCCGTGAGATCCTTGCCATTAAACAGAGATTCGGGGCTGGTCCAATGCTTTGGCGGATCGCGGCGTAGCTCGGGAGCCTTCACGCCCTTGATCTGCGCGACGCGATCGCCGGTGGTCTGCGTGCCTATGATTTGCTTGTTCTTGATCTTGATGTCCCACGTCGTCGCGGGACGCTTTTCGTTAGCTTTCTCCATGGTCAGCGTGATGTGGGTACCGTCGACGTCGACGTCGTAGGCCGGATGCACGCTACCTCCGCCGGGCTGGATGCGGATCAGGGGGTCGCGGCCTTGCACATAATCCATCCAGCGGGGCGAGTTGGATCCGTCGGGCATCGTCAGGATGATGTCCCAGCGTCCCTCAAACGGGCTGGTCGTATTGGGCAGCGGCTGGGAGCTGGCCGGCGTGGCCAAAATACACGCGGACACGGCGAAAATTGCGAAAGACAGTTTCATGTTAAATCAGGATATCGCGAATCACATTGCCGGAGATGCCGGTGAGCCGAGCGTCCAGGCCCTGGAATTTCACGGTTAGCCGCTTGTGGTCGATGCCTAATACATGCAGCATCGTGGCGTGGAAATCGGCGATAGGCACGGGATTTTCCACCGCCGCGTAGCCCAGCTCGTCGGTGGAGCCGTAGCTGAAACCGCGTTTGATGCCTCCCCCGGCCACCATGAAGGAGAATCCCTTGATGTGGTGATCGCGCCCGTCGCCGGACTGCGACATCGGCGTGCGTCCGAATTCCCCTCCCCACACGACCAGCGTATCGTCGAGCATCCCCCTCTGCTTCAGATCTGTAATCAGCGCGGCGGTGGCGCGGTCGACCTCCTCGGCCTTCAGCGCGACGTTCGACTTCAGGCCGCTGTGATGGTCCCAATCGCGATGATACAGCTGGATGAAGCGCACTCCTTTTTCAGCGAGTCGGCGGGCAAGAAGGCAGTTCGAGGCAAACGACCCGTCGCCGGGATGCGCTCCGTAGGCGTCGAGCACGCTTTGTGGCTCCTTGCTCATGTCCATCAGGCCGGGAACGCTCGACTGCATCTTAAACGCCATCTCGTACTGCGACACGCGGGTGGAGATTTCGGGATCCTGCACGGCTGCGTTCTCGATTTTGTTCAGCGCATTAATGGCCTCAATGGAATCGTGCTGGAGCCTGGCGCTCATGCCGTTCGGATTCTTGATGTAGAGCACCGGATCGCCGGCCGAGTTGAATTTCACACCCTGAAACTTGCTCGGCAGCAAGCCCGCAGACCATTGCCGCGCCGCGATCGGCTGCGCCTGCCCGCCCTTGCCGGATGACAGCAGCACGACGAACCCAGGTAGATCTTCGGCATCGGAACCGAGCCCGTACAGCACCCATGAGCCCATGCTCGGCCGACCGGCGATGATCGAACCGGTATTCATCAGCGTGTGCGCCGGATCGTGGTTGATCTGCTCGCCCTGCATGGACCGAATGATGGTGACCTCATCCGCCATGCTCCCGATATGCGGAAACAGCTCGCAGATCTGTTGGCCCGATTTTCCGAACGTTTTGAAACCATACTGAGGGCCGAAGCACTTCAGTTCCTTGCCCTGCAGCTGCGCGATCTGCTGGCCCTTGGTGAAGGATTCGGGCATGCCCTTTCCGTCCATTTCGCGGAGCTTCGGCTTGAAGTCGAACGTTTCCAAGTGCGACGGACCGCCCGCCTGATAGAGAAAGATCACGCGCTTAGCGGTCGCCGGATGATGCAGCGGATTCACCACGCCTTTGGACGTCGTAATCGGCGCGCCAAAAAGCTGCGGCCTCAGCAGCGAGTTCAATCCGAGCAAGCCCATGCCCGCCGCGCCGCGCGACAGAAACGTCCGCCTGCAAATCTCGTCAGTTCCGCGTAATGGTTTCATGGAGGTTGAGAATTGCCCTTGCCACCGTGGTCATTGCCGCCAGATCGGCGGGCTTCAAGGCCGGATCGACAGGTTTTTCGCCCGTGTGAATAAACTCGCTCGCCGCCTTGCCATTCGTCCGATACTCGGCCAGCGATTCCTGATACAAGCCCATCAGGACTCTTGATTCCTCGGGGCTCGGCTTACGGCTCAAGGCGCGCTCGAACGCCGCATTGATTTCGGCCTGCGGCGTGCTTTGTAACTTCAACATATTTTCCGCAAAGACGCGCGCCGCTTCGACGTAGATCGGGTCGTTCAACAGATCGAGCGCTTGCAGCGGCGTATTGGAATTGACGCGATTGACCACGCATTCTTCCCGCGCGGGCGCGTCGAAATTCAGCAGGCTCGGCTGGAGAAAGGTGCGCTGCCAGAGTGTGTAAATGCCCCGGCGATAGAGATCGTCGCCGTGGCTGGCGGCGTACTCCCGCTTGGGGAAATTGAGCGTGGCCAGATAGCCGTCGGGCTGATAGGGCTTGACGCTTGGGCCTCCGAATTTCTCGACGAGCAGCCCGGCGACCGATAGTTCAATGTCGCGCACCTCCTCGGCATCCACGCGGTAGCGGCTCTGGCGGGCGATGAGGCGATTATCGGGGTCCTTTTCTTCGAGATCCGCCCTCGGCGCCGACGATTGGCGATAGGCCTGGCTCATCACAATGGTGCGTACGATGTGCTTCATGTCCCAATCGTGGGTTCCTGCCGCCTCATATTGCGGATGCACGAACTCCGATGCCAGCCAGTCCAACAGCTCGGGATGCCTCGGCCATTCGCCCTGCGAGCCCAAATCGTCGAGCGTCTTGAAGATGCCAGTGCCGAAAAACTGGCGCCAGATGCGATTCACAGTAACGCGCGGCGTGAGCGGATTCTGGTCTGACACCAGCCAATTCGCCAGATCGAGCCGCGTGGCACGCCGCGAGCCTGTATCGAGCTTGCCCAAAAAGGCTGGAATCGCCGGCTGCACCACTGCGCCCGATTCGTCGAGGAAATTGCCCCGGGCGAGAATGCGGATTTCACGAGGCTCCGTCGCCTCGCTCACCACCACCTTGGGAATCGAGCCCTCCAGAATCGCCAGTTCTGCGTCGAGCTTCGCCACTTCAATCACCAGCGGCTGAAGATCCGGCTGCATCCACGCGAAATGATTGAGGATTGCCTTTTTCTGCTCGTCCTTGCGATCTTTTTCTTCCAGGGCTTTGACGATGGGTTCGGGCAGACCGTCGTTCTTGGAGTTCTCCTCTTTATATGGGCGCTTTAGAAAGCTGGGCCAAGAGTATTCGGCATCGGAGAGCGCGATCCGGAAGCGCCCGGCGGTTGCGCGGCGCACGTCGGAGTCCTGATGAAGCCGCACCGTCATGACCGTATCTTTCTGCGTATGCACTTTTTCGGCGAAGCGCAGCGCCAGCATGATGTCGTTGTTGTCGCCTGGGCCGGAGATGCCCCAACCGGTCTTCGGATCGCCGTCGATGGCAGCCATCGCCGGAACGTCGCGCGAAAGATCGGAGCTGTTGCTCTGATTGGCGAGCACGAATTTCAGCTTGCGGCCATTCAGTTCGGCATCGACTTCGGTGATCACCACGCGATCCGCGCCGCGGCCCAGCCTCTCGCCGGGCAGGCTGTCTTCCTGCACGATGTGTACACCCAGAGCGGTCCACGTCCCTTCCCCGGGCTTGAGCGATACGGTGTACGTCTCGTTGGCGGGATTCGGGCCGCTGGCGACCACCAGGCCTCCGCCGGGCTTATGCTCGAAAAGCTGCGTGCCGCCGTCGTAGTAGGTGAAGTCGAGCGGCTCGTCGTTATAAATGGTCAGCTTCGCGCCGTCTTGCGCTTTCGCCTCAAACGGACGCTGGTCCTTCCAATTCAGCTTGCCGGCTTTGTAGGCAGCGAGAACGTCTTTCTCCCACTGCTGCTCGCGAGCCGTCATTGTCGCGACTTTGTCGTCGAGAGCCTTTTTCGCGGCTTCGAGCCTGGCCTTCAAGTCCTGCTGCTTCGCCCGCTGCGCATCCGTGGGCAGTTCCAGCAGCGAGCCCCACGCCTTCGTTCCGCGATCCGGAACCAGGCCGGTTTCCTTGATGTCGGCAAAGAACGCCTCCATCGAATAAAAATCACGTGAAGTGAACGGATCGAATTTATGGTCGTGGCATTCGGCGCATCCGACGGTGCTCCCGAGCCACGCCACCGCCGTGGTGCGCGCGCGATCGGCCGCGTACTTCGCCAGATACTCCTTCGGCTGCAAGCCGCCTTCCGCCGACGTGCGATTCATGCGGTTGTAGGCCGAGGCGACCTTCTGATCAACGCTTGCGTTCGGCAGCAAATCCCCGGCAAGTTGCTCGCGCGTGAAGCGGTCGAAGGGCATATTGTCGCGAATCGCGCGCAAGACGTAATCGCGATAAGGCCACGCCGGAAAAACGTTGTCGCCGTGAAACCCGCAGGTGTCGGCGTAGCGCACTGCGTCCAGCCAGTGCATCGCCTGCATCTCCGCATAACGTGGCGACGCCATCAGGCGGTTCACCAGTTGCTCGTAATTGCCGTCCTTGACAAACGCGTCGACGTCGTCGGGCGTGGGCGGAAGTCCCGTCAGATCCAGGGTGACGCGGCGGATCAGGGTGCGGCGATCGGCTTCGGGCGAGGGCTTCAGGCCCTCTTTGTCGAGCCGCGCGCGGATGAAATAATCGATCGGATTTTCGGCTGCGGAAACAGGATAATGCTGCACGGGCTGATACGCCCAATGCCCTTCGTACTTTGCCCCCTCGGCGATCCACTGGCGGATCGTCGCCTTCTGCGACGCCGTCAATTCCTTGTGCGCGGAGGCGGGCGGCATGATCTTCCGGTCCGTGGCGAAGATGCGCTGAATGATCGCGCTGTGGTCGGGATCGCCAGGAACGATCGGCGTAACGCCGCTCTGGGTGGTTTTCAGCGCTTCTTCGCGAAGGTCGAGCCGCAGGCCCATCATGCGCGCGTTCTTGTCCGGACCGTGGCAGCGGAAACAGGTGTCCGCCATGATCGGCCGGATGTCGCGATTGAAGCTCACCTCGCCGCAAACCGGTGGAATCGTGGCGAGCAGACAAAACAGGGTCCAACGCATCTCTCAGACATTCTACCCCTTTGAGCTGTTTACGCCATGTTTACTCGAACTTGATCCAGGATTCACGCTGCGAGCGTATGCTCAGGCGGAAGTCAAATCTCTAAGAAAGAGGTTCATCCATGTCGACGGAACGCCACGAGCATCACAGGAAAGCCGCCGAGCATCATGAGCAAGCCGCCAAGCACCATCGCGCCGCGGCCGAGCATGATGCTGCCGGAGACCACGAGAAGGCGGGCCACCATGCCCATATCGCGCACGGCCATCACACGCACGCCGCTCACCACGCAGCAGAAGCAAGCAAGCATCACGCAAACGAACACACTTCGAATTAGGGCTGCGCCGGGGATGCTACGGAGGAATCCCCGGCGTTTCTTTTCGTCAGCCGTCCTACCGCCGCCTGCACGAGCCACACCAGTCCCCCCAAACACACGGCCATTCCCGCCACGCATCCAAGAATCGCGAGACATTTCCAGAACACCGAATGCGTTGACACAGCCGCCAGCCAGATCCCGACTCCCCACAGAGACGCGATCAAGCATCCGAAGAGAATCTGTACCAGAGCGGCAGCTACGGCCAGCGCCGCGCCGTGTAACGTCAGCCGGGGCTGAAATTGGTGGGGGACGGCGAAGCGTTCGTACAGAGGTCGGGCTTCGCGGTCTGGCATTCCTAGACCCATTATCGCCCAAACCCTTCGTTATTAAGGGTGCCGCTATTTGACGCCCATGCGCAGCAGGATATTCAACCCGAAGGCGAAAATTCCGGCTCCCAGTAACACGCAAACGGGCAGCGTCAGAACCCAGGCCAGCAGCAGATTCCGCAGCGTATCCATCTGCAGGCCCGATCGGTTGGCCGCCATCGTCCCCGCCACGCCGGACGAGAGCACGTGCGTGGTACTAACGGGGAGATTCAGGTTGTCCGCCGCCATGATCGTACCCATCGCCACCAGCTCGGCCGAGGCGCCCTGCGCGTAGGTCAAGTGCGTCTTGCCAATTTTCTCGCCAACGGTGACGACAATACGCTTCCAACCGATCATGGTTCCCAGGCCAAGCGCGAGCGCCACCGCGATCTTCACCCAAGCCGGGATGAACTTGGTGACTTTATCCATCCGTTTCTTGAGCGTAGCGGCCGCGGCTTGCTCCGCCGGATCCTCCAGCTTATGCTGCTTGATGAGCTTGCCCAGCGATTCCGAGGTTAGATACAGATCCGAGCGGAGCGTCTTTCGCTGCTCGGCGTTGAGCTCCGTCAGATGCTTCTTGCCCTCAAGAATCGTCTCGATCTCACGGCATTTGGTGCCGATGGCCGCATAGGTGCGATCCTGCACTTTTCCAGTGGTCTTCAAATACGCCGAAAGCTCGTCCTTGGCCACTTCCACGCCCGCCATCGCGACGCCCGGCGCGTGACGATCCATCTGGAAGGAGATGGTCTGCGCCGAGGCACCCAGTTCCTCAATCGACGTTTGGCTGGTACCCAGGTCCACGCAGAAGGTGAACGGGAGGATTCCGATCATGATCAGCATGATCAGTCCCATGCCCTTCTGTCCGTCGTTGGAGCCGTGCGCGAAGCTCACGCCCGTGCAGGTGCCGATCAGCAGCAGTCGGATCCACCACGGCGGCGCCTGATCCTTCTCCGGCGCCTCATAAAGCCTCTTGTCCTTGACCAGGACCTTCAAGAGCAGCAACAGCAGCGCGGCCGCGCAGAAGCCCACCAGTGGCGAAACAAGCAGGGAGGTGAATACCTCTTTCGCCTTCGCCCAATTGACGCCTTCGCCGAATTCGTGCCCGCCCACCAGCATCGAATTCGCCAGACCGACGCCCATCACCGATCCAATCAGCGCGTGCGAGCTCGACGCCGGCAGCCCAAAATACCATGTGCCGAGGTTCCAGATGATCGCCGCAATCAACAGGGCGAACACCATGGCGAAGCCCGCACCGGAACCCACGTTCAGCACCAGTTCCACCGGCAGCAGCGCCAGCACGCCGAACGCAACGCCTCCGCTCGATTGCAATACGCCGATCAGATTCCAGCAGCCCGACCACACCACCGCATAGTTCGGTTTCAGGCTATGCGTGTAGATTACGGTAGCCACCGCGTTGGCGGTGTCGTGAAATCCGTTGACAAATTCGAAGCTCAGCGCCAAAAAGAGCGCGAACAGCAGGAAGATTCCGGCTCCCACCGAAATCGGTTCGCCAAATAGCTCCACAGGTCCACCTCGTTAAATTTTGGAAAAGCTTTCCAAGGTTACGGGAGGTTCGTTACAGGATTATGAATAAGCCACCAATTCGTGCCTACCAGTTGGTAATGGACCCGTCCGGCCGGTAGTACAAAATCCGGTCCGTGATTGGCTGCGTGATCTCGGCCACCATCCGCAGAGGCTTCAGATCCAGTTCCACGCCGAGGCCGGGACGGTCGTTGGGCCACAGTTTTCCGTCTTTAAAATCGGCGTAAAGAGGCAAATAAGGGATCTGGCGGCCCCGGTAGTTGTATTCGAACAGAACCGGGCCGGGGAACGTCCCGAGCACGTGGACCAATGCCGCCTCCGCGATGGGGCCGGTGAAGTGCGGAACGATGCCGACGAAGTGCGTCTCGCAGATGGCCGCGATCTTGCGCATTTCCGTGATGCCGCCGACGTTCGGCAGCGTGGCACGGACGTAGTCGATATCGTGATTCTCCACCAGCTTGTTGAAGTCCCAGCGCTGGCCCCACTCCTCGCCCGCCGCCAGAGGAACGGTCGTCTGGCGCCGTAGCTTCGGAATATCCTCCAGGAACGCCTCCGTCCGCACCGGATCCTCCACCAGGAAGGGCTCCAGATCCTCCAGCAATTTGCAGCCTCGCAGCGCGTCTGCCAGGTCGAAGCGCTGATGAAAGTCGATCAGCCAGTCGCCGTCCCTGCCGACGCCGTCGCGAGCCTCCTCGCAGTCGTGCCGCATCTGATGGATGCGTTCGCGGGCGTTAAACGTCGTACCGTCGATCACGCTGGCTGCGTCCATGCGATAGGCGCGATAGCCCGCCGCGATCGCCGCCTGCGCTTTTTCCTTGAATGTTGGCCCGCCGCCCACGCCTCCTGTGATGTAGCACTCGCAGTAGTTCCGCGCGAGCCCGCCCAGCAGGGCATGAACCGGCTGGCCGAGCACCTTTCCCTTCAAATCCCAGAGCGCCAGGTCGAGGGCGCCCAGCGCGTCGATCTTCTCACGCCCTGGCGGATAGAAAAACGCGCGATACATGTCCTGCCAGAGCTTTTCGATGTACTGCGGATCTTTCCCGATCAAGCGGCCAGCGCACTGTTCGATGGTGTCCTTCGATCCGCCTTCGCCGATGCCGGTGATGCCGGCGTCGGTCTCGACGGTGATCACCATGTTGCTCTGATTAAAGAGCGGATTCAGATCCGGTGGCGCGTAGGCGCGCACGCGGGTGATCTTCATTTTTGGAGTCGCCGCTTGAACCGGCTCGCGCAGAGCCACACTCGCCGCGGCGACGCCGCCCAGGAAGGACCTTCTCTTCATAGACCTATCATTTTGCCGCCGAAACCAACGCCACAGCGCGGTCGATCTCGCGCGTCATGGCGTCGAGCGTCTTTGCGACCAGTTCCATCTGCGCGCCCGCTTCGTCCCAGCGACGCTCCTCGATCGCCTCCCGCACACCGGGAATCGTCTTCACACCGTAGCCGGTGTAAAACCCCGGCGCATAAATCTGATGCCGGTACCAGGGACGCCGGGGCAGTCCCTCCGGCTGCAGCAGATCCCTCTCGGTCCGCATCAGGATCTGGTCGAGTTGCCGCCGTGTTTCGAGTGGCAGCGACGTCGTATTGAGTCCCTCGAACTTCCCGGCGCTGGTTTTCAGCCGAGCCAGGGCATTCTGCAGGGGAGCGAAATTCAAATACGGCACCGGGCTCTTCGGCGCGGGAGATATATACTGTACTTTCGGATCGGCGGCCAGTTCGAACGAGCGGTCGGCCGCCGAGCGGGCCCGATCCTCCGTATCCGCGCGCATCTGATCCGCCAGTTTGATCAGTTCACCGGCGTATTTTTCCACCGCCCGGACGAATCCGCTGAACCGGAGAGGAATCGTCTCGGCTTCGGCGAGCCGCATCGTCACGCGCCCGCCCAACTCGGAAAACGCCACGGCGTATTGAAAATCCGGATCGTCGAACTTCGTGTAGTGATCGTAGGAATCGTAGATCGAATGGTACACACCCTCGCTCGCGTCCTCGCCGCCGAAGGCGATGTCGAGCGTCGCGATGCCCAGGTGCTGGAGAAATGGCGTGAAATCGGACCCGCTGCCGAGTGCGCCCAGCATCACGTCGCGCTTTTCGCGCGCGGCCTGTTTCTCCTCCGGCGGCCCATTCACGATCATCGCGGCACGATATCGGTCCAGAGCCGGGACTTTGTAGGCCGGATCGTTCACGTCCCGAGCCGCTTCATTGGCGAAATGCTCCAGCGTGTGAGAACCGTTCAACAGCACGAAACCGCGGCCGTTTGTATCGGAGTTGATATACGCCACGGCGTGCTGATCCAGTTCCTTTTCGTGAAACTCCGCCCATTCCGTCGAGCCCAGCAGCATCGGCTCCTCTCCGTCCCAGACGGTGTAGACAATGGACCGCTTCGGCTTCCAACCGGCCTTGACCAGAGCGGCGACGCCACGCGCCTCCGCCATCATCGGAACCAGGCCGCTCAACGGATCGGACGCGCCGAACACCCAGCCGTCGTGATGATTGCCGCGGATGATCCACTCGTCGGCTAGTTCACCGCCCGGCATCCGCGCGATGACGTCGTAAGCCGGCGTCAGCTTCCAATCGAATTCGAGGGCCAGATGCACCGTTGCCGGCCCGGGACCCAGATGATAGGTCAATGGAAGCGCGCCGCGAAACTCCGGCGGCGCCACCGGCCCGCCCAGAGCCTCCAACAGCGGAGTCGCATCCGCGTAGGAGATCGGCAGTACCGGAATCTTGGTAATCGTTTCGGCTCTCTCACGCGCCAGCCTCGGAGCGTCCTTCGTCGCACCCACGCCCGGAGTCAGCGGATCTCCCGGATACGTCGGCATATCGAGCACGCTGCCGCGCTGCGCCGCATCCGCGGGACGCCATCCGCCTTTGGGATAAGTGTCGCCCTGAAAATAGCCGTCGTCCCTGGGATCGGAGTAAATCAGGCAGCCGATCGCGCCGTGCTCGGCCGCGACCTTGGGCTTGATGCCGCGCCACGATTGCCCGTAGCGCGCAATCACGATTTTGCCCTTCACATCGACGCCGCGCTCGGCCAGCTTTTCATAATCGGCCGGCAGCCCGTAGTTGACGTAGACGAGTTGCCCTGTCACATCCCCGTCGATCGAGTAGGCGTTGTAGGTCGGCAACTGATCCTGGCGGACGCCGGACGTCTTGTCTTCGGGCAAAACTGGCTCTTCGAGCTTCGCCGCGAATCGTCGCGGTGAGGTCATCTCGACCAGGCGTTTCCTGGGCGTGGGAAACAGCGGATAAAACGTCTCGATCTGCGTTTCATATCCCCAGGAACGGAACTGCGACGCGATGAATTCGGCGTTCTCTTTCCCGGCGGGCGATCCCAGGTGATGGGGCCTGGCAGAGAGCCTCTGGAGCCACTGCTGCATCTGGCCCCGATCGAGCGACGCGTCGAACTGCTTCTCGCGAGCGATTTCGGCGGCCGCAGCCGCCGCGCTGAATCCGGTCAATCCCGCCGCTGACGGCGTTTGACCTCGCAATAACACCATCGCCGAAGCGAAGGCAATGGCTTTTCTCAAGTTGTTCTGCATACTTGCGCGATTATCCCACGGCGGAGGCAGGATTTCGCATCCTATAATGCATTTATGTCTCGGGCGCCGTGGCTCTTTCTGTTCGCCGGCATTGTTCATTCCCAGGCCCCGCCGCAAGATGTAGTCATTCGCAGCCGAGCTTACACGCCGCCGTCGTCCGTTCTGCGCGCCGAAACCATGCTGGTGGAGGCCTCGCTGGCGGTTCGCGATTCACGCGGCCACGCCATTTCCGGCCTTCAGGCGTCCGATTTCGACGTCCTTGACAACGGAATTCCGCAGAAGATTATTGCTTTTTCCGAGTTGACCGCGGACGGCAGGCCCGCGGCGGCGCCCGGCACGAAGTTCCCCGATGCCGTGCCGCTTGCCCAGGTTCCACCGCCGCAGCCCAAGTACGTCACGTTCTTTTTCGACGATTATCACGGAGGCGCGAGCCTCTTTATGATGAAAGCCGCCCGCGCCTTCATCGCTAAGGGCCTGAAGGCGGGCGAATGGGTATCGATCGTCACTGCGTCCAGCCAGGGCGACCTTGACTTCACTACCGACGCAAACCTGTTGGCCGAGAAGCTCAATCACCTGGCCTCCCACGATCGCCACATCGTCACCCCACCCTGCGGTGTCAACGCGGTGGATTCGTACATCGTCGTTTACAGGCTCGACGTCCCGACAATAGAAGCAGCCATCAACGCAGCAAAGCCGTGCACTTGCGGTGGCGAATCAGAGAGGGAGTGCCGGCCGAAGGCTCAGGCATTGGCCGATCAACTGGCCAGCGCGTCCTGGCAGGAGACGCGGGCCCAATCCATCGACACGATCGACGCGCTCGGCTACGCCGCCAAGCGGCTGTCCCAGGTGAATGGCGCCCGCGTCCTTGTGCTCAATTCGGCCGGTTTCCTGCTTGGCACCAGGCAACCTGAGATGGAACGATTCGTCGATGGCGCAGTGAAGTGGGGCATCGTAGTCCACGCCATTGATGAAAACGCACTCGGGCCTGCCAGCGGTCTTCTGCGGCAGTCGCTGCTTTGGACGCCGCTGGCGGAAGTGACCGCCGGGACCGGAGGCCATCTTTTCAAGAACACGAACGACCTGGCGGGAGCCATGGAACTGGCGATGACGCCAGAGGTCACCTATCTGCTCAACTTCAATCCCGGCCCTCGCGACGGCACGTTCCACAAGCTTCAGATTCGTTTTAAGAAGAAGCGGCCGGAGTCCGTGCAATTCCGGCCTGGCTATTTTTCGCCTCCTCCTGAAGCCGCCAAAGCAGCGCCTGCGGCTCGCGACCCAATGGATGCGGCGGTCTTTTCGAGCGATCTTCCCCGGGCGATTCCGGCCCAGGTTCGCGTAGCGACCGGACCGCTAAAGGACGGCAATGTTCCCGTTTCAGTCTCCGTAACGGTCGACGTGAGCGGCTTGCAGTTTGTCGAGAGTAGCGGCCGCCACGCGCAGCAGATCGTCTTTCTGATGACCCTCCTCGACGAGCATGGCGGATTCGTCACCGGCAGGGAAGCCATCATGGATCTCTCGCTCACCGATGAACGGCTCGCGTCGATGAAAGAAGAAGGATTAAAGGGAGTGGCTACGCTGAACGCTCCGCCGGGGGCCTACCGGGTCCGCGCCATCGTGCGCGAGGGCATGAAGGGCGCGCTTTCGGCGTGGACGGTGCCGGTGGACTTGCAGTGAGATTGCCTACTGCGCAATCGCGAATGCTGCTATATCCGACCCGGCCGCCACCGCGAAATACTGTTTGTGATCGAACACGTAGGTCATCGGCGAGGCCTTCCACCGCGCGTTGAGTTGAAAATTCCACAGGACGCGCCCGCTTTCCGCATCCACAGCCATGAACGCGCCGCTGTCCTCGCAGAAAAACACCAGGCCAGTTGAGGTTGCCAGTGTGCCTCCCCAGGATTCCGCGCGACCCTTCTGCGGCAGTTCCCACTTGATCGTTCCCGTTTGAATATCGATCGCCCGCAGCACTTTTTGGGGATTGTCATTCGGAGCGCGGCGCACCGAGCCGGCGTAATACGATCTGCCAGCCTCCCAAGTCTCTTCGGACTTCATAAAGATGTTGCACTTTTCGAGTGCCTGCAAGTAGAACAACCCGGTCGCCGCATTATAAGACGGCGAAAACCAGTTGGTCGCGCCCTCCACCGCGGGACAGATGAGGGTTCCCTCTTTCGTCGGCTCCTGATTCGCATTCAACACAGGCCGCCCGTTGGGGGTGATCTCCTTGGCCCACGTCAGTTTCTTGACAAACGGGCGGGCGAGCAGCAGTTTGCCGTTGGTTCGATCGAGCACGTAGAAGAATCCGTTGCGATTGGCGTGCAGCAGCAGTTTGCGCGGCTGCCCCTGCCAGTTGGCATCCACCAGCACTTCCGGCTGCGCCGCGTCCCAATCCCAGACGTCGTGGGGAGTGTACTGGAAATACCACTTGAGCCTGCCGGTCTTCGCATCCAGAGCGACCGTGGAATCCGAATACAGGTTATCCCCCGGACGATCGTCGCCGTTGTAATCCGGTCCCGGATTGCCCACTGGCCAGTAAACCGCGTTCAGCGTTGCATCGTAGCTCCCGGTGAACCAAGTGGCGGCAGACGGATGCTCGATGCCTTTTTCGCCCCACGTCTCAGAGCCGGGCTGGCCCTTTTCGGGCACGGTCCAGAATCGCCATGCTTCCTTGCCCGTCGCCTGATCGAAGGCCGCGACGAATCCGCGTACGCCCTCGTCGCCGCCCGCCGTGCCGGTCACCACCAGATCGCCCACGATCAAGGGCGCGGATGTCGCGTTGTAATTCTGCTTCCAATCCGCGATGGCGATGTCCCACAGAATCGTGCCAGTGAAACGGTTCAGCGCGAACAGGTGCGCGTTATCGGTGACCATGAACAGGCGCTCGCCCGCGATCGCCACACCACGATTGAACCCTCCTGCGGCGTCCCCGTTCAAATTCTTGGTCCGCGGGCGGCGGTAATGCCAGACTTCCCTGCCCGATCCGGCGTCCAGCGCATAGCATTCGTTGCCCGCGGTGGCGTACATCAGGCCGCCGACGACCAGCGGAGTGCTCTCCAAGGGAGACGTATTCGGCAGGTTGAACATCCACGCCGGTGCCAGCTTCGCGACGTTGGATTTGTTCACCTGATCGATCTTTGTGAACCGGTTGCCATCCGGCGAACCATGATAGCCCGGCCAATCCGACTGCGAGGTGACCTCGCGATAGCGATCACCTTCGGCGCGCAGGAGATGCACGTGCCCGTCGGCGCCGCGCAGCTGCAGATCCGCAAAGCTCCAGTTCAGCACTTCGCCTTCCAGCGTCCGGCCGTCCGTCGTCGGGACCTTGATGTGGACCGGCGCACTGCCGCGAGGTTTCAGCGACCGCACGTAGCCGATCAAACTCCGACGTTCGTCGTCCGTTATCTTGAATGCCGGCATCCCCGCCGCCGGAATTCCTGTGCGGATCAAGTTCGCGAGTTCGTCATCGCTGCGATGCGTCGCACGTTCGACGATGCCCGGACCCATTTCGCCGCCGTCTCCATCGCCTCCGTGGCAGGCGGCGCAGTGGCTTTCGTACTGTTTTCGTCCAGCGTCAGGAGCCTGAGCAGGGGCTATCCCCGCGAGGATCAACGCCACGGTAAGTCTGAGCATTCTTATATAGTGCCTTATATAGTGTTGGATCCTCGGCTGCTCTACCTCCGCATCGCCATCGTCGCCGGAGCCCTTTCCGGGATGGCTTTGTCCTACAAGCTTTGGTTGAGCGCGCGTTTTTATCCGCTCACGCCCGTTTTTCCCTTTCTGAAGCCGCTTCCGAGCCCCTACGATGCGATCGTGTTCGGTGCGGCGCTGGTCGCGCTGACAGCCTGCGCGCTCACGCCTCGGCTGATCCCGGTCTTCGCGGTGCTCGCCGTCATGCTGGCGGTCATGGATCAGTCACGACTGCAGCCCTGGTTCTACCAATATCTTTTCCTGCTCCTCGGTGTCGCATTCGCTGCGCCGAACGCTTGCCGGTTGATCGTGGCCATGGTCTATTTCTGGAGCGGTATCCAGAAAATCAACGCCGGCTTCATGAACGACGTCTTTCCCTGGATGCTGGAGCCATTTCTGCGCCACTTGCCCCAAGCGGCGGCGAAACTGGTGCATCCGCTCGCGCTTTCCGCGCCATTCATCGAGGCGGCCATCGGTCTGGCTCTGTTGACCAGGAAATTTCGCAGCGCCGGGGTTGCCGCGGCTCTGGCGATGCACCTGTTTATCCTCATTTCGCTTGGGCCGGTGGGGCAAAACTACAACCACGTCATTTGGCCGTGGAACATCGCGATGGCCGCGTTTGTCGTCATCCTGTTTTGGAAGAGCGATGCCGTCGCGGGAGCCTTCGAAGGATGGTTCCAGTTCGTGGCGATGCTGCTGTTCGCCATCGCGCCGGCACTGAGCTTTTTCGGCTACTGGGATCACTACCCCTCCTCGGCAATGTACTCCGGCAACCGCAATCGCGGAATGATCTACTTCAGCGACAGCAACCTCGAGAAATTGCCCGATGGCATCGCCGAATATGCCCGCGAGGAGACGCCCGACATCGACTCCATCGACATCGCCGAGTGGTCGTGGACGGAGCTAAACGTTCCGCCCTATCCCGAAGTGCGAGTGTTCAAAAACATCGGCAGGAGCTTATGCGGATACGCCGACGTGACGCTTTCCATAACCGGCAAATCGACGCTGGGGAGCAGGAGTGTCACCACCAGGTCGTTCGCGTGTGCGGCGCTGAAGACCCCCTAGTAGATCGCTACCGGCACTTCCTCATCGGGAAGCGGGTCCACGAGCGCCTGACGATTGCGTTCGGATGAATACCTCGATCATACGTCATCCGCGATGCTGGTAAATCCCGACCACGTTCGCTCCGGGATCGCGAAATCGCGCCGTAATCTCAGGAAAAGTGGCATCTATTGCGCTCCCTTTATCACGATCCTCGAAGGTATGCTGTAATCCGTCTCAGGCTTGAAGTTCGGGTCGCGCAGGATCTTCAGGCCAATCTCCACGGCCTTGTCGACGCACAGAGGATAGACGAACGTCGCGGCCAGAATCCCGTCTTGCACCTTCTTCACGCCGCCCGCCTCGCCTTCCAACCCATCGACGCCGATAAAGGCGATCTCTTTTTCGCGCCCCAGCTCCTTCGCGGCCAAATACGCTCCCACGGCCATCGGATCGTTGTGGCCGTACAGCACGTCGATCTTCGGCTGCGCGCGCAGAACCTCCGTCATGCGGTCCTTGGCCTTCGCCTGAATCCAGTCGGCCACCGGCTCGGCCACGATGTGAATATCCGGATACTTTGCGAGAATCTCCTTCGCGCCGGAGTCGCGCTTGATCTCGCCCTCCACGCCAAGCAGGCCTCGCATCTGCACCACGTTGCCCTTTGGCGAGCCGTATTTCTTTGTCAGCAGATCGGCGATGAATTGCCCGGCCAGCCGCCCGATCTCCATGTTGTCGCTGTGGACGTAGGTGGTGTAATTGGGTTGCAGAATATCGCGCTCCAGGCAGATCACGGGGATGTGCGCGGCCACCGCCTCGCCCATGACGGCAGTGAGCGCAGCGCGCTCGTTGGGCGCCACGATCAGCAGGTCTGGCTTCTGGCGGATAAACGTCTCCACCTGCGCCACCTGTTTCGAGTTGTCCTGCTGCGCGTCGGCGATGACGAGCTTCACGCCTCCGGCTTCCTGGAACAACTTCGTCATGAGCGCGTTTTGCGCGGCGCGATAGGGCTCGGCGTTATTGCACTGGCTGAAGGCGACGAAGAATTCCTTCTTCTGGGTGGAGCAGGCTGTGAGCAGGAGGCTGATGCAGATAAGTCTCTTCATGGGGGTACATCTATTCATAGCGCTGATCCCCTGGCTGACGCCAGGGGCTGTTGACGGGAGGTGTGGGTCACACGCACAGCCCCGCACGTGATGCGGGGATCGGGCCTACAACGTCGCCGCCGTCATGATCCGTTCTTGCGTAGCCTCGGCTGCAGTAAGCGTCGCCGTAAGGCGGCCTTCGCGCAGGACGATGATGCGGTCGGAGCAGAGCAGCAGCTCCGGCAACTCGCTGCTCACCAGGATGAGGCCCCTTCCTTCAGCCTTCAGGCGTTCCATGATCGCGTAAATCTCCTGCTTCGCCCCGACGTCGATGCCGCGCGTCGGATCGTCCAGGAACAGCACGTCGGGATTCGCAAGCAGGCAGCGGGCAAGAAGCACTTTTTGCTGATTGCCTCCGCTGAGTGAGCTGACCGGTGCTTCCGTCGAAGCTGCCTTCAACCCGAGCGCGCGAAATACCGGATCCAGCGCGCGCTCTTCCTCCGCGCGACGGATCATCCCGAACTTCGAAAACCGCCCCAACGCGGCGTTGCCCGCTACGCTCATCTGCATCATGAGCCCTTCGCGCTTGCGATCCTCGGGTAGCAGAGCGATTCCCAGCCGGATCGCCTCCTCCGGCGAGCGCGGCTGAATTTCGCGGCCCTTCAGATGAATCGAACCCCCTGTGCGAGGGTCGAGCCCGAACAGCGCCGCACCAATTTCGCTGCGTCCGGAGCCGACCAACCCCGCAATGCTCAGCACCTCGCCGCGGCGAAGCTCGAAGGAGACGTTTTTCAATCTGCTCGTCGACAAATTGGAGACGGCCAGCAGCGTCTCCGTCCCCTCACTAACATGAGGGGCTATAGCCCCGCGGCGTGAGCCCTGGGATTCTTCCCTCCCCACCATCATGCGGATCAACTCGTCCGGATTTGTCTCCGCGATGAGGCGCGTGCCCACCGTCTGCCCGTCGCGCAGCACCGTCGCCCGGTCGCAGATGCGAAAAATCTCGTCCATGCGATGCGACACGTACGCAATCGCCACGCCGCGCTGTTTCAGATCTGCGATCAGGCGGAACAGGCGCTCCACTGCGTCGTCGAACAGAGAACTGGTGGGCTCGTCCATGAACAGGACGCGAGCGTTCGACGCCAAAGCCCTTGCGATCGCCACAAGTTGCATCTCGCCCGCGCGCAGCAACCCAAGCATCGCGCGCGGGCTCGCGCCCAGCCCGACAGCCTCGAGAAACGGTTGCGCGAAGCGGCTGAGGTCGCGAAACTTCACTGGGCGGCCGATTGCAATGTTTTCCGCGATGCTCAGATGAGGGAATAGGTCGAGTTCCTGGTAAATCATCCCGATACCGAGCCGCTGCGCGTCCAGCGGGTTCCTAATCTCCACCTGCTTGTCGTCGAGAAAAATTTGCCCGGAGTCCGCCCGCATCGATCCGGCAACGATTTTCGCCAGCGTGCTCTTTCCAGCCCCGTTTTCCCCCATCAGCGCGTGCACTTCGCCGGGGGCGAGAAAAAAGCTCGCGCCGCGAAGAGCCTGAACCCCGTCGAAATGCTTAAAAATTCCCTGGGCGCGCAACATTGTTCTCCAGAATAAGCCACCCGGTCGCTGCCCGCACGAGCCCCATGCCTGAACTTGGGGCTACAGTATAGACCCGATGGGCCCGGCCGATCCGCCCCGACTATAATAAAGCATGGCGGTTGTGTCCCCAATTGCTCGATTGATGACGGGGCTCTCCTTGTGCGCTGGTTTGGCGTTTTCCAGCCCCGCTGTTCAAACGTTTCAAGAGGCCGTCTTTCCTTTCATTCAGAAGAACTGCGTCGCCTGCCATAACGACAAGTTGCAATCCGGCGGCCTGAATCTGAAAGCCCCCGGAGACGTCGCCGCCAAGCGTGAACAATGGGAGCGCGTGGTCGAGAAGCTCAAGCGCGGCGAGATGCCTCCCAACGCCTTTCCCCGCCCCGCCGGCGAACAGATAGCCGCCGTCACCAAATGGCTCGATGATGAGTTCGCCAGACAGGACGCCTCGCTTGCGCCCGACCCCGGCCGCGTCACGGCGCGGCGCTTGAATCGCTACGAATACAATGCCACAGTGCGCGATTTGCTGGCGGTCGACTTCCGCCCCGCCGACGATTTTCCCACCGACGATTTCGGCTACGGCTTCGACAATATCGGCGATGTGCTGACGCTCTCCCCCACGCTGATGGAAAAATATCTCGCCGCCGCGCGCAAGGTGGCTCGCCTCGCGATCGAGGGTGAAGCACCTCCGAAAATGGCGATCAGGGACCGCAACAAGAACGATTCGAGGCGGCCCGGCGAGTTCACCTGGGAGCGCAAATTCCAGTGGGAAGCCGACTACGTGATCCGCCTGGAGGCCGCGACCAAATATCCCGGCGTGCTATTTTTTTCCTGGGATGGTGGCGAGTCGCAGAGCGTTCGCGCCGTGCCCGGATTCGTGGCCGTCGGCCGCATTCACGATTACAAGATCCACGTGCCCTACGGCGTCCACAAGATGACCGCCTGGTTCCAGGTGAATGAAGCCGAGGCGATTGAGCAGCACGAAAAAGAGGAGCTCGACGCGCAAAAGGAGCGCGAGAGGAAAGGACAGCCGGAGCCCGCGGGACCGCCGAAACCGTTCGTGGTGCCCAAGGGCGCAGTGGACTATTTCGAGGTGCTCGGGCCGTATAATCCGAAGCCGCAGCCCACGCCTGAAGGCTATAAGAAAGTCTTCATCTGCGGCCACGCGCCGGGACAGCACAACGCCTCTTGCGTGCGCAGGAATCTGGAGAACCTGGCGGCGCTCGCCTGGCGCAGGCCCGTAACACCGGCGGAGGTCAATAAGTTCGTCTCTTACGTGAATATGGCGCAGGCCGACGGCGATTCGCTGGATCAGGCGATGAAGGTCGGCGTGGAGGCGGTGCTCGTCTCCCCTTATTTCCTATACCGTATGGAGCGCGACCCAGTCCCGGGCGCCGAGCATCGAATCAGCGATTACGAACTGGCGTCGCGGCTTTCCTACTTCTTGTGGAGCAGTATGCCGGACGCGGAACTGTTCCACCTGGCCAAGGAAAATCGCCTGCATGAGCCAAAGGTGCTCGCGCAGCAAGTCACGCGCATGATGAGGGACCTCCGCTCCGACGCGCTCGTGGACAATTTCGGAGGCCAGTGGCTGCAAACGCGCAACCTGGACCGCATCAAACCCGATCCGGACAAGTTCAAGGCCTTTACGCCGGAACTGCGCAACGCGATGAAGATGGAGACGCAGTTATTCTTCTCCTACATCATGCGGACAGACCGCAGCATTCTCGATTTCTTGAATGCGAAGTACACCTTCGTGAATGAGCCGCTGGCCAAACTGTACGGAATCCCGAACGTCACCGGAGACAATTTCCGCAAGGTGGATTTGACCGGCACGCCGCGCGTCGGAATCCTGACGCAGGCAAGCGTCCTGACGGTCTCCTCGTACCCGACGCGCACATCGCCCGTGATTCGCGGCAAATGGATTCTGGAAAACGTGCTGAACACGCCGCCGCCTCCTCCTCCGCCGAACGTGCCGAGCTTGAAGGAGGCCGAGGCAGGCTCCGCGATGAGCGTGCGCCAATCGCTCGAAAAGCATCGCGAGGACCCGGTCTGCGCGTCCTGCCATTCGCGGATGGATCCGCTGGGATTTGGCTTGGAAAACTTTGACGCCATCGGACGGTACCGCACCGAAGACGGCAAATTCCCAATCGATGCGAGCGGCACCCTGCCCGGCGGAAAATCGTTCGCCAATGCCGAGGGGCTGATCCAGATCCTGCAGGACGACAAGGACGCGTTCACCCGCTGCCTGGTGGAAAAAATGCTGACGTTCGCGCTGGGCCGCGGTCTGGAGCGCTACGACCGTCCGGTGGTGAGCGCCATTGCGCGAAAAGTAGCGGATAATCAATATAAATTCTCTAAGCTGGTGATGGAGATCGTCGCCAGCGCGCCGTTTGAAATGCGCCACGCGGAGGCGGTAAAACAGGTAGCCAGCACTGGAGGACTTCGATGATCACACAGAAACGCCTTTCGCGCCGCACGATGTTGCGCGGCATCGGAATCTCCATCGCGCTTCCGTTGCTCGACTCCATGCTGCCCGCGTTCGCGACGCCGAAGGCTCCTCTGCGCATGATGTTCAACTACGTGCCGAACGGCATCATGATGCAGGACTGGACCCCGGCGACGGCGGGCTCGGCGTTCGAACTGCCGAGGATTCTGCAGCCGATGGCCGCGCATCGCGGCAAGATGCTGATCGTTTCAGGGCTGATGCAGAAGGCCGGCGACCCGAATGGCGACGGCGCGGGCGACCATGCGCGCGCGGCAGCCACCTATCTCACCGGCGTGCACGCCAAGAAGACCGAGGGCGCGGACATTTATGTTGGCGTGTCGATGGATCAGATCGCGGCGCAGAGAATCGTCAGCCAGACGCGCTTTCCTTCCATTGAGCTGACCTGCGAGGACGGCAGAATGGTCGGCGGCTGCGATTCCGGTTATAGTTGCGCGTATTCGAACAGCATCTCCTGGCGCTCGGCCACGACGCCGAATCCGCCGGAGTTGAATCCGCGCGCGGCGTTCGAGCGGCTGTTCGGAACCAGCGACGAGGATCCCGCCACTCGCAAGAAAACGCGCCGCTACGACCGCAGCATCCTCGATGGTGTGATGGAAGACACCAAGAACCTGGAGCGCAACCTGGGCCCCTCGGACCGCCGCAAGATCGACGAGTACATGACGGCGGTGCGCGAAATTGAGGCCCGTATTCAGCGCACCGAGGCCGACAATAAAGAGATCGTGCCGCAGATGGACAAGCCCGTGGCTGCGCCAGCCGATCTCACCGACCACGCGCGCCTGATGTACGACCTCATGCGGGTGGCGTTTCAAACCGACATGACCCGCATCGCTACCTTCATGCTGACGCGCGAAGGCAGCTCCCGCACTTACCGCGAAATCGACCTTCCGGAAGCGCATCACCCGCTAACGCACCATCAGGGCAACGCCGACATGATCGAAAAGGTGTGTCGCATCAACCTCTATCACATGGAGCTATTCGCCGAATTCATCGACAAGATGGCGAAGACGCCAGATGGCGACGGATCGCTGCTGGATCATTCGATGATCGTCTACGGCTCGGGCCTGGCCGACGGCAACCGCCACGAGCATCTCAACCTGCCCGTCCTGATCGCGGGCGGCGCGTGCGGCACGATCCACACCGGCAGGCACCTCAATCTGGAAACCAAGACGCCGATCAATAATCTGTTCGTGTCGATGCTGGATCGGATCGGTGTGCCCGGCGAAACGCTGGGCGACAGCACCGGGCCGTTGCGGGAACTTTCGGAAATTGGCTGAGGAGAGTGTGACGCACGCCGCACGCGCCTTGCGCCGGCCGCCCGGTCGACGGATTTCGCCCCCTTGCTGACGCAGGGCGGTTCAGAACCGCTCAATCCCGCTATAAATATTGAATCGCCCGTCGCGCACGAACCCGAGCAGCGTGATGCCGAAGCGCCTCGCGGTCTCGACCGCCAGGCTCGATGGCGCGCCGACCGCGGCCACCACCGGGATCCCTGCCATCGCCGCTTTTTGTACCAGTTCGAAACTCGCGCGGCCGCTGAGCATCAGAATCCGGCCGTCCAGCGGCAGGCGCCCGGCGAGAAGCGCCGCGCCGATCAGCTTATCGACCGCGTTGTGCCGGCCGACGTCCTCGCGCGTCGTCTCAAGGCTGCCCTGGGCATCGAAAAGCGCCGCGCCATGCAAGCCTCCGGTATGCTCGAACGCGGATTGGCTGGCGCGCAGCGATTCGGGCAGCCGGGGAATCACCTCTCGATTCACGCGTGCCCCCGGCGCGACCATGCTGCATCCCGCGGCGCGCAGCGATTCGATGGACGCCTTGCCGCACACGCCGCAACTGGACGTAGCGTAGAAATTGCGCGTCACGTCCACGTCGACGCCGAGCTTCAGATCCACCGTATTCTCGCCGCATTCGATCGAAAGCACATCGGCGCGGGACTTCACCATGCCTTCACTGAACAGGAACCCGACAGCGAGTTCGCCGTCGTTGCCGGGCGTGCGCATGGTAATGGCGAGGTCGCGGCCATTTGCGCGGATTTGCAAGGGCTCTTCGACCGCCAGAACGTCCTGGGCGGGGGAAATCGGACCGTCCGCGGCGGCCTTGTGAATGGGAAAGGTGACGATGTTGCTGCGCACGTCACCCAGAATAAACGGTTTACTGGCTGATCTGAACGTCGGCGCGAAGATCCTGCCAGTCCGGGAGGATCAGCGAACGCGTCTTTTCGATCGGGCTGGACATCTCCTTCGACTCGAAGGGTCCGAGCGAAGGAACCTTGAAGGAGAACCGGCACACCGGAGCTTGCCCGGGCTTGGTGCCACGCAGCGTGACGAGCACGCTGGCGTCGGAGATGTCCGCGTCGGAGTGATTCACCACCAGGTACTGCACTTCGGATTTCTTGCTGCCATCGGCGACAATGCGAAAACCGGTGACCTCCACGAATTTCGCCACCGGATTGCCGGATTTCGCGGGCGCGGCGGTTGGCGGCGCGGCCTCGGCGGGAACCGGTGGTTTCGCATCCGCCACCGTTCGCGGCAATAACAGGAAATAGACGACGCTGAGGGCGATGGAGGTCAGCACCAGGGCCACCAGCCCGCTGAGCAGCCATCCTTGCAGGCCGGCGGCGCTTTCTGCGGTCTTTGCTTTCGCAGCCGTGGGCAGTTCCACGTTGCCGCCGATCTTAGTCACGGGACTCGCATCCTGCAGGCGCGCCAGTTCAGGAGGAAGCGCCGGACCCGGCAGCGTCAGGCGCGGTTCGGTATCGGCCCCAAGCACTTTCCCCGTAGGAGGAACAGGACGGATGGACCGTCTCGTGGCGTCCCCGTGCTTCTGGATCGGCGCCAGCGGCAGAACCGGACCTTCTTCGGCCGGAGCTTCAGTAACGGGGACCGGAGCTTCGATGACGGACGCGGATTCCGGCGCAGCGAGCGCTACGGCGGAAGGAGCGGGCTCGGCTTCCACGGCGACCGGCAAGCGCAGTGTGGAATAATGCGGCTCGTCGGCCTGCGCAACAGGCTGCGGCTCCTGCGCAGGCGTTTCCTGGTGAGGGACGAGCAGCGCGGCCGGTTGGATCTCAGGGGCAGGGATCGTCGAAGGTGAAGCCTCGGGCGACGGCCGATGCTCGTTGATCGCCTCGGCCAATTCGGCGAGTCCGGTCAACTCGGGCTCCGGAGCGACGGAAGCCTGTCCGGCCTGTGCAGATCGAATCTGCTGAGCCATTGCGAGCAGAGGATCAGGCAGTTCGTCCGGTGCCGGAGCCTCGGACTTCTCTAACGACGCCTTTTCAGGCACCGGCTCTGAAACGGCGAAAGCCTCCACAGTGGCGGGAGGAGCGGGTGGCTGCAGGATCTCACGCTCGATGGCGGGGACGGTAACGGCGGGAGCCTCGACGGCGGCCGGCGGCGGCGGCGGCAGCGCGATTTCGTAGATCACCGGACGCACGGAAATGGCCGCACGAGGTTCCGGCTCGGAAGCGGACTCCACGACAGGCAGCTGGGTATCTTGATGCACCACGGGAGGCACCGAAGCGGTCGCTGGCGGTTCCGCCTCGGCCGCAGCCTCAACGACCGGAGGAGCGCTGGGTTGCGCGATCTCGGGAACCAGGGGAGGCGCGGCCACGGCCGCGGGCCGTTCCGGCTCGGAGGCAACCTCGACAACCGGGGGCTCGGTAACGGCGGCTGGCGGCTCCGGCTCGGACGCAGCCTCGACGACTGGAGGAGCGGGCGGCTGCGCGATCTCGTGAACCGGAGGAGGCACGGTCACGGCCACAGGCGGTTCGGGAACAGCGGCGGCCTCGACGACCTGGGGAGTAGTCTCGACAACGACGGCGGGCGGTTCTGGCTCGACGGCGACCTCAGCGACCGGGACGGCGGGCGGCTGCGCGATCTCGTGGATCGGAGGCGCAGAAACGGATAGTTTAGGAACGGGCTGGGCCTCCACGGCGTTTTGCTCGAACAGAGACGGGAGAGCCGGGGGTACGTTCGAGGCCGGCAGGACGGGCGGCAGGGCGGTTTCGCCAAAGGGGACCGCGTCCACCGAAGGCGATGCGACGGGCAGTAGGTCCACCACTTGCGGCTGCTTCGCTTCTTCGGAACGGGGAATGTCGGCGACGGGCAGGGGAGGAGGGCCAGACGGCGCAGGCAGCGCTTCCTGCCCAAGAACCTGTACGGGCAACGGCGACGGTACGGGGGTTGGCGCGACGGCGACCGGTTCCACGGCTTGCGGATGACAGTACTCGCACTCGCGAACCGAGGGAGGAATCTCATGTCCGCATTCGGGGCAGATCCAGTGGAACATAAGTCAAATGTACACGGTAACGGTTTTTCTTCCCTTCAGGGACTCACCCTAAGGGACTCCCCTAGGAACCTTACGCCGGATCGGGATTCGATCTCAGGGGAAATTTAAGGCACCCGCTTCCGGAGGCCTTATCGGGGGTATTTTCGCGGGGAGAACGCAAGTGCTTTTCGATCCATGCGGTTAGTCCTTGCCGTTACTCTTTGAGGATGGCAGCCGCCGCGTTGTGGCCCGGCGCTCCCATCACTCCTCCGCCCGGATGCGCCCCCGAACCGCAGAGGTACAGTCCCTTCACCGGCGTCCGGTACTTTGCCCACCCGGCGGCCGGCCGGAGCACGAACATCTGGTCCAGGCTCATCTCGCCGTGAAAGATATTTCCGCCGGTGATGCCGAAGCGTCGCTCCAGATCAAGAGGCGTCAGCGTCTGCCGCTCGATGACGATGGACCGGATGTTCGGACAGTACTGCTCGATCACGTCGAGAATGCGCTCGGCGTAGGGCTCGCGCTGCTCGTCCCAGGAGCCGTCGCGCAGCGTGTAAGGCGCGTATTGGAGAAAAATTCCCATGATGTGGCGGCCCTCCGGAGCCAGCGACGGGTCGTACATGGTCGGAATGGTCATCTCGATAAGCGGATTCTGCGAAGGCCTGCCGTACTTCGCGTCGTCCCAGGCGCGCTCGATGTATTCAACCGTCGGACAGATGTGCATGGTCGCGCGATGCTGCGGGCCCGGCGCGCCCCTTGGTGAGGTTGGGTAGGCGGTGAACTCGGGCAGGCCACTGAGCGCGAGATTCATTTTGAGCGACGTACCCTCGGAGCGGAAACTCCGGATCGTTTCGCGGAAATCCGCCGGCAGATCCGAAGCATCGAGCATCTGAAGAAATGTCCGGCGCGGGTCCAGGTTGCTGGCGACGGTCTTCGCCTCGATCTCCTCGCCCGATTCCAGCGCGACGCCTCGCGCGCGGCCGTCGCGGACGAGAACCTTCTTGACCGGCGCGCTGGTGCGAACCTTTACGCCCTTCGCCCGGCCCGAATCGGCGATCGCGTTCGAAACCGCGCCCATGCCTCCGCGCACGAATCCCCATAAACCGCGGTGCCCGTTCACTCCGCCCATGCAGTGATGCAGCAAAATGTACGCTGTTCCGGGCGAGCGAGGGCCGCCATTGGCCCCGATGACGCCGTCCGTGGCGAGGGTCACCTTCACCTGCTCCGATTCAAACCATTGGTCCAGAAAATCGGCGGCGCTTTGGGTGAAGATCTTCACCAGGCCGACGATTTCCTCGCGCGTGAGGCCGCGCAATTTCCCTAATAGCTTCAGATACTCGACAAAGTCGCCCGCCCCGCGAGGAGGAAAATCGGGCGGAGCGACGAGTAGCAGGGATTCGGCCACGATCGCCAGCCGCTCCAGATGGGCTTCGTACTTGGGATAAGCCTCAGCGTCGCGCTGGGAAAACTTCGCGATCTCGGCCAGCGTCTTGGCGCGATCCTGCCACATGAATAAGTGGCGGCCGTCGGGGAACGGGGAGAAAAACGCCGGATCCTTGGCGTCGACGCGGTAGCCGAATCTTTCCAATTCCAGCTCCCGGACCACCTTTTCCTGCATGAGGCTCGACAGGTAGGATGCGGTGGAGACTTTGTAGCCCGGCCAAATCTCCTCCGTCACCGAGCAGCCGCCCACCAGTTCGCGCGACTCGAGCACGAGAACCTTTCTGCCCGCGCGGGCGAGATAAGCGGCGGTCACCAGGCCGTTATGGCCTGCTCCCACGATAATGGCGTCAAAGGATTCGGGCATGAGAAGTCTTATGATAACCCTCCTGCTCTGCCGCCGACGCGCTCCCGTTATAATTGAAGAGAGCGTGGATATTTACGACGAAATCGTGCGGTTGCGCAAGCTCGGCCAGAAGTGCGCCCTGGCGACGATCGTCCAAGTGAACGGCTCCATCCCGAGCTACGAGAGCGCCAAGATGCTGGTGCGCGAGGATGGGTCGATGCTGGGCACCATCGGAGGCGGGTGCGTGGAGGCTGAGGTCTGGAACGCGGCGCGCGAGGTGATTGAAACGGAGAAGCCTCGCCACCTGGCCTTCAGCTTGGGGCAGGACGCGGCCTACGATAACGGTTTGATCTGCGGAGGGCAATTGAACATTTTTATCGAGCCTGTGACACCGCAGCCGCGAGCCTACATTTTTGGCGGCGGACATGTATCGAAGAGTATTTCGAAGGTCGCGACCCTGGCCGGATTCGCCACCGTGATCGTCGACGACCGGGAGGCCTTCTCCAACCCCGAACGCTTTCCCGAAGCCGAGGCCACCTACGCGGAACCCTACGAAGAGGTCTTCCCGAAGCTGCCCATCACGTCGTCGAGCTACCTGGTGATCGTCACGCGCGGCCATCGTGACGACATGCGCGTGTTGCGCTGGGCCGTGAACACCGAAGCCCGCTACATCGCGATGATCGGGAGCAAGCGCAAGACGATTTCCGTGGTGAAGGAGCTCGAAAAAGAGGGCCTCGCGCGCGAATTGTTCCAAAAAGTATTCGCTCCCATGGGCTTGGAGATCGGCGCGGAGACTCCGGAAGAGATCGCGATCTCGGTGGTGGCCGAAATGATCGCCATGCGCCGGGGGGCGGAAACGGACTGGCGGGCTCTTTCCAAATCGATTTTCGTGAGCGACAAACTGCAGGCGCTGTTGAAGTGATTGCCGGAATTATCCTCGCCGCCGGAGCGTCGAGCCGCATGGGAACGCCCAAGGCTCTGCTGGAATATCGCGGGGAAACCTTTCTCACCCGCCTGATCCGGGTGCTGGGCACGGTGTGCGATCCGGTGATTGTCGCGCTGGGGTTCCACGCGGATGAAATTCGCGCGGCAGCGCGGCAGCAGGTACGATTCGCCGTCAATCCCGATCCTTCGCGAGGACAGCTGAGTTCGCTGCAAGCAGCGCTGGCCGAAGTTCCCGGAGATGCCGGAGGATTCCTGTTTCAACCCGTCGATTGCCCGGCGGTGGAGGAACAGACGGTTCGAAGCATCGCAGCCGCCCTGCGCGAGCATCCACTCGTGATTCCCCGCCATGAAGGACGCCACGGGCATCCCGTGGGAGTGCGCCGCGAATTGATCGCCGAGTTTCTGGCGCTGGCGCCGGAGGCGCGAGCGAAAGACATCGTTCGCAGGCACGCCGAGCGCACGCTCTACCTGGATACGGGCGACGCGGGCGTGCTCGGCGATATCGACGATCCGGCAGCATATCGAAGCCTGCTGGAGAGCGCGCGGTGAGGCGGGCTCTTATCATCGCGCTACTGCTGATCCTGGCGATTGGACTGGCTGCGCCGCACGTCGAGATCGACTTTATCCGGCCGAGAATCGCGCGAGCTCTGGAGAGGGGATTAGGAAGGCGCGTCGAGGTCGGCAAGGTTCGCTTGAACGTATTCACCGGGCCAGGATTCACCGTGGACGACGTGACCATCCACGAAGATCCGCGCGCCGGGATTGAGCCCTTCGCCTACGTGGGCACGCTGGACGCCCGCGTCCAGTTGCTCAGCCTGCTTCGCCGCCATCTGGATTTTTCCAGCCTGCGTCTTGTCGACGCCAGCATCAATCTGGTGAAGACCAGCGCGGGGCCTTGGAATTTTCAGTATCTGCTCAACAGCGCGCCGGCAAACGCGGGCGCCATGCCGGCCATCAAAATGCGCGGGGGCCGCGTGAACTTCAAATTCGGCGAAACCAAATCGCTGTTCTACTTCAGTGACGCCGATGTGGACGTTTCGCCGTCGATGGACCGGTCGGTGGAGCTTCGCTTTGCCGGCGCGCCTTCGCGATCCGACCGCTCGGCGCAGGACTTCGGCCACTTTTTCGTTCGCGGCGTGTGGAGCCCGCGCAGCGTCGACATGCGCGTGGAACTGGAAAAGAGCGCGTTGGAGGAGGTCGCCCGGCTGATTGACCGCCGTGGCTTTGGATTGCACGGCGTCGTAGCGCTGGACGCGCGCCTCACCGGTGCGCCGTCGCATCTGGACGTCAACGGCACCATGCAGGTGAGCGACATTCATCGCTGGGATCTGCTTCCGCAAAGCGGCTCCGGGTTGCGCGTGCAGTTCAAGGGCGCGCTGGATCCTCGCGCGGAAAAACTGGAACTGGAAAGTGTCTCCGACGCGCCCAATCCGCAGGTTTCCGGATCGTTCCGCGCGTGGGACCTGCTCAGCGCCCCGCACTGGGATGCCCGCGCCCAATTGAAAAAGCTACCCGTGGCCACGGTGCTGGAAATCGCGCGGCACCTCGGCGCGTCGATGCCCGAGAAATTCTCCGCCGAAGGAACCCTTTCGGGCGAAGTGCGCTATTCGGAGCCGGACGGCGCAGCCGGGCGGGTGGAGTTGCAGGATGCCTCGGTCACGCTGCCCGATGCCCAGCCGTTACGGGCGGCCTCAGCGGCGCTGACGATCGATCATCAGGTGATGGCCCTGGAGCCCTCGACCGTAAACGCCGGGGAAAAAGAAAGCGCGGACGTGGAGGGAAGCATTTCCCTGGAAGGCGCGGAGCGGTTGGATTTGAAGATCGCCACGCGGGGGCTGAGCGTCGCCGATATGCGCTCCTTTGGAGTGGCGATTCCGCTGCTGGACAACACGCCGCAGGGGACCTGGCGCGGCTGGGCTCGCTATGAATGGGCGCGCGATGAAGCCGGCCAGTGGTCGGGTGAATACGAGTTGCAGAACGCCAGTGTCCCCGTAGAGGGATTGGTTGAGCCGTTAAGGGTGCAGTCGGCGGCGGTGAGCCTGAACGGGAAGCGGGTGACGGTGAACCGCATCCGCGCCAAGGCCGGCGACATCGCGTTCACCGGCGATTACCGGCTGGATCCCGCGGCGCTGCATCCGCATAAGTTCCATCTGACGATTCCATCGGCCGATGCCGCGGCGCTGCGGAGCGTGTTGGCACCCACGCTGGAGCGCAATGGCGGATTCTTCTCGCGCACACTACGGCTGGGTTCGGCGCCGCTGCCGGATTGGCTGAAGGCGAGACGGGCGGACGGCACGGTGACCATCGGTTCCCTGAAGTTCGGCGAAACACTCGTGCGGGTCGATTCGGCAAGGCTCGTCTGGGACGCGGCGCAGGTTCGATTGACAGGGCTGGCCGCACAGGTGGATCAAGCGGCGTTGACGGGGGAATTGACCGTAACCCTGGCCGGCCGTGAGCCGCACTTTCACTTCGAAGGCAAGCTGAACGACGTGCCCTACAAGAGCGGCAAGCTCGACTTCGAGGGCAGCGCGGACGCCGACGGACCGGATCTTCTGGCCACGGCGCATGCCGAGGGACGCATGCACGGGCGAGCGATCGCATTTTCGCCCGAAGCGGAGTTCCGCACCGCCTCGGCTTGCTTCGAACTGACCGAACAACAGGGGATGGAACGCTGGAAACTGTCGCAAGTGGAGGCGATGCAGGGCTCGGACAACTATACCGGCTCGGGGGCGACGCAGAACGACGGACGGCTGACGCTCGATCTAACGAGCCGCGGACGCCAGGTTCGCTATTCCACACAACTCTCGCCGTCGGGAACGCAATAAAATACGAAGAGAGACATGACCCTGGACGATCACCTCGCCGGCCTCCGCACCGCGATGAACGAGGAGATCGCGCGGGCCCGGAGTGAGGCGATTCACGATCTTCTCCTAGCCGCCGCGTGGATTCGCGCGGCATCGACCGAGGCCGGACAGAAGGCAGCGTTGGAGGAAGCAGCTCGCGCCTTTCCGTCGGAAACGGCGGTGCTGGATTTCCTGAAGACGCTTGCGCCGCCGACTTCCCAGGATGAAATACATCTGCGCGCGCAGCGTTTCGCCCGCGTGCGGGTGGCGGAAATCCAGCTCTATCATGCGGCGGCAATAAAGACCGGCCGGGCGTCGCGCGACGTTTACGCTGCGCTGAAATCGCAGATGGACGCCGCTCGCGAGGCATATCGGGCGGCATTCGTAACGCCCGCCAACGGAACCGCCGATTATCTGCACGCGGAGTTTGTGAGAAGCTTGGCTAACGATGATGCGTCGCTGTTGGGACCGGCATATCCGGGGCCTCTTGTTTAAAACATTACCCGCTGTCGTTGTGCTGGTGTTGCTGGCGGCGTTGTCCGCCTCCACGGACCCACTTGCCGATCTAAAAGCCGGCGCCACGGCGATCGAGCAGAAGAAATATCCCGCGGCGATCGCGGCGCTGGAGCCTCTGGCGAAACAGTTGCCGAAGATCGCCGATTATCCCTCGTTTTTCCTGGCGTCGGCGAAATTCGAGATGCAGGATTACGCCGGTGCGGTGAGGGCTCTCGACGCGGTCTTCAAGATGACGCCCGCGTCGCCTCTGGCCCCGCAGGCCGCGATGCTCGATGCGCGCGCGCTCGAAAAGAACGGCGACCCGGCATCAGCCCTGGCCGTTTTGCGAAGGAATTACGCGTCCCTGCCCCAGCCGCCGGGCGATGTGGCCATGGCCGAGGCGCTGGAGCAAACGGGCGATTTGGCGGGCGCGGCGGCGTATCATCAACGAGTCTATTACCTGTTTCCAATGTCGCCCGAGGCGCCGCAGTCCGAAGTAGAACTGGCGCGGTTAAAGGCTGGGCTGGGCGAAAAATATCCGCTGCCGTCACTCAACGCGATGCTCGGCCGGGCTTTGAAACTGCTCGACGCCAAGCAGCACGCAAAGGCTCGCACGGAGTTGGATGCTCTGGTGCCGCAATTGACGGGCGCGGAAAAGGATCTGGCGCGGGTACGCATGGCCGTGGCCGATTATCAGGCTCGCGAGACGCCGCGGGCGCACACGGCCTTCGCGTCGCTGGAGGTATCGACACCAGAGGTCGACGCGGAGCGCCTGCACTACCTGCTGCTCAGCGCCCAGCGGCTCAAGAATCAGGATGAAGTCGACGCCGTGCTCGATAAACTGGCGCGGCTGTATCCGCATTCGAAGTGGCGGCTGGAGTCGCTGATCGCGGCGGCGAATCACTCGCTGGTGGAGAATCAAATTCAAGCCTACGAGCCGCTGTTCCGGGCCTGCTACGAATCATTTCCCAACGATCCGAAAGCTGCGGAGTGCCACTGGAAGGTCACCTGGGGCCATTATCTGCGCCGCCAGCCGGACTCCGCGGAGATGCTGAGGGCGCACCTCCGTTTGTTCCCCGGTTCCGAGTACGCTGCGGGCGCGTTGTATTTCCTGGGCAGACTTTCCGACGCAGCCAGCGGGCGTGTGTATTACGAGGAGATTGTCCGCGAGTATCCGAACTATTACTACACCGTGATCGCGCGGGACCGGCTGAAGGAGCTCGGCAATGCTACGCCGTCACCCAAGGCCAATGAGTTCTTGCGCGGAATCGCGTTTCCCACCCGCGCGCGGACGCTGAATTTCGAGCCTTCTCTCGCATCGCGGGCGCGGATGGAGCGGGCCGGGCTGCTGGCCGCCGCAGGGCTCGACGAATGGGCCGTAGGGGAACTGCGATTCGGCGCAATGCATGAGGATCAACCGCACGTGCTGGCAGTGGAACTGGCGGCGCGGACGTCAAAAACCGTAGGGCCGGACCAGGCGATGCGATATATCAAGCATTTCGCGGGAAATTACCTGTTCATGCCCTTGAACTCGGCTCCAGTGGAGTTCTGGAGGTACGCGTTCCCGCTGCCGTATCGAACGGAACTGGATCGCTACGCGAAACTGCAGGGCCTCGACCCGTTTTTGGTGGCCGCGCTCATCCGGCAGGAGTCCGAGTTCAATCCGAAAGCGGTTTCGCGGGCGAACGCGCGCGGGTTGACGCAGATTCTTCCCGGCACAGGACGGGAATTGAGCCGCAAGTTGAACATGAAAGCATACGGCACGGCCAGCCTGTTCGTTCCGGCGGTGAATTTGCAGCTGGGGACGTTTTACCTGAAGTCGATCGTCGACAATTTCGGCGGACGCTGGGAGGCGGCTCTGGCAGCATACAACGCCGGGCCGACGCGCGCCAAGGCATGGTCCAGTTGGGGCGACTTTCGCGAGCCGGCGGAGTTCATCGAAACCGTCCCGTTCTCCGAGACGCGGAATTATATCCAAACAGTGCTGCGCAATGCGGACACGTACCGGCGGCTTTACGGAGCGGCGGCGAAATGAGGCAGGATGGTCAAGCCCGTTCGATGCTCAGAGGGGCTTGAAGGTCTGCGTGCAGCCGTTCAGGGTCGGAATGCGGTCGCGAGTGTCGCAGGCGTCAGGTTGAGGGACGGTCTCGTCCGTCACGGTTTTCCGCGCGGCTCTCTAAGCCGCTCTGTTGCTTGCACCTACCGGGTTCGTTTTCGAATCCACGAGCGTGGCTACTCAGGCTTCCATGAGCGGGCTTCCGTTGTCAACAGAAAGTGTGTCGGGTTTCCGCCGGAGCCGCAGTGTACCCGCAGGGTGGGGAGCCGAAACGAGGGTGCTGAGCTGTGCGCTTGTGCTATTATGTTGTTGTGCGAACGACGCTCGACATTTCAGATGAGGCTTACTACATCGCCAAGGCCATCGCCCGGGATCAGAACCGCAGCCTCGGACGAGTGGTTGGCGACCTCATTCTGCAATCGTCGAAGGGCGCTAAGAACGCCTCTATAACGATGAGTGATTATGGCTTCCCCACTTTCCGTTGCGCCCGGCCCGTGACCACCGAGGACGTCAAGGCTCTCGATGACGAAGAGTAAGGTCTACTTGCTCGACTCCAATGTCCTCATCGCACTGGCGACGCCCGAACACAGTCTAAACGTGCGCACGGCGGCGTGGTTCCTCAAGGGGCACCGGTTTGCAACATGCCCCATCACACAAGGCGCGCTTTTCCGCTTCCATTTGCGCGCCGGAGTGGAGGCGACGGTGGAATCCGCAAACCTTCTCCTCAAATCCATATCCTCCCTCCCGCGGCACGAATTCTGGCCGGACGATGTTTCTTATCTCGACATGCCAACCCGGGGAATCGCCGGACATCGGCAGGTCACGAACGCTTACCTGGTGCTTTTGGCGCGGAAACATGGCGGTTCCGTAGCCACCATGGACCAGGCGCTTGCTGCGGTTCACGCGGGAACCACACTCCTCGTGTAGCGCCCTGCCTTATCCGCTCGCTCACGGCGTTTCGTTCGTATCGGAAGCGCTTCCTTGTAGCCGGTCGTCTCCCGGCGAGATCCAACGCTCGTAGACCCTCGGCGAAGGTACCGGTGTAGACGCCGATCGGTCGATCCCGCTCTCCGTTTGGGACCGAAGGGGACCGAGGGACGGGACCGAGGGGACTGCGGGCCGTCCTCCGTACGTGCACTGCCGCAACAGCTCAACCTGTTCCTCGCCGAGTGTGGCGGCATACATCTGGCTCCGCTGGCCGCTCCGCCCGACCGTTCCCAATGCGCAGCTGAGCAGGAGGAGGTACTTTCGCGATCGCTATTGAGGAAGAAGACTCGTTGGCGATCGGTACCCCGTTGCGTCACGTGGTAAGCAATACCGGGCAGGACACATCGAGCGTTTCCCGGCATGCTGAAAAAGTGAGAAATTTGCGAGAAACTTCTCCTGGGACATTTCTGGAGTGTCCCGGATCAAGAAAAAATACCGAGTCGCGTCAGTCTGTCCCCGAGATCCCCAGATCCCCAGATTCCCCCGCCCGGCTAGAGCGGACAGATCGCGTGCTACCGACACCCCCACAAAAAAATCTCCACAAAAACTCTGTTGACATTTTTCGTTCCCCCCAATATAATTCGGGCATGGCGGTGGAATTCAGCGTAAAGTAAGGAGGAATTGTGGCATTCTGCAGAATGAGGCTGGGCCTGTTAGCGTTCGCCTCAGTGGCTCTCGCCCCGGCCGCCAACATGCCGCAAATTACGGACTTAAGTCCGTCCGCCGAATTTTTCCTGGCCAAGTCGATTAATCAACCTCCGTGGCAGCACTTAATTGTCCGCGAAATGCGCGTCTCGTCGGCCGGAATTTGGTTCCTGATCGACTCAAAAGTGCAGCGCGGCTTGTCCGCAATTGTCGCCACTAATCCGACTGGCGGCGTCATCACACTAATGCCGGCGCCAAGCGGCACAAGCCTCGGCGGGTTAACTGTGACATCGGCGGGCGTCGCGACGCTCATCCTAAGACCGCGTTCACCGGCAGCGCTGACCGAATATGCCCCGAGTGGGGCGCAGGTCGGCCAGTGGCCGGTTTCATGTTATGCATCGGAAAACCTGCTTTCCATCGGCGGTAGACCCTCCACAATCTGCGGTAATGGCTTAATTACGAAATTCGGGCAGGGTGCGCCGAGAGAGACTTCTTCCTGGGCGCGGCCAGGGAGCAAGTTTGAGGTTGTCGAGCCGCACACCCTTGCAGTGATAGACCGGTCAACGCTCGGCATTGTGATGAATGACTTGAGCACAGGCGCGATCGCGGTTGGGGCAAGCCAAGTTCCCGAGTTTAGCGCCGCGCTCAATCAAACGGCTCAACAGCGGGCAGCCTACAAGGTCTCGGCAACCCAGGGGCCGCTTGGTGATGCAGTGCTTGCAATGGACACAGCATCGGACGGGTCGGCTTGGTATGTGCTGGTTTTCCCCTATCCAGTGGCCACTGGCCCGACGGTCGTGAAACTCGATTCGGCGGGGCAACCGTTGGCCCGCTTCCGGTGTCACGTTCCGTCCGGAACGGAAGTCTTAACGCAGGTTGAAGCGCAGAATGGCAGCCTGACCGTGTCCACTGCGCATGGCAACGTTCTCACCTACAAAGAGCATTGAGAGGATCCGATGATGCCGTCAGAACGGGTACCGCCGTATTGGGGTTGCTGTGGTTGGGGCTGATGCATATCACGGCGGACGCACAGTGCATCACTTATTCCAACTACATCTATTGCACGGACTGCCCGCAGGGCTGCTCAGACTGCTTCAGCGGGTACAATTGGTCGTACTCGGTCCTTGGCGACCCTCAAGAGACCTGGTGCAATAACCACAGGACGACTTGCGGCTCCGACTCGACCTGCGGAACGGCGGGCTCCATTACGGTTTCTGTCGACTGCAACGGCAACGGCATTGCGACCAGCCGCGAGCTTTGCTGTTCCACGGACTGCTGGAATCTTTAAGGCAAAACGGGCAAAACGGGACAGACGCATTTTCTCAATCGGGACGCGAGGGGACGGACGCGAGGGGACGGACGCGAGGGGGACGCGGGGGACGCGAGGGACAGCCTGAGCAGCCACGCTCGCAGATTTTGAAAACGAGGCCGCCTAAGCAAAGTAAAGACGCCGCTTAAAAGTCGCCGGGACACCCCGGTCGGGCACTTTCGCGAAACTCGCATTTTTCGCGAAGACCCACTCCCGCCCCGGCAAATCGCCCGTCGGCGAGCCAGTAACCCATCCGCCGACCCACCCCAACTCCCGCCATTTGAGCCATTTTCCACTCTCACGCACCGCAGCCCAGCTCCCCCGCATGCGATGACCAAACCGAGAGGAACCTCATGTCACCATCGCAGCCAACCACCCGAGCCGACGTCAACCGCGCCAACGCCCAGCACTCCACCGGACCCCGCACCGCCGCCGGCAAGCGCCGCTCCTCCCTCAACGCCCTCCGTCACGGGCTCACCGGCCAGATCGTCGTCATGCCCTCGGAAGATCTCGCCACCTACCAGCGCCACGTCCAAAACTTCGTCGACGAATATCAGCCCGCCGGAGCAACTGAGGCCCAACTCGTCCAATCCATCGCCGACGCCTCCTGGCGCCTCAACCGCATCGCCGCGCTCGAAGCCAACGTCCTCGCCCTTTCCGTCCAGGGAGCCGACGAAATCCAGGACGCCCTGGCCATCGCTGCCGCCTTTGCCCAGCAGTCCAAGGCGCTCGCCAACCTGAGCCTCCACACCCAGCGCCTCTCGCGCCAGTTCGAACGCACCGTCGCCCAGCTCCGCGAGATCCAGCAAACCCGCCACGCCAAAGAGGAAAAGGACATGGAGCACCTCCTCAACATCCTCGAAGCCCACGAATGTAACGGCGAAGAATACAACCCCTCCGACGATGGCTTCGTATTTTCAGAAGCCCAAATCCACCAGGCCCGCCTCGCCAAAAACCGCTACAACCGCTCCCTATGAAGCCTGGCTCTCCGCCGCGTATCGGACCGTTCGCAATACGGATTGCCTTGCTGAAATTTCTCGTTGACTTGACGGGGAGGGTGAGGCGCGAAGGAAAACGGCGAAAATAGCTAAGATATCTAGATGGCAACCACCACCGAAGCCCTGAATCGCGCCCGATTCCGCAGCGACCGCACGCAGCGCGTCAATGAAAGTGTCATCCGCGAGATGACCCGCCTGGCGGTGGAGCACAAGGCCGTGAATCTGGCGCAGGGGTTCCCCGATTTCCCCGCTCCGGAGATCTTGAAGAACGCGGCGCGCGAAGCGATCACGGCGGACATCAACCAATACGCCATCACCTGGGGCTCCAAGCCCTTCCGCGACGCGATCGCCGCGAAATACCAGCGGACGTACGGCCTCGACATGGACCCGGAGCGGGAAATCACGGTGTGCTGCGGTTCGACCGAGGGCATGATGGCGACGTTGCTAGCCGTCACCAATCCCGGCGATGAGCTCGTGATCTTCGAGCCCTATTACGAAAATTACGGGCCGGATTCGCTGCTGTGCGGCGCGACGCGCAAATTCGTGCGGCTGCATGAGCCGGACTGGACGTTCGATCCGGATGAGCTGCGCCGCGCGTTTTCGCCGCGCACCAAGGCAATCATCATCAACACGCCAAACAATCCCACCGGCTGCGTGTTCGACCGCAAGAGCCTGGAGTTGATCGCGGAGCTGTGCCAGGAATACGACGCACTCGCCATCACCGACGAGATCTACGAGCACATCCTCTACGACGGCGCAGAGCACATTCCGATGATGCAGATCCCCGGCATGCGCGACCGAACGATTCTGATCAACAGCATGAGCAAGACCTACGCTGTCACAGGATGGCGCGTGGGCTGGGTGATGGCGAGCCCGGATCTTTCGCATTCCATCCGCAAAGTGCACGACTTTCTCACCGTGGGCGCGGCGGCGCCGCTGCAGCACGCCGGCGCATTGGCGTTGTCGCTTCCGGACGATTACTACACGGCGATGTCGGCCGACTACTCCTCGCGGCGGGACGCAATGCTCGAAGTATTGGAAGGAGCGGGGTTCCGCTGCTACCGGCCTCGCGGAGCGTATTACATCATGACCGACATCGGCGGATTCGGATATCCGGACGACACCCAGTTCGTTCATCATCTGATCAAGAACGTCGGCGTGGCGGCTGTCCCTGGTTCGAGCTTTTTCGAGGATCCGAAAAACGGCCATAAGATGGTGCGCTTTTGTTTTTGCAAAAAGTATGAGACTCTCAAAGAAGCGCAGGTGAGACTGCGTAAAATCTAGGCGACCTCGTGAAGCCGCCGGGTTCTGGAGGAAGTAATGCCAGAAGTGATCGTCCCGGAAATGGTTGCCCGCGAAGACGGCGCGAGCAACGAAATCGCCCTGGGGAGCAGGGCCGGAAGGCCTCTTCTACTCACCCTGGGTATCACACGAATTCTTGAGCAGGATAGCCTCGATGTCTCGGTCTGGGGATCCGCGGATCGCCAGCAATGGAGACAGATCGCGGCTTATCCGCAGAAGTTCTATTGCGGAACGTACCTGCTTCTGGTAGACCTGTCGCGCGAACCCAACATGCGCTACCTCCGCGTCCAATGGCGGATGGGACGATGGGGTGAGACAGATCCCAAGCCCGTAGTCGGCTTCTTCGTATCCGCGGAGGAGCTGATGTATCAGACCGCCGGCGCGGCCTGACCAGTAGTAATAGACAGGCTTACGGAGCGACGCTGACCGTCGCCGAGTTACTGCTCTGCCCGTTGATGGTCACGATCATCGGATAACTACCCGCCGCCAGGCCGGAAGGTACCGTGATGTCGAGCTGCCACAAGGCAATCAGCCCCGGCGTCAATCCCGAGAAAATTACTGGAGCGTTAACGCCGCCAATGGTCACCGTGGGCGTATACGTGGTCTGCACGAGGCCGGTGGACGGCGTCGCCGCGCCATCGGCCACAGCGGGGCTCACCGGGCCGCAACCGGTGAGATACGCGATGAGGAAGCTGCCCGAGTGCGCCGGATTGGATGGCGAATTTAGCGAGTAATCGTGATTCTGGGCGATCGCGGCACCGGAACTGTAGAAGAAAACTCCGGGCGCGGTGGCCGTCACCGGCACAGTCATCGTATTGCTGGCGATCCCGGCCACGTTCACGACGACGGAAGCCGTTCCCGTCGCCGTTTCCCACGGCACCTGGAAATTCACCAGCGTCGGCGAAGCGTACAGAATCGGCGCGGTCTTGCCATTCACGGTGACGGTGGCTCCGCCGAGCGAGCTTGGCAGAGGCGGGGTAGCCTCCGGCGTCGTCGCGGTCGCCAGGCCGGTTCCCGCGATGCTCGCCAGCGATCCGGGGGCAACCTTCGGCAGGAAGCTGGCCGAGCTGACCACGCCGTTCGCCGCAATCGTGGGCGTGGTGATGGTCAGATCCCGAATTACGTTGTTCTGAGTATCGGAAAGGTAGAAATTCCCCGAGTTGTCGATGCAGATGGAGTTCGGGAAATTGAAATAGGCGCTTAGTGCGGGGCCGCCATCCCCCGCATAGCCGACGTGGCCAGATCCGGCAACCGTAGTGATGACGCCGCTGGACGAAACCATACGGACGCGAAACGCGTTGGCGTCGACGATATAGATATTGCCGGCCTTATCCATAGCCAGGCCGGTCGGGTTGTTCAAAAGGGCTTTGTTGGCCGCGCCGTTGTCGCCGGACGTGCCGATGTCGCCGGTGCCGGCGAAGGTGGTGAGCGCGTTGTTCGCGAATTTCAACACGCGATGGCTCGTGTCGCCGATGTATATGGCTCCGCTCGAATCGACCAAAAGAGCGTTGGGGTGGTTCAGCGATCCACCGGTGTTACCAGTGCCGACGACGGTGGAAATGTACTGGTTCGACGCGCTGACCTTGCGCACAAGGTTGTACACCGAGTCCGTCAGGTAGAGGTTGCCCGAGGAATCCACCGCCACGGCGGTGGGCTCGTTGAGCACGGCGTTGGTAGCAACGCCACCATCGCCGGTAAACGATCCACTGGAGTGGTTACCAGCCACCGTGCTGATGTTGCCGGTCTTGGCGCTGACCATCCGTACGACGTTATTGCCGGTATCGGCGATATAGAGATTTCCCGAGCCGTCGACGGCCAGGCCGGATGGATGGTTCAGGTACGCCTGATTGGCAGCGGCGCCGTCGCCGCCGAATCCCTGGCTGCCCTGTGAGCCGGCGTACGTATTGATGATTCCGTTGGAGATGACCCGAATCACGTTGTTGCCGGTATCGGTAATATAGAGATTTCCGTTGAAGTAGGCCATGCCGGTAGGCAAATTGAATTGCGCGCTTGAGGCCGCGCCTCCGTCGCCGCTGAACCCCGGTCCCGACGAGTAGCTCCCGGCTACCGTATTGACAACAAACTGGCCACTGGCGCTGGTGGCCACACAGGCCAATCCAAGCACAATTCCGCTGAAGCGAAAACGCATATCTTTCTAGTTTAGACGCCCGGCGCGGTCCATGTGGTTTCGTCAAAACCTCACGGGGCTGAACGGTGAGACTCTATAGCCGGTTCATGAGGCTGGCGGCGTACCCCGCGCCGAAGCCGTTGTCGATATTCACCACCGTGACGTTGCTGGCGCAGCTGTTCAGCATGCCCAGAAGCGCGGCGAGGCCGTGAAAGCTCGCGCCATAGCCGACGCTGGTGGGAACGGCGATTACCGGAGCCGCTACCAGCCCGCCGACGACGCTCGGCAGAGCGCCTTCCATCCCCGCGCAGACGATGACGACGCGCGCCTCGCTCAAACGGTCGCGGTTCTGCATCAGCCTGTGGATGCCCGCCACGCCAACGTCGTGGATGGCGTCAATCTCGTTGCCCATCACCTCGGCCGTGACCTGCGCCTCTTCGGCCACCGGCAGATCGCTCGTGCCGGCACAAACGACGGCGATCTTTCCCTTGCCTTGCGCGGACCGTTCCCGCCAGAAGCGGATTGCTCCAGAGGCGGGAAAATATTCCGCCAGGCCCGGATGCTCAAGCTCCAGGCGCGCGGCCGCCGCGGCGTCCGCTCTGGTGACCAGAACGTTTCGCGACGTCGCCAGCAGTGTCCCGACGATGGCGGAAATCTGGTCCGGTGTCTTTCCCTTTCCGAAGACCACTTCCGGCATGCCGTGACGGATGGCCCGGTGATGATCCACCTTGGCAAAGCCCAGATCCTCAAACGGCAGGTTTTTCAGACGGCCGAGGGCCGCGTCGATATCCACATCCCCGGAGCGCACCTGCTCGAGCAGGCTGCGCAAGAACCCCTGATCCATACAACTCCTAGTGTACGGCGTTACTTGCGCGTCGGTGCGAGCAGACGGTTGGGGGCGCTCAGGAATTCGAGGAAGCGCTTCGGTTCCTTGGCGGACGTGCGCCTTTCGATGAGGCTATGGGCGAAGGTATCGAACTGGCGGCCCATCTCCGTCTCAGGATCGAGCCACTTGCCTTCGGTCATGGCCTTGTTGACGGCGTTGTAGTCGTTGAGGAACGTGTGCGCCACCGGCAAGCCCAGCAGTTCCTCCACCTGAGTCTTCGTGAACAATGGCTTCTTATGGACGCGGTTCAATACCACCGACACGCGGCTTTCCAGATCGAATCCGCGCAGGAAGGCCAGTTTCTCGCGGGCCAGGTGAAGCGACGGAATTTCCGGCGTCACCACCAGCATCACGCGCTTGGATTCCTGCATCAGCTCCATGGAGTATTTTTCCAGGTTGCCGGACAGATCGAAGCACAACGCGTCGTAGTTGCGCCGCATGAACTCCACCATGCTGCGGATCTGCGTGCCTTCAATGCGCAGGTTGGGATTGACCCGCCCGGCGTGCAGCACATCCAGCTGGCCCATGGTAGTCACCAGCTGCGGCCAGAGGTTCTCGTCGATGTGGAGCGAGTGCTCCACCGCGTCGATCACGGAATACTCGTTGCGCAGATTCAGCAGGAAACGCATCATGCCGCTGTTCAGATCGAAGTCCGACAGAAGCACGCGCGTGTTCGGCCGGCGCGCGATGGCGGCGCTGACGTTCATGGCCAGGGTTGAGGTGCCAACACCTGCCTTCGACGGCAGAAACGAAAACACCTGGGTGGTCTGGCCGTGGGTGGGCGGCTTGCGCTCCAGCAGCGCCTTCACGTGGTTGATCGAGTCCATCAACACTGCCCGGTCAATCGGGTCGGAGATGAACTCGCGAATGCCCATACGCATGCTCTCGCGGAGGATTTTCGCGTCGCAGGAACGGTGGAACGCGATGATCTGCAGGCCGTCGGCGTCTTTTTCCACGAAAGAGACGATCTCCTGCGCCTTTTCAAGCGATTCGAAATTCAGGAAGAGAATATCGGGAGCGTGGGCACGCAGAGTGCGGACTAGATCGATAGCGGGCGGATAGTTTTCCAGGACACGATTGACTGAGGCCTCGCCGGACAACGTAATCGCAGCTTCCAGACGCTCAGACAACTCGGTGTCCGGGCTGATGATGATGCTTCGAAGCAAGATTCGCCCTCCTTCTCACAGCCTAAAGAGAATATCGGATAGTCGCAATCATTACTGACCCCCATTTCGGCCTAAGGTTCGCTCTAGGAGGCTTGGGTTTTTCCTTAAGCCATGCCCCGTAAAAGACCTTAGTACCCTGACAAGGGCGCTTCGGCTTCTGTATCCTCTTAGGAATGCTCCGCTTCTTTACGCGATCTTTATGGGTGCTGCTGGCTGGGGCCGCCGCGTTCGCGCTGGCCTTTGTCGCTCAATCGCGGGGGGAACCGGTGAACAGCCTTTGGCTGGTGGTCGCTGCCATTTGCATTTATCTGATCGGCTACCGTTTTTACGCCGGTTTCCTGGCCGCGCGCGTGATGGCATTGAACGACCAGCGAGCCACGCCGGCCGAGCGTCTCCGCGACGGCCACGATTATGAGCCGACTAACAAGTGGATCGTCTTCGGCCACCATTTCGCGGCGATTGCCGGGCCCGGACCGCTGGTGGGTCCGACGCTGGCCGCTCAGTTCGGCTATTTGCCTGGATTTCTTTGGATCGTCGCGGGCGCGGTGTTGGCCGGCGCGGTGCAGGACTTCGTAGTGCTGTTCTGCTCCATGCGGCGTGACGGAAAATCTCTGGGCCAGATGGCGCGCGAAGAGATCGGGCGCACGGGCGGCTACGCGGCTCTGGTGACGGTGCTGCTGATCATGGTGATCCTGCTGGCGGTGGTGGCGCTGGTGATCGTCAACGCGCTGAAAAGCAGCCCTTGGGGAGCGTTCACCATCGCGGCGACCATGCCTATCGCGGTGTTCATGGGCCTCTATCTGCGCTATTGGCGGCCGGGGAAGGTGCTGGAGTGCTCGGCGGTGGGTTTCGTCCTGATCCTGGCGAGCATCTTCGGCGGGCAGGCCGTGTCCGAATCGGCAACTTGGGCGCCCTGGTTCACGTTTTCCGGCGTCACCATCGCCGGAGCGCTGATCGTCTATGGGTTCCTCGCCAGCGCGCTGCCGGTGTGGTTCCTCCTGGCCCCGCGCGACTATCTCAGTACCTTTGTGAAGTTGGGGGTGGTGCTGATGCTGGCCGCCGGAGTGCTGGCGGTGCATCCGGCATTGCAGCTGCCTCCGCTGACGCGATTCATCGACGGCACAGGCCCTATCTTCGCCGGCAAGATTTTTCCATTCTGTTTCATTACGATCGCCTGCGGCGCCGTTTCCGGATTTCACGCGCTGATTTCATCCGGCACGACGCCGAAGATGCTGGCCAAGGAGACCAACGCAAGGGGCGTGGGCTATGGATCGATGCTGCTGGAAAGCTTCGTGGCGCTGATGGCGCTGATCGCCGCCGCTTCGCTGCAGCCGGGGATCTACTTCGCGGTCAATTCACCGGCGGGAATCGTCGGGACGACGCCGGATGCGGCTGTGGCCAAGATCACCAGTTGGGGATTCCCGGTGTCGGCTCCGGAGATGGCTCAACTCGCCGGCGACGTGGGCGAGAAAACGTTGTTCTATCGCACCGGCGGAGCGCCTTCCCTGGCGCTCGGGATGGCGCATATCTTTACCTTCGTGGGTGGGAGCCGGAGGCTGCTGGCGTTCTGGTACCACTTCGCGATCATGTTCGAGGCTTTGTTTATCCTGACGGTGCTGGACGCCGGGACGCGCGTCGGGCGATTCATGCTGCAGGATCTTCTCGCGATGAAGAAATCCAGTTCGAAGCCCGGAATGCTGGCCACGAGCGCGGCAGTGGTGGCGGCCTGGGGATACTTTCTCTACCAGGGCGTGCGCGACCCTCTGGGAGGCATCAACTCGCTGTGGCCTCTGTTCGGCATCGCGAACCAGTTGCTGGCGACCATTGCGCTGTGCGTCGCCACGACGATCTTGGTGAAGATGCATCGCGCGAAGTATCTATGGGTGACGCTGCTGCCTCTGTCGTGGCTGGTGACAGTGACATTCACGGCCGGTTGGCAGAAAATATTCTCGCCGCTGCCCGATCTGGGCTTCCTGGCCCAGGCCGATGCGCTGGCGTCCGGCCCCCATACCGGGTCGACCGCAACGCTGATCTTCAACGCTCGCCTGGATGCCGCGGTGTGCGGACTGTTCCTGGTCTTGGTGACGATCATCCTGGTGGATTCCGCGCGCGTCTGGGCGGGGATTTTGGCGGGTACGCGCGACGCACGGCTCAATGAGACGCCGTACGTGCAATCGGAGCTGGCATGAAGCGATTTTTCGAGATTCTACGGGGCCTTATCGACGAATTGACGGATCAGAGCGCCTACCGGCGGCACCTGGCGGCTCATGGGGTGGCGGAATCGGCCGAGGAGTGGCGGAAGTTCTGTGACGAACGATACAAGTCGAAGTCAACGCGGGTGCGGTGCTGCTGACCGTGTTTGTTTTGAGGCCAAGTGGGCGGCCATTCATGGCGGCAGCCGCTCTTCGAAGCGCTTTGTGCAAGGATCACCAAGCCCGCTGAAATTGCCCGCCCGACGCGACTGATGATGGTAGTAACCTGACGGGGTTGTGGCGCCCATTGAAGCCAACGACGAACAAAAGGCCTGGCAAGAGCAGAGTCGGCGGCTATTCGAAGCCGCGTATGCACGCGAAGACACTGTCTATGACCAACGACTCAATGAATCCGCAGACTCTAAGCCTGCCGGAGATTGAAGCGCTCTTTTCGCGAACGCTCGTTGAGAATTTCGATACCGAGGACGCGATGGAAGCCTTGCGCGCGTTGCAGTCCAGGGGCAGCCGCGACGTTTTGGAGTACGCAACGGCGTGGTGCAAGTCTGATGAACCGCTAAAAAGGTCGAGCGGCGTCATTGTGTTGGGCCAGTTAGGTGACGCGGAGCCTTATGGCGTGATTGCTGAGATGCTGAAGGCCGAGCTTGACCCTGGGGCAATTCACTCGGCGATCAGTGCGCTTGGTCACCTGGGAGACCTTCGCGCAATCCCATTGATCCTACCGTATGCGGATCACGTTGCGCAGGAGGTGCGCTTCTCCTTGGCAGTTGCCCTGGGGACTTTTGCAAATGACCCGCGCGCGATTAGTTGCTTGTTGCAGCTGACGTCTGACGTCGACGATGATGTCCGGGATTGGGCCGTCTTCAGCCTCGGCGTCCTGGGCGACGCCGATTCACCCGAGATTCGGGATGCCCTCCTTCGATGCCTCCAGGACGGCGACGTGAATGTGCGCGAAGAGGCGGCCGTCGGTCTGGGAAAGCGCAGGGATGAGCGCGTAGTTCCCCGGCTACTCGAAATGCTCGCGCTTGGCCAGTCGGAGGTGAAGGTTCGGGTCGCGGAAGCAACGGTTGCGCTGCTCGGATTGGTCCAGGACCCTCCCGAGTGGGGCATCCTCGACTATAAGGACGCTCTGCGGGACAAGTTTGGGATTCGTTAACCTATGCCACCGCCGCCATCGCCCTGGACCGAGGCTCGCTGGCATCCTCGTAGGCCGAGGCGAACTGAGCGTGCATGCGGGAACAGGCCGGGTCGGTATAGATCTGCACGAATAGCTGGCCAATCATCTTACCCCTCAATCCCTTACAGACCTTCGCCAAGTTCCGGGCGGTGCCTTCGATACAAGTATGACAATCGAGGCCTATTTCCGTACAAATCTGGGGGTAGGTGTTCATCGCTTGGCCAGTATGAGGGATTTCCCTCAGGCGAAAAAGCCGTTTGACGCGGGTTTGGGCCGTCTCCTTTGCGGGTATTGCCATACCCCCTCGTGAGCCTCTATCTTGAAGCGATGTCCCACGTCTTCGAATGGATCTCGCAGTACGGCTACGGGGCGATTTTTCTCCTTCTGATGCTGGGGGTGGTGGGGCTGCCGATTCCGGACGAAACGCTGCTCGTTTATTGCGGATACCTCATCTCTAAGGGCGTGATGCACCCGGTGGCGGCGTTCCTGACGGCGGTGGCTGGGAGCTGGTGCGGCATCAGCCTCAGCTACGCGATCGGGCGCACGGCCGGCCTGGGAGTGGTCCACAAGTACGGGAAATACATTCACCTCACGCAGGAGCGGCTGGACAAGGTCCACGAATGGTTCGACCGCATCGGCCACTGGGCCCTGTTTGTTGGCTATTACATCGCCGGAGTGCGGCACATCACGGCGATCATTGCCGGGACCTCCCGGCTCAAATACACCCACTTCATCGCCTACGCCTGGGCCGGGGGAGCGTTATGGGTGGGCACCTTCCTCACTTTGGGCTATTTTCTGGGCGAAAACTGGAGACGCATCGCCGAGATGATTCACCACTACCTGCTGTACGTGTCGATCGGCGTGCTGGCTCTGACGGGGCTGTATTTGTTGATCCGCCAGCGGCGGGCAGGCTGATATATAATCACGAAATGTTACGCGCCGCGTTGTCGGCTCTCGTCGGGTTCGCAGCAGCCAGCTGCATGCAGCCAGCTCCCGCTGCTCCGCCGATGGTCGCCCTTCGCGCAGATCGCTGCGCCGGACAGGTGAGCATTGATCCGCGCCGGGCGGTGGTGATGCTGCTGGACGTAAGCGAATATTCGCCCGGGGCGCGCTTCGACGTCGAGCTGGTGGACCACGAGGGAAATCGGGTGGATGCGGGGGCGGCCCTGGAGGTTTCCGCGGCGACCGTGGCCTACGCCTGCCACGGTCTCAACGCAGGAGTTTATTTTCTGCGGCTCCGCGAAAATGGCTCTTTGCGGCGGGAGTATAAGATCAGCGCTCAACCGGGCGCGGACGGATGCTAGGCTTCATTCCGGCGCCTTTTCGAGGCTCCGCCACAAATACCAGCAAGCGATGGAGCTGTATGGGCGCCAGGGCGCAGCGATTTTTTCCATCTCCGCGGGTTTAGGGAGATCCTCCAGGCCGTAGGCCTTTTTCATCGCCATGCGGATGCCGAAATCGCCGGTGGGCAAGACGTCGTGACGGCGGAGGGCGAACATCAGAAACATGTGAACGGTCCAGACGCCGACGCCCTTGACGCGCGTCAGATGCTCCACCACGGCGGCGTCCTCCAGCGCAGGGCATTGCTCGAAATCGATCTCGCCGGAGCGGGTCATGCGGGCCAGCTCGCGGATATAGGTTAGTTTTTGCTTCGAGAGGCCGATGGCTCGCATCTTTGCCGGACGCAGCTTTAAAATCGACTCGGGCGTGATCGGGTCCGCCTTGGCGGCGTCCTTGAGGCGGCCGAAGATCGTATCCGCGGCCTTGCCGTTCAACTGCTGCGAGGTAATGGAACGGACCAGGGTCTCAAATCCAGGATCGGCGTAGCGCATTTTGAAGGCGCCGGCTCGATCGATAATCGACGCCAGCACGGGATCGGACTTTTTCAGATGGACGATGGCTTTTTTCATGGGAACACGTTCGACGCCGGGTGCATCTACTATTGTAATTATGAAGGTGCTGCTCCCACTTCTCGTACTGTCTGTCTCCCTGCCCGCCCAGGAAACCGTCATCAAGGTCGACGTCGACCTTGTGAACGTGTTGTGCTCCGTGCGCAACAAAGGCAACGGCCTGGTCGGCAATCTGGAGAAGAACGATTTCAAGGTGTTCGAAGATGGCAAGGAACAAGAGATCAAGTACTTCACCCGCGAAACGGATCTGCCGCTGACCATCGGGCTGCTGGTGGATACCAGCAAGAGCCAGGAGAACCTGATCGAAACGGAGAAGCGCGCGGCCTATCAATTCTTCAAGCAGGTGCTGCGCAAGAAGGACATGGCATTCCTGATGCAATTCGGCGCGGAGGCGGAACTTCTGCAGGACGACACGAACTCGCCGCAGCTCTTGCAGGACGGGCTGAATCAACTGCGGCTGAGCGTTCCTATGGGCGGGCTGCATCCCGGTCCGGTGCCGACGCAGCAGAACATGGCGGGTACGATTCTGTTCGACGCGATCTACCTGGCCGCCACCGAGAAGCTGAAGGGCGAGGTGGGGCGCAAGGTGATGGTGGTGATCACCGACGGCGATGACACCGGCAGTAGAACTCGCATTGACAAGGCGATCGAAGCGGCGCAAAAGTCCGACAGCATCATTTATTTCATCGATTATGAAGATCCGCGCTATCACGGCGGCTTTGGCGCGATCAGCATGGGCGGCGGAGGCTCCGATATGAAGAAGATGTCGAGCGAAACCGGAGGCCGCGTGTTTCGAGTGGATCGCAAGAATTCGCTCGAGGAAATTTTCAAGGATCTGCAGGACGAGATGCGCAGCCAGTATGCAATCGGCTACACCTCTCCGAAGTCGAGTAAGGACGGCAGCTACCACAAGCTCGATATCCGTGTGGCGAACAAGGACTATAAAGTCCAGGCTCGCAAGGGCTACTACGCGATTCCCGCAGAGAACTGATTTTCATTTGGGGCCAGAGCGATCCTGCCCGCAGGAGGCGCTTGAACTCGTCCCTCCCGGCCCGAAGGCCATACGGCGTTGATCCAATAGCATAACTGACTCGGATGTCCACAGGAGGAAACGATGAACGAGTTTCCAGGCAAAGTCGCGGTGATTACCGGCGCCGCGAGCGGCATCGGACTTGCGATCACCGAGCGTTGTGTTCGCGAGGGCATGAAAGTCGTCCTCGCCGACATCGATGAAGCTAATCTGGCCAAGGCCGTAACTGAACTGAAAACCGCTGGCGGAACCGTGCTCGGTGTGAGGACGGACGTCTCAAGACAGAGTGACGTCGAAGTGCTGGCTCGCCGAGCGCTAGATGCATTTGGCCAGGTGCACTTGCTGTTCAACAACGCCGGGGTCGCTGCCGGTGGGGCGCCGTGGGAGGCAACATGGAACGATTGGGCGTGGGTCATCGGGGTCAACTTGTGGGGCGTGATCCACGGGGTCAAGGTGTTCACGCCCATAATGCTCGCGCAAAATACGGAGTGCCACATGATCAATACGTCATCAACCGCGGGGCTCATCGCCGGTAGCGCCTCCGCTCCTTATGCCGTAACGAAGCATGCGGTGGTAGCCCTCTCAGAAAGCCTGTACTTCGCACTCCAACAACGGAACGCACTCGTCAAAGTATCGGTTCTCTGCCCAGGGCTTGTGCGGACAAATATCGCCAACGCCGAGCGTAACAGGCCTGTTGAACTGCGTAACGAACCGGTCACGATGACTGCGGAAATGCAAGCCGGCCTGGCAGCATTCAAGGCCGCCATGGAGGCAAGCATGCCTCCCATCCAAGTCGCTGACGTGGTCTTCGATGCGATTACGAAGGAGCAGTTCTATATCCTCCCGCATCCCGAATGGACCGAGGTGATCCAACTCCGAACGGACAAAATGCTCCGATTGGAAAATCCCCAAAGCCCTACGGCCACGATTCTAAAACTCATTAATCGCCGCTAGATCACATCCGCGAAGCTTCGGCGCAGGCGGTGGAACCACGCGTAGCCGGCGAGCGCCATCACAAGCGACACTCCCGATAGCCACAGCAGCGGAATCGCCGACGGCGCATGATGCTCCAGCAGGATCGCCCGGTAGCTCCGCACCAGAACATACAGAGGATTGTAGGTCAGGATGGTCATGCCGCGCAGCTTCGATTCCTCGTAACAGATCGGCGTGAGGAAAAACCAGGCGGTGAGAATAAAGCCGATAATCTGCCCGAAATCGCGAAAAAACACGCCGAGAGCCGCCAGAAACCAGCACAGCCCGGCGGTGAACAGGAGTTGCGGAACGATCAGTACGGGCAGCCAGAGGATCGACACGGGGAGCGAATGGCGCGCGATCAGCAGGCCCGACGCGAAGATGGCCAAACCGATGGCCTCCGTCACCGCTCCGGCGATCACCAGATTCATGGGCAATATTTCCAGCGGGAACACCAGTTTCTTGACGAAACTACGGTATTCGAGCATGATCGTGGGCGAGCGGCCCACGGCGTCGGAAAACGCGAGCCATGGCAGCATTCCGGCCAGGAAATACAAAATGTAGCTGCCGCCTTCGAATTGCGTCTTTAGAACGCGGCCGAAGACGAAGTAATACGTGGTCATCAGGAGCAGAGGGTTCAGGATGGTCCATAACGACCCTCCGAAGCTGCCACGATAGCGCGCCAGAATGTCGCGGCGGACCATCGAGCCCATCAGCTTATGGTTTTCCGCGACACTGCGCACAGGATAGACGAACGCCTTGGGCACGGCACGAAAGAATCGCTTCCAGCGCATCGCGGCGGCGGAGGTCTTGCGCGGTTGCTGAGCGACGATCAGGCCGCCCGTGACTTGCGCTTCAACGAACGTAAGCTTTTCACGATGATTCGCCGGCGCGACCTGCACGCGATAAGCTCCGTCGCCTTCCGGCAGCGTGACGCGCACGTCGGGATCATCGCAGATGCCTTCGTCTAAAAGCGATTCGGTGGCAGGGTCGATTACCTGCCAGACGCGCTCGGCGCGGTCGTCGAAATGAAGTTCCACCGAAGGCATCAGCTATAGAGCCACGCGGGATAGCGCTCGCGCACCGGACCGGTTTTGCGGCCCAGCACATATATTCCGTCGCCGCGCAGTTCCTTGGAAAGAATATAGCGCTCCAGAAGATGCTCCACCCAGCCGTATTCGGGCCGGTGCTCGGCGTGGAACGGTCCGGTGTCCAGGCGAACAACTTCGAAGCCCGAATTTTCGAGCAGTCGCTTGATCTCCTGGCAGGTGTATTCGCGGTGATGCCGCGCGTCGGTTTCGCCTTCCTTGGGCCGGAGATACGTGCTGAACAGTTGCGGATGAAATCCTTGCATCACGGCGGCAATCGAGCGCAGCGACGCGATGTTCGGCGTGGTGAGCAGCAAATAACCGCCCGGCTTCAGGATCCGGTTGATCTCGCTCATCATGAACATCGGATCGTTGGGCAGGTGCTCCAGCAGCTCACAGCACAGAACGGTTTTGAAGTGCCCGTCTGGATAAGGGAACCGGTCCGATTCGGCGTTGAACAGATCGATGTCGCAGACGAACGTTGCGCCGGTTTCCGACGTCGCCGTTTTGCGTTCCGTCTGGCCCGCAGGCCCGTAATAGCAGCCGCGCACTTCGCCATAACCGAGCTTGAATTTCAGTGCGGGCGTGATCTGCATGTATGCGCCCATCTCCAGCACGCGATCCCCGGCCATGCCTGGAGGCGTCATGGCCAACGTCTTTTCGAACCTCGAGTCGTGCGTTTGCAGATACTCCCGCGCGCCTTCCTGCTCCGGACTCCACGCAGCGACGTATTCAATGGGAACTTCAACGGACTCCGGAGGCTTTTCGGCGACTGGCGCGGGTTCTGGCCATTTCCTGCCTTCCAGAAGCCACGCGTAACGTTCGGCGACATGATGCCAGTTGCATTCGCGGTCGACCCATTCGCGCGCGCTCGCGCCGAGCTTTTGCGCGATCTCCGGGCGCGAAACGAGCAGGTTCAAGTACTCGAAAATCATGTCCTCTTCGCTTGCGTCAACCGGAACTTTAAGGCAAATGTCGTCGGGATATTCGCGAAACGATCCGATATCGGAGACGATCACCGCCTTGCCCATGCCGAGGGCGCGCAGCAGCGTGCCGCTCGATTCTCCGACGGTCGGATAGCGCAGATTCAGCACGATGTCGCACGCGCCGAGGTAGCCGTTGAAATCCTCAATTGGGGCGAAGCCGATGTGGCGCGCGTGCGCTTCCAGGCCGAGGGCGGCGATCATCGAATGTAACGGCAGTTCCTCGTGAGCCTCGCCGACCAGAATCATGCGGGCCTCGGGCGCGACGCGGATCAAGCGGGCGAAGGCTCGCAGTGATTCGGCGATGCGCTTGTAGGGCTTCAGGAAGCCGAATATTCCGATCAGCGGCGTGCGCTCATCCAAGCCGAGCCTCCCGCGGTATGCCATACGATCCGCATCGACGATCCAGGCTCCGTGCGGAATCTTCTCGACCGGGCCCTGGTAACCGAGCGCGCGCAGTTCGCTTTCGACCGCGGCACTATGCACGATGGCGCCTCGCGATCGCTCCAGGATCGGCTTGAGCATCGGAATATCGTAATCTGGGCCAGCCTTCAGCGTCCGCACGTGATGCTCGGCGAAGGCCCGAGCCTCGGCGCCGGCGTTGATCTCCACTTCGCGCACGTAGGCGTCCCAATCGCCGCGACGGATGGTCATATCGGCGATCAGGTGATGCAGATTGGCCTCGTGCAGCACCACGATGCCCGGATGTTCCATGGCCGTTTCATAGACGAAGGTGTGATAAGGATTATTGCCGAGTTGGTAGACAATGGCGTCGTAGCGGGTAGGATCGAACTGCGAAGGCCGCTCGCCGAACGCCTCGACGTTGGCGAAGCGCCTCAAATGATGCAGAAGGACGGCGGAATAATCCGCGATGCCGCTTTTCGCCGGCGGCAACGGCGAGAAGAACGCTATCTTTTTCACCGGATCAGTTCCACCGTGAAGGAGCCAAGCGCCAGTGGAATGCGCGCCAAAAGCGGCGTCCGCGCGGCGTCCCTGGCGAAGAAAATCTCCACCGTCAAATCGGTGACGGGCCCTTTAATCGAGGCCAGAACGCGATCCGCGTCCGCCGTCTGATCGCCGTACCTGATCCTCTGCGCGCCCGTATATACCAGTCGCACCTGATACGCCGCGCCGAAGACCACCGCCTGCTGCGGGGGCAGCCTGCCCTGCGACAGCTCGAACCGCGCGAATTGGAGAAACGTCAGCGCATCCTTGGCGCAGTCGCCGACCGGCAGATCCGTCTTGCCGCCGCCGTTCTGCGTCTCGCGCGCAGCGGTGTGATTTTTCTGATCGAACGTGACCTTCTCGTCGGTCTTGCGAGGGCCGTGCGTGAAAGTCTTGTCCAGTTCGCTGGAGCACAAATCGGCGTTGGCCGAAGAGCGATAATCGTCCCGCAGAACGAAGCCGGGGACACTCGCATCCATGGAGACTTCAAAATTCCAGGCGTCTTTTGCCTTATCGGAACGGACCGTCGCCTCGCCAAGGCTCAGACCACTGGCCCAATTGATGGAATAGCGAAGGGATTCAGCAGAGACGGGCAGAACACAGAGCAGAAAAACAAAATGCCTCATGACGATGACGACGCGCGCACGCTCAGTTCCGGTACAACCCTGCGAACACCGGCGACCTCATAGTAAACGTCCAAGGTGCTCTGCGCGGCGCGTTCCCAGGTGAAGGACGCGGCGCGCTGCGTGCCGAGGCGCTCCAGGCGCACCCGCAGCTCGTCGTCGAGCAGAACATCGCCCATGGCGCGAGCCATTTCCGGAACCGAATACGGATCGAACAGGATGCCCGCCGCGTTGGCAACCTCCGGCATGGCCGTCGCGCTGGAGCAGGCCACGGCCCGGCCGCAGGCCATCGCCTCCAGAATCGGCAGGCCGAAACCTTCGTAAAACGAGGGGAACACGAACAGATCGCAGGCACCGTAGAACTGCCGTAAATCGGGATCTTCCACAAAGTTGGTGAAGTGCACGCGTCCGGCGACGCTCGATTTTTCCGCTGCGCGATGTAGCACCTTGGAATACCAGGTTTCCTTTCCTACGAATACCAGACGATGCGGAAGGTGCGGATGTTGAGCCATCAAATGTTCGAAGGCGCGCAACAGCCCCAGATGATTCTTGCGCGGCTGCAGATCGCCCACTGTGAGAACGAACGGCCCGCGGATGCCGAATTTCTCCTCGACAGCCTCGGCCGCCGATTCGCGATCCACGGGACGGAAGGCGCTCGAAACGGCATTGGCCACCACCACCACTTTGCGCTCGTCGAGCTTGTAATGGCGCAAGATCGCCCGGCGGGAAAATTCGCTGGGCGTCAGAATACGCGCGGCCGCCTCCACCGTTCGCTTCACGGTCAGGCGAAGCTGCGCGGCGCGGAAGCGGGTGAAGTATTGGGGATGCTCAAGGTAGCTGACGTCATGGACACTGACGACCATCGGCGTCGAACACACGAGCGGTCCGGTGTACTGCACGTGCAACAGATCGGGCTTGTCGTAGCGCAGGCGCATCGGCAGGTCAAGTCCCAGGCGGCGGAAGGGATTCTCAGACACACGGCGAGTCCGCACCGTTTCCGGCACCTGCAGATGGGCGCCGGGCTTGGAAACATAGGCGATGAAATCGCTGGACTGGTCCAGCCTCGCAAACTCATTCAATAGATTGCGGACATAGACTTCATTCCCCGTCAGGTGACAACCTATTGCGTGAGCGTCGACCGAAAATCGCATGCGCAAGTAACTCTTAGTATAGCCGCCCCATAGACTTCCTCGGTATTACTAGAACTTTCCTCCTATTTAAGAACCCCACCGAGTGGCGAAGTTCCGTCACGAGCCGCGAGGGCGTGTCAGAACGTAGACGACGATCGCAGAAATCAGCAAAAGTACCGCACTTACAATAAGGATCAACGGCAGGATGTTTCGTTTCTTCACCGCCGGAACATCGGCCGGCGGAACGCTCATTTGCAAGGGCGCCCGCGGAACCTGCGGCGTGATTTGGGGCTGGCCGAAGGTGAGGGGCGCGGGTGCGGAAAACTGGCGCGTGTACTCGCCGGGCCCTCTCGGGATCTGGGGCGTGACCGGAGGTGGAAACGCTGAAGGTGGAAACGCCGGAGATGCGGGCGAGGGAGGTCTCTCAAACGCCTGGGTGGTCATGCCAACTTCATCCGGAGTAGCCTGCGCCACCGGGGGCGGAACCGGCCGCAATACGGGGGGCGGAGGCGGAATGTCCGCTTTTCCGAACACCTGAGTGAACTCCCCGGCGTTGCCCGGCTGAAAATTGGTCCTTGGCGGAACCGGCGGCGCCAGCGACGCGGCGGGCGGCGTTGAAGAAGTCATTGGCGTTTCGAAAAATCGCGTGAATTCCCCCTCCTCGGAACCAGTAGCAGGCGACGCGGGAGAGAGAGGCTCGGCAGGAGGCCGTGCACTGGGAGGGTGCGCTTGCAGCATCTGCGTGAATTCGCCCGGCTGGGCCGCGGACGGCGGCGTCGGCGGAGCGGCAGGCTGAGGCGTGGGGCGCAACGGCGACTGGAACAGGCGGGTAAATTCGCCCGGCGGATTCTTCGGCGGCGCAGATGCAGGCGCAGGATCCGGCCTTGCGGCAGGCGCCGGCCGAATCACGGGTGCGAATTGGCGGGTAAATTCCCCCGGCTCATTTTGAGGCGCAGGATCGGATCTTGGCGCTGGCACTGGCGCTGGCGCCGGCATTGGTGCTGGCGTTGGACGCATCGGCGCCTGAAATAGCCTGGTGAACTCGCCCGGTTCATTTCGGGGCGGTGCGGGTGCGGGCGCAGGCTCCGGTTTCGCAGCAGGAGGCGGAACCGGCCGCAGCACGGGCGCGAATTGCCGAGTGAACTCGCCCGGCTCGTTGTATTGAGCCGGCGGCGGGGCGGCCGGCGGCGGTTCTGGAGCAGGCGCCGCCTTCGACGGCGGAGGCATCTGCAGCGTCGCTTGGCCTGTGTCGGTCAGTACGGGAGTGGACGCCAGTGTCGGCGTGGGAATGGGCGGTTCCTCGAACAGCTTCACAAACTGTGTGTCTGCGGACGGAGCCTTCGGCGCCGGGGAAATCGGAGGCTTGACCTGCCAGGCTCCTCCCATGCTCAAGGGTTTTGCTTCTTTGGATAACCATTCGCTAAAGCCGGAGTACTCGGCCAGCCGGTCGGTAACCAGAAAGGTTTCGCCCGCGTCCTCGCCGCGCTCGATCACCCGCGCGCGTTCGAGCGGAGGTAGCGCGTCGAGTTTGGCGAGCAGAGGACTGTTCGGAGCCAAGTAATGCAGGAGCACAGGCCGGCCAGTGGCGATCTCGCGCGCCTCAAAGGAGCGCGCCTGATCATCGCCCTTGGGGCCGAGGATCTCAAACCGGTCGCGTAAAGACACTCGGCTTTATTGTAATGCTTTAGAGGAGAATCAGGCGCATGCCCAACCGCCAGCCTCGATTCGCGTTTTATGAAAGGAAGATGGGGACGAACCACTCCGTCCCCATTTGCCCTCAAAACTCTACTTCGCCGCCGCAGGCTTCGGTTTGGGTGCCCAGAAATCCGGGTTCGCCGTAATGTATTCCTTCGGCGGATAGCTCATCTTGGGGTTGACTGCGAACGTTGTGACCTCGCTCGAAATCACGGTTTCCTGAAGGAGCTTCGTATAGCGATCCCCGAGGGTTCCTGCCGGAAGCCCAGTGCCGCTGTCCAGGGCCTTCAGCGATTCCATCCCGCGAAGGACAAAATATGTTCCGCCAGGCGCGCCGGAAACAACGAGGTAAACTGCCCTGCGGCCCTTATACCCAGCCTTTTCCCAAGCGTCGCTCAGGATCTTGCGCATCTCCGTGAAATCCGCCTCGCGGCCGGGCCGGATGCGGTAGGTAGTAACGTTGATGTAGCGATACTTGGCAATTTCAGCAGGAACGGCTGTATAGCTCAGGTCTTTTTGATACCGCGCGATCATCGTCCGGGACGCCGTCCGCAGCGCGCCGTCCGCCTCGTCCAACATTGACAGAGCTGTGCTCAAGGGCTCCTCACTCGCGATCTTCGACTCCGCTTCGATTCCCGCATAGTCGTCGTATCGATCCACGAACCAAACCTGGCTGGGTCCGCTCATGGCATCCCAGGCGGTGTAGTTCGGGATTTTGGTTTTCGCAAAAGCCCGGGCGAACGCCATCTCGGTTTTTTGGTGCGCCGCCGATTTGCCCTCCTTGATGTCCTCACGGATGATGCGGAGATAAGCAGAAGGCTCCTGGGCCAGAACGTGCGATGCTCCTGTAAACACCAGGCTCGCCAGAAGAACAGTCATATTGCGTCGTTTCATCAATTCTCCAAGTCTGTTTTTTGCGGGGGTGAACTGCCGGCGAGAACGTATCAGGCCCTTTGTTAGGCCTTGATCAGTCATCGAAACATCTTCTGCGAGTGATACCTGTTTATGCCCAGGCCTTTCCCAAGGCTTCCAGGTTCGCGCCCGCCAGATCCGCGGGTGTCATGGCTACCCGAAACTCCACTTCCGCGTTGAAGACGAGAAACCACGGCTCGGCTAACACGGGGATATCAGAGGCCTTATGGACATTTACGACGAACATGCCGCCGCGATGGCCGTCCTGTTCGGTGAAGTACGCAACCTCGGGCTTGATGGCCTCGAGAATCTTCTTCATTTTTTGCCCAATGCTTCCGTCCCGAACAGCCGTGTTGAACGGATCAAGCGGAAACGTGACATTCATGATCATTTGCATAGTGGTCATCCCAAGGGTGTGGACATCGTGTCAGGCACGAGCCGCACATGGCCCTTGAGCCTATCACAGTTCAACCCCGCACGCCGAGCCTAAGGCAAAACGTCCTCGAGCGCTCCAGCCGCCGAGCTCCCCGGAGAAGCACTACAATCAAATTATGTTGCGGCACTTCACTCTCGAGTACTGGCTCGACGAAGGTTGGTACATCGGCCGGCTAAAAGAGGTTCCTGGCGTGTTTAGCCAGGGGGAAACGCTCGTGGAATTGGAGGAGAACATCCGGGACGCTTTCCGACTCATGCAAGAGGATGCGCAAGAACTTGAAGCTTCTGAGATCCAATCCAAAGAAATCGGCGTCGAAGTCTAAATTCCAAGTTGCTTCCGGATAACCTGAGCGAGTGTGTTCTTCACTTCGTCGTGCCGAGGGACCGGCGCCTTTCGACCATTGCGAGGATTTAGCCACAGGTCGTGACGTCCGCCATGACGCAGAAGCACGCAGCCTGCCCTTGTGAGTTCTCGCAGTAAGTCGCGGACTTTCATCGTTGGCTATACCTTAACTGCTCATCCGCCTTCATCGCAATGAACTTTTGTGTTCTCTGGATTGGTAGGTTTACCCTCTGGAAATCTCGGTGGAAAACGGATGCATGACTGAGGTATTAGGATCGGCTGATTCGAAATGGAGGGAAGATCCAGTATTTTGGTTTTTCCTCAAAACAGAAACGCTTAGAATTGTTTTATAGCCTTTATTGGCCTCACGCTAGCACCACTCGCACATCCATCACATTGGTCCCTGTCGGCCCCGTCTTAATCAGCCCCTCGATCTTTTCAAAGAAATGATACGAGTCATTCTCCGCAAGAAACCGTGGCGCATCCAGGCCCATCTCGCGTGCCCTTTCAACCGTTGACGAATCCGCGATGGCTCCCGCCGCGTCCGTCGGACCGTCGGTGCCGTCGGTTCCGGCGCTCAGGACGGTGACCTCGCCCGCTCCTGCGAGCGCGATGGCAGCGGCCAACACGAATTCCTGATTGCGGCCGCCCTTGCCTGACCCTCGCAGCGTGACCGTCGTCTCGCCGCCGGACAGGATACAGGCCGGTGTTTTCAAAGGCCGGCCCGAGGCGAGAATCTCCTTGGCAATCGCGGCATGAACGCCCGCGACGTCACGCGTTTCGCCCTCGATGCGCGTCGAAAGCACCATCGTCTTATACCCGAGTTCCTTCGCTTGAAGGTACGCGGCGTCGATGGCCTGGGCGTTGCTTCCCACGATCAGATTCTGGACGCGGGTGAACTCAACGTCGCCCGGCTTCGGCGTCTCATGGAACTGCACGGGCTGCACGATGCCGTATTTCTGCATGACGGCGCGCGCGTCGGCGATGGTGGAACGGTCCGGCACCGTGGGACCGGAGCCGATCACGTCCAGGTCGTCTCCGATGACGTCGGAAAAGATCAACGCAATCGTCGTCGCGGGATAGGTGAGCCTGGCGAGCTGCCCGCCCTTGAACGACGAGAGATGCTTGCGGACGGTATTGATCTCATGAATGGTTGCGCCGCAGGCCAGCAGTGTTCTTGTCAGATCCTGCTTTTCGGCCAGGGTGAGGGACACCGGCGCGGGCGTGAGCGCCGATGCGCCTCCGGAGATCACCGCGATGAGCAGATCGCGAGGGCCGGCATTGGAGGCGATCCCGGCCATGCGGCGCGTGCCCTCAACGCCGCGCTCATCGGGGATCGGATGGCCGCATTCGTGTTGATGAATCCGGCGCAGGTGGGCCGCATGACCATCCTTCACGTTGATCCATCCGCCGGCGATCCGCCGCCCGAGCAGCCGTTCCATGGCGCGAGCCATCGAGGCCGAGGCCTTCCCCGCCCCGATCACCTGAATCCGGTCGAACTTCGAAAGCGCGTATTTCCGCTTTCCCGCGGTCAGAGTCCGGCCGTCGAACTTCAGGTGGCGAAGAACGGCTTCCTGCGGATCGGAGGCGGCAAGCGCGGCGCGAAAAATCTGCAAGGCGTGCTTGCGCCGCGTGTTCATGGCCGGAACAGCGGCAGGGCGAGAATTTTCTGGACCGTCGCAGTGACGTGCTCTTCCGGAGCCTCGATGCGGTAATGGGCTTGCGCGTAACGCGGGCGTCTCGCTTCGAATAATTCGCGCAGCTTCTCCGCATTCCTGGCCAGGGGCCGGTGCGATTCGGCGGCCACGCGTTTCTCGATCAACTCGAAAGGTGCGTCCAGCCAGATCACCACGCCGTTGTTGGCCACCAGTTCGAAATTCTCGTCGCGCAGCAACGCTCCTCCACCCAGCGCGATCACCTGGGGATTCCCGGACTGCACTGCGCGCACGCGCTTGGACAGCGTGGTGGATTCCATCTCGCGAAACAAGGCTTCGCCGTGGGTATCGAAAATCTCCCCGATCTTGGCGCCGGCCCCGGTCTCGATTTCATCGTCAAGGTCGAAGAAACTCCACCCGAGCTCGTCAGCCAGGGCCCGGCCGACCGTGGACTTGCCGCTTCCCATGAAGCCTACCAGAAAAATTCCCGGCGTTCGCTTGAGCTTAAGAATCATATTCGGCAGCGCGCTGGCGCGAAAGTGATAATAGTATCATGCAGCCGGGTTTGTTGCCTCTCTTTCCGCTCCAGGTGGTCTTGTTGCCCGGCGCAGAACTCCCCCTCCATATCTTCGAAGACCGTTACAAGGAAATGATCGCCGAGGTGATCCGCGAACGGCAGGAGTTCGGCGTCATCCTGGCCAGCGAAAAGGGCATCGTGAACACGGGCTGTACGGCCAGCATCGACAAGGTGCTGCGCGAATATCCCGACGGCCGTATGGATATTCTGGCGCGAGGCCGCAGGCGGTTTGAGATCTTGATGCTGAACGACGAGCGGACGTTCCTGCGCGGGACAGTGGAATTTTTCGACGACGAAGACGAGTCCGCCGTAGCGCCGGAAACCCGTCAGCGCGCCATCGACGGCTTTAATGACATGCAAAAACTGCTCTCGCAGCAGGCTCTGAACCCGGATGAAATCAGCCGCGTGCCGCTGAGTTTCCGGCTGGCGCAGCCGGTCTCCGACCTTGGGTTCCGCCAGGCTCTTCTTGCCACGCGCAGCGAGAGCGACCGTTTGCGTCAGCTCGCCGATTTTTTCCCGGTTCACAACTTGCGTCAAAAAAGGATCCAGCATGTGAAGGAGGTTGCGCCTCGCAACGGCCATGGGCGGGGGGTGAGCGGAATCGAATGAGTTTCCTGATTTTCGACGCGGACGACACGCTGTGGGAGAACAACATTTACTTCGAGCATGCCTTCGATGACTTCTGCGGGTTTTTGGACCATTCGGAGCTGACTCCAAAGCAGATCCGGGACGTGCTGAACGAAATCGAGCTGGTAAACGCGAAGGTACACGGTTACGGATCGAAGAGTTTCGGCCGCAATCTGCAGCAGGCCTATCATCATCTGGCTCAGCGCGAAATTCGCCCCGACGATCTGGAGCACGTCATGTCGCTGGCGGAGCGGATTCTCATGCAGCCGCTGGAAGTGATCGAAGGCGTGGAGGAAACGCTGGCCGAACTCGCCGGGCGCCACGACCTGACGCTGTTCACCAAGGGCCATCCGGAGGAGCAGCGGCTGAAGGTGGATCGGTCCGGCCTCGGTCATTTTTTTGCCCACTTGGGAATCGTGAAGGAAAAGGACGCGGCGGCGTATCACAAGCTGGTGGAGGAGCGCGGCTTCGACCCCCGCGACACGTGGATGATCGGGAATTCGCCGAAGTCCGACATTAACCCCGCGCTCGAGGCCGGGCTGAACGCCGTGCTGGTGCCGCATCCACACACCTGGGTTTTGGAACATCAGGACTTGCACGAGGGCGGCGAGCGACTGCGGATCGTGGATAGTTTTTCCGATTTACGGCATCATTTCTAACGCAATCTTTCGACACTTCAACGACATCCCATCTTTACCGACGCGGGCGTGGAAAATCCTCCCCTAACCTGCAGGCAAGGAGTTCAAGCGCTCTTTTCAAACGTTGGACGTCACGTCGGACGATACCGGCCCCTCGCCGTTGCGGGCTAAACAAACGGTCTTCGAGCGGGGTCGAAGTAAACTCCATTGCTAAAGGGCCGGCCCGATAAATTGATCTTTGACAATCTCAATCCTGTGTTGTGGGGTGCCATGCGCTGCCGTGAACGCTTACAGCCCCTGGGCGTAAGCCAGGGGATGCGTGAAGGCCGCGCATGCCGAGGTTCAGATAACTCGGAGCACGCTCAGCGTAATTGCCTACTACAATTACGCGCATGGGCCTGAAATTCGCATGCGTCTATATCTTAACTCCGCTGATGATTCCGGCAGCGTTTGGACAATTCACTTCCATGCGCTCGGAAATGAACGGCGACACTATGAAGGTGACGTTGGGCAATCCGAGGTATCAAGGCACGGCCGTCCGCGGCGCTCCATATTCGGCGGAACAGACGACCAAACATGTACAGACACTGGCTGACGGTACGCACATCACCCAGCAGAAGAGCATCGAGAGAATTTGGCGCGATTCGGAAGGGCGGATGCGTTCGGAACGGAACATGGCCCTCGGACCCGCTTCACCAGCACGATTCCCGTTGGCGCGCAGGGCAACGACCGGCCTCTGGTTTCCACCACCGAGAGTTGGTATTCACCGGAGTTGAAAACGACGGCGCTGTCGACACGCAGCGATCCGCGCAATGGAGAATCGACTACCAAGCTCACCAACATCAGCCGCGCGGAGCCGGATGCGGCGCTGTTTCTGCCTCCGGCGGGATATCAGGTGGTGGACGAGAAGGACTCGTTCACGGTTGCTCTGAAGAGGCAATAAACGGCATCGCCAACGTGCTTGCAATGCTCGCGCTGTCCTGCGCGGGATATCCGGCAAGACCGGTTTCCATTTCCTTCAATCCGGCCGACGGACGCGCGGCATAGGTTCCGAACAGGCGGTCCCACCAGGGAAAGATGGTACCGAAGTTGCAATTCTGCTCGCCAATCTCCACCGAATGATGGACGCGGTGCATATTGGGCGTGATGAGCCACAGGCGCAGGAACCGGTCCAGAGGGGACGGGATTTCCACATTCGCGTGTTCGAAAATGTCCTCAAATATGGTCGCGATCTCAGCGGCCAGAACGGCCAGAGGCGGCGGACCCGTGAGCGCGATCAGCGCGAACACAAGCGCCTGCGTCAGCACCGATTCGGCCGGGTGAAAACGAAATCCGGTGGTGACGTCGAAGTCCGGATCGGCGTGATGGACGCGGTGAATGCGCCACAACAGGCCAATGCGATGATAGGCGATATGTGACCCGTAATGCGCCAGATCGATGGCGGCGAAGGAAATCGCGAACGCGAGGAGATAGGGCACCTCCAGGCGATGGAATAGCCCGTAGCCACGCTCGCGAATCAGGATGGCGAACACAACGGCTCCGCCGCGAAACAGGAGCACATTCAAGCCGGTATTGATCGCCAGGAGGACGCCGTGATTCAGCCAACGGCGGGCCATGGAAAGAACCAGAGGCCGCAGCGGCACGAACGTTTCCACCAAGGCGAAGCAGATCAGAGTCCCGAAAAGAATGTACGATTCCAGGCGGCCTCCTTGAGAGAGCCACGCGGAGTCCATAGGCCAGCCCGAACTATTTTTTCTCTTTGCGCAGGTGGCGGATGACCAAAATGGCTCCCAGACCGCCTCCGATGAGGAGGACGGTAGTGGGTTCTGGAACGGGGGGAGCTCCGGCGAACGCCGGTGTAACACAGCAGAGAACAGCAATGCCGAGGGAAAGGAGTTGGGTAGCTCGATTCGTCATTTGACTACTTAAACACGGTTCTGCTGGCGTAGTCAAGAACAATCGACGGGAAGATCCCGAGGGCAAGCGTACCTATCGCCGAGCCGTACATGGCGAGTTGCAAGCCCAAGCCCGCGGGCTCCAGGTTCTCGACTGAGTCGCCGGGCTCCTTCATGTACATCACCACCAGGATCTGCAGGTAGTAATACGCAGCGACGGCGCTGTTCAGCAGGCCGAGAACCGTCAGCCAGACGAGGTTCGCGTCCAGCGCCGATTTGAAGATGTAGAACTTGCCGAAGAATCCACCGGTGAGGGGCACGCCGATGAGGCTCAACAGGAAAATCGTCATCATCGCCGCCATCATCGGCTTGCGCTGCGCGAGGCCTGCGAAATCGTGAATGGCGACATAGCGTTCGCCCTTGCGCGCGAAGTAGGTGATGACGGCGAAGGCGCCGATATTGGTGAAAGCGTACGCGGCCAGATAGAACATGGCGGCGGCGGCTCCGGTATCGGAGTGCGCGGTCACCGCGATCAGAATGTATCCGGCGTTGGCGATGGCCGAATAGGCCAGCATGCGCTTGATGTTGGTCTGCTTGATGGCCGCGAAGTTGCCGACGATCATCGTGGCCAGAGCACAGGCCCAGACAAAGGGCGTCCAGCGCTCCGAAATGGAGCCGAACGCGGTGAGGAAGATCCGCAGCAGGATTGCGAATGCGGCCGCCTTGGGTCCCACCGCGAGAAACGCCGAAACCGGCGCGGGCGCGCCCTGGTACACGTCCGGCGCCCAAACCTGGAACGGCACGGCGGATACTTTGAAGCCAAGCCCGACGAAGATCAGCGCGGCGGCGACGCCTGCAAGCGCGAAAGAATCGAAACCAGGCGTCTCAATCGCGCGACGGACCTGTTCCAGGTTGGTGGTGCCCGTGATGCCATAGATCCAGGCCACGCCGTACAACAGAAACGCCGTGGCGAACGAACCGAGCAGGAAATACTTCAAGGCCGATTCGTTGTTGCGAGGATCGTCACGCAAGTATCCGGCCAGGATGTAGCTGGCGATGGAGGATATTTCGATGCCGATGAAAATCATGATCAGCTCATTGGCGGTAACCATGACGCACTGGCCCATCACACTGAAGATCAGCAGGGCGTAGTATTCGCCGCCGGGATGATCCTCGCGGCGCAGGTACTCGGAGCTGGACAGAACCGCGAAAATACCGATGGCAATGACCAGGACACGGAAGAATGTGCCGAACGGATCGATGATCAGCATGTCGTGAAACGCGGTGCCGGCCTCGGCCGTGGCGGCTGCGATCAGCGCGGCTGCCATTCCGGCGATGGACAATGGCGCAAACATCTTCGCGGCGGGCGAAGGGCGCGCCGAAGGAGAATCGGGCGCTGGCAGGAAGGCTTCCAGCAGCATGATCAGCAGGCCGGTGACCGTGAGAATCATCTCCGGCAGGAAGCGCATGTATTCGGCGGAAGTGGGCATCATGTTAGCGGCCCTCCTTCGTCGGTGTTAGGCTGGCTGCCTGCGGCGCCTTTTGACTTTGCCGCAAGATCGCTGCGTTTTGCGTGCTAATCGCGGGCAGGAAGGTTTGAGGGAAGGTTCCCATCCAGACCATCATCGCGAGCAGGGGCAGAATCGCTGCCCACTCGCGCGGGGTGAGGTCGAAAATGTGATGCGTCACCGATTCGGAAGCCTTTCCGAAAAAGACACGCTGATAGAGCCAGAGCATATAGCAGGCCGAGAAGATCACGCCGAGAGCGGCGGCAACAGCCAGATTGAAGTTCGCCGTAGCGGCGCCCTGCAATACGAGGTACTCGCCGATGAAGTTACTGAGGGTCGGCAGGCCGATGGAAGCCAGCATGGTAATCATGAATACCGCGGACAGATTCGGAGCAGGCGTGGCCACGCCTCCGTAGGCTGAGATTTCCAGCGAATGGCGGCGTTCATATAAATAGCCGACGAGGATGAAGAGCGCGCCAGTGGAGATGCCGTGCGCGAGCATGATGTACACGGCTCCATCAAGTCCTTGCTGCGTGAATGAGAAGATGCCGAGGACGACGAAGCCAAGGTGGCTGACCGAAGAGTACGCCACCAGCTTCTTCATGTTGGGCTGTACGAGGGCAACCAGGGCTCCGTAAACGATTCCGGTGATCGCCAGCGCGTTAATCCACCCCGCGCATTGGTGCGCCACGCCGGGAAACAGAGGCACGCAGAAGCGGAGTAGTCCGTAAGTGCCCATTTTCAGCATGACCGAGGCCAGCATCACGGATCCCGCAGTAGGGGCTTCCACGTGTGCGTCAGGCAGCCAGGTGTGCAGCGGGAACAGAGGCACTTTCACGGCGAAGGCGAAAAAGAAGGCCAGAAACAGCAGCAGTTCCGCGCGCGGCGTGAGCGACAGATCGCCGCTCGCGAGCATGTTGCGGATGGTGACGTAGTCGAACGTATTGGCGTGGTTGTAGAGATAGACGATCGCGCCGAGCATCAGCACGGAACCGGCCATTGTGTACAGGAAGAATTTGACGGTCGCGTAGATGCGGCGGTCGTGGCCCCAGATGCCGATGAGGAAGTACATCGGCACGAGAGCGACCTCCCAGAACACATAAAACAGGAATAGGTCGATCGAGATAAACACGCCGATCAGACCGAATTCCAGAAGAATCAAGAACGCGTAGTATTCCTTCACCCGATGCGCGATGTATTTCCAGGAAATGGCGACAGCGATGGGCGTCAGGAACGTCGACAGCAGCACCAGCCAAAGGCTCAGTCCATCGAGGCCCACGTGATACCGGATGGGCGGAAACTTGATCCAAGCCGCGTTGGTCTCAAACGTGTAGCCGGAGGGATAGGCAAACCAGTATGGAGCGAGCAGCGCGAGAGAAGCCAGGAAGACCACCCCCGAAATCACCAGCGCGGCCCGGCGCGACGCTTCCTTCGGGGCAACGAGCAGAATCAGGAATCCGACCAGAGGGAGGAACAGGACGAGGTCGAGTACGCTCATCGCGTCACCCCCACAATGCCCATCGCCACGACCACGAGAATCGCTCCGGCGAGCACCCATCCGGCGTAGTCTCTGATATATCCCGATTGCAAGCGTCGCAGGACGTCCCCGACGCCGCGTGCGGTGTAGCCGACGCCGTTCACCGTGCCGTCAATCGCTCCTGCGTCAACCGTCCGCCAGAGCAGGGAACGCGAGCCGTCGATGACGGGCTCCACGAAGGCGGAATCGTAGGCTTCGTCGATGAAGTATTTGTTGTAGAGCAGCGTGTAAACCGGCTTGAAGGCGTTACCGATCGCCTCCGGCAGGCCGGGCGACACCACATAGAAGAGATACGCCAGCGCAATGCCTCCGATACCGGCGGCGACTGGCACCCACGCGATGGCGGAGGGCAACGGCGACTCCGCCAGCGGGAACATCGGCTCCAGGTATTTCGGGATGTTGATGAATCCTCCGCCAAGGCTGAGCGCGGCGAGTATCGCCAATGGTCCCCACATCACCAGCGGAGATTCATGCGGGTGGGCATGGCCCCGGTATTTGCCGAAGAAGCAGAGGAACAGCGCCCGGAAAACGTAGAATGCGGTCATGCCGGCCGTGAATACGCCCACCCAGAAAATCCAGGGCGCGTATTGGTAGGCGGATTCGAGAATCGCATCCTTACTATAGTGGCCGGAAAAGGGAGGTATCCCCGCGATGGCGACGCCCGCGCACATCAGCACGGCGAACGTGATCGGAATCTTCTTCATCAGTCCGCCCATGTGGCGCAGATCCTGCTCGCCCGACAGCGCGTGGATCACACTGCCGGCGCCGAGGAAGAGCAGAGCCTTGAAGAACGCGTGCGTCATCACGTGGAAGATGCCGGCCGAAAAGGCTCCCGTACCGAGGCCGACGAACATGTAGCCAAGCTGAGATACCGTGGAATACGCAAAGACCTTCTTAATATCGTTCTGGACGAGGCCGATGGTCGCCGCGAAAAACGCGGTGGTAATGCCAACGACGGCAACGAAACTTAGCGCTAATGGCGAGTGCAGGAAAATCGACGAGCTGCGCGCGACCATGTAGACGCCCGCGGTGACCATAGTCGCCGCGTGGATCAGCGCGCTGACGGGCGTCGGGCCGGCCATCGCGTCGGGCAGCCAGACATAGAGAGGAATCTGCGCCGATTTCCCGGTGGCGCCGACCAGCAGCAAGAGAGCGATCGCCGTGATCCAGCCGGGCGAGGCCTCGACGGGCAGCGCCTTGGCCTGCGAGAACACTTTGCCGAAATCGAGGGAGCCGAAGTGGATCGCGATCAGGAAGATCGCCAGCGAGAAACCAAAATCGCCGATGCGGTTGACGATGAACGCCTTGTTTCCCGCGGTTGTGGCGAAGTCTTCCAGGAAATAAAAACCGATCAGCAGGTAGCTGCACAAGCCCACGCCCTCCCAGCCGACGAACAGCAGCAGGAAATTCGCCGCCAGCACCAGGAGCAGCATGAAGAACATGAACAGGTTCATGTAAGCGAAGAAGCGGTAGTAGCCGCCCTCGTGGGCCATGTAACCGACGGCATAAATATGGATCAGAGTACCGATGCCGGTAACGATCATCAGCATCACGGCGGTGAGACGGTCCACCGCGAAATCCACGCCGATGTTCAGCGCGCCGGATTGGATCCAGGTGAAGTAATGCTCGAAGTGCGTCTCTTCGAGGCCCCCGGTAAAGGCGCCCAGCGCGTTGAGCACTTTCAGCACCACCAGGAACGAGGCCAGTACAGAACCGACGGCGACCGCGTTAATGATCGTTTTCGAAAAACGGCGGCCAAAGAGGCCGTTGATGGCGAAGCCCGCCAGGGGTAGTAAGGGAATGAGCCAAAGTTGCTGCATCGTTTAGTTCGTCGCCTAGTTCTTTAGGGAACTGACCTCGTCGATTTCCAGGGTCCGGCGATTCTTGAAAATCGTCAGAATAATTGCCAGGCCAACGGCGGCCTCGGCGGCGGCCACCACCATCACGAAGAAGCTGAAGATGTGGCCATCGGGCTGTTTAAACTTGTACGAAAACGCGATGAAGCTGAGGTTCACGGCGTTGAGCATCAGCTCGATCGACATGAACACGGTGATCACGTTGCGGCGGAACAGGAATCCGGCCACGCCCAGCGAGAACAAAACGGCGCTGAGAATCAGGTACCAGGTAAACGGCACGCTATCGGGCAGCGGAGGCATTTATTGGATCTCCTTGCGGGCGAGCACGACGGCGCCCAGGATGGCGATCAGGATCAAAATGGAAGTCACTTCAAACGGCAGCAAATATGTCTGGAACAGCAAACGGCCGATTTCCTGAGGCGTGCCGTGCGTCATGTTGCCGAACAGACCGCCGGGCGCGGGCGGGAACATGCGCTGGATCACATACGCCACCACGCCGATAAATAACGCGATCAGCGGCAGACCGCCGTATTTCACCCAGAGATTGCGCGGCATTTTGTGCTCGGTTCCGGCGTTGAGCAGCATGATGACGAAGATGAACAGCACCATGATGGCTCCGGCATAGACGATCAACTGCGCCGAGGCGATGAATTCGCCGCCCAGCTGCAGATAAATGAGCGCCAGGGCGCCCATCACGCCGACCAGCGACAGTGCGCTCGAAATCGGGTGCGTTTGCAGCACCAGATTGATCGCGCAAACTACGGCGATCCCGGCGAAGATGAGAAACAGGATTACGTGTTCCATAGCTAGTTAAGGGCCACCATCAGGGCCGTGACAAACAAGTTGACGATCGCCAAGGGGAACATGAAGGTCCAGGCGAAATTCATCAACTGATCGTAGCGGAAGCGCGGCAGCGTGCCGCGAATCCAGATGTACACGAACAACACAAGTCCGACCTTCGACAAGAACCAGAACAGAGGCAAGAGAATGGCCGAGGCGATCGGAACCAGGAAAATCCCCGCGATGCCGAGGGAAACAACGCCGGCCACCGGCAGCGTGTAGCGATCCAGCGGCCGCGCCGGATTGAATCCGTGATAGAAGCAGAGCAGAGCGGCGATCAAGAAAATGACAGTGGGCACAAACGACGATCCGTATTCGGCGGGCCAGAGCGGCTGCCATCCGCCCAGGAACAGCAGCACGGCGACGCAGGAAACGGTCACCATGTTCGCGTATTCCGCCATGAAAAACGCCGCGAACTTCATGGAGCCGTATTCGGTGTGGAATCCGGCCACCAGTTCGTTTTCCGCCTCAGGAAGATCGAACGGCACGCGGTTAGTTTCGGCGAAGGCGGCGACCAAGAAGATCAAAAAGCTGACAATTTGCGGAAACGGTCCGTGAAAGATGCTCCACTTGGGAATGAAGCCGAAGTAGAATCCGGCCTGTCCGTCCACCAGCTCGCGGAAACTGAGCGAGTTGAGCAGCAGCAGCGGGGCGGCGATTGCCATGGCCATCGGCAGTTCATAGCTGATCATCTGCGCGGAGGAGCGCAGCCCGCCGATGAGCGCGTATTTATTGTTCGAGGCCCAGCCGGCCAGCGCGACGCCGTAGACGCCGATGCCCGAAAGACCGAGGATGAACAGGACGCCGACATTCAGATCCGCCAACTGCATCGGCGTGGAGAACGATCCGATCTTGACCTCCGTTCCAAAAGGGATGACGGCGATGGAGATCAGCGCAAACATCACGGCCAGGAACGGCGCCAGCAAGTAGAAAAACTTATTCACGTGCGACGGAATCATGTCCTCTTTGGTAAGGAGCTTGATAACGTCTGCCAGAGGCTGAAGCAACCCGTGCGGCCCGACGCGCCGCGGCCCGATGCGGAGCTGGATGTGGGCGAGGACCTTGCGTTCCACCCACTGAATATAGGCCAGCGCAGTGAGCAGCACAAACGCCACGATGGCGGATTTGATCAGACTAACAATGTAGAAATTCATTTCGTGGACCCGTAGAGAGTGCCGGGGGATTCCATGACCTCGTTGAGCACCTTGGAGTACCGAGTCAATGAGCCGGACGTGAACAGTGTGTCATTGGAGGAGTGGATGACACCCGGCGACTGCGGCACGTGCCCGTTCAGCGGAGCCGTTGGCGCTGCGCCGAGATCGAGAACTACCTTTGAGACGTTGTAACCATGCACGCTGGCTCGGATCTCTTCGAATACCTTCTCCGGCAGCCAGATGCCCACGTCGAGCTTCATTTCCTTGGCGATCAGGCCCATAATTTCCAGGTCCGTCTTGGTGCCCATCACCTTTACTGCGCGCTTCAGCTTCTGCACTTCGCCGGTGCCGCTAGTAACGGTGCCCGATTTCTCGTACGCCGATGCAGCGGGCAGGACCAGGTCGGCCTGCTTGGCCGTTTCGGTCATGAACAGATCCTGCACCACGACGAAGCGCTTGGGCGACATCGAGACGTTCTTTAGAGGATTCGCTCCGACCACCCATAAAACATCCAGATCGGCGCCGAGCATCTGCTCGAGCGACATGCCGCCGTTCGTCGGCACCAGGCCCATGTCGAACGCACCGCGCGAGTTCGAATAATCGAGCAGGCAGACGTATTTGACCGGTACGCCGAGCGAATCGCCGAAGGCGACCAGCTTGCGAACCGCGTCGCCCTGAACCACGTCGCCGAAGACGATGATTAGTTCGGACTCGGCCTTCAGCTTCTCGCGTAGCGATTCGACGCCCGCAATCTCGCCGCCTTTTGACACTCGCACACTGGCGACGGCCTGCTGATCCTCGCGCACCGGACCGGCGGTGACCGCGTAGACATGCGCCGCATGATGGCGATAGTTCGCGCGGGCCTGATACGCGAGGAAAGGATGCTGCTGCGAGAGATCCGCGCCGACCACCAGAATCGCCTTGGCGTTATAAAGGTCCGCCGTCGTGGCGAGCGCATCGTTCCTGCCCGAGAGCGCATCGAACAGCGTGCCCAGGTCGCCCGTGCGGTGGTGATCGATATTCTCCGTCTTCAGACCCTGGCGCGCCATCTTGGCCAGGAAATAATTCTCTTCGTTGGTGGTGTGATTCGATCCGATGACGCCAAATGACTTCGCTTCGCTGAACTTCTTCGAAGCGATCTCCAGAGCCTGCGTCCAGGAAATGGGTTCGAACCCGCCACCCGAGCGCAGCATCGGTGACTGCAACCGCTCGGGATGCTCCACGAAGTCGAAGGCGTAGCGGCCCTTCACGCATAAGAACTCGCCGTTGATACCGGAGCGGTCGCGATTGTTGCCCCGGATGATTTTTCCATTGCGGACACCCAGGGTGGTGCGGCAGCCGTCGGCGCAATGCGTGCAAATCGTGCCGACGTGCTCCATTTCCCACGGCCGGGTCTGATAGCGATAGGTACCGGACGTCAGCGCGCCCACCGGACAAATATCGATGCACGCGCCGCACTCGTCGCATTGCAGGTGATCCTGCTCGTTGGGAACGATTTCGGCGATCACGCCGCGGTTGCCGATGCCCAGCGCCTTCACGCCCATGCCTTCGTCGCAGACGCGGACACAACGGTAACAGAGAATACAGCGCGGCGCGTCGTAAAACACCACCGGCGACCATTGTTTTTCCGGCGTGTGAACCTTGCGCTCGGTGAACCGGCTCTCACCGGCGCCGTAGCGGAACACCATGTCCTGCAGCTCGCACTCGCCGCCTTTATCGCACACGGGGCAATCGAGAGGATGATTGGTTAGCAGAAGTTCGAGCATGCCCTTGCGGGACTGCTTCACCACCTCCGATTCCGTGTGCACAACCATGCCTTCGGCCACCGGCAGCGTGCAACCGACCTGCAGCTTCGGCGTTTTTTCCACCTCGACGAGGCACATGCGGCACGCGGCTTGCAGCGTGAGTCCTTCGTAATAGCAGAACGATGGGATCTCGATGCCATTTTGCCGCGCGGCTTCAATCAGCAGAGTGCCTTTTTCAGCCGCGATCTCACGGCCATTTACCGTCAATTTGACCATCTCAGCCATGTTCGTTAAACCGCCACCAGTTGACGCGAAAGACGCTTCTCAAAATCCTCGGCGAACTTCTCGACAATGGAGATGGTCGGCATCGCCGCCGCATCGCCCAACGCGCAGAAGGTCCGGCCAAGCATGTTTTTCGAAACCTCGCCCAGCAGGGCAATGTCTTCGTGCCGGCCGTGACCCGCGTCGAAGCGCTCCAGAATCTTTTTGAGCCAGGTCGTGCCCTCGCGGCAGGGGATACACCAGCCGCAGCTTTCATGCGCGTAAAACCGCATGATGCGGAGGGCGAATTTCACCATGTCGGTGGTCTCGTCGAGCACCACCATGCCGCCCGAGCCGAGCATGCTGCCGACCTTCGCCAGGCTGTCGTAGTCCATCGGAAGATCGCATTCGTCGGCCTTCAGAATCGGGCAGGACGAGCCGCCCGGAACCACGGCCTTCAGCTTCCTCCCACCCGGGATTCCGCCGGCAACCTCATAGATCGCCTTCAGCATCGGATAACCGAGCGGCAGCTCATATACGCCCGGCTTGTTCACATGGCCCGAAATGCACACCAGGCGAGTGCCGCCTGCCTTCGGTACGCCGAGGTCGGCGAAGGCCCTGCCGCCGTCGCGAATGATCGCGGGGACCGCGCTGAACGTCTCGACATTATTGAGAAGCGTCGGAAGGGCCCAGGCGCCCGCCACGGCCGGGAACGGAGGCTTCATGCGAGGCACGCCGCGCTTGCCTTCGAGCGAATCGAGCAGCGCCGTTTCCTCGCCGCACTCATACGCGCCCGCGCCGGAGTGCGTATACAGATCGAAGTCCCATCCCGTGCCGGCGATGTTCTTGCCGAGATAGCCTTTGGCGTACGCTTCGTCGATCGCGCGATTCATCATCTCGATCAAGTAGCGATACTCGCCGCGGATATAAATGTAGCCGACGTGCGCATCCACCACCAGGCTGGCGATGAGAATGCCTTCGATCATCTGATGAGGATCGTATTCCAGGAGCAGGCGATCCTTGCAGGTGCCGGGCTCGCTCTCGTCGCCGTTCACGACGATCACCCTCGGCTTCGGCGAGTTGTGCGGCACGAAGCTCCACTTCAGGCCTGTGGGGAAGCCAGCGCCGCCGCGTCCGCGCAGCGCCGAGACCTTCACTTCCTCTAGAACCTGCTCGCGGGTCATCTCCTTGGCTTTCTTAAACGCCGCGAAGCCGCCGTTGGCCAGATACACTTCCAGGGTCTCGGAACCTTCCAGTTCGAAGCGTTTGCTCAGGATGCGCGTCTCCAGCGGACTGGGATCGTTATAGAGTTTCATCGGCATCAGTGAGCTTTCCTCAGATCGTCGATCAACTTATCTAACTGTTCCGGCGTGACGAAGTGATGAAAATCGTAGTTGATCTCAACCGCGGGCGCCCAGGAACAGGCGCCCATGCACTCCACTTCCTCGAGCGAAAACAGCCCGTCCGGCGTAGTTTCCTTGTGCCCGATGCCGAGCTTTTTCCTGGCGTGCGCGTACAGTTCTTCACCGCCGGTGAGCAGGCAGCTGATGTTGGTGCAAACCTGCACGTGATACTTCCCCTGCGGCTTGCGATGCAGCATGGAATAATAGCCGACGACTTCATCCACCTGCAGAGGCTCCACGCCGCAGCGCCTGGCCACTTCCTCAATCAACTCCGGCGTAATCGCGCCTGTCTCGTCCTGCGCGTAAATCAACATCGGCACCACGGCGCTGCGCGTTTTCCCTGGAGGATAGTGCGTCAGCATCTTGGCGAATCGTTCCTCAAGTTGCGGCGAAAAGGTCATGCGTTACCGGTCCGTATCTCCCAGCACGAAATCCATGCTGCCCAGGGAAGCGATGGAATCGGCGATCAGCGTGTCTTTGAGCATCACCGGCAGGGCCATCAGATTGGCGAAACTCGGCGTGCGCATGTGAACGCGGTAAGGCTTCGAAGTCCCGTCGCTCACGATGTAGTATCCAATTTCCCCGCGCGGCGATTCCACGCATTGGTACACCTCGCCGGGCGGCACGCGGAAGCCCTCGGTGACGATCTTGAAGTGATAGATCAGCGCTTCCATCTGCGTCTTCATTTTTTCGCGATCCGGCAGAACCACATGGGGAGCGTCGGCCTGATAGGGACCGGAAGGCATTCCTTCGAGCGCCTGAGTGATGATCTTCGCACTCTCGCGCATTTCCTGCATGCGGACGCGGTACCTGGAGAAGACGTCGTTGCCAGTCTCGGTGCACACCTTGAAATCGAACCGTTCGTAGCCCGAATAAGGAGCGGTCTTGCGGCAGTCGAGCGGTAGGCCCGCGCCGCGCAGCATCGGCCCGGTGACGCCCAGGTCGAGCATGTCTTCCAGAGAAATGAAGCCGACGCCCTTCGTGCGGATGGCCCAGATCGGGTTCGCGTTCAGCAGATCCTCATATTCGTCAACCTTTGACGGGAACCCGCGGATGAACTTGCCCACCGCTTTCTCCCAGCCACGCGGAGCCTCCAGAGCCACGCCGCCAATGCGGATGTAACTGGTCATCATGCGCTGGCCGGAGAACATCTCCAGAATACGCAGGATCTCTTCGCGCTCGCGGAAGCAATAAAAGAAGATGCTCATCGCGCCGATATCGAGCGCGTGGGTGCCCAGCCATACCAGGTGGCTGTTCAAGCGGGAGAACTCCGTCATCATCACGCGCAGCCACTGCGCGCGCTCCGGAATCTCTATCTGCAGCAGTTTTTCGACGGCCAGGGAGTAAACCAGGTTGTTGGCCAGGTTCGAAAGATAATCGACGCGATCTGTCAGCGTCAACGCCTTGGCATAGGTAAGATGCTCGCACTGCTTTTCGATGCCCGTGTGCAGGAACCCGATGTCCGGCGCGGCTGAGCGGATGGTTTCGCCCTCCAATTCCAGCACGATGCGCAGCACGCCATGCGTCGAGGGGTGCTGAGGCCCCATGTTCAGCGTCATGCGCCGCGGCGCGGCTGGATTTTCCGGCTGCTCCTGTTGCGCCTGAATGGTTGCGACGTGATCTACGAGGGACTTATTCATTGGGGTAACTGTACTTGTAGCCGTGAACCGGATAATCCTTGCGCAGCGGGTGACCGTCCCAATCGATCGGCATCAGGATGCGGGTCAGATTGGGATGATTACGGAAGGAAATGCCAAACAGGTCGAACACCTCGCGCTCGTGCCAATCGGCCGCGCGCCAGACGCTGTAGACAGAGTCGATTTCGGGATTCTCGCCGCCCACTTTGCATTTGATTCGCAGGCGCGCGTTCCGCTCCACGGAATGGAGGTGATAAACCACCTCGAAGCGGGGTTCCGCCGGATGCCAGTCGACAGCCGTCAGCCCGCTCAGGCGGTTGTATTTTTCCTCTTCCTTGAAGTAGCGGCACAATTCGACGATCTTCGCGGGGTCGGCGATGTGCGTGGTTTCGCCGAAGGCTTCTTTGGTTTCGAGAATGGCCGGATGGCTCATTTCCTGCCGCCTTTCCGGCCGGTGATTTCACTCGACCAATCGAGGACTCCCTTTTTATATACGTAAACGTAACCCACCAGCACCAGCGCCACAAACAACAGCATTTCGAAAAACCCGAACATCTTCAGTTCGCGATAGACGACGGCCCAGGGATACAGAAAGACCGCTTCAATGTCGAACAGGATGAAAATCATCCCGACCATATAAAACTTCACGCTGAAGCGTTCGCGGGCCGAGCCGGTGGGCGCCATGCCCGATTCGTACGGGGTGTCTTTTTGCGGGCTACGGGCTCGCTTTCCGAGCGCCGCCGAAAGGCCGATCAGTCCGGTAGCCACGGCCATCGCGATGCCGACCTGGACCAGGACTGGGAAGTAGAGTTCGGGCGCGGTTAGAGTTTGCGGCATGGGTGTTGGGGAACAGCTGTAACTATTGACTATAATGATTGCGGAAACATGGTGTCAACGTGCGAACGGAAGCCGATTCGATAAAAATTGTTCTCAACGGCGAGCCGCGCAGCGTTCCGGCTGGGCTGAACGTCGCGAGCCTGCTGGAATGCCTGGAAATAGACCCAGCGAAGGTGGCCGTGGAGTTGAACTGCTCGATCGTCCGCAAGCCGGAATGGGAATCAGCCCAGGTGGGCGACGGCGCACAAGTCGAGGTCGTTTGGTTTGTCGGTGGGGGCTCCGGGCTACCCCTATCGACACCCTATTGACACACCCCCCAACTCGAGTACAATCGATAGGCAGCCCTTTTTGCCCGGAAACGGAAACGACCCGATATGTTTAAAGCCCGAAAGCCCCGTCCCGCCGCCTCGTCCCCCGACAAGGCTCAAATTGAGGAGAGAACTTACTCCTCCCTCGAAGTTGCGCAGGTGGCTCAGGTCAGCCTCCGGCAGCTGCAATGGTGGGACGAGCGCAAGGTGGTTTCGCCCAGGCATGAGGGCCATCGCCGGGTTTATTATGCCGCCGAGGTGATCGAGATTACGGTCATTGCGGAGCTTCGGCGCAAGGGTTTTTCGCTCCAAAAAATTCGACGCGTGCTCCGGTTCCTGCAGAAGGAGATGGGCAAGCGTCTGGCCGAAGTCCTTTCCGCCACCTCCGAACTGCATCTGGTGACCGACGGTAAGTCCATCTATTTAGAGGACCAATACGACCGGATCATCGACATTCTAAAGAACGCCCGCCAGCCGATGTTCCTGGTTTCCGTGAGCGACCAGGCCCGCCGGTTGACCGAAACCGAGCGCAAGCCAGCCCGGATGGAACCCGGCAGCAGCATGCGCCGCGCTGCCCGCATAGGCTAAACGGCTCGCCGCAGTTATTTTGTGACGAATCTTTCCTGGATGGCGTCTACTTTTTAGGCGCCCTTCGCGCGATATACTGAAAATTGGAGGCCATCCTGACGATGCCATCTAGCCGCCGCAGTTATTTCATTGTCCCCGCATTCATAGCTCTGTGTTCGCTCGCCGCCGGACTGTTTTTCGGCAGTGGGCACGTCAAGGCCGCCTCCACCAATAGCGAGGAGCAACTCAGCCAGAGCCTTAAGGCATTCACCAAGGTTTACGATGTGGTGGAAGCCAACTTCGCGGACAACGTGAAGCCGGATAAGGCCATCTACAAAGGGGCCATCCCGGGCATGCTGCGGACGCTCGATCCCCACTCCAATTTCTTCGATCCCAAGGATTACAAGGAACTCCGTACTGATCAGAGCGGCCATTATTCGGGCGTGGGCATGATGGTGGGCGCGCGCAACGACCGGACCATCGTGCTGGCGCCGTTCGCCGGCTACCCTGCGTACAAAGCCGGCCTGCGTGCCGGCGATGTGCTCCTGGAGATCGACGATAAGAAGACCGACGGCCTGACGACCACGGAGATCGCCGAGCGGCTGAAGGGCCAGAAAGGCACCAGAGTTCAAATAAAGGTGCAGCGCGAAGGCTCCAGCGATCCGATTACCTTTAATATTGTCCGAGCTGAAATCGAGCGGTCCACCGTGCCGGATTGCTTCTTCATCCGCCCGGGCATCGCGTACCTGGACATCACCCAGTTCGGCGAAAACACCAGCAAGGAAATGGAAGAAAAGCTGGCCAAGCTGCCCGAGGGCCAAGTGAAGGGTCTGATCCTGGACCTGCGCCAGAATCCGGGCGGGTTGCTGACCGAGGGCATCGATGTCGCCGGGCACTTCCTGAAGCGCGGCGAACTGGTGGTGAGCCATCGCGGCCGCACCCAGCCGACCAAGAATTTCACCGTCCGCCATGATGGCAAGGGCGCGGACTATCCGGTGGTGGTTCTGGTGAACCGCTACTCGGCCTCCGCCGCGGAAATCGTCACCGGCGCGCTGCAGGATCATGACCGGGCATGGGTCGTGGGCGAAAACACCTTCGGCAAGGGCCTGGTGCAGACCGTGTTCCCGCTGAGCGACAACACGGGCCTGGCGCTGACCACGATGCATTACTACACGCCGAGCGGCCGCCTGATCCAGCGCGATTACACCAACCAATCGTTCCTCGATTACTACTACCACACCAATCTGGACATGAAGAACACCAACGACGTGAAGATGACCGATAGCGGGCGCACCGTTTACGGCGGCGGAGGCATCACGCCGGACGAGAAATACGCGCCGCCCAAGCTGAACAAGTTCCAGATCGAGTTGATCCGCAAGTACGCGATGTTCAGTTTCTCCGCCAACTGGTTCGGCGCGCATAACAGCACCAAGCTGCCCTCTGGCTGGTCTCCCGACGAGAAACTGCTGAACGACTTCCACGATTTTCTGCTGAAGAACCATGTGAATTTCACGGAGATGGAGTTCACCGAAAATCACCAGTGGATCAAGGATCAGCTGAAGCGCGAAATGTACATCACGGCGTTCAGCTACGAAGAATCGCAGCGCGTGGCCATTGAGCAGGATCCGGCAGTGCAGAAGGCCGTCGAGGCCCTGCCCAAAGCGAAGGCTCTGCTGGAGAGCGCAAAGAAACAGATGGTGCAGCGCATGAACGGCCAGGAGCGCGCCGCCGCCGCCGAACCCGCGCACCCGTAAAATATCTTGACTCCGCAAATCACCGTCCTCGATGCGGGCGGCCAATATTGTCATCTCATCGCACGGAAGGTTCGCGATCTGGGCATTTACGCCGAGGTCGCAGCTAGCGAAACCCGCGCCGCTGCACTCACCGGGCGCAAAGGCATCATTATTTCCGGCGGCCCGGCCAGCGTCTACGATCCCTCGAGTCCCACGATCGACGCGGCATTGCTCGCCTCCGGCACTCCCGTGCTCGGCATCTGCTACGGCCAGCAACTAATCGCGCATACGCTTGGCGGCCGGGTCCAAAAAGGCGACCATGGCGAGTACGGCCTGGCTCTGCTCGATATCGCCCGCCCGGATACGATTCTGAGCGGCATTAAAGGCCGCCAGCAGGTCTGGATGAGCCATCGCGACCTGGTGGCGGAGGTTCCTTCCGGCTTCGAGGTTCTGGCCAGCACGGAAACGTGCGCCATCGCGGCCATGGCCTCGCCCGCGCGGAAATTGTTCGCGGTGCAATTCCATCCCGAGGTCGCCCATACGCCCTGTGGCCGGACGATACTTAAGAACTTCCTGTTCGACGTTTGCGGCTGCCAAACGGATTGGGATCCGGCGGGCCAGATTCAGGCGGTGGAGGAGCACATCCGAAAGGCGGCCGGCGACAGAAATGTATTTTTCTTCGTGAGCGGCGGCGTGGATTCCACGGTCGCTTATACGCTTTGCTTAAAGGCTCTTGGGCCGGAGCGCGTGCATGGCGCCTACGTCGACACCGGCCTGATGCGGGAGGGTGAGACGGAGTTCGTTCGCGCCAACTTCGAGGCCATCGGCGCGCGGTCGTTTGAGGTGGCCGACGCGAAGGCCGACTTCCTTTCCGCTCTTTCGCACGCCACGGCGCCTGAGCAGAAGCGCCACATCATCGGCGAAAAATTCGTCGAGGTGCAGGAGCGTATTCTAGAAACCGAGCACTTCCTCGATGCAAACTGGATTCTCGGCCAAGGCACCATTTATCCGGATACGATCGAATCCGGCGGCACGGCCAAGGCCGACCTCATCAAGACGCATCACAACCGGGTGGCCGGGATTCAGCGGCTGATCGACGAGGGCCGCATCGTCGAGCCTCTCTCTTCTTTTTATAAAGACGAAGTCCGCGCCATCGGACGTCAACTCGACCTGGCGCCGGAGCTGCTCGAAAGGCATCCGTTCCCGGGCCCTGGCCTGGCGATTCGCTGCCTGTGTTCCGACGAAGCTGCCGCGCCGGAAAAGATCGCAGACGGATACATCGTCCCGGTCCGCTCTGTCGGTGTGCAGGGCGATTCGCGCACATATCGGTCCGTTTTGGCGCTACCGGATTTTCCACCCACCGCGGAAGACGCCGCGCGGCTGATCAACAAGCTCGACCGCGTGAATCGCGCGGTGGTTGCGGTCTGGACCGCTGAACCCATTGGACAAATGCGCGTCCAGCCGGCATTTCTCACCGGCGAGCGGTTGCACCTGTTGCGCCGTGCCGATGCGATCGTCCGCGGTCTGACCCATCATTCGGGATTCGACGCGTCGACCTGGCAGTTTCCGGTGGTTCTAATTCCGTTTGGAACGGCAGCCCGCCGCGATTCGGTGGTTCTGCGGCCCATCGATTCGGTGGACGGCATGACCGCCAGCGTTGTGCGCATGCCGGCGGAACTGCTCGAAAACATCACGCGGGAACTGCGTGCGCTCGATGGCCTTGGCGGTGTGTTTTACGATCTGACCAATAAGCCGCCCGGTACGATCGAGTGGGAGTAGCTACTTCTTCCAGCCCAGAGCCGCCAGCGAATCCTCAAGATACTTGAGGCCTTCCTCCAGCGTCTTGCGGTGCCGTTCGTTGGTGGACACTTCAATCTCGCGCATCACGCGAACGCGTTGCAGCAGCAAACCGTCGCTTTTGCGCTCCATCGCCATCTGTTCCGGAGTTCGTAGGGGCATGCGGTCCTTCCTTGAGTCTTTTCGCGCCTCAACCTGGGATTCGACGTCCTTGCTTTCCCAACCGCGCGCCATTGCTTAAGTATAGCGCCTATTGCTTTTCGCTCGACGGAGGCACCAGTCCCTTGATGCGCAGATAAGTGATCAGGTTGCCGTAGTGCTCGAAATCATGGGCGATGTTGAAGTTCAGGATGCCATTTAAGCTCCGCTCGCCGCGTCCGAACTTCATCATCTGTCCACTCTTGGCGTCAGTCAGCGAATCGTAGGACGAATCGCAATAGGCGAACGCCGCCTTCAGCCCTTCGACGAGCCCCGCCTTGGTGGTGATGGTTTTCTCCGCATTCGATTCCTTGGCCTCGCCCTTGGCCGCAGCGCAGAAGAAATATTGATCGTCGATCAAATGGCCGAGGATCGCGCCGTAACTCCTCACATCCGGCGACGCCTTGAATGAATAATTCGCCTCCGGCATCTTCTCGGCCGACTTGAGAATGTAGCCCTTCACTGCCGTGTACATATCCTTGGTTTCCTTGCTCATTGGATTCTGAGCCTGTATGAGGCATGCACCGGCGATCAACAGCAGGATCTTCTTCATGGATGGTCCCCCTTTAGATTAGGATGCTGGAGAAGGGGAAAGGCTACTCTGTCACCCTTCTTCAGCAACTCCTTAATAGAAGATAGCACTCGCGGATCATCTCCCACTCCTCCCCGGCGTGAATCACCAGAGTCTTCGCCTGCAGGAACGCGAACTGCCGCTCGACGATCTCGCGCAGGGGCGCGCAGTGCTCTCCAACGCCTCCCGTAAAAACGATCGCATCCGCGCCGCCCAAAACTCCGGCCATCGCGCCGATTTCGCGGCATAGGCGATGCGCATAGATCTCAAAGGCGAGCTTGGCGCGCGCGTTCCCCGCATCCATCGCTTCAAGAACCTCGCGCATATCGCTGGAGACTCCGGAGACGCCTTTCAATCCCGATTCGCGATTCAAGATGCGATCCAGATCGTCCGCGCCGTAACCGCGATGGCGCATCAGGTAAATCAGAATTGCCGGATCGATGGAGCCGCTGCGCGAGCCCATCATCAACCCTTCGAGCGGCGTGAAACCCATCGTGGTATCGACGCTCTTTCCATCCCGTACAGCGGAGAGCGACGCGCCGTTACCCAAATGACAGACGATCACGCGCGGCGGGGAGCCGAGAATCTCCGCCGCCCGCCGCGAGGCGTACTGATGGCTTAGGCCGTGGAATCCATAGCGGCGGATACCCATCCCGGCCCATTCGTAAGGACCCGCATAGACGTACGCCTCCGGCGCAAGCGTCGAGTGAAAGCTGGTGTCGAACACGGCCACTTGCGGCACGTCCGGCCCAAATACCTTCACCGCCGCGTCGATGGCCTTCAGCTCAAACGCATTGTGCGCCGGCGCGATTTCGGATGCGCCCTCGATCGCCGCGCGAACTTCCCGCGTGATGCGCGTGGTTTGCCGGTGCTTCCCGCCATGCACGATGCGATGCGCCACCGCATCCATCGGGCCAGGAACGGCCCGGAGCAGCTCCTCCAGTTGTTCTTGCGATTCAACGTTCCGCTGCCACATCGGCGCCGCCGGCTCCGACGCCGGACCGGCAACCTCCTCCAGCCGGCACTTAACACTGCTGGAGCCTCCGTTGACTGCGAGTATCCTCATTTCGCCGCCGGCCACTTCCAGTTCTTGATCTCCGGCATGTCGTCGCCGTATTGCGAGATGTACAGCTTGTGATCAATCAGTTTGTCCCTCAGCATTTGCTTGAAGTGCCCGGCGATGCCGTGGAAGCGTTCCACGCGATCGATGACGTCGCCGGCCAGGTGAAACCGGTCCAGATCGTTCATCACCGTCATGTCGAACGGAGTCGTCGTCGTCCCTTCCTCTTTATATCCCCGGACGTGCAGATTGTCGTGATTCGTCCGCCGATACGCCAGGCGATGTATCAGCCAGGGATAGCCGTGAAACGCGAACACGATCGGCTTGTCGGCGGTGAAAATCGCGTCGAAATCGCGATCCCTTAGCCCGTGCGGATGCTCGCTCTGGGGCTGAAGCGTCATCAAGTCGACGACGTTCACCACGCGAATGCGGATATCGGGCAGATTTTGGCGCAGCAAATCGACGGCGGCAAGCGTCTCGAGCGTCGGGATGTCACCGCAGCAGGCCATCACCACGTCGGGCTCTCCGCCCCGGTCGCTCGAAGCCCATTCCCAGATGCCGACGCCCGCCGTGCAGTGCTTCACCGCCGCGTCGATGTCCAGATATTGCAGCGCCGGCTGTTTTCCGGCCACGATCACGTTGATGTAGTTGCGGCTGCGCAGGCAGTGATCGGCGACCGACAGCAGGCAGTTGGCATCCGGTGGAAAATAGACCCGCACGATGCTGGCTTTCTTATTGACGACGATGTCCACAAAGCCCGGATCCTGGTGGCTGAATCCGTTGTGATCCTGCCTCCAGACGTGCGACGTCAGCAGATAGGTCAACGACGCAATGGGCCTGCGCCACGGCACCGAGCAGGCTTCCTTGATCCACTTGGCGTGTTGGTTGAACATCGAATCGATGATGTGGATAAAGGCCTCGTAGCAGCTGAAAAAGCCGTGGCGGCCCGTTAACAGGTAGCCCTCCAGCCAGCCTTCGCACATGTGCTCGCTCAACATCTCCATCACGCGGCCCTCAGGAGACACGTGATCATCGAAAGGAAACGTGAGGGCCGTGGATTCGCGGTCGGTGACCTCAAACAGCGCTCCTAAGCGATTGGACGCCGTTTCGTCCGGCCCGAAGACGCGGAAGTTCGCGGCCTCCGAATTCTCTTTCATCACATCGCGCAGGAACACGCCGAGGACGCGCGTGGCTTCGCCGTTTGACACGCCCGGTGTCGCCACGTCCACCGCATACCGTCGAAAATCTGGCATGCGAAGGTCTTTCAGCAGCAGACCCCCGTTGGCATGCGGATTCGCGCTCATGCGAAGTTCGCCCTTAGGAGCGATTTCGGCAAATTCCTTGAGGAACCGGCCGCGATCGTCGAACAATTCCTCCGGCCGGTAGCTCTTGAGCCACTGTTCGAGCAGCTTCAAGTGCTCGGGGTTCGTGCGGACGCCGTCCAGAGGCACCTGATGCGCGCGAAACGTTCCTTCGATGGCTAGGCCATCCACGATCTTCGGTCCGGTCCATCCCTTGGGCGAAATCAGCACGATCATCGGCCACGCCGGGCGATGCTTGAAGCTGTTCGCGCGCGCGTCCTGTTGAATTGCACGGATCTCGGCGAGGCATTGGTCGAGCGTCTCCGCCATCGCCTGATGCATCGCCTCCGGCTCATGCCCTTCGAGGAAATAGGGATGATAACCGTAACCTTTCAGGAGGTCCGCCAGCTCAGGCTGCGGGATGCGCGCCAGCACCGTCGGCCCGGCGATCTTGTAGCCGTTCAGATGCAGGACCGGCAGCACGGCTCCGTCCCGCACCGGATTCAGGAACTTGTTCGAATGCCAACTGGTGGCCAGGGCGCCCGTTTCCGCCTCGCCATCGCCCACCACGCAGCAGGCGATCAGATTGGGATTATCGAACACAGCTCCGTAGGCATGCAGCAGTGAATAGCCGAGCTCGCCTCCTTCATGGATCGAGCCGGGCGTCTGCGCCGCGGCATGGCTCGGGATGCCGCCGGGGAAAGAGAATTGTGTGAACAACCGCTTCATCCCTTCGGCGTCCTGCGTGATGCTTGGGAACAGCTCGCTGTACGTGCCTTCCAGATACGCGTTGGCGACCATCCCCGGACCGCCGTGGCCAGGGCCGCAGACGTAAATCATATTCAGCCCGTCGCGCTTGATCACGCGGTTGAGGTGAACATAAATGAAATTGAGTCCGGGCGTGGTGCCCCAATGCCCCAGCAGGCGAGGCTTGATATGCTCCACCTTCAGAGGCTCTGTCAGCAGAGGATTGTCGAATAAGTAAATCTGTCCTATGGAAAGGTAGTTTGCCGCGCGCCAGTATGCGTCGATGCGGCGAAGCTCGTCCGTTCGAAGTGGCATGGCACTTCCATGCTATCTTCCTTCGCTCGACGGAGGCACAACACCCTTCAGCCGCATGTAAACACAAATGTAACCGTAGAGTTCGTTGGTGTGGCCAACCAATCCATACATCATCGCCAGCTTGGAGCGTTGCCCGCCGCGGCCGCTGACCATCGAAACTGCGTCGGCGTCCGTCATGCTATCCACCACCGCGTCACAGGTGGCGAATGTGTCCTTCAGGGCGGCCACCACATCGGCCTTGGTCTTCAGCGTCTTCGCGTCGATGGATTTTTGCTCGCCCTTCAAGGTGGAACAAGGTCCCATGCTGGAAACCGCGATGTGCGCGACGCGCTCCTGGAAGGTCTGCATGTCGGGCGTCGGTTTGAAACTGTAGTTCTCCTCCGGCATTTTTTCGGCGGCTTTGATGAAGTTGGTCTTGATGCGCGTGTAAGAGCCCTTGAGCTCGGTCGAGAGAGGATTGGCGGTCTGGGCCTGCAGGGCTCCGGCGAGGGCGCAGAAAAGGATCGTGGCGGAAATGCGTTTCATCAGGTGTCTCCTTGGCTTTGAACTACGTGGATGTGAATTACATTCTAGCTCAGGAGGAGACGTTTCAGAGGTGAAAACGTAACGGAGAATCAGGGCGCGGGGACTTCGAGGACTTCCAGCAGGTTGAAGCTGTCGTCGTCCGGATTGCGCGCGAATTTAACTTTGGCTTTGATTCGAGTGGCGGGCGTGAGGCGGTCGAATGTGCCGGGCGGCTGGCTCTTGAAGTAGGCCAGGACTGCATCCCAGCCCTTGAGGCCGACGATCCGATAAAAGGTCACACCGAGAACGCGCCTGGGCTGTGTTTCGGGAGAATAGCGCGGGATGCGTGAGATGTCGATGGGCAGGTTCTGGCACTGCTTCACTTGCCTGGTGGTGGTGCGGATGCAAAAGTCGATGTCTATGCACTCTTTGTTGGGCCGGTTGAGGCAATATTTGAGAACGGGTTCGGGGATCCAGAGGACGTAGATGGAGTCTGGTTGTTGCGGGTTGTGGGTGGCCTGGATATAGAGATATGTTTCGAGCTCGGTCGAGAGGGATTGGGGGAACATCGGCGAGGAGCAAGAAACAGTCAGCACGAACGCCGCGGGAAGGATTCGAAGCCAACGCTGTGGGTACATGGTCTTATATCCTGTCACGCGAGAGTCGCAGGCTCACAGAGATTACCTGGTGCCCAACAACCCGTCGATATTTTTAAGATTCTGCCGGGCGTATTTTGCCTCTTCCAGATCCGGATTCAACTCGAGCATGGTGCGGAAGTGATCCCCCGCGCTGGCTAGCGTTTCCAGGCTCTGCGTCCGCTGCGCCTGATGCATGTAGCACAGCGCCAGGGCGTAATGTGTATAGGGATCTTTCGGATCGTAGGCAAGCGATTTTTGGCAATAGGCTACCGCGGCGTCATAGTGGGACAGCCTCCGCTCCGCGTCGCACAGGCCGAAATACGCCAGGCTGCGCATGTCGCGCCAGGTATCCGTCTGCGCCGCACGCTTTTTCTTGCCGATGCCGGCGATATAGCCGAGCACGTAGTAATTCAGCCGCCCCGCGAGCTTGCTGTCGAAGTCGCTCAGCTTCAGATAGGAGATATATTCGCCCGTCGAATCCTGCAGCGCGCCGCTCATCCGCAGGCTGTCGGCGAGCCACAGATGAGCCTCGGCGTTGCCCGGCGTTAGTTTGATAGCCTGGCGCGCCGCTTCAATCGCCTGCGGATACGCTTCCTTTAATCGATACGCCTCGGCTTCGAGATAAAATGCCATGGCATTCGTGGGATCGCGCTGCGTCACGACGTTCAATTGCCGGATTGCCTCATCCACCGCGCCCGTGTCCAGCAGCGAACCGGCGAGGCTTGCGCGCGCTTCGAGGTAATCGGGGTCAATCTCGATCGCGCGCCGGAACGCGGCCTGTGCCTTTTCCTCGTCGAACAGGGAACTGTACGCGCGGCCCAAATAAAGATACGCCTGGCTGAAATTGGGATCGAGTGAGATCGCTTTCTCAAAATGCGCGACGGCCTTCTTGTAATTGTCCGCGAAGCCCTTGTTGTAATACTCGATTCCGTGATTCAGTTCATCCAACGCGGCCTTTGGACGGCGGCGGGCGATCAAGATCTTGATCGACACTGTCGAATCACGGCCCGGATAAACGATTTCTTCGCGCGGGCCATCGGGCTCGTACCCCATCTTCACGCCCTGCACGGTATGATTTCCGGGCTTCAGGCCCGGCAGCCGCAGAGGCGAGCCTTTATTGATCACACCCTGGGAAACGCCATCGACGAATACCTCGACGCCATCCATGTTCGTCTCGAAAATCAGCGTGCCATCCTTCGGAGGGGGAGCCTTCCCTGCCCGCAGACCACTGGGAATGTACGCAAGGATCATGTTCGGATCGAAACTGCCTCGGTCGGAGGTGGGATTCTGCTGGCCCTTCGTCACTTCACGGACGTTGCGGCGCACATACTCAGCCAGTTCATCCGCCGTAACGATGCCATCGCCCGATTCGTCGGCCTCGCCTTCCAGGCCCTTCACGACGTAATACGTGAAAATGCCGTGGCCGTCGCCCCAGTTCTTACTTTCATAAGAAATTTCCCGATCCCGGCTGGCGGTGAGCGAGAACATCGTTCGCGATAGATCCAGCAGATTCTTGTTCACCTGAGCCAGCTCCGCATCGGGCGAAATCGCGCCGGAATGGCAGGAATCGGTGAGCAGGACTTTCCATTTCGCTTTGATCTTCGATCCCGCCACCGCGCCCAGTGTGTCCATGGAGTATCCGGTCGCGCCGACGTTCGACGGATCAATGTCGTAAGGAGCGAGATAGCCTTTGCCGCCGCTGATGAATCCGTGCCCGGCGAAGTAAATCACCACGCGGTCGGATTCCTTGGCCACCGAAGGCAGCCAGACTTCAAGCTCCTGCTTCAGGTTGGCGAGCGTGGCCTTCGGCCCGATCAGCCGGTGGACGTTTTCCGCGCGGAAGTTCCCGCCCTCAGGATTGATCAGCACGGAGTAAACGGATTCGGCGTCACGCTCGGCGAAATCGAGCTGCGCCTTGGCCGGCAAGTTCTTATACTTCGCGATGCCGATCACCAGCGCATAGCCGCGCGGGATCGTCACCGGAGCCGCCGCCGGGCGGTCTTCCTCATACTTCAGGTCGCGCGATTTCTGCTGCGGCTGCTGCTCGACCAGCAGCGCGGCGCTAGCGATGAGCCAGGCGAAGTTCATAGACCACCGGTCCGGTTAACGGCGCGGGCGAGGATACCACCGTCGCGCCTTTTTCCTGAATAAAGAGTAGCTCGCGAGGCGTCGGCGCCGCGATCCCCTCGAGATTTTTGGGCGCGACTTCGCCCTCTTTCAGGGGCTTCACGCCGGCCGAGGTATCCACGCAATCGCCGCGCGATTTGAAGATCGTATCGTCGCAGCGCGGGTGAAAGCTCATGGGAAAATCCGGATGCGGCGGCGGAGGAGGCAGTGCTCGAACCTCGTTTCCAAGCTTGATCGGACTGATCACCCAATAGACAATATCGTGTCCAGCGGGACCGCTTATCTTAAACCAGCCCTGGGCCGCCGGAACCACGTAATCCTTGCCCGCCTCGATGCGATTGTCCGCGCCCGTGTCGTTGCGCGGAAACAACAGTTCGTAGGCGCCCGAAGTTCCGTGATTCATCACATACAAAAAGCCCGAAAAACTGGACGTCATGTGAAACCGCAGCTTGTCCCCGACATCGAAGACCAGCGCCGCGTCGACTGCCTTCCAGACCGACGCTTCCTGACGCTCCACCGTCAGCCGGATCCGCTGAACCTCGTCCGCGCGAAGGGCCGCGGCCACGATCGTCAATAAGATGATCCTGCGCATACTACTTCCCATGCTTGAGCGCGACGTCCACCACCAGGCGTGCGTCATCGGTGCGGCTCGGATTCACCACGTAGGTGGCTTTCTCGGCCGACGGTTCCTTGCTGTCGACTTTCTCAAAGACCAGGTCGCGCGATTTCACCTCTTCGCGCAGGCGATTTACGATGTCGTCGCCCACTGTCGCCTGGGCCATCAGCGTGCGGTTGGACCCCTGGGCGCCGGTGATCGAGTAAATCAATTTGTCCAGATCCGACTCCGGCTTGCGCGACAACACCAGAAACAGCTTCTCCGTCCCGGATTGCTGATCGAACACGAACTGCCCGCGGTCACCCGGCGGAATCTGTTGCGAGGAGCCTTTCTCGATTCGATTGCTGCCGCCTTCGACATCGGCCGCGGGGAACAGCAGCCGCCAGTTGCCGCTCGATCCTTGCATCACCACGTACAGATAGCCTGTGGTGTTGGTGTCTACATGGATGCGGATGCGGTCGCCGGAGCGGAAAGTGGAATCGGCGTCGACCTCGCTGAACGTGCCGGAAGCGTCGCGCTTCAGAACGCTATAGCGCAGTCCAAGAGGCACATTAGCGACGTTGGCGACGTTCACCATCGCCGGATTCGAGGGCGGATTCGCGGCCGGAGCGGTGTTCGAAACCGTGGGCGCGGTCCCCGGGGGCCTTGTCGCACGCGAATTCTTTGGCGCCGGTTTCTTCGCGGCCGCGGCATCCGGCGGCGGTGTGTAAAACAGCTCCCGCGCCTTCATGCTGGGGTCCTGAGAAAACGCCAACCCCGCCAAAGCCGACAAAATCGCCAGTGGTTTCATAAGCACCTCAATCCTTACTCTACTCCGCGCAAAAAGCATCCGCCTCAGCTCAATTCGTCATTTTCGCGATCCTCCAACAGGGGTACTGAGTCCGGCTTAGTGAAAAATCCTACTCGTATCACCCTGCATCCTGGCCAGTTACGTGCTCCTCCACCACCGTCATGCTCGATGCCTTATCGGCAAATATCGAACGCTACATGGATTTGTTGAGCGCGCGGCAAAAACTTGCCGCCTCCAATATCGCCAATGCCGACACCCCCGGCTACAAGGCCAAGGACATTGATTTTCAACAGGAATTCGCAAGCATGCTGAACGGACAACAGCCTCTAACGATCGACGCCCCGGGGTTGCCGGAAAAGCCCGACGGCAACAACGTCAATATCGACCGCGAGGCTAGGATGTTAGCAGAGAACGCCATGCGTTTCAATGTGGCTTCCAATTTGCTACGCCAGCAGATCAATTCGGTGAAGGAAGCCATCACGGGAGGGTCCGGATCATGAGCCTTTTTGCCGCTTTGCAGGTCAGCGCCTCGGGCATGCAAGCCGAGCGCACGCGCGCTGAGACACTGGTCGAAAATATGGCAAACGCGGAGACGACGCGCACACCCGACGGGGGTCCGTACCGCAGAAAGGACGTAGTCTTTTCCAGCGAACTGCAGGAATCGCCCTTCTCCGCCGTCTTTCAAAACGAGCTGGCCACCGGCGTGACGGTCTCCGACATCACGGAGGATAAGAGTCCTCCGGAAATGCGCTACATGCCCAACCATCCGGACGCGAACGCCGACGGCTACGTGGCCTTTCCCAAAATGAACCCGGCCGCTGAGATGGCCGACCTACTGAACACCACGCGGTCGTATCAAGCCAACATCGCCGCCATGACCGCGGTGAAGGACATGATCACCAATTCCATCTCGTTACTGAAATAAGCCATGACACCGATTGCTCCCATCCATGTCTCTCTTCCGTCCCTGCCCTCACATAGCGCCCACGCGTCCCATTCGCCCGGCGCGTTTCAATCCGTTCTGAGCGACGCCATCTCCAAGGTGGAGAGCTTTCAGAACAACGCCGCGACATCGGCGAACAATTTTCTCAACGGCGAAGGCGAGGAACTACACAAGGTCGCTTTGGCGGCCCAGCAGGCCGACCTGTCCTTCCAGCTGTTCATGCAGGTACGAAACAGAGTGGTCGCCGCCTACAACCAAGTGATGCAGATGCAGGTCTGACGCTAGCCAATGAACCAGCTCAGGCAGATCTTCGACCGGCTCTCGTGGCCGCAGCGCATCTGGATTGCCGCGGCCGCGATCGCCGTTGCGGGAGGGCTGGCCTGGATCAATCACTGGAATCAGGAGCGCGATTTCAAGCCCATTTTCACGGGTTTGGCGGACGAAGACGCGGGGGCGCTGCTCACCAAGCTGCACGAATCGGGTGTGGAGTATCGTCTCACCAGCGGCGGCTCGACGATCCTGGTTCCGTCGGACAAAGTCGCTGAAATGCGCCTGCAGATGGCCTCGGCTGGATTGCCAAAATCCGGGCGCATCGGCTTTGAACTGTTCGACAAGGCCAACTTCGGCGCCAGCGAGTTCACCGAACAGGTGAATTACCACCGCGCGATTGAAGGCGAACTGGAGCGCTCCGTGATGTCCATCCGCGAGGTGGAGAGCGCGCGCGTCCACATCACGCTGGCCAAGGATTCGCTGTATACCGAAGCCCGCCAGCCGGCGAAGGCGAGCGTGCTGGTGAAGCTGCGCCACGCCTCGGCGCTCTCTCCGCAGAACATCGCCGCGATCTGCCAGCTCACCGCGAGCGCCGTGCCAGGGCTCTCGGCCGATCAGGTGTCGCTCGTGGACACGAGCGGCAACCTTCTGAACCGTCCGCGGCCGAATGCCTCAGAGGACGGAACCGAAGCATCCGAAGCCGGCCTCGATTATCGAAAATCGGTCGAACAGAATCTGCAGACGAAGATCGCGTCGACGCTCGAGCCGATTCTCGGCGCCGATCACTTCCGCATCGGTGTATCGGCCGACGTGGATCTGACCAGCGGCGAGCAGAGTGAAGAAACGTTCGATCCGCAGAAATCCGTGATGGTCACTTCGCAACGCACGGAAGACGGGCCGGGCATCTCGACCTCCTCCGGGGTGCCCGGAACCGCGTCCAATCTTCCCAATCCCTCGTCGAGGCCATCCACCGGTGCGAGCAACTATGCCCGTCATACCGAAAGCATCACGTATCAGACCAGCCGCCTGGTGAAGCATACGCGCCTGCCGCAGGGCTCGGTGAGGAAGGTGTCGCTCTCGATCCTCGTCGACCACTCGCTGCAATGGGAAGGCGCGAAACGAATCGTGGAGGCGCCGTCGGCCGAGAAGCTGAAAGTGATTCACGACGTGGTGGCTGCGGCCGCCGGCCTCGAGCCGACGCGCGGGGATCAACTGGTGGTGGAAGCGTTTCCCTTCGAATCGACGCTCAACGCCGAGCCTGTGACTGCGCCGTCCGGCGGGCCTCCCGCCGCGACAAACAATCTTCCGCCGTGGCTCCAGACACTCCTGGGCCAGAAAAACGTCCCGGTGATTGCCGGCATAGGCGCAGCGGCCATGCTCGTCCTGGTGGGCGGATTCTTCTTCCTGCTCGCCGGCCGCAAGAAGAGACGCATCGCCGCAGAACTCGCCGCCCAAGCCGCCATCGAGGCCGCCAAGCCGAAAGAACCGACCGTCGCCGATGCGGAAAAAGATCTCGAAGCGCGCTTGGCGAGCCAGGCCGGGGAGCAGGCACGCAGAGACGCCGAGGCCATGCTGCAACTGAAGCTGCCGGAGGTGCAGACCAAGAAGACCGAAGTGATCAAGCGGCACATCACTGCCGAGGCCAAGAAGGACGCCGTTGTGATGGCGCAGGTGGTCAGGAGCTGGCTCAATGGTGAAAACTAGCGCGAGCGGCGTGGAGAGAATCTCCGGCCTTCGCAAGGCCGCTATTTTGATGGTGATGATTGGCGACGAGGCGTCGAGCGCCATTCTGCGCGCCCTGGATGAAGACGAAGTGCAGGACATCAGCCGCGAGATCGCGCGCGTAGGCGCGCTGACGGCCGAGGAAGCCGAAGGCGTGCTGGATGAGTTTTACCAGATGGCCGTCGCCCACGATTACGTGCTGAAGGGCGGCATCGAGTACGCCAAGAAAATCCTCGTCAACGCATTCGGACCGGAGATGGCCAGGAAGATGCTCGACCGGTTGATGAAGACACTGGGCAGCGAAGTGGCCAACTTCGACGCGCTCCAGAAAACCGATCCCGGCCAGTTGGCTAAGTTCATCCACAGCGAGCATCCGCAGACCATTGCGCTGATTCTCTCGCATTTAAACCCGTCGCAGGCCGCGGGTTTGCTGTTCTCCCTGCCCGCCGAGATGCGCTCCGATGTGGCGCTTCGCATGGCGTCGCTCGACCAGATTTCGCCAGAGATCATCGCCAAGATCGCCGGCGTGATCGGCTCCAAGCTGAAATCCCTGGGTGAAATGAGCCGCGAATCGGCAGGCGGAGTGCACGCGGTCGCCGAAATGTTCAACCGGCTGGATTCCACGTCGGCCAAGGAAATTCTGGAGAACATCGAACAGGTAAATCCGAACCTGGTGGAGACCATCCGCCATCTGATGTTTGTCTTTGAGGACCTGCTGCTGCTGGACGTCAACGCGGTGAAGGAAGTGCTGGCCAAGGTAGACCGCAAGATCCTGACGATCGCGCTGAAGGGCACCAGCGAGCAAATGAAGAGTCACATGCTGCAGGCCATGAGCGCGCGTGGGGCGGAAATGCTGCGTGAGGATATGGACGCACTTGGCCCAATAAAGATAAAAGAAGTTGAAGCCGCGCAGCAGCAGATCATCGCCGTGGTCCGCCAACTGGAGACGGAGGGCGTCATCAGCCTGAAGGGCACCGCCGGAGAGCAGTATGTCCTCTAGACTTTACAGGCCCGAGGACGGCGTCGAGGCGGCGCCCATCCAGTGGCGACCCGCAGGCGCGCCTCCCACCCACCACATCCGAGCGCGCAACGCGGATCCGGGAAAGCCGGTTCCGGAGGCGCTGGCTTCCGAATCGCGGCAGGAAGCCGAGGCTCGCGCCCGCGCGGCGTACCATGAGGGCCTGGCCGCGGGAGAAGCAGCGGCACAGCATCGTGCGCAGCAAAAACTGGAACCGTCGATTCAAGCCTTCAACGCCCTTTTGGCCGAACTGGCGTCGATGCGCAAACGCGTCCGCGCCGAAGCCGAGGACGACGCGGTAAAACTGGCCGTCGCCATCGCACGCCGTGTGATCTATCGCGAGCTATCCGCCGATCCCGAAGCGATTCTCGGCCTGGTGAAGGCGGCATTCGGCAAATTGAGCGCTCGCGAAACACACCGGGTGCGGATGGCGCCATCGGACGCGGCCGTGTTGGAGTCCCATCGGGCAAAATTGCAAATCCCGCCAGGGCTTGAAATCGCCGCGGACAATTCGCTGCCGCCGGGATCAGCAGTCTTCGAAACCACGCGCGGCGAGCTGGATGCCTCGGTGGATACGCAGTTAGCTGAGATCGACCGCGGGCTCGCCGACGTCCTGAGGAGGCGCAAATGATTTTGCGCGATCTGATTTCGTCGCTCGCCGCGATGGAGACATTGGAGTGGACGGGCAAGGTGTGCGAAATCGTCGGCCTCTTGATTGCCTCCGATGGTCCGGCCGCGGCGGTGGGCGATTTCTGCGAAATTCGCGGATCGCAGAGGGCCGTGCGCGCGCAGGTGGTCGGGTTTCGCGACGCCAAAGTGCTACTGATGCCTTTGGAAGAAACCGCCGGCTTGCAACTGGGCGACACGGTGATCGCCCGGCCCGAAGCGGCGCGCGTCGCAGTGGGCCCACAGCTCCTGGGCCGCGTGCTGAACGGCTTCGGTAATCCGATGGATGGAGGACCGGCGATCGATCCCGAGGCGCTCTACGATCTGTACGCCGCGCCTCCGGGTCCGCTCGAACGTGAGCACATCACCGAGCCTCTGGTGACCGGCGTGCGCGCCATCGATAGCCTGCTGCCGTTCGGAAAAGGCCAGCGCGTGGGGATTTTCGGAGGCTCCGGCGTGGGCAAGAGCACGCTGCTGGGTGCGATGGCGCGGCATAACTCCGCCGACGTGAGCGTGATCGCGCTGGTGGGCGAGCGCAACCGCGAGGTCCGCGAATTTCTGGAAAAAGAACTGTGCGAGGAAGGCCGGAAGCGCAGCGTGGTGGTGTGCGCGACCTCCGACATGCCAGCGCCGCTCCGCATCCGCGCCGGATTCGTCGCCGTCGCGGTGGCCGAATATTTTCGCGACTGCGGAAAGAGCGTCCTGCTGGTAATGGATTCGGTGACGCGCCTGGCGATGGCGCAGCGCGAAATCGGCCTGGCAGCGGGCGAGCCTCCCAGCCAGAAAGGCTATACGCCGAGCGTGTTTCACCTGCTGCCGAAGATTTTCGAGCGCGCCGGATATTTTGAAAAAGGCTCCATCACCGGCTTCTTTACGGTTCTTGTGGAAGGGGACGATTTCAACGAGCCGATTTGCGACGCCGTGCGAGCGATCCTCGACGGGCATATCATTCTTTCGCGCGAACTGGGCGCGATGGGGCATTATCCGGCGATCGATATTCTCAACTCCGTCAGCCGCCTGGCGAGCAAGGTCGCAACGCCCGAACAGCGAGAGGCAGCGCGCAAAATTCGTGAGGCGCTGGCGCATTATCACCAGTCCGAAGACTTGATCAACCTGGGCGCGTACGCGGCAGGAACGAACGCGCGGCTCGACTCTGCGATCCGGCTGCGGCCCAATCTGCTCCAATTCCTCCGCCAGCCGCCGGACGTCTCAGCCTCAATGGATGAGACGTTGAAGCAGCTTTACGCGTTGGCGTCTAATGCATGAAGAAGTTCGCGTTTTCCCTCGGCCGCGTCATGGAGTTCCGGCGAATACAGGCGCGCGTGGAGGAGATCAAGCTGGAGAACCTGTATGCCGAGCTGCGTGCCATCGACGCGAGGGAGGCGGCGCTGGTTCATCAGAGCGCCCTGGGGGAAAACGCTTTGCGTGAACAGCAATCGGTGAGCGGATTCGACCTGGAGCTGTTCGGCACGCATCGCGAGGCGATCAAGAAAGAGCGAAAGCGGATGGACAAGGCTCGCGCCGAGTGCCGGGGGCGGATTGACGCGCAATTGGCGGTGCTGGCCGCGAAGCGCCGGGACGTGAAGCTGATCGAACGGCTCAAAGAGCAGCGGTTCACGAAATGGGAGCAGGAGATGCTGAAGGAGATCGATCGGCAGGCGGAGGAAGCGTATCTGGCGAAATGGAATCGGGAGTAGACGCAGTCATGCCGCATCTTGTACGGAAATTTCAAGGCGTTTGTTCAGGGCGCGGAATGCGCCTTCAATCTGCTCCCACCGCGACCCGTGCTGGAGGTCGAGCAGACGCTCGACTTGAGATTTTGAGATACCCATCTTCCGCGCGAGGTCGGCGTTGCGCACCCGCCTCGCCGAGCATCGCCGAATAAAGAGAGAGCTTCGCCTGGGTAAGCAATGGAAGCTCAATCAAGCGGACGGGCTTTCCCCGGCGCGGCTATGGCTTTGGTATCGACAACTGGCGGCGCATATATTCGGCCAGCACAGCCTCGATCGCATCGATGGCGAAGTCAGTGGCTTCTTCGATGGAGTCGCCCTCGGTGACGACCTCCGGGATCGAAGGTACGGTGACGACGAATCCTCGTTTCTCGGGAGTGAATCATGCCGGGTAGATATACATGCTCACCTCTTCGACTCCTCGATGCCAAGCTGCTTCAGCGTGGCTTCACGGTTCCTGTCTTCAATTCGCGCTTGCCGTGGCGCGGGATTGGCGCGAAGCGTTCACCGTAATGTGCCAGCGTGTGCCTATTACCCTCCGTAAATGTGCATCCGCGTGCCGCCAGGAGCCGCTTAAGTTCATTGCTCGTCAAGATTCTTGTATACACATATGTATACTCGTCAACGAGCCACCCACGCGAAACTGACCCACATACTACTGCTGCGGCGAGCCCGCCGCTTCCTTCGCCGTCGTCCCCTTGGTGATCTCCTTGGTCCGCTCCTCGATGTGATCCTTCATCTTTAACAGCGGCACTCCCTCGATCAGCCACTTGGGCGGCTCTTTGTCGGATAAGCGGAAGTCGAAAAATTCCTTCATCCGGACCGTGTAGTCCTTCATGTTCTCCGGCTTGCGCAGGCCGTGGTTTTCGCCTTTGTATTGCAACATCACGACGGGCTTGCCCATGCGGCGCAGCGTGTTGAAGTATTCGATGCCCTGCGTCCAGTCGACCGCGCCGTCCTTGTCGTTATGCAGGATAATCAGCGGCGTGGTGACGTTTTTCGCGTGATAGACGGGCGAGTTGCGCACGTACGCGTCCATGATCTCCGAAGGACTGCCGGTGAATCGGCCCTGGCTGCTCTCGAAAATCGGCTGATTGGCCGAGCCTGTGTTCCAGTAAATCGCGTTGTACATGGCGATCATATCCGTCAGCGGCGCGCCCGCGATGGCGGCGGCGAACATATTGGTCTGCGTGACCAAGAACGCCGTCTGATAGCCTCCCCAGGAGTGGCCGTGAATGCCGACGCGCTTGGGGTCGACGATGCCCGTCGCGATGGCCGCCTTTGCCGCCGGCAGCACGCACCACACCGCCGACATGCCCGGATCGTTGACCTTGTACACGATATCCGGCGTCAGCACCGCGTAGCCGTTGCTGGTGTAGGCGGCGATATTGAAGCCGTTATACGTGGGCTGCGGATAAGCGTTCGTGGACTGCGACAGCTTCTCGTAAATGTAGGTGATGGTGGGATACGTCTTGCCCGGTTCGTAATTGGCGGGCAGATAGAGAGTGCCCTGGAGCTTGTCTCCCTTATCGCTGGTGTACTCAATCAGGCGGGAACCCTTGGTCCATAGAAAATCCTTCTGCTGCGGATTGGCGTCCGTAATCTTGGCCCCACTCATGACGTGGACATCGGGGAATTCGAGCGCCGTTTCGCGGGTGTAGAGATACACCTCGGCCTTCTTCGCCTTCATCAGATTGGCGTAGGACGCCTCATCGAACATCAGCATCTTTACGGTCTTGTTCGGCTCGATCACTCCGATGCCAGCCTTCTTGGTCCACTCGCCATAGGCGTTCACGTAGATCGGTTGGGCCAGATCGATTCCTTTTTCATCGGGATCGAGGCGATAACGGGAACGGTACCGAATTTTTTCCTGCTTGCCGTTCACCGTCAGATTCACGCCTGCGCCGCCATGCACGGGAGCCTTCCAGATGTCCCAGCCGTCGCTGAGCAGCACAGCGCTCGAATCCTTCGCCCAGCCGATGGGCCGGTGCGGAGGCTTCACGACGTTGTGATCGTCTTCTTCATCCCAGAACGTAGCGGGAATTTTCCCGGTGATGTTGTACGATTTGCCGGTGGCCGATTCGTAGGTGTAGTAGGCGCCGTCCTCGTAATACAAGATGTGCGAGCCGTCGGGCGACGGCCCCATCACGTAATGAGCCTTCTTCACGGCCAGCGTGCGCGCGCCGGTTTTCAGGTCGACGGAATACAAATCCTCATAGCGGCGGCCGCTGAGGTTCGAATCGAGTTCGTAGTTGCGAACGTCCGTTCCCATGGCGAACTTCGAATCGGGCGTGACGGCAACCGTGCGTACATCGTCGTCGGCCAGGCGCAGGAATTTCTTGTCCAAGGTGCGATATTCGCACAGGAAGCTGAAATTCTTGTCGGCATTCTCCTGCACCTGCTGCATGGGCTGAAGGCGCGAGTCCTTGTAATGCCAGATCACCATGTCGGGCAGATCGGGCATGTCATCCTTTGTATTTGCTTCCTCCGCCTTCGCTCCGTCGGCCTTTGCCGAGTCCTTCTTATCCTTCTTAGCGTGAAGTTCTTGGATGCCGAACGTCACCGCGGAAAGATCGGCCATCCACGTGGCGTTGCGATTCGGACTGATCGACATGCCCTTAGGGAAGGACGCGTCCGTAGACGGATCGAAGACGGTTTTCTTGACACCGTTAGGCGTGTCCTGCCAGGCGACAACCGAATAAAGTTTATCTTCCCAGGCCTTATCCTCAACCCCGCGCAGCGTGGCCAGGCCGTCGCCCTTTTCGGTGAACGTCAGGCCTTTGTACACCGCTTTGGCGCTATCGAGAGAAGTCACCATTCCGGTTTCCATCACGCGGACCTGCACGCCGTTGCCGACCTTATCCTGCGCGTCGATGATCCAGGCGAGGTAATTGCCTTTCTTGTCAAAGGCGAACTCAGAAACGTTGCCGATGTTGATTTCCTCCCCCGAGGCCATCGTGTAAAGGATCAGGTCAGCGCCGGTGGGCTTGTCGTCGTTCGTCGGGGAGCCTGCGGGTGCGGCTGCCGGCGGCGGAGCCGGGGTCGCGGGAGTCGGGGCGTAGCGAAGCATCGCGATGGACGTTGCGCGCTCACCTGAAAAGGCGAAGCGGCGGATTTTCTCAAACTCAGTCTTCTTGCCAGTGGCGAGTTCCACCAGGATCACGCGGCTCTGAATCGGTTTCTTCGCCTTCTTCAGACCCTTCGCTTCCTTGTCGGTAGGATAGGCGAGAAAGGCTGCGTACTTACCGTCGTCCGAGATCGCGAGGTCGCGGCCGGGAGCAGGCATAGGCACGGGAGCTCCGGCGGGCGGGTCGACGCGAGGAATCTCGCCCATGGGAAAGTGCTGATCTTTCCCATCCTTGATGTTGCGGATCACCACTTCGCTGTTGCCCTCCGCGGGCGATACGCGATAGGCGAACCACACGCCGTCATTGGAAATCACGGGCGCCTGGATGCGCTTCCAGGAGAGAATATCGGCGAGTTGGATCGGCTTCTGCGCGGCTCCGGCGGGGGCCATCGCGCACGCGAAGACAAACAAGGCGAGAAATGGGCGGTGCTTCATAGGTTACAGTTTATGGCAAACGCACGACCGTGCGCTTCCCCAGCGGATTGGCTTCGTCACCGATGATGAAACAACCGGGGAAACAGTAGGAGCCTCCGTGCACCACCACCAGGCCCACATCGCGCGCGTCGGCCGGGAGTTTGAACACCCGCCGGGCTTCCACCATCTGACCCGGGGTGAGCATCACATCCAAAGGCGTCTCCGCCGCATCGGGCAAAGGATCGAAGCGGCGGCCGTCGGCGTCGGTCAAATAGACATATGCTCCGTTGGCTCGCTGGGTGACGCGTTTCGCCTGGCTCGAGATCTGGAGCCTCACATTGCAGAGGCTGTCATTATTCTCTGCGACGGCATGCTCTACGCCGGCCACGGCGATGCACCAATCGTCGAAGCAGCGAAGGTCGCCGATTTTCAGTAATTTTTGCGGCTTTGCCAGCGCAACGGCGCACACGATGGCCATATAAACGCCAGCGCATATCGCCCACCGGCGCAGGATGCGGAGCCCGCCTTTGCCGCGGATCGCCTGGACGGCGGCGGTCCACAGGGTCGCAACCGAGGCGAGAAACAAGGCAATGAACAGCAAATCGAAGATTGACATAACAAGTACTTTGTACTATAGAGTACTCAACGATGCCTGTCAAGAGTCAGGTTGCCTGGCACTTACACCCCTGCCTCTCGGCGGATGCGAGGCCCATTCTCCAGTGATATCCTTAATCCCAGATCCGGCCAGGAGGCCTCTTCAAAATGAACAGACGCGATTTCTTGATGACGACCGCGGCAGTCGCCACAACTTCTTCCTCCATGCTCGCCAGCGCCAACAACACTGTCCGGATGGCCGTTGTCGGCTGCGGCGGACGAGGCATGAGCCATGTGAACGCCTGGACGTCGCTTCCGGACGTGGAACTCGTTGCCTTGTGCGATGTCGACCAATCCCACCTCGATAAATATGTGAAAGCCGTAACGGACAAAGGCAAGAAAAAGCCCGACACCTACATCGACCTTCGCAAACTCCTGGAAGACAAGAATATCGACGCAATCTCTATCGCCTCGCCCAATCATTGGCACGCGCTTCAGACCATCTGGGGCTGCCAGGCTGGCAAGGACGTGTACGTCGAAAAGCCATGCTCGCACAATATTTTCGAAGCCGAGCAGATGGTCCACGCCGCGCGCAAGTACGATCGTATCGTGCAGATGGGCAGCCAGAGCCGTTCGTCTGTCGCGCTGAAGGAAGCGGTGCAGAAAATGCACGACGGTGAACTGGGCGAGGTTTACATGGCTCGCGCGCTGTGCTTCAAGTGGCGCGATACGATCGGAAAGACGCCTGTTTCCGAAGTTCCCGGCGGCGTCGACTATGATCTTTGGACCGGCCCCGCTCCGAAGCGTCAATTCACCAAGAATCGCTTCCATTACAACTGGCACTGGTTCTGGGACACCGGCAACGGCGACCTGGGCAACCAGGGGATTCACGAAGTAGACATCGCGCGCTGGGGCCTGGGCGTCAAGTTCCCTACCCGTATCACCGCGATGGGCGGCCACTATATGTTCGACGACGATCAGGAGACGCCGAACACGATCAACGCTCTGCTGGAATTCGATGTCAATGGCAAGAAGAAGCTGATGGCCTTCGACGTCCGCCACTGGATGAGCAATCATGAGGCGGGCATCGGCGAAGGCGGCAAGCGCAAGGACTCGAACACCATTGGCAACACGTTCTTCGGCTCGAACGGCTACCTGGCAATCGACGGCTATACGAAATATCAAACGTGGATGGGCCGCGAGGGTAAGGATCAAAAGCCCGGTCCGGCCATGGACAAGGGTGGCGACCACTTCGCCAACTTCATCAGCGCGGTGCGCAGCCGCAAGCGTTCCGACTTAAACGCGGAGATTGAGGAAGGCGCGGCGTCGACGATTTGCATGCACCTGGCCAACATCTCCTACCGCGTCGGCCGCACCCTGCATTTCGACGAGAAAACGATGACCGTGGTCGGCGATCACGAGGCCAACAAGCTGTTCACGCGCGACTATCGTAAGCCGTTCGTGGTGCCGCGCATCGGCTCAGCCTCGGTCGGCGGCTAAGACCATTTCGATCACCGCCATATTCTTGAGCGCATCCTCGAGCGGCACGGGAACTTCCCCGCCCTCGAGGATCGCGCGGGAGAAAAGCTCGCCCTGAATGGTGTACTGATCGCACACCGGAAACTCCTCCACTTCGTCGTTTACAAAAATCCGAGTCGGCTTATCCGGCGGAGCGTTGAACGGAATTTCGACCTCAACCCGGCCCGTTGTTCCGAAGATATGCATCTTCTGATACGGCGCAAGCTGCGTGGAGCAGGTGAAGCTGGAGTGTCCTTGCGGGTATTGGAGAATCACGGACGCCAGCCGGTCGGTCTTAAACTCCGGATCGCGATCGAGGAACGCCCGCGCCGCCACAGGTTCAGCCTGGAACAACATCCGCGAAAGCGTGATCGGGTAGCAGCCGATATCCATGACGCCTCCGCCGCCGATATCGGCCATGTTGCGGACGTTTTGCGGATCGCGATTGAAGTAGCTGAAATAGCCGGAGACCACTCGCAGGTCGCCGATGCGCCCGCTGCGGACAATCTCCGCCGTGCGAATCCACTGAGGATGCGTCCGCGCCATGAACGCTTCGCCGATCTTGACGCCAGCTTTGTCACGCGCCGCGATCAGTTCCCGCGTTTGGGCGACCGACATCGCGATCGGCTTCTCACAGAGCACATGCTTGCCTGCCTGGGCAGCGCGGATCGACCAAGGAACATGCAGATGATTCGGCAGCGGATTATAGATCGCATCGATGGAACGGTCCGTGAGCAGTTCTTCGTAGGAGCCGTAGGCTTTCGAAATCCCAAGCTGCTCCGACGCGGCACGGGCTTTGCCCAGGTCGCGCGACGCGATGGCCGCGACCTCCAGATTCGAGCCGCGCTGCATCGCGGGAATCACCTTCGTCGTGGCGATTTTCGCGGCGCCCAGAACGCCCCAGCGGATTTTCCGCATTATGATGGCTCTTCCCCAGCCTCTTCCGCCTCAATCTCCCTCTTCAAGCGCCCCAGATGCGCGATGGCCTCTTTGATCTTCGCCCATTGTTTTTCCACGCGTTCGCGGCTCTCGCCGGTGATGCCGGAGTCGCTCGCGTGCGCATAGCGAATGAATGCAGCGTCTTCTCCGGTTTCGCACGCCGAAAGGATCGCGCGGCCCTCGCCCAGGGTCGCCGTTGCTTTCAGGTCGATCCAGCCGCGATGCAATGCCCCGCCGAACGTGCCCGAGTCCACCGGTTTACCGCCGAGCCTTTCCACTTCGGCCGCCAGTTCCTTGGCGAACCCCGAGCGCTCCTTGGCGTAACTTTCAAAGATACTCTGCAGCCTTGGCTCTTCCACAAGACGGGCGGCCTCGTTGTATCCCAGTTCCCCGTTCCGGCAGGCTTCGATGAGCCGGTTCAAATGCGAGATCGTTTCCTCTGCCTTCATGTGTCCTGTAAATTGTAAATCATTCGCGATTCCGCCAGCTTTCGCAAAGTGGTCCTTGACGTCCGATAGCCCGGCTGCGCCAGCCTAAGCTCCTCGCGCTCCAAGACCGGCCACAACTCCTTGGCCGCCGGCATAAACCCAAGCTTGCGATAAAACCAGAACGCCCCCGACGCGAGTGCCTCTTCATTCTCATGGCCGATCTGATACGGATCCACCGAAAACGTCCTGACGCCCTTGTGCCACTCCCTGGCGAGTTTCAGGAGCATCGCGTACAGCCACGCCGTTTCGCCTTCCCGAAACGTGTAATACAGATTGAAGCCGACCTCCATGTTCCCCTTGTTCGTCAGACATTCGATATAGCCGACCGGCACGCCGTTCTTGAAGTACATGCCGCACAGGTATTCGCGCACCGGCAGTTTGCGCGCCGGACCGAAGAGGAACACGTCGATTCCCCGCCCCGGGCTCGCATGCTCGATCCGGTCGAGATTGGGATATTGGAACCCATACAGTTCGCGATACCGCACCGCGGAGGCGTCGACGATGACCCCGATGATCTCTTGCGCCCGGTTCCTGCCTAACCTCTTTCGCGGGATGGGCGGCGAGGCCAGCGCCTTGGCGATCATGCCCGGCTCGCGCCGCAAAAATGGGCCCCCGTGGATATAGAAATCGCGCCGCGGAATCCGCAAATGCGATCTGGACCGCTTGCCAGGATCCCACCGCAGCGGAATCTCCATGAGGCCGTACATCTCCGGCGTGAAGGTTCCGAGCAGCCATTCAACGTTACCGCCCCCTTTTTCGAACCACGCCCGATAATCCGGATGAGCCTCCACTGCCCAGTCGTCACGCGAAACCGGAATCAGTTTCTTCAACGCTGGCGCGAGCCTTTCCGGATGCTCGAAATTTTCCCAATCGATCTGGACCGCGCGGCCATGACGCGCGGCGAGACTCCGCGCAAACTCATAACTGAAATTCGTCGAGACTACTGTCCCCGCGATCCCTGAAATCTCCGGATCGCCGAACGCGTCCTGATCCGTGGGCATTCTCTCCGCAAAATGGAATAGAATTTCGTCGGCCAGGCGGAGCACCAGGTGGCTTTGCGGATACGCGCGTAGATAAAGGGCCGTTTCATGCAAGCGGATCAGCTCGGCCGCGTCCCTTATTCGTGTCTGTTTCGCCCGCTCGAGCAGCGACGCCGCATGTGCGGCCGACGCCGGCCCAAACTGCCCTTTCGTCGAGGCCAATTGATCCAAAAGGCGCATTCCCATCCCCTGGCAGAAACAGAATTGAAACCCGAATGCGGGCCATGCCTGCCCGCATCAGTGTACATTAAGGAAAGTGATGCAAAAAACCAGCAATCCGGCCGAACTCGCGGCCATCGCCAAGCAAATGCGGCGCGAAGTCATTGAAATGATCACAGAGGCGAAGTCCGGCCACCCCGGCGGCTCGCTCTCCGCGACCGAAATCGTCGTCACTTTGTTCATGGATGTTCTTCGCCACGATCCAGCCAATCCCAAGTGGAAAGATCGCGACCGGTTCATCCTCTCGAAAGGCCACTGCTGTCCGATTCTCTACGCCGTCATGGCCGAGTGGGGCTACTGCTCCAAGGAGGCGCTCCATACGCTGCGCAAGCTCGGCTCAATTTACCAGGGCCATCCGGATGTCCGCTTCCTGCCCGCGCTCGAAGCCTCCACCGGGTCGCTTGGCCAGGGGCTTTCGCTCGGCATCGGCATGGCGCTCGCCGCGAAGCTCAATCAGAGCCCGTCGCGCACCTACGTCGTCCTGGGCGACGGCGAAATCCAGGAGGGGCAGATCTGGGAAGCCGCGATGTTCGGCGCGATGAATCACGTCGACAACCTCGTGGCCATCGTGGATCACAACAAGATTCAGCTCGACGGCTTCGTGGCCGACATCATGTCGCTGGATCCTCTGGCCGATAAATGGCGCAGCTTCGGCTGGCACGTCATCGATATCGACGGCCACGATATTCCCGCTCTGCAGGCGGCATTCGCCGAGGCCGCGGCCACGAAGGGCAAACCAACGGTGATTCTCGCCGAAACGATCAAAGGAAAGGGCGTCTCTTTCATGGAAAACAATCCCAAGTTTCACGGTCAGGCGCCTACCAAGGACGAATGCGCCCTGGCGCTTAAGGAGCTTGCCTAATGCCGGCCAAAACCAAATTCGAACTGAAACTTGGGCCCGCCACGCGCGAGTCCTTCGGCAAAGCTCTGGTGGCGCTGGGAGCGTCGAACCCCGACGTCGTGGTCATCGACGCCGATCTTTCCAAATCCACATATACCGCCGAGTTCGGCAAGAAATATCCCGACCGGTTCTTCGAATGCGGCATCGCCGAGGCGAATATGGTTGCCATCGGCGCAGGCCTCGCTTCATCGGGAAAAATTCCGTTCGTCTCCAGCTTCTCCGCATTTATCGTCAACAAGGGATTCGAACAGTTGCGCGTCACCGCGGCGTTTCCCAACGTCAACCTGAAAGCCGTCGGCACACATAGTGGCATCTCCATCGGCGAAGACGGGCCGTCGCAAATGAGCATTGAGGATCTAAGTTTGGCCTGCTCCCTGGCCGGCTTCACCGTGCTCAGCCCTGCAGACGACGTTTCCATGACCAAGCTGGTTCAGTTGGCTGCCGCGCACGTTGGGCCGATGTTCATCCGCGCCGGCCGCGTCAAGTGCCCCGTAATCTACTCCCCCGATCAGACGTTCGAGATCGGCAAGGCGATAGAGCTGATCGAAGGTTCCGACGTCACGCTCATCGCCACCGGACTTCTGGTCGCAGAATCGATTCGCGCCTCGGAGCTTCTGGAAGCCGAAGGCATTTCGGCGCGGGTGATCGACATCCACACCATCAAGCCTCTGGACCGTGATGCCATCGCCAAAGCGGCCCGGGAAACCGGAGCCATCGTCGTTTCGGAAGAGCATCTGGTGGATTCCGGCCTCGGCGTGCGCGTCGCGCAGGCGGTGGGCGAAACGCATCCCGCGGTGATGGAGTTCATCGGAATTCAGAACACTTACGCCGAATCCGGCTCCCCGGACGGGCTTCTTGACAAGTACGGGTTCCGTGCGGCGCAAGTAGCCGAGGCCGCTCGCCGGGCCATCGCCCGAAAGAAGAAGTAAATGAAGAAGCCCGGCGCGGACGAGCTGCGCGAACAGATCAAACGCGCCGGGAAATCCCTTCATGACGACGTCGCGCCGCTGCTGGCGGGTGCAGGCCTGAGGCTCCAACTGCTGCGCATGGATCATCCCCAAACAGCAGAACAGGTCAATGATGTGCTGGCGACTTTGGACGACGCCATGGAGCGCGTCCGCCGCCTGAGCCAGGAGCTTGCGCCCTCCCCATTCACACCGCCCTCCGCAGAAGAGTAAACTACTACTTCGATATGCCCATTGAAGTCCTGCTGGTGGACGATCACAAAATCATGCGCGACGGCATCAAGGCCATCCTCGGCCGCGCGGAGGATTTTCGCGTGATCGGCGAAGCCGAGACGGGAACGGATGCGGTGCAATTTGTCAAATCCCGCAAGACCGACATGGTCCTCATGGACATCGGTCTGCCCGGCCTCAATGGCGTGGAGACCACCGCGGAAATTCTGCGCCACAGCCCGGAGTGCCGCGTGGTGATCCTCTCCATGTATGACGACGAACACTCCGTGGTGGGCGCCATTCGCTCCGGAGCGCGCGCGTTTATCCTGAAGCGCGCCTCGGATACGGATCTGGTGGATGCCCTTCGCATTGTCTGGCGCGGCGGGTCGTATTTGAGCCCGCAGGTGTCGGACCGGCTGCTTGCCCGCATTCAAAAGGGTGATCTGGAATCGAAGCCGGCCGTCGCCGCGCTGGAAGGCCTGTCGCCGCGCGAACTGCAGGTGCTGCGCATGGTGGCCGAAGGAAAAACCAGCAAGGAAATCGCCGTGATGCTCGACCTGCGCGAGCAGACCGTCCGCAGCTACCGCAAGACGATGATGAAAAAGCTTGGCGTGAACAACGTCGCAGGGCTGACGCAGCTCGCGTTGTCCACGGGCCTGACGCAGTTGCCGAAAGCGGCCGGCAACTAGCCGGCGAGACGTGCCGCACGCGCATCGGGCAAATTTCCTTGAGAATTATCGGGCGGTAAGTCAACGATTTATTCGTGCAAGTCCGAATCCCGTGGCGGAAACGACCGGCCCTGGTCTATCCGATCCCTCCCGCGCCGCCGACTGCGATCCTGGTGGACGGCTTTCGCTCCTCGGGCAACATGCGCGTGTTTGAAACCGGGTGGAACGCCGAAGCCGCTCGCTTTGCCCCCGCGGCCATCGCCGCAACGCCCGCTCAACTCGACGCCCTGCGCGGCATCTCCATCCCTTCGCTGCGGAACGCTCTGATCGCGCTGGTGCGCCCCCGCGAGCCTCGCCTGTCCGACGAAGCACGCGAGCGCCTGTGGCGGGCCTTCCGCGTGCCGGTCTTCGAACAACGAATCGACGATTCCGGCCGCCTGCTCGCCTACGAGTGCGAGGCTCATGACGGCCTGCATATTGAAGCCCCCGGTGTCGGCCCGCGCGAGGGCGAGATCCTGGAAACCGCGCCTTGCGGCTGCGGCCGCTCCACGCCTCGCCTGGTGGCACCGGAAAGAGTCGAAAACCTGCGGCGCGTCGCGGCATACGCGAGATAGTATTGCGCCGTACGTGGGGCGGACCGAGCGACTGAATTCCCACAAAACTTCGAGAGATTCTATAGACCTCATCTGGTCATCCCTGGTGTCGATTATCTGTTCAATTACGGCCCCGAATAAGGCGGTGGACGCTGGTATGGCTGATCTTTAATTTCGCAGCAATCGCACGAGTGGATAGGCCACCAGCGGCCATCGCACAGATTTTGTCACGATCAACCACGGGACGTTTTCGGCCAAGGTGATCCGTGCGGCCCTGCTGTTTCAATTTTGCGTATGCAGCATTTCCCCGGACGTTTCGTTCACTGAACAAGTTCCTTGAGCGGATCGACCATGACGAACTTCACCAGATCGAAGTGATTTTCCTTCCAGTTGAAATAGTACCTGCCGCATGTCTTCCGATCTTTGAAATTCCGGCAGGCGTTCCGAAGGACCAGTAAGCTGCTATCGGGCCGCACGTCGGTTTCCATGTCGCTCAAATTGTCCAGAGGCACCCACAACGAATTTTTCTCGGCCAAAGGTGGCTCGTACACCTTTCCAGTCTCGGCGTCAACTGTAGCCATCATCACGCACTGTGACCCGCAACCCCAACGGATAACGAAGTAGTGGCCTGCGAAGTTCGGCCCATTGGCTTTGATTGGATTCTTGTAACTGCCAATCCACACATCGGATCGAGTAGCGACTCCATTTCGTATCCGAGTGCGATACATTCGCTGTTCAGGAGTTGCGAGAATTGGTGCCGCTGGCGTGCCAGTGAAAACCTCTCGCACAGGGTAGTCCTCGAATCGAGGCGTTCCGGCAGTTTGCGCCAGCAGAGATGCGCCACAGGCCCACAACGATACAAGGGCGAACCTAATTGGCTTTCTGGCGCTCATAGATCTCGATCTTACCAACGGTGCCCCAAGGGTGGGAGAATGCTGCTGTGGGCGGATCGCTGCAGTCCCTCGTCATCTTGCTCGTTCTCTGCGCCGCTGCGCTCGGACAGTCCGTCTCTGTCAAAGATGGAAACGTGTTCCTCAAAGCTAGAGACGGTGGCACAATTCAGATCACCTCATCCGGCCTGGACTCGGACCCAAGCCTGTCTTTGAACCAGAAACTCGTAGTGTTCGTTCGCCGCACGCCAGAAGCGAAGATTGCGACTGGCGCTGGTTTGCTCGACACGAACGAGCTTTGGATCGCTGAAACAGTGGCAGGTAGCGAGGCCCACCGAATTCTAGCGGGACATCAGGAGGCGTTCGATTCCAAGAAACCTTCGCTTGCTGGATTCACTTCTCCACGGTTCTCGACTGATGGACGAAACGTGTATTTCTTGGCCCAAATTGCTGCCACTAGTCAACATCTGTTTCTGTTGGATCTGAAGTCCCAACAGGTGCGCTTTTTATGCCGAGCACTTTCGGTTGAGGTTTTGCAAACGGGCGAATACGCCGGATTTCTGATTGTGCTCAAAGACCTTCCCCGAGTGATGCCGGGACGCTTTGTCCGTTACTGGCTGGTGAAATCAAACGGTGAAGATGTAGGCGACATTGGTGAGGAATCTGACCTCCGTGAATTCAGAAGGATGTTTAATAGCAAAAGCTCTGCCGGATGATCTGGATCACCGGACGACCTCGACAACGAAGTTGCGACTCTCTCGAAGAGTAGTCTTTTCCCGGGCAGGCACATCGCCTGGGGCGAGAATTGTTGGCAGAAATTCTCCGCAGTGAAATTTGTGATGGAGTCCTCATCCAAGGCCGTCTGAAGAGTCGAGTGTGGAGGTGCAAGGGCCGGGTCAAGAAAGTGCACGAGCAAAATTTGAAGAAGGTACTTCCGAGGCTGGCACAGGTTTCGTAGAAGTTGGAGCTGTGCGAACCCTGGAGCCGCCGCCGTCGCAGTGAGATGCTGTGTGGTCCATCGGGCGCTGGAATCGATCTGGGAGCGTTACCGTGCCCTCCAGATGCTCGGTGTGAGCATGGTCTGATAAACTCTCACTGAGGGGCTGTGGCGGAATTGGCAGACGCAACAGATTTAGGTTCTGTCGTTCGAGAGGACGTAAGGGTTCAAGTCCCTTCAGCCCCACCATTCCCATCATTTTTTTGCTGTGACACGACTGTGCCGCCTGTGACGAAATATCGCTCGGCCTGTCACAGTGATGGGCTACAACAGATTGAAAACACAAGATGATAGTACAGACGCACCAGATTTAGGTTCTGGTTCTCGAAAGGGAGTGAAGGTTCAAGTCCTTTCATCCGCACCAAACCCGCAAGCTTTCTCGTACACTCGACTATATGAGAATTCTCGTCGTCGAGGATGAAAAACGAATTGCCGACTTCCTGTCTCGGGGACTTGAGAGCGCCGGCTATGCAGTCGACGTCGCCAACAACGGCAACAACGCCGTCGAACTGATTCACGGCACCGAATACGATCTGATCATCCTTGACCTCGGCCTCCCGGATGTGGATGGCCTGAGCGTCCTTCAGAAAATCCGCAACCGCAAAACCAGTCCTCCGGTGTTGATCCTCAGCGCTCGTGATGCCGTGGACGATCGCGTAAAAGGCCTGGAAGGCGGCGCCGACGATTATCTGGTGAAACCGTTCGCCTTCGTCGAGCTCCTGGCGCGAGTGCGCGTGCTTCTCCGCCGCGGCCAGCCCACGCCGGAACGTTTACAAGTGGGCGAGCTTTCGCTCGACTGTATCCGCCGCAAGGTGACTCGCGGTGGAGAAAATATCGAGCTCGCGCCCAAGGAGTTCAGTATCCTCGAGTATCTGATGCGCAACCGGGGCCGCCCGCTGAGCCGCACGATGATCGTCGAGCACGTCTGGGACATGGATTACGACGGTCTCACCAACATCGTCGACGTCTACATCCGCCACCTCCGTAGCAAGATCGACGACAATTTTCCGGAAAAGATGATCCAGACAGTGCGCGGCATCGGCTATATGCTCGATATCCCGGAAAAATCGGGCGAACGAGCGATCTAAAATGGCACGGTTCACGCGAGTCTTCGGTGTCGGGCCGCTGCGGGTAGGATTCCTGCGCAGTCTCCGCTTCCGCCTCGCCGTGAGTTACGTGGTGTTTTTCGCGATTCTGCTCGCGGCCATCGGCTTCTTTTTTCGTCAACACTTGAAAACCGAAGTGGAGAGCGACGCGAAGTTGACCGTGGGCGCGGATTGGGAAGCCGTAAAGCTCTATCTCCATATCGTTCACGAACAACCCGATTGGCGAGCCGACCTGACGGACCCCGAGGAGGGTTTTATCGTGGAACGGCTCCGGCGCGTTTATTTCCTCGCAGATGCGGCTGGCAACGCCGTTCAGAACTCGGAAATCTACAATTCGATTGGATTCGACCGGCCGGAAGATATTCGCCGCATTCTGTCTGGACCGGCAACCGGCGAGTTTCAGATTCGCAAGGACAAAGATGGCATTCCGTACATGATCGAAAAAGGCTGGATGCATGACGACGACGCCAGGGACAAGTATTTCCTGGCGATCGGCCGTTCCCTCGCGATCCAGTATAAAACGGTCGATGAATTCACCCGGACTTACCTTCTCTTGGCTCCCGGCATGCTTGTTCTCGCCTGCTTCTTCGGCTGGTGGATCGCGGGCATCGCCATTCGTCCCGTCAACTCAGTCGCCCAGGCGGCGCAAAACGTCACGGGTTCAAACATCACCGTGCAGATTCCCATGCGCGGCGCCGGCGACGAGCTCGATCACCTGATCCAAAGCTTCAACCAGATGACCGAGCGCCTGCACCAATCCTTCGAGCAGATCCGCCGCTTCTCGACCGACGTTTCGCACGAACTGCGCACGCCCATCACCGCCATCCGAGGCCAGCTCGAGGTTGCCTTGTTCACAGCCGAAACGCCGGATCAATACCGCGAGGCCATCATCAACGCGATGGAGGACATTGAAAAACTGTCCAACATCGTGCGCGCCCTCCTGCTGTTGTCCCAGGCCGAATCAGGCCAACTGGCGCTGCAAAAAGCCCCACTCGACCTCCGCGACGTGGCGAAGGATCTGGTGGAGCAGTTCCAGATTCCGGCTGAGGAGAAAGACGTGCGCCTTACCGCCGTCCTCGAACCCTGCTCGCTGGTCGAAGCAGACCGCACTCAGATTGAGCGTCTACTGTCGAACCTTCTCTCCAACGCCGTGAAATATACGCCAAAGGGCGGATCGGTAAGGGTCATTACGGGTTACGCCCGCGAGCCCGGTTGGATCAAGCTTTCCGTCGAAGATACCGGCGTGGGCATCCCCGCCGAAAGCCTGCCGCACATCTTCGACCGCTTTTACCGCGTGCGCAACAAGCAAGCGGAGGCGATTCAGGGCCTCGGCCTCGGCCTCAGCTTCGTCGCCTGGATCGTCGAAGCCCACGGCGGACGCATCGACGTGGCCAGTAACAGCGGCGAAGGCACGCGATTCACGGTGTTGCTGCCCTCCATGGCTCCGGCCTCCGAACCCGCGCCTCCCGAGTCCGCTACACTAGCGTCTAATGAGTCTCGATATTCGTGAAAGCTCGCGCGAGGGCGTCGTGATCCTTGCGTTGAAGGGCCGTTTGGCCGTGGGTGAATCGAGTGCGGTTCGGGAGAAGATAAATTCCCTCATCGCCGCCGGAAACATCAACGTCATTCTGAATCTGGAGCACGTCGATTACATTGATTCCACCGGCCTCGGCGCAATGGTGATCTGCTTTACGTCGCTCAAAAGGGCCGGCGGCGCGCTGAAACTGGTCAACCCGAACAAGCGTAACGTGGAACTGCTGCTGCTGACCAAGCTGCACACCATCTTTGAGGTCTTCTCCGACGAACAGGACGCCGTCAACAGCTTCTTCCCCGATCGCGAGATCCGCCCTTTCGACATTCTGAAATTTGTTCAGGGGGACAAGGACGATCCCATCGAGTAAACATGCGGTCTTCCGGCTCAAAGGCTCCCGGGTTCACACTGCGCGATCTGGACGGCGCGGAACATTCGCTCGACTCACTGCTGGCGCGAGGGCCCGTTCTGCTGGCTTTGTTCAAGATCAGTTGCCCAGTCTGCCAGTTCACGCTGCCGTATCTGAATCGCATCGCGGGCGATAGCCTGGAGATCGTCGCGATCTCTCAGGATGACACCGCGTCCACAAAGCGCTTTCACGCGCGATTCGGCGTCTCCCTTCCCACGCTTCTCGACCGCGAAGATGACAATTATCCCGTCAGCAACGCCTTCGGCATCACCCATGTGCCTTCGCTATTCCTGGTTGAGCCTGACGGCCGCATCTCGATTGCCTCCGAGGGCTTCGCCAAGGCCGATCTGGAAGCCATCGCCGCCCGCGCGGCGCGGCCCATTTTCCAAGCCGGAGAATCCGTCCCGGCATGGAAGGCCGGTTGAGGATCGAAGAACTAAGCGTCCAGTTTGGAAGCTGCTAAACTGATAGGAAATGTCTTCGAAAATTTCGGAAGCTTTCTCGAGCGCGTCGGCCATCGCCAAGGGCATGGGCATCACCTTCATGGAGATGCTGCAGCCGACTATTACCGAGGATTACCCGGAGTCTCCAGCGAAATTCCAGGAGCGTTTTCGCGGCGCGCACGAACTACAGCGCGATGAGAACGGACTGGAAAAATGCGTCGCCTGCTTCCTGTGCGCGGCGGCCTGCCCGGCGGAGTGCATTTACATCGAAGCAGCGGAGAACACCGACCAGTTGCGCATCAGCGGGGGCGAGCGATACGCCAAGGTCTACAACATCGATTACAACCGCTGCATCTTCTGCGGATTCTGCGTGGAAGCCTGCCCCACGGACGCCATCACCCATGGCCACGGATTTGAGCTCGCCAGCTACAACACCTCCACGCTGATCCGGCGCAAGGAACAGATGCTGGTTCCAATCCCCACGGGCGCGCATTTCCCGCTGAAAGCGGAAGAGCCGGCTCCCGCCGGCGGGCACTAACTCAAATCTAGTTCGGGAGGTTAAACTCGGCGCGCACAGCCTCGGCATTCTTCGCCGCCTGGGCCTGGAAATTGCTCTGCATTGCCGCGCAGCGCAGCCAGAACGCCAGCGCATCCTTCGCCCGGGTCGGGCTCGTATCCGCCAGCTTGTAATTCGACATGCCAAGCTCGTACAGCGCGCTTGCTTCCTCCGCCGCGTTGCCGGAAATCAGCGGCAGAGCGGCCCGGAGCATCTGGTCCGCGCGTGCATATTGCCCGTTGAAGCTGCTGGTGATTCCCGCTATGTAGTAAGCGGCCCCTAGCATCTGGGATTTCTTCTTCCGCCAATCCTCGTCATCCACATTCGCCGGCTTGGGCCTTTTCTCCAGCACCTGAGCCAGGTGCGTCGAATAGGCAATAATCTTCTCCCGCGACTCCTGGCGGCTAAAATAATACTCGGACACCGCCATCAGCATGTCCACGTTGTCCGGATCGGAGGCCAGTGTCTGTTCCGCCAGCGCCAGCGCTTTGTCCATCTGCTTCAAAGTCTTGTAGATCTGGAATCGCTCAGCCGCAATGTTTTCCGCGTAGGGACTCTTGGGATTCCTCTGTTGGAGATCCTGGAGCAGCTTGAGCTTGGCCTGTAGATCCGAGGTCTGCTGGGCAACGGTGTATAAACCGTACTCCGCGTATAGCTGCGTCTGTTGCGCGTCAGCGGTGTTTCGCCCTCCGGCGGCCGCGACCTTCGACGCGACCCGCCAGGTAATATCCGCCCATTTCGCGATGTCCTCCGGCTTGCCCTCGCGCTGCGCGGCCTCCAGCGACAGCTTCGCGGCGTCCAGGTTGTCCGGCTCCACGTCGATTCGTTTTTGGCCGATCCGCATTGCCAGATCCCAGGCCTTTTCCTTCATATAAGCCGGCTGAAGCCGCTCGCATACCCACGGAATGGCAGGGCTTTCCGGAAACTGGAGCACGAACTGCTCCATGTAATGGAGTTTTTCCGAAGGGTCGTCCTCCTGCTGAATATGCTGGATTAGCAGTCCCTCTTTGGTTTCAGGGTCGTAGCTTGGCTTCGGATGTTGGGCGACCCCCAACGCTGCAAGAGCCGAGGACAAGCTCAGCACCGATAGCCACCTTTTCACCCGCACTCTCCTTTTTCCGTGGTTTAATGAAATGCGACGCAAATATATAAGTCCATTCGGCTGATGGGAAGCGAATCTTTAGTACGATAACCTTAGCGGCAAGCCCTAAAATCTATGATTCTTCCTGCATCGACGCTGGCAAGCGTCCTTCTTCTTCTTCTGGCGCTGTTTTGTTGGGGATCCTGGGCGAATTTCCAAAGATCGGCGGTGAAATGGCGATATGAGCTCTTCTATTACGACTTCGCACTCGGTGCTGGCGCCTGCGTCGCTCTTGCCGCGCTGATCCTCGGCTCCTCGAACTCGCAGGAACTTACGATGTCCGATAATCTGGTCCTCGCCGGGTACCGGAAAATCGCCTACGCGATCATTGCCGGGGCCGTGGTCAGCCTTGCCAATATGCTGCTTGCGGCGTCGATTTCCGTTTCCGGCATGGCCGTGGCTTTTCCCCTTTCCTTCGGAATCGGACTGGTGGTCACCTCGGTCACGAATTTCATCGACAATCCGCACGGAGCCAATGCGCTTCTCTTGTTTGCCGGGCTGTTCCTGGTGCTGGCCGCCCTGATCGTCGACACCTTCGCCTACCGTTCGCATCTGGACGCGCTGGCGACACAGACCAGGGGAGTTCCCCAACTCGATCCGCGAACGAGGCTTCCGGTGAAAACGCCTCTGGCTGCTCGTGGAATCGTCCTGGGCGCGATCAGCGGAGTTGTGTACGGATTCTTTTTTCCCATCGTCGACGCCAGCCGCTCCGGAGACAACGGAGTCGGACCATATGGCGCGGCCGCATTAATCGGCTTGGGCCTGTTCGCTTCCACGCTCTTTTACGGGCCGTTTTTTGTCAATTTCCCCGTGCAGGGAGCGCCCCTTCATGTGCTCGATTATTTCAAGGGAACGAAAAAACAACATTTCTGGGGCATTCTGGCGGGGTTCGTCTGGGCTGCGGGCCTGGTGGCAGCGCTCGTCGAGGGTGCGGGTCCGGGGGCGCAGATCCTCTCCGCGTTCGCGACCGCGCTGCTTTTCGGCGCCCCGGTCATTGGCGTCTTTTGGGGAAGCGTGGCCTGGGGCGAGTTCAAGGGCTCGGCAACCGGCGTAAAGATGTTGCTGCTCGTGACCCTCGTCGTCTACGCCGCCGGACTCGCCATGGTCGCCCTGGCGCCCAACTACGCCTCGAAGTAGCCTGCACGTTTTTGGGCCGCTCTGCGTCAGAGTTTCTAGGAGACATTTGTCCGGACGCTTCATTATCGCGATCCTTGCGGCACTGCCCGCCTTCGCCGGTGAATACGCCGTTTTGTCAACGGGATTCCGCATCCACGCCGAACGCCACGAAACCGTCGGCGGCAGCGTGAAGCTGTTCACCAAGGACGGCATGATCGAGGTTCCCTCCACCTCCGTGACAGCGTTCGAAGCCGAGGAGTACGTGCCGTCCTCGACTCCCTCCGTTCCGGCACCCGCGCCAGCCGCGCCCGCGCCTCCCGCCCCAAAAAGTGTTGACCCGAAGGCTCTGGTGCGCCAAGCTGCCGAACGAAATGCGCTTCCTCCCGCATTCGTGGCCAGCGTCGCCAAGGCCGAATCGGCCATGAAACAGAACGCGGTATCGCCCAAGGGAGCGATCGGCGTGATGCAATTGATGCCTTCCACGGCCAAGGCTCTGGACGCCGATCCGCGCAATACGGAGGAGAATATCGACGCCGGAACGCGCCTCCTGCGCGAATTGCTCGTCAAGTACGATGGAGACGTGGTGAAGGCTCTGGCCGCCTATAACGCCGGCCCAGGCGCCGTGGACAAGTACAACGGCCTGCCTCCCTATCGTGAGACGCAGATCTACGTGAACAAGGTCATCCAGGACTACCAGAAGAACGGCGGCCAGTAGCCTTCTCATAGGCTTTCTGCAAGATCCTCAGAGCCGCCGCAACTTGCCCGTCCTTCATCTCGAACGCTTTCCAGTCGCCGTCCTTATACGCGATCGAATCGGCAACCTCCAGCGATCGTTTCTCAGGCAGCATCGCGAACACCACGCCCTTGCGGTAAACCGCCCGGAGGCCGAACATCGAACGGGTGGTCAGATCGGGCCAGGCTGAGATCTCTTCGGCCAACAGCGCGGCCAGGCGCTTCATTTCCTCTGAAACAGGAGGTAATTTAGGTCTGCGCGGGGTCCGCATGTTTGCCCTAGAATAAGAGTATCGAATGATCTTTGACTTCGAAGCTTTTTCCTCCCGTCACATTGGTCCTGACCCAACCGAACGCGATCTGATGCTAAAGGCCACCGGCGCTTCCTCTCTCGATGCGCTGATGGACGAAGCCATCCCGCAACGCATCCGCCTGAAGAAGCCCCTGAACTTGCCGGCAGGCCAGAGCGAAGCCGAGTTCCTGCGCGAACTGCGCTCTGTCGCCGCGCAAAACGAACTGTTCAAGTCCTACATTGGCCTTGGCTATGCGGACTGCGTCACGCCCAGCGTCATCCTGCGCAACGTGCTCGAGAATCCGGGCTGGTACACGCCTTACACGCCGTATCAGGCCGAAATGGCGCAGGGACGGCTGGAAGGCCTGCTCAATTTCCAGACCGTCGTACGCGACCTCACAGGGATGGAAGTCGCCAACGCATCTCTGCTCGATGAAGCCACCGCCGCGGCCGAGGCGATGACCATGCTGCACCGCGTCCATCCGCAGAGCGGCATGAAGTTCTTCGTCGCGTCGAACTGTTTCCCGCAAACCATCGACGTGCTGAGGACTCGTTCCGAGCCTCTGGGCATCGAGTTGGTCATCGGCGATCCCGAAACCGCCGACCTTACCGGCTTCTTCGGAGCCCTGGTGCAAACGCCCGATGAAGCGGGCCTGGTGCACAATCTGCGCGGGTTCATCGCCAAGGCGCAGAGCGCGGGCGCGCTTGTCGCCGTCGGGACCGATCTGCTGAGCCTCACGCTGCTCACGCCGCCCGGGGAAATGGGCGCCGACGTCGTCCTCGGCAATTCACAACGATTCGGCGTGCCGCTGGGCTACGGCGGTCCCCATGCCGCGTTCTTCGCCACGCGCGAGAAATTCGTCCGCCAGGTCCCCGGCCGCATCATCGGCGTGTCCGTCGACGCGCACGGCAACACGGCCTACCGCATGGCCCTGCAGACGCGCGAGCAGCACATCCGCCGCGAAAAAGCGACCTCAAACATCTGCACTGCACAAGCGCTGCTGGCAAATATCGCCGGACTTTACGCTGTTTACCACGGGCCGAAAGGGCTGAGCGCCATCGCGCGCCGCGTCCATGGATTCGCCAAGCTTCTCGAACGTGAATTGGCCAAGGCCGGCGTCGCGCAACGCAACGAAGTATTCTTCGACACTCTGAAACTGGAGCCGCCCGCCGGGACTTTGGAAAACATCCGCAAGGCGGCGCTGAAGGCGCGCATCAACCTGCGCTATCGGAACGACGGCACCATCAATCTCGCCGTGGACGAAACCACCGCGCCCAAGGATATCCGGGCGGTCGTGAAGGCATTCGCCAAGGGCACCAATGCCAAGACGCGCGTCAGCTTCTCGCTCGACGGCTTGGTTACTGATTTTCCGGCAAACCTGGCGCGAACGACCGCGTTTCTCATCCACCCCATCTTCAACACGCATCATTCGGAAACGCAGATGATGCGCTACATCCGCTCGCTGGAGCGCAAGGATGTGGGCCTCGATACGTCGATGATCCCTCTCGGCTCCTGCACCATGAAGCTCAACGCGGCCTCCGAGATGCTGCCCATCACCTGGCCCGAGTTCAGCAAACTGCATCCGTTCGTGCCAGTGGAACAAGCGGCCGGCTATCAGCAGATCTTCAAAGAAGTCGAGCAGACACTCTGCAAGATCACCGGATTCGCCGCGATTTCCCTGCAGCCGAACGCCGGATCGCAGGGCGAATTCGCTGGCCTGATGGTGATCCGCGCGTATCATCACAGCCGCGGCGACCATCAGCGGGAAGTTGTCTTGATCCCTTCCTCAGCGCACGGCACCAACCCCGCGAGCGCCGTGATGGCGGGCATGCGCGTGGTGGTCGTCAATAGCACCAGCGAAGGCAACATCGACGTCGCCGACCTGAGGGCCAAGGCTGAGGAGCACCGCGAGCATCTGGCCGCGCTGATGGTGACCTATCCTTCCACGCACGGCGTGTTCGAGGAGAGCATTCAGGACATCTGCGCCATCGTCCATGCCAACGGCGGACAGGTTTATATGGACGGCGCGAACATGAACGCGCAGGTCGGCTTAACGAGCCCAGCGGCGATCGGAGCCGATGTTTGCCATCTGAATCTGCACAAGACCTTCGCCATTCCGCACGGCGGCGGAGGACCCGGCCTCGGTCCCATCGGCGTCGCGGCGCATCTGGCTCCGTTCCTGCCCGGCCACTCCGTGATCAAGACGGGAGGCTCGCAGGCGATTCACGCCCTGGCCGCCGCGCCCTGGTCGAGCGCCAGCATTCTGCTGATTTCTTACGGCTACATCAAAATGCTCGGAGGCAAGGGGATGACCGAAGCCACTCGCTTTGCGATCCTCAATGCCAACTACATTAAGTCGCGGCTGGAGAGTCACTATCCGGTGCTCTACACGCGCGAAAACGGCCGCGTCGCGCACGAAATGATCTTTGATTTGAGGCCCCTGAAGGCGGCCAGCGGCATCGACGAAAGCGACGTCGCCAAGCGCCTGATGGATTATGGATTCCACGCGCCCACCGTTAGTTTCCCCGTCCCAGGCACGCTGATGATCGAGCCGACCGAGAGCGAGCCGAAGGAAGAACTCGACCGCTTCTGCGACGCGATGATCTCGATTCGCGCCGAAATTCAGGCTGTGATCGACGGCAAAGCGGATCGCAAGGACAACGTGCTCAAGAACGCTCCGCACACCGCGGCCGCCGTTTCGGCCGATGAGTGGACACATCCGTATTCACGGCATCAAGCCGCTTATCCACTGCCATTCATCCGCGCCAAGAAATTCTGGCCGAGCGTCGGCCGCATCGACAATCCGTATGGGGACCGCAACCTGATGTGCTCATGCCCGCCGGTGGAAGCGTTCGCTTAACCCCTGGCGTGAGCAAGGGGATCTACTCTTCGCCCGCGTACGCCGTATAGTCGGCGGCGTTCATCAACTCATTGATCTCGGCCGGCGCCGAGAGTTTCACCTTGTATAACCACGCCGCACCGTGCGGATCTTCGTTCAGCTTCTCGGGCAACGTGGCCAGCATGTCGTTGACCTCCGTCACTTCGCCCGAAACCGGCGCATAAATATCGCTCACCGCCTTCACCGATTCCACCGAGCCGATGGTCTGCCCCTTTACAGCCGTCGCGCCCACCTTCGGCAAATCCACGTATACGATATCCCCCAGTTCCTTCTGCGCATGGAACGAGATGCCGATCGTGCCGGTATCGCCTTCCACGTGCACCCATTCATGTTCTTTTGTGAAGCGGAAATTCTCTGGATACATATTTATTTTTCCCTCTTATAGAACGGTGTTGGCACTGTCACCGCCTCCACTGGCTGCTGGCGCACCAGAATTTGGAACGCGCGGCCGGCCACCGCGTGTCCCACAGGCAAATAACAGAGTCCTATGTTCTTATTTAATGTCGGAGAGGGGCCTCCGCTAGTCACCCACCCCGCCGGAGCGCCGTCGACCAGCGCCTCGTATCCGTCGCGGCCGATGCCGCGCCCAATCATCTCAAATCCCACCAGCTTGCGCGTCAGGCCCGCGTCCTTGGCTTTCACCAGCGCCTCGCGACCCACGAAGTCGCCCTTGCCGAGCTTCACGATCCACGCCAAGTCCGCTTCAAACGGATTGATCGACGCGCCGATTTCGTGCCCATACAGAGCCATCTTTGCTTCCAGGCGCAGCGTGTTGCGCGCGCCGAGGCCGGCCGGCTTGATGCCGAACTCCTCGCCCGCGGCCATAAGTTGATCCCAGATTCGCGGCGCGACTTCCGGTGCTACGTATACTTCAAATCCGTCCTCGCCCGTGTAACCGGTGCGCGCGATGCGCGCCGGCTCGCCCGACACTTCACCGTCAGTGAAGTGATAATACTGGATCGGCGCGAGTTCGGTCTTCGTCAGCTTCTGCAGCGTATCGATCCCCTTCGGACCCTGCACCGCAATCTGCGCGTAGCGCGGACCGGCGTTCTCCACCGCGCAATCAAACTTGTTGTGCGCGGCGATGTGCTCGTAATCCTTATCCTGGTTCGACGCGTTCACGCAAAGAAAAAAATGATCGTCTGCGACCTTGTGCACCAGGATGTCGTCGACGAATCCTCCGTGCTCGTAGAGCAGCCCGGAATAATGCGCCTGGCCGATGACCAGCTTCGATGCGTCGTTCGTGGCGACATAATTCACCAGCCGCAGTGCCTCCGGCCCGCGCACTTCAATCTCGCCCATGTGGCTGACGTCGAACAGGCCGACCTTGGTGCGCACCGTGCGATGCTCGTCCACCAGGCCCGAGTACTGCACCGGCATGTCCCAGCCCCCGAAATCGACCATCTTCGCGCCCAGACGTCGGTGGGTTCCGTTGAGCGGAGTTTTCTTGAGAGGAGTGGCGGGGGCGGTCATGAAAGAATCAGGCTATCACAGCCGCACGGAGTGCGATCACGCTTCGAAAACCTCAATCCCGCGAAAGAACACCGGCGCTAGCTTAGCCCCTTTCGCAAGAGCCCGATCTGGCCAGTGTGATACACGTTGTGCTGAATCACTCCATGCAGAAGCCAGTAATACGTGAAATCCTGGCCGTCCAGCAGGTCCCAGAGCTTGTCCTCCCGCATCTCGCCCACCGCTCCCACCAGCGCCTCCTGCGAGCTTTCTAAGATCCCCAGCGCCGCCTGCCACGCCGCCTCGTCCTCAGCCGTGATCGGCGGCCAGTCTTTTTCCGGCGTGAGGATGGCGTACTGCTCCCCGTCCAGCACATTGATCGCTTCATTGATCCACGCCGTCACGTGCTGCACCAGTTCCCAGATTGTGTGCCCATTCGGGATCGGCTTCTGCACCGCCTGTGCCGCCGTGATGCCATCCAGATTCGCCGTGAGCGATGGCCCATGCCAAGGCGCACCCGAATAGGAGAAATTCAACAACTCGACGATACGTTCGACTTCGGACATCGTAATATTTTCCTACTTCGCGGCGAAGCTCAGGGCGATGGCTGCCATCGCGGTTCCGGTCTGGGAAATCCACTGGTCGTGATCGTACGGGAAGCCGCTCTGGAAATAGGGTTGGAACGTAAACGCCCTCGTCTTCACGTGCCAGGTGCCATCGGGCTGCTGCGTGCGGAGCAGGAAGTCCCTGCCGCGCCGGAACACAGGATCGGACGGAGCCACGCCTGATTCGTGCAGCGCCCAGAGGACCTCGCCCGTGGCGTACGCATCGGAGGGTAAGTTCGGGGTCTGCCCCCAGCCTCCGTCGGCCCTCTGCGCGGTAGTGAGCTGCTGAATGCGATTTGCGGGAACCTTTCGCCCGGCCCAGGTGACGCCGAGGATCTGCATGCTTTGGTCCTCGGTGGTGACCGGCTCTGCCTTTTCCAGCCACGCGGCCGCCCGCGCGATCCGGGCATCGAACTCCGCCTTACGGCCGGCGATGGGCCACTGCGTCAGCACGCGAATCCCCTTCGCCGTGTGGGAAAACCCGCCATCCTCGAGCGGGGGCCGGGCCACGCCGTAGTTTGGCCAATCGCCCTCCGCGCGCTGCATTGCGGCGATATGGAAGACCAGCGAATCGATGGCCAGCGTCGGGGCCACACCGTCGGCCGCGAGTTGCAGCATCGAATACTCCATCCCATCGACGCCGGGCGCGGGGTCCACCACCTGATACAGTTGCTGTTCCATGATGCCGCGCAGCGCGGCCGTGACGCTGGCCTCGCGCTGTTCGAGCGCATAATCGGCTTGGATGCCGAGCGGTTTCGCCTTCGAGACGGCGACTCCGTTCAAGTGTTGCGCATGGCAGGAAACGCATCCCCCTGCCTGAAGAAACTTGGAGGCGTTGGGTTGCGACGCGGCCAGGGCCTTCGTGATCGCTTCCCGCTCATTGCGTGAAGGCGCAGCGCCCAGCACGGTCGCGCCGGCGCTCTCCGGTTTGAGGCCGAGCAGGCTGAGAACGGCCGGGTTCTGATAGCGCCTCGCCCAATCGAGCGCGGGTTCGCGCTCCGCGCCGCTCTTCAGCAGCAGCTCGACGATTTTCGGATTTGCATGATCGGTGGCCGCGGCGAAGATCAGCGGCGTGGCGTTCCGAATGTCCTTGGCGTTTACGTAGGCGCCGGCCTTCACCAGAGCCTCCACCGCTTCGAAGTTCCCCTGCCCGCAGGCTTCATGCAGTGCCGTCAGGTGGCCCAATTGGATCGGGCCGTTCTTAACCACTTCCACCGTATCGCCGGTCTTCACATTGACCCTGGCCCCGTGTTCGAGCAGCAGTTTCACCATGGCTGCGTTGCGATCGCCGTTGGCGGCCGCATTGATGAGCGCGCTGAATCCTCCTGCATCCACTGCGTTGACGTCCGCGCCCTTGGCGATCAGCAAGCGGGCCAATTCGACGTTATTGGAGGCGGCCGCCTGCTCCAACGCGGTAGAGCCACCCTCGTCCCTGGCATTGACATCGGCGCTTTTCTCGATGAGCAGACGCGGGGCCTCCAAGGCGCCGCCGTAAGTGGCGGCAATCAGCAGCGGCGTGCGGCCCAGCTTGGAACGCGCGTTGACCTTCGCGCCCTTGGCAAGCAGCAGCCGCACCTTCGCCTCGTCGCCTGCGGCCCACATTAGGGGGGTGGCTCCGAAATCGTTGGCGGCGTTCGGATCCGCGCCCGCGTCGAGCAGCATCTTCATGCTCTCGATGCTCCCCAACGCTGCCGAATACATCAGCGGCGTATGGCCGCGCGCGTCTCGGGCCTTAGGGCCGGGATCGGCGATCAGCTTTCGGAGCGCGGGAAGATCGTTATTGCGGATCGGAAGATAAAATGGGCTGGTTTCGGCGGCGTACCCGCAGCCGACGAGGGCAATCAGCGCGATCGTGAGTTTCATTCTGTTAGGACAGCATACACCGAAAATGGCGCTTAGGGAGCTTCCTGCAGCCTCATGAATGCGTCGCGGACCCACTGCGGCTCGTCCGGCTCGCCTTTGAGTTTCATTTTCTTGGTCATGCACCAGCGGTGAATCCAGGAAAATCCGCCGGTACCCGCGTAGTCGTCGGGCAGCGAGTACGCCGGATCCTTCAGGGCCTCTTCGAGAGAGACGAACGAGTATCCGTGGGCGCGAAACATAGCCACGAGAGCCGGCATCTGGTCGGCATTCAGCTGGCTCGCGTGAATCAGAAGGATCTGCGGGATATCGTGGCCGGTGACTTCCACGGCGCGCTTTTCGAAGAATTCGACGATGGAGGCGATGTAGGGGATGTATTCGCGCAGTACACGCTCTCGAAATACCGGTTCGGTATAGGCGCGGGCGAACATGTAATCCGAGTCGTCGAGCGTGACGGGAGCGTTGATGTATCCGTGCTGGGCGAGGAACGTTTTAAACGATTCAACAATTTCTCGATTTGGACCCGTGTGCAGGAAAGGATAGCGAAAATATTGAAGTTTCTTGCCTTTCGCGGCGAGTGCGGCGCGCGTTACAGGCTCTCCGCTGAGTACATCTGCTTGAAACGCTTCAAGAGGCATGGTCGACAAATCGGCGTGCGAGTAGGTGTGGTTTCCCAAATCGGCTCCGGCGTCGAGCCACCAATCGAGAATCTTCCGCAGCTCCGGCGCGGCCAGTTGTCCTTCGTTCACGAAGCCCGTGACGGGAATGTGCTGCTCGCGAAACGGCTTGAGCAATTTTTCCGTCATTGTCCGAATTGAGGCGTAATCGCGGCCTCCTCCGTCGCCACCGCGCGGCACATCGTCGATGGTGATGGCCACGCGGTGATCGGCGCCGAGGCAGAGGGTCGCAGTCAACAGGAACAGCTTCATAAGATTGTTATGATAGCGGGAATATGCGATTCTACGTCCCTCTCCTGCTGCTGTTCGTCGCGACTTCGCTGCCCGCTCAGAAGAAAAAGAAGACGCCGCCGCCGGAGCCCGCTCCCGTGGTCGTACCGCAAAAGAATGATGACGGCTACACGGCGCAGATCCTGAAAGACACGACGGAAAAATTCTTCCTGACCGAACTGGTGGATCATCTGCCCGCCTCCGATACGATCCCGACGCCTGAAAAAGTGTTGGGCTACATCGCGGGCGCTCCGAATCATCTGACGTATTCGAAGGACATTTACAAGTACATGCGCGCGCTGGAAGCCGCGTCGAAGCGCGTGAAGATTTTTTCCATCGGCAAGACGGAAGAGGGCCGGGACACGATGCTGGTGGCGGTGTCGGACGAAGCCAACATCGCCAAGCTGGACCGCTATAAGGAGATCACGGCCATGCTGGCCGATCCGCGCAAGACCGACGACAGGAAGGCCGCCGATCTGATCGCCAATGAGGCGCTGCCGTTCTATTGGGCCTCGGGATCGATCCATTCACCGGAAACCGGGTCGCCCGAAATGCTGATGGAACTGGCGTATCGCATTGCGGTGGAGGATTCGCCGCTGATCCAGAACATCCGCAAGAACATGATCGTGTTGATCACGCCATGCAGCGAAGTGGACGGGCGTGACCGCGAAGTGGACGTTTACAACTATCGCAAGGAGTTTCCCAATAAGCCCGCGCCGAACCTTGTTTATTGGGGCAAGTACGTGGCGCACGACAATAATCGCGACGGCATGTCCATGGCGCTGGCGTTATCGCGCAACATGATGAACGCGTTTCTCGCCTGGCATCCGACGGTGCTGCACGATCTGCACGAATCGGTGCCGTTTCTCTATACGTCGACCGGCATGGGGCCGTACAACGCGTGGCTCGATCCGATTGTAGTGGACGAGTGGCAGAAGATGGCGTACCTCGAAATCGAACAGATGACCAAGCGCGGCGTTCCCGGCGTCTGGACGCACGGATATTACGACGGCTGGGCTCCGAATTACATGTTCTACATCGCCAATGGGCACAACTCGATTGGGCGATTCTACGAAACGTTCGGCGCGGGCGGCGCCGATACGGCGATTCGTACCGTACCGGCGGCATCAACCTCGCGCACATGGTTCCGGCCGAATCCGCCGCTTCCGCGCGTGAACTGGTCGCTGCGCAACAACGTGAATCTGCAGGAGAGTGCGATTCTGTTCGCGATGGATTACACGGCTACCAATCGCAAGGAATTCTTGAGCAATTTTTACTTGAAGAGCAAGCGGAGCGCCGGCAAGTGGGCAAATGAAGGCCCTGCGGCGTGGGTGGTTCCGAGCGACGATCCTCGTCCGGTGGGCGCGGCAAATCTCATGGACCTGCTGCAGATCCAAGGCGTGGAAGTTCATAAGACCACCGCTGATACACAAGCCGGCAAAGTGAACGTCCCCGCTGGTAGCTACGTGGTACGCATGGATCAGCCGTATAGCCGCATGGCGGACATGCTGCTCGATACGCAGTATTACAACGTAAACGATCCGGCTCCGTACGACGATACGGGATGGACCCTAGGCGCGCTGCATAACGTGAAGACGATTCGCGTGACGGACGCGGCGATACTGAAGGCTCCGATGACGCTGGTGACGGCGCCCGCGAAGTTCGAAGGCTCGCTGAACGGGGCCAGCGGCGCGGCGGCGTACCTGGTGAACAATAACACCGACAACACGCTGTTCACATTCCGGTACCGGCTGAAGAACGTGAAGATGCAGGCCGCAGAAACAGCGTTCGATGGTGCCGGACAGAAGTTCAACGCGGGGACTTTCGTGATCAAGGTGGAGGGCGCGCCGGTGGATCTGCGGACGCAGCTCGAAGCGGCGGCGAAAGACTTGGGCCTGCGCGTGACCGGCGTGGCGGAGTTACCGCAGGTGGCGATGCACGATATTCCCGCGCCTCGCATCGCGCTGATTCATACCTGGACGAACACGCAGAATGAGGGCTGGTATCGCATCGCGCTCGATCAGTTGCACATTCCTTACGATTACGTCGCAGACCAGAAGCTGAAGACGATGACCAATCTGCGGTCAAAATACGACGTGATTCTGTTCGGCCCGGTGGGAGGAACGGCGCAGACCATTATCAATGGACGGCCAACGACGGGCGAGCCGATTCCGTTCAAGGGCTCGACGATTACACCGAATTTGGCGGGCGCTCCGGACACGACCGACGATATGCGCCCCGGCATGGGCTTCGAGGGTATCTTCCAACTGCACAAATTCGTGGAAGAGGGAGGCCTGTTCATCACGATCACGGGCAACGCGACGATTCCCATCGATTACGGGTTCGTCGAGGGCGTCACGGTGCAGGATTCCAGCACTCTGCACGCCCGCGGTAGCGTACTGAACGCGGTGTTCGCGGACAAGAACAGCCCGATCGCGTACGGCTACGGCGATACGCTCGCGGTGTACTTCAATCAGGCTCCGATCCTGAACGCGGGCGCGGGCGCAGGGTTCGGCGGACGCGGCGGCGGTGGCGGCCGTGGCGGCGCGGGCGGTGGTGGACGGGGCGGCGCGGGCGACACGGGGCCGAACCGGCCTTCGGGTCGAGGCACGATGGACGATCCGGATATTCCGCAGGGCCGTCCGCTGTTCGTTGCGCCAGAGGGTCCGGCGGTGGCGGATGACGAAGGCGGCGGTGGCGGCCGCGGAGGACGCGGAGGGGCTGCTGCGCCTCAACCACGCGTGATCCTGCGGTTCGCGGACGAAAAAGACCTGCTCGTCTCCGGCATGTTGAGCGGAGGCAGCGCGCTCGCCGGGCATCCGGCCGTGATCGATTGCCAGAAGGGGAAGGGCCACGTGCTGATGTTCGCCAACAACCCGATGTGGCGCAGCGAGACGCATGGCAGCTATTTCCTGCTGTTCAACGCGATGCTGAATTTCGAGCATCTGGACGCCGGGAAGTCGGCGGCAAGGGGTGGTCGGGGCAGGGGGGCGCAGTAGGGCTCGCGGAGGTTCTTTGATTGCTCGCCGGACCCGTGCTGGGCAAAATGAAGCGCGGCGTCGAAGATGCGCATTGCTGTTGGACGATCCGGCCTTCGGACGTCCGTCTTGGCGGCGTCGCGCCACTCAATCCGGAGCGGCAGAGTCATTTATCAAGGGGAAAACCGTCCATCATTAGGCCGAACTCGGCGAGGACATCCTCCATCGGGGTCCCCCGTTCGCCGCGCTCCAGCGCCGCACGGGCCTCCTTGATGCGGCGAACATCTTCCTCGGTCACTTCTTCGTCGTCGATGTCGGTTCTAAGCATGGACTTCAACAGCGTGACCGCCGCCGGGATCTGGTCAGGCGGTAGCTGATCGACCAGGTCGTGAACCTTTGTCTGTCGACAGCCCGCATATTCATAGCCTACCCTGAGCCAAACACTCGCGGAAGCGCGCGTAGATGATAAAGTATCTTCGAGCGCCATGAAATATCTCTCGCGAGTTGTGTGGTCCGAAGGCATGTACCTGGGCCCGCACCATTTTCAGGCCCAGAGCCGGTACTTTGAGGATTCCGCCCGGTTTACCATCTCCTCCTTGTGGTTCGAGCCCTGGGGGCTGGTGGCTGCGCAGCTCGACGCGGAGGCCTTGAAAAACGGGACGGTATCGCTGGTTCACGCGCGCGGCATCTTCCCGGACGGACTGGTCTTCCATATGCCCGAAAGCGACACGCTGCCGGACGCCAGGAACATCACCGACCTTTTCCCCCCGGCTCGCGATGCCGTCACCGTGATGCTGGCGGTTGCGCCCCGGCGGCCGGAGGGCGTCAACACCGCCGACGAGGGCGCGCGTTTCCGCGCCGAAGTGCGGGTACTGCACGATGAAACCACCGGTCGCGACGAGAAGCCCGTCCAGGTGGGCCGCAAGAATATTTCCGTGCGCTTCGATACCGAACCTCTGGAGGACCTGATCACGCTGCCGGTGGCGCGGGTAATGCGCGACGGCTCCGGCCACTTCATCTTCGATCCTGAATTCGTGCCGCCCTGCGTCGAATTCAGCGCCAGCCAGCGGCTGATGGAGATGACGGCGCGGCTGATCGAGATTCTGGAGGACAAGAGCTCGCGGTTTTCGAGAAGCGGCGAAGGGAAGTCCTGGGCGGAGTTTTCAACCACGGAAATCGCCAATTTCTGGCTGCTGCATACGGTCAATTCGGCGCTGGCTCCGCTGCGGCATCATTATTTGACGCGGCGCGGCCACCCGGAGGCGCTGTACGTAGAGTTGCTGAGGCTCGGCGGGGCGCTTTGCACGTTCGCCTTCGAGTCCCACCCGCGCAATCTGCCTCTGTACGACCATCGCAATCTGTCGAAATGCTTCGGCCTGTTGGACGATCATATTCGCGTGCATCTGGAAACGATCGTCCCAACGCAATACATCAACATTCCAATGGTGAAGCGCGCCGATTATTTCTACGAGGCCGAGGTGAAGGATCAACGCGTGCTGGACCGGGCGCGCTGGATTTTCGCGGTGAGGAGCAAGATCGCCGAACCGGATCTGATCGCGAGGACGCCGCAGATCGTGAAGCTGTGCTCGAAGATTTTCCTGCCGCAACTGGTGAAGCGGGCGCTGCCCGGCATGACGCTGACGCACCTGCCGGTGCCTCCGGCGGCCATTCCGGTACGAGCCGATTATCAGTATTTCAGCGTGGGCCGCAACGGACCCTGTTGGGACCACATCGTCCAGACTCGCCAGATCGGGCTGTACGTTCCGGGCGATTTGCCCGATCCTGAAGTACAACTTCTCGTGGTGCTGGAGGCTTCATGACGGCTGCGCCCCCAACCAGGCGTGCAGAAAATCTAGCGTTTGTCTTTCAGGAATTGCTGACCGTGGGCGAGCGGCTGCGGTCCAACCGGCAGCAGGTGGGCGACGCCGCGTCGTTCCGCGCGCAATTGTGGGCGGCCGTGCGCCAGGCCGAAGACGACGCGCGCCGCCGAGGCTATCCGACCGCAGACATCGAACTGGCGGTTTTCGCGGTGGTGGCGTTTCTGGACGAATCGATTCTGAATCTCCGGCTGCCCGTGTTCGCCGACTGGCCGCGCCAGCCGATGCAGGAAGAACGCTATGGACATCACGTAGCAGGCGAGATTTTTTTCCAGAATCTGCAAAAGCTGCTGACGCGCTCGGATTCGTACGAGCTTGCCGACTTGCTGGAGGTTTATCAACTGGCGCTGCTGCTCGGTTTTGCCGGGCGCTACAGCATCGGCGGGCGCGGCGAACTGCGCGCTGTCACGTCGCAGACGGGGGAGCGGATTCAACGAATCCGCCAGACTGGCGGGTGGCTCGCGCCGGCGTGGATGCTGCCGCAGGAGCCTCCAGTGCAATCGAGCGGCGATCCCTTGGTAAGCCGCATGGTGGTGATCCTGATTGTCTGTTTCGTGATCATGGCGTGCTGGTTCGGCGTCTGCCTCGTGTTCTTGAGCCAGGGATCGAACGATATTAGCAGGATGGCGGGCGCATAAGATATGGCTTGGATCATTTGGGGAATCGTCATCCTTGCCGTGGTGCTGATTGCCGTGGCGCTCGTGCTATGGCTCCGCGGAAGAAAGAAGGAACGCGCCGCTGCGGGCGGCGCGCCGTCGGGCGAGGGCGAAGCGGACGCGTTGATCCGCGCCGCCAGCACCCGTCTGGCGCAATCGAAGGCGGGCGCGGGCGTGGCCAATCTGCCCATGATTTTCGTGGTGGGCGATAAGGGCACGTCGAAGACCAGTACGATCTTGAACTCCGGGCTGGATCCGGAGCTGCTGGCAGGGCAGGTGTATCAGGACAATGCCGTGGCGTCGACGCGGTCGGCGAATATTTTTTTCGCCCGGGGTACGGTATTTGTGGAGGCGGGCGGAGCGCTGATGGCGAATCCGCAATCCTGGACCAGCCTGGTGAAGAAACTGGCTCCATCGCGGCTGAAGTCGATGGGTGCCAGCGGCCAGGCGCCGCGCGGCGTGCTGCTGTGCTTCGATCTGGAGACCTTCACGCGAGCCGGAGCGACCGAGGCAATCGCCAACGCGACGCGCTATCTGCAGGCGCGCCTGGGCGAGATTTCGGAAATTCTGGGGATCAGCTATCCGGTGTACGTTCTGTTCACGCGCGCCGACCGGCTGCCGTTCTTTGCTGAATTTGTCCGCAATTTGAGCGCGGAAGAAGCCGGGCAGGTGGTGGGCGCGACCGTGCCGATCCGTCCCGCGTCGGCGGGCGGTGTCTATGCCGAGGAGGAAACGCAGAGGCTCACCTGGGCGTTCAATTTGCTGTTCCATTCCTTCTGCGATCACCGGCTGCTGCTGTTGCCTCGCGAAGGCGACGCGACCAAGCTTCCGCAGGCCTACGAGTTTCCGCGCGAGTTTCGCAAGCTGCGGGCGTCGCTCGTGCAGTTCCTGGTCGACGCGTGCCGCCCCAGCCAGCTGCGCGCGGGTCCATTTTTGCGCGGGTTCTATTTTTCGGGAGTGAGACCGGTGGCCGCGGCGGAAGCGCCCGCGCCGATGGTGGCGCCCTCGGCTCCATCCGAACAGCAGGCCGAGGCGGGCGGAGCGACGCGGATGTTCCGCGTGGGATTCGAGGCTGAACAGAAAGCCCGGCAGGCGGTTGCCCAGGGCGGCGGCACCAGCAAGAAGGTTCCGCAATGGCTGTTTCTGGGACACTTGTTCAACGACGTGATTCTGGCCGATGCCAACGGCCGGGCGGCCAGCGGTTCGAGCACCAAGACCAGCGTGGTGAAGCGCCTGTTGATTGGCTCGGCGGCGGCGCTGTGCCTGATCTATACGGGGCTGTTGATCTGGTCCTATTTCGGCAACCGGGAGCTGGAGCAGGGCGTGTTAACAGCGGCCAAGGCCATTCCTGCGAGCGAAGGATCGGGCGGCGCGGTGCCGGGGATCGATTCGCTGCAACAGCTCGACAAGGTGCGGCAGTCGGTGGCGAAGCTGACTTCCTACGAGCGCGACGGCGCACCGCTGCGGCTGCGCTTCGGGCTATATAAAGGAAGCGAAATTCTGCCGGATGCGAGGAAAATTTACTACGCCAAGTTCCGGCAACTGCTATTTGGCTCGACGCAAGCGCAGATGCTGGGATTTCTGCAACGGACGCCCGCGACGCCGGGGCCAAGCGACGATTACGGCACCGCCTACGACACGCTGAAGGCGTATTTGCTGACGACGTCGGAGTGGAAACGGTCGTCCGATGCGGGGCTGCAGTCGTTTTTGGGAACGCGGCTCGACGGGCGGTGGGTGAATGCGCGCGAAGGCGAGATCGGCAAGGAGCGGCTGGATCTGGCCAAGGCGCAGTTCGATTTTTACGCCTCCGATCTGCACAACGGGAATCCGTACCCGGCGATCGCGGACGATAGTGCGGTCCGCCGGTCGCGCGTCTATCTTTCGCAGTTCTCCGGCCTGGAGCGCCTGTATCAGGGCCTGCTGGCAATGGCCGATAAGCAGTATCCGCCGGCGAGCTTCAATCAAAAATTCCCCGGTTCGGCGGCCGCGGTGACCAGCACGGAGCCGGTGCGCGGCGCGTTCACCAAGGAAGGCGCCAAGCTGGTGCAGGACGCCATCCGCAAGCAGAATTTCGCCGGCGAGGAATGGGTGCTGGGCCCGTACGTCGGCCAGATGCCCGACAAGGCCACGATGGAAAAGGGCCTGATGGACCGCTATTCGGCCGATTACATCGCCCAGTGGCGCAACGTTCTTCGCAAGAGCAACGTGAATCGCTATGCCGGGTTGAAGGACGCTTCGAACAAGCTGAACCTGCTTACGGGCAGCACCGCACCCTTGCTGGCACTGTTCTGGTGGACGTCGCAAAACACCTGCGTGGACGTGCCGGGCGTGACCGATAAATTCAAGGCTCCGCAGGCCGTGGTGCCGTGCCCCAGCACACAGATGTACATCGTCGACGCGAACCGGCCGTACAATTCCGGGTTGCAGGCGCTGCAGGCGGCGGTGGATCGCGCGGCCGATCCGCAGGCGAACAAGGACGACGCCTCGCATGCGCTGCGCGATGCCGGGCAAAATGCCACGCTGACGGCAAGGCAGCTCGGCGCGGCGTTTCCGCCGGATACGGACGCGCAGATGGATCAACGGTCGCTGGAACTGCTGCTGCAGCCGGTCAAGTACCTGGACGGCATGGTGTCGAGCGATCTCAAGGGAGCAGGTCAGGGCTTCTGCGCCGCGTTCAATCAGGCGACGCTGCACAAATTTCCGTTCGATCCGCTGGCCAGGGATGAAGCGAAGCTCGACGAATTGGGCGCGCTGCTGCAGCCTAAATCGGGCAAGTTGTGGGTCTATTACGAAAGCAGCCTGAAGAGCGTGATGGCGTGCGCGAACGGAGAGTGCTCGGCTTCGGGCAGCACACCGCTGAATCCTGGATTCACGCAGTTCATCGGCAACCTGATGAAGTTTTCGCATGCGCTGTACGGCGACGCCGGGACGGACATGGCGTACAAGTACACGCTGACGCCCCAGAAATCCGACCTTGTGGAGCAGTTCGAGGTCACCGTGAACGGCGACACCCAGAAAATGAAGGGCGGGGCGCAACATGGTTTCGTCTGGCCGGGCGGAGGGACGCGGAACTTCCGGCTGTCGCTGCGGCTGGCGGGAGGCACCACCACGGAGGCCCAGAGTTACGACGGCCCGTGGAGCGTGTTCCGGTTCTTCTCGCAGGCCGATCACACCACCGGGAGCGTGTTCAGCTGGACCGTCACCTCAGGCCGCGATCAGCAGCCGCAGAAAATTAACGGCCGGCCATTGGTTTACGATTTCAACGTCGCTACGGACGGGCCGGCGGTATTCAGCAAGGAATTCCTGTCGCGGCTGAAGTGTGTCACGCCGGTGTCCCGATAGGATCGATTACACTAAATGATGCCGCATGGCGGACCAGCCTCCCAATACGCGCGTCGGCAAGTACGAACTCGAAGAGTTCCTGGGCGGAGGCATGTCTCACGTTTACCGCGCCAAGGATAGCGTTCTCGGGCGGCGCGTGGCGGTAAAGATTCTCACCGAGGCCGGCGTCAAGGACGCCGAGGCCAAGGCCCGCTTCCTGCTGGAAGCCCGCACGGCGTCGAACATCAGCCACGAAAATATCATCAACGTCTTCGACTTCGGCGAGGATCAGGGCCGGCCGTTCATCGTGATGGAGTTCCTGGAAGGCGAGAGCCTGCGCGACGCTATCAAACGGGGCCACCTGGGCGATTTCCCCAGCCGCGTGGATATCCTGACTCACGTGGGGCGCGCCATCGAATACATCCACACCAAGAAAATCATTCACCGTGACATCAAGCCGGAAAATATCAACATCGACCCGGCGGGCAAGGTGAAACTGATGGATTTCGGCATCGCGAAGTCAGAGGGAGTCGCCCTCACACGCGCCGGGTTTACGCTGGGAACACCGTATTACATGGCTCCGGAGCAGGTGATGGGCCAGCCCGTCACACCCCAAACCGACGTTTACGCGTTCGGCGTTCTGTTGTTCGAGGTGCTCACCGGATTGAAGCCCATCGCCGGCGGCTCCGTGGAGAAGATTTTCAACCAGATTTTGTACGAGCCCATCGATCTTGCGCCCCTGGCGCAATTCCCGCCGCGGATCGCCAACCTGGTGGAGCGCTGCACGTCAAAACAGCCCGCGCAAAGGCCGGATTCGCTCGCCGCTGTGGTGGAGGAGCTCGAACGGATTCTGGATCCGGCACGCCCGGTCACCAGCCGCGGGCGGCAGAAGACCGTTGTACCGCCGGTAAGAAAGCCGGAACCGCCGCGCGACGATTCGTCCATGATCCCCACCATCACCACGGTGGCGAGCACTCCGGAGCCATTTCCTGCGCACCTGGAAGGAATGCCCGCGTTCGTCCGGCATCTGCCCGGGCCGCTGCAATCGCAGGCGGGGCTGATGATCATGGCCTGCCTTGCGGTCGTGGTGCTGATGGCGGTGGTTTACGCCGCGCTTTCGCTGGCGCACGTCATTTAACGATGCAGCTACCGGCACTGATCGGCAAGTACGAGCTCCTCGAATTCCTTGGCGGAGGCATGTCCCACGTCTATCGCGGCCGGGACACGGTGATCGGAAGGCCGGTGGTGGTGAAGCTGCTCACGCCGGAAGCCTGCCAGGACCAGGAGGCCAAGGCCCGGTTTCTGCAGGAGGCCAAGCTGGCGGGCAACCTGCAGCACGACAATATAGTCGGCATCTTCGATTTCGGCGAACACGATGGCCGCCCCTACATCGTGATGGAGTATCTGAAGGGCCAGGATCTGCGCGACGCTATCCGCGGAGGCGGTACCGGCAGCCTGATGGACCGGCTGAAGATCGCGCTGCAGATCGCGCAGGCTCTGGAGCACGTCAACGCGCAGGGCATCGTGCATCGCGACATTAAGCCGGAGAACGTGCACATCGATGCCAACGGCAAGGTTAAGCTGATGGACTTCGGCATCGCCAAGTCCGCCAATTTGTCGCTGACTCGCACCGGTGTGACCATGGGGACGCCGTATTATATGGCTCCGGAACAGATCATCGGCACGAAGCCAACGGAACAGGTGGATGTCTACGCCTTCGGCCTGCTGCTCTACGAACTGCTGACGGGAACCCGCGCGGTGAACGGCGAGACGATGGAGTCGGTGATGTACCAGATCCTGAATCAGCCGCTGGACCCTTCGGCGATGGTGAGCGCAGGCGTCCCTCCGGATGCTCGCAAGCTGGTGCTGCATTGCGTGGAGAAGGTACCGGAAAATCGCCCGGCGGGATTCAGCCCGATTGTCCGGCAGCTGGAGTCGATGGTCGCGGGCGAATCCTCCGGTTCCACGCTACCGGTGGGCACGCAGCCGGTGCAAACGCGGACGCTGCCCGTGAATGCGCGGCAGCCGGCGCCCGCTGCTGTGGCCGAGCCTCCCAAACCGGCGCGCTCGGCCGGACCGTGGATCGGAATCGGCGCGCTGGCGGTTGCCTTGATCGCGGGAGGGATCTGGTGGGCCACGAGGCCGAAACCGGCGCCCGTGGTTCCAACCCAACCGACCTCTGCGGCACAAAAGCCTCCATCGATTCCGGGGATGGTATACATCGCGGCGGGCACGTTTCTTTCGGGCGAGACGAACGCGCCCACCCAGTTGCCCGCGTTTTACATCGATGAGACGGAGGTCTCCAACGGCGACTTCGCTGAGTTCTGCAAGGCCACCGGCTGCCCGGCGCCGATGGGCGCGCCGGATCTGCCGGTGGTGCGCGCGACCATCGCGCAGGCTCGCCAGTTCGCGGCGTGGAAGGGCAAGCGGCTGCCGACGGCTCTGGAATGGGAGCGCGCCGCGCGAGGGACCAAGGGATCCAAGTATCCGTGGGGCGATGCCGAGGACGCCTCGCTGGCCAATGTCGGAGGCGCGGCGCTGAAGCCGGTGAAGTCGTACGCAGCGTACGGAAACGTTTATCAAATGGCCGGAAACGCGTGGGAGATGGTGGAAGGGGAGATCGCGCCGAGTTCGCAGGCGGTGGTGCAGTTCGCCAAGCTTCTGACTCCGCCTCCTACCGCCCAGGAAAAATGGATCGCCATCCGCGGGGGATCTTTCAACACGCCTCTGAGGGCGGCGGTGGGCTATGAATGGAGCCCGATTCCGGAGCGGTTTTCGTCAAGCGACATCGGCTTCCGCTGCGCGAAGTGAATCTCTAAAGAACTCTCACGCCAAGACGCTAAGGGCGCCCAGTGCAATCACTGATTGCAGTGCTATCATAAAGGCATGGCAAGCATCACCATCCGGCGGCTGGAGGACTCGACCAAACGCAAGCTGCGGATGCGCGCGTCGCGGAATGGACACTCCATGGAGGAGGAGGCTCGCCAGATTTTGAGGGTGGCGCTGGCTGAGAAGGAACCCACCGGACGCGACCTGGTGGAGTCTATCCGGAGAAGGTTCGCGCACCTGGGAGGCTTGGAACTTCCCGAGATTCCCCGGGAACCGATGCGTGAGCCGCCAAAGTTCGACGAATGATCGTCCTTGATACGAACGTTCTGTCGGAACTGGCGCGAATCGCTCCGGCGGCCGCCGTCTCGGCCTGGATGGACGCACAGATTCGCTCCCTCATTTTCATTACGGCCGTCACCAAGGCCGAACTTCTCTATGGAATCGAGATCCTTCCAGCGGGCCGGCGGCGAGCGGCATTGCACCAATCCGCCGAGCAGATGTTCCTGAACGAGTTCGCCGGCCGCATTTTGCCTTTCGATAGTGATGCGGCGGAGGCCTACGCGCGAATCGCTGCATCGCGCCGCGCCATGGGACGGCCCATTTCACAAGCTGACGCGCAGATCGCTGCGATTGCTCGTTCACGGGGTGCGACGCTCGCCACCAGGAATATCGCCGACTTCGAGCATTGCGGCATCAAGATGTTGAATCCCTGGACTGAGTGATATCCCCGGGCGATCGCAGTTCGCCAAGCTTCTATCGCCGACGACGACGGCGCAGGAGAAATGGATCGCCATAAGAGGCGGTTCCTTCAACACGCCTGCGAAAGCGGCGGTCGGCTACGAATGGAGCCCGATTCCGGAACGGTTTTCGTCGAGCGACATCGGCTTCCGCTGCGCGAAGACGCCGTGAGGGGCCCGGTTTCGGAAACGTGCGGACTGTCCCCGGTTTTCCCCGAGGGGTGAATTCTCTCAGATTTTCGGTTTGGGAGGGGTTAAGGTTATCCAATCGAAGTGGGTTCCCACTGGGAGGACCACTCTATTGCGTTTGGTGTGAATTTTGATCACTCCTCCGGTTGGGGTGTCTTCCATAGATAGATTGACGCCCCGAAGGCGCGGCTTTGAAGGGATGGCCACGCCCGCGAAAGGGAGGAGATCGCCGCCGATCTCGAGCGCATCGAACGTGATTTCGATATCGAAGCCGCGATCCTCGCTGATGGAGTGTTTGGCGTGCATAATGCGGCCGCGAACGCGGATGCCGGCGGGAACATCGTTCTGCACCTTCGGCTTGCGGCTGGGGTTCTCGATGCGCGCCAATACGATATCGCCCGCCGCGGCTGTGTCGGTATCGATGGGAGAATCCAGGCGCAGGCCGATGCGGGTCGCGCCCGGAAGAGGTCTGGTTTGGACAGTTGCCGCAGGCGTCTCCGGCCGGGAGGGAGCGTCATCGGCATCGAAGCGCAGGGTCGTTTCGACAGCGAACTGGTGGCATCCCGAAAAGGTAGTGGTGCTTTCGGTCGTGGTGCCGTTGGGACCCATGGTTTGGAAAGTGCTGGTAACGGGAATCAGGAACTCACCTTCGCCGACCCTGACGTGGTGATAGATGTTGGTGGTTTTGGTGCGGCACATTCCGGAAAAGGGCGGAAGTGGACCGGCCTCAATCGTGAGGCTGATCAGCTCGGCGGTATCGGCGACAATCTCGAGATCGCCGCGGTAGGCCGTTTTCCAGCGCGCGCCGTCGACCAGTCTCACCATCTGGCTGCTCGATTCGAGCGGAACCGAATAATGATAAACGAAAATCGTCCGGCCGGCGCGAGTCGCGGCTCCTGTGAACTCGATTTTTGCGTCGGGATTCTGAAAAACTCCCGCGAGATTTGTGCCGAAGGCGCCGGAGCTGATGGGGCCGCTTTCGACGATATCAATGCCCCGGGTATCGAACTGGCTCGCCAGCGGCCAGGAGTCAATTTCGCGGCCATCGGACACGGCGACTTCGAGACGGACGCGGTCGGTAGCGCTGAGGCGTAGCTTGAGGCCGTTCTTGCCTCCGACGGCGGGGCAGTAGCTTACCCTCGGCAAGAACGGTTTGAGCGGATGCAAATATGCGCGTTCGATGTTTTCAACGCAGACGTAGCGGGGTAGATTAGAAATGGTCTTGTCGACCTGCTCGCGCGCTCGGCCGAAAACGGCCTGGGCTTGCTCGCCCAAGTCCCGCTTCGCGCGATCATTTAGCGAAAGATCCTGCGCGTTGACGAGAGCGGCGGCGAGCGTCAGCAGCAGGAGCTTCATCCAAGACCATCATATCGATCCTCAGAATTGAACTTGAAACCGGAAAAACCGGGGACGGCCCGCGTGTTTCCGGCACTAAGAGATTCGACCTCCTACCTAACGCCGTGCACAAGCTCGTCACCCACATCGCGATGTTCATCACTCGTTGGCTGGATGAGATTATCGTAAGATGTCCCGGTCATTTTGTTTAGTTGAGTCCCCTGGGTCACGCCAGGGGTTATAACCCCGCGCGTTAGTGCGGGGACCCGGTGTTCGGCAGGCGGTAACGATATCGCCGGGACGTCTTAACTAGTGAGCAAGAGGTTCGAGCGATTCTAGCGCCGCGCGTGGGCAGCCGACCTTCCGGTCAGCTTGATCGAACCGCGCACAGAGCCGCCTTGAAGGCGGCTGCCGCGAGGGCGTTAGCCTCGGGGTGGGCAGGGCCGCGGCCTCGGAAACGGGCGAACTTCCCCGGTTTTCCTTTCACTGCCTTTGTAGTTGCAGTGCCGTCACGCGTGCCGCGCCGTTGGATTTCGGTTCCGCTTCCGCGCCGGCTGGAATCAGAGGGAGCTCGGTAATGGTCAACTCGCCACGTCCCGCATGCGGCGTTTCGACAGTCACGTGAGTGATGCGCCCGTAGGGAGATCCAGCCAGAAGCTTCGTGTCGCGCACCACCTCGATCCGGCCAGTAAAAGCGGAGGGCGTCTTCACAAGGTACCCCGCCTGCAGGACGCAAGCGCCCGTCACCGAGTCTAGCCAGATTTTGCCTTGAATGAGGCCGTGACGTTTCTTCTTGGGAACGATTTGGAACACGTAAGCCGATGTATTCCCGGTTCCAACCTCGCCAAGGTAGCGAAATTTATAATTTGCTGGAGTGATCGCGACAGAAGACACTGGGAGGCCCTCCATCTGCTCCTGCAGCGTAAGATAGCGGCCGATTACCTCCTGCGCCACAGTCGCGTCGCCCTCAATTTGCAGCAGCCGGTACTCGCTTCGTTCAGATTCGCCATTTTGCCTAATCGCCAGCAGCCGGCTTTGTTTGTACAGGTCGGGTAATGACGCGTCGATCTCCACGGCCACCGGTCCTGATTCGGTGAATGCGTCGCGCTCATGCATCGAAGCGATGTATCGGGCGAACGCCACACTCTGACCGGACGCCCGGGGATTGATCAGATCCTGGGCCGGTGCGTGCAAACACGTTAGGAGTGCGAAGAGTCCAAGAAGAGCGGTGCGAGGCGAAATCCCCGGGGTCTGCGTCCCGCAAAATGTTGTTGGTTCCATGCCCCTGGGCGGGGCATTTCAGCAGCCATGCGCTCGTGGCGGTGGATCTGATTGAAAACAGAGGGCCCCGTGACCAGAGGAGAGTAAAGCTAACCACGAATTATGCTCGGGGATCAGCATTTGCTCGAGGATAGCGCAGGGGCGCTGACGAGGGGGCAATTCCGTAGGAAGAGTAATTCTATCCTTGACAGTCCCAGGCTGACGCCAGGGGTTATAACCCCGTCCGTGAGGGCGGGGATTTCACGACTTGCGCATCGGTAGCGATATCGCCGA